>Ga0306920_100008250_pt1 | contig 13820 bp, 11 predicted proteins | sample flu12Cox44000170_FD_204666 | JGI IMG/M metagenome (GOLD analysis project Ga0306920, IMG submission 204666) | Lab enrichment of tropical soil microbial communities from Luquillo Experimental Forest, Puerto Rico - flux4day.12C.oxic.44.000.170 (v2)... | ecosystem: Environmental > Terrestrial >... | reverse complement strand
TCCACCGGCATGCCCAGCATGGCGCGGAGCTCGAGTTCGTAAAGCGCAGGATCATTTAGGCCGATGTGCTTCTCGACGATGCGCCCCTCGGTATCAATCACGAACGACGTCGGAAGCGCCGCGACTCCGCCGTAGTCCCGCACCACCTCGTCCGGGGCCATGGCCACGCGGTAATTGATGCCGGAATGAACTACGAAGCGCCGCACTTGGTCGGGATCATCTTCTTCGGTGGCCAGCGCGATGATTTCCAATTTGTCCGCATAACGCTTTTGCAGATCCACCAGATCGGGAATCTCCGCGCGGCAGGGCCCGCACCACGTGGCCCAGAAATTGAGAAGCACGATTTTGCCGCGGGCCGCGGCGAGCGACAGCGGCTTGCCGGCAAGATCGTGCACTTCGAATGCGGGAGCGGGCTCCGGGTTCTTGACCAAGCGAATCACTTGGGCGCCGGGGGCCTCTTGTTCAGAATGCGCTGCGCCCGAACGCGCGGCTTCGGTGTGTCCGCAGGCGGTCCCGCAGGCGACCAGGGCCAGGACGGCGGAGCTCACCAGAACGTTCTGGAGTCGCAGGGTCATAGACTCTCTCAGTTTAGCAAGGAAAACGTGCGGCGGCATCGGCCGGGCGCCCCGCGGCTAGCCGGCAATACGCGAAGAGGCGGCGCCCAGGATGTGCCGCGACTTTTTCTCCTGGACCAGAACCACGGCCATCAGGTTCTGCCGCTTCCATTCCGGTTTGAGCTTCACGGAAACGGTGCCCTCGAACGAGGTGTCCCTGCGGCCATCGGCTGTGGCGATGCGGTCGAGGGAGCGCAGCACGGAGGCGTGCGCGAGGAGACGGCCGGCGTTCTCGCCTGCCGACACCTTGGAGGCCAGGCCGCTCTCGGTGACCAGAAGCCACACCTCCGCCGAGTCACCGTCTAGGAGCCGCGGCAGTTTTCCGACCCGCAGAGAAAAACGCGGCGGAGCGGAGGGATCCGCTGCGGACTTCGTCAGGGTCACGGTGACGGGCGGAAGCTTCAGAGCCTCCTCGATAGCCTTGGTGGCCAGGTCGCTACGGCTGCCGACGAACTCTTGACGCCCGCCGACAACCATTTCTGGCGTGTATTCGCCGTCCGCTCGGAAAGCCGCGGCGTAGTCCTGTTGGCGCGCCGTCCACTGCGGGGAAGAGAAAGGATCCGCCCACCCGAGATGGTTCCAGTAGTCGACATGCTCTTCGACCGCAATGATCTGTGCTCCGGATACCGGTTGGCTCGCTTCGAGCTCCGCCAGAAGACGATCGGCCGGCGGACAGCTCGAGCACCCCTCCGAGGTGAATAGCTCCACGACGACGGGAGTAGGTGCGAAGGGCTCGGAAGGCGATACGCTCGTCTTTGCGGCCGCGAGCGCCCCGATCAGGAAAACCACCGCGCAAGACAGGCCTACCAGCTTCATCGGTAACGCTCCTAACCACGCCTAGCAAACCGTAGGATGCGCCCCGTAAAAAAAGGTGTCCGGCAGGAGGCTAGCGGCCCGCTGCCGTTTCTCGGACCACTCCGCCTTCGCCTCTCTCGCGAGCCCGATATTGGTCGTAGATCCAGCGGTAGGTCTTCTCGAGACCCGCCCGGAGCGGCGTGCTGGGCTCCCAGGCGAGGTATTTTTGGATCAGGGTGTTGTCGCTGTTGCGGCCGTTTACGCCTTTGGGCGCGCTCAGATCGTAGTTGCGCTTGAGCTTGATTCCCGCGATCTGTTCGGCCAGATCCACCAGCTGGTTGATGGTGACCGCTTCGCTCGAACCCAGATTGATCGGCTCCAGGATCCCGGAATTCATGATCCGGCCGATTCCCTCTATGCAGTCGTCGATGAACATGAAGCTGCGAGTCTGGTTGCCGGAGCCCCAGATCTCGATCTCGTGCTTGCCGGCGATCTTCGCTTCGATGACCTTGCGGCAGATCGCTGCCGGAGCCTTTTCGCGGCCACCATACCAAGTACCCCAGGGGCCGTACACGTTGTGAAAACGGGCCACGCGGGTATACAAGCCGAAGTCTTCCCGGAAATGACGGCACATGCGCTCGGAAAAGAGCTTCTCCCAGCCGTAACCGTCTTCGGCGAGCGCCGGATAGGCATCCTCTTCCTTGAGCGAGGGCGCAGCGAAAGTCCGCTGTTTGTCCCCGTTGTACACGCAAGCCGACGAAGCATAGAAGAACCGCTCGGCGCGCGACGCGAGCGCCGCCTGGAGCATGTGCGTGTTGATAAGCACGGAAAGCATGCACAGCGCTTTGTTGTGCTCGATAAAGCCCATGCCGCCCATGTTGGCGGCCAGATTGTAGATGTCCGAAGCGCCGTCACAGACGGTTTCGCAGTTCTCTTTCAGGTTCAGATCGAGCGAGAGGTTTTCGACGTCTTCGAATCGCTGATACCACTGCTCGGGGGGCTTAATGTCCACTCCACGAATCGGCCCTGCGTTTTGCCTGCGCAGCGCGGCAATGAGCGCCCCACCGATGAATCCACCCGCACCCGTGACCACTACCAGACCGTTCTTGCTCAACGTGGTCGCCTCCGGAGCAGATGTGCTCACGACTATCCTATAGATCCTAATGTTGTTGCGTCAATTCAGTCCCGAACTAGCACACCTCACGCCCGTGGGCCTACGGCGTAACGCGGTGGCCGCCGCCTTTGCCCGGGCCGCTACCCGGCTGCGATCCGGATGGGTTTTCTCGCCTTCCTTGCTCTCGCGCAACGACAGCAGGCGGTCTTGAAGTACACACTGTTGCTATCCCCGGCTCGCTCTTGATCAGGGGAACTGACTTGGCCATGAAGACGGAGATTTCGAGAAAAACCAACATCCCGGGCATTCGGCCGCGGCTTAGGGCGGTGCTCGAGTGGTGCAAAAGGACCGCCGGCAGATGTTATGCGTTTGCCAGCGGGAAGGTGTGGCTCACGAGACGAGGCTCTAACGAAGTGGCGCGAATGACGAGCGCCTGCCATCCCTGGCAAATCGATTTTGGCGGGGAACGCATGGAGCTCAACAAGCTCTTCACGATGCTGAGCATTGGCGACCGCATTCGCGTATTTTGTGATGACGGGGTGGTGGTGGCGGAAAAGATCTCGCAGACGCAGTTCCAGGTCGTCCACTCGCAAAGCATGACGAAATGGCTGCAGTGACCTGCCCACACCGCTCTGCCGGGCGTGCAGCGCTCCGCCAACTCCCGGAACCCATAGCCCCGCTGCGCGCCGCCGCCAAAACCTGGCTTGTCTCAGAGTGGCTACGGGGCTAGAATTCGCTGCCAAATTCCTCGGGAGCCTGGGCATGAAAATCACTCGCCGCCGCGCCGTCGCTGTTCTCGCCGGTGCATTGCCTGCCTTGCGCGGGAGCGCTAGACTCGCGGCGCAGGACGATTTGCAAATCGCGCGCGGTCCTTTTGAACCCACGGTAAAATCCCTCTCTGCCTATGAAGCGCCCAAGTGGTTTCGCGACGCCAAGTTCGGCATCTGGGCGCATTGGGGGCCGCAATCCTCGGTCGAAGCTGGTGACTGGTACGCTCGCAACCTGTACATCCCCGGCGAGCCGCAATATCAGTATCACCTCGACCACTACGGCCATCCGTCCCAATTCGGCTACAAGGATCTCATTCCGCTCTGGAAGGGCGCGGAGTTCGATCCCGACTACCTGATGCGGTTATACCAAAAAGCCGGCGCCCGATATTTCATGAGCATGGGCGTGCACCATGACAACTTCGATCTATGGAACTCCCGCCATAACCAGTGGAATGCAGTCAACATGGGCATCAAGAAGGACGTGGTCGGCTTGTGGGGCAAAGCCGCTCGCGAACGCGGCTTGAAATTTGGCGTCAGCGACCATCTGTGGATCAGTTACAAATGGTTCGCCGTCAGCCATCTTGCCGACACCACGGGCCGCTTCGCCACGGTGCCTTACGACGGCGCCAATCCCCAATACCAAAGCCTGTACCACAAGATCGACGACCCCAAGGTTCTGAAAATCAAATTCGATTGGAACGACGAGTTCATTCCGCAGTCCTTTAAGCAGCACTGGTTCCTGCGCATCAAGGATCTGGTCGACAACTACCAGCCGGACCTTCTGTACTGCGACGGTCCGCTTCCTTTTGAAGATTGGGGCCTCCAGCTTCTCGCCAATTTTTACAACGGCAATGCTCTGAGCCATTCGGGCAGAGTCGAAGCCGTCTATACCAGCAAGCGCCGGGAGGATTCCGACGCCGGCCTGTGCGTCTTAGATCGTGAACGCGGCGTACTCGAAGACATCTGGCCGCACCCCTGGCAAACCGACACCTGCATCGGCGACTGGCATTACAAACGCGGCGTGACCTACAAAACTCCCAAGATCGTCGTGGACTTGCTCGTCGACATCGTCAGCAAGAATGGCAACCTCATGCTCAATTTCCCGCTGCCCAACAGTGGAATGCTCGACGAGCGCGAACTGGCCGTACTTTCCGGCATCACCGATTGGATGGCGGTCAACAGCGAAGCCATTTACTCCACCCGGCCTTGGAAGATTTCCGGTCAAAGCGGCCCGCTAGCTCCTCCTTCGCCGGATGCCAGCTTCAACGAAACGAAGCGTCGCGCCCTTACTGCCGAAGACGTCCGCTTTACCAGAAAGGGCGAAACGCTTTATGCCTTCGTGATGGGCTGGCCGGAGAAGCGAGCCGTCATTCCGCAGCTCTCCGCCAAAAGCCCGCACGCCCCGGGCAAAATAGAAGCGGTGGAACTCCTCGGTCATGCGGGGAAACTGCCATGGTCCCGCGATGATTCGGGCTTGAACATTTCGCTGCCGGAAAACAAACCCTCGGATCACGCCGTTGCCTTCCGCATTTCAGGCGCGGGCCTGGTGTAACGCGCCCGCAAGGTTGCGGCTTTCGGGCCATTTTCCTTGCAAAGCAGGGCACGGATCGGGACGCGTTTCTAGACTCGAGTCCCGCTGGGCCGCCTGCTCGCGAAACATATCGTGTCGTCCGTTCAGCCGAGTAACGGGTTGAAGCGTGCCGCCAAAAAGCGCCCGGCATGGCCTGCATGCCACTACCATAAAAACCTGAGCAGTTGCTGTAGGAATTCCCAGTAGCCAAATGACTCGCTCGGTGCCTTAATTTGGGGGTCGCTTGCCGGGAGGCGGATACCGGCCTGCCCGATCCCCGGCAGTGTTCATGGCGCCGATCCAAAAGTAGGGTTCTCGCCTTAGAGCACAGCAGCAGTTGGTTTTCCCTGCTCCCTTCGGTGTGGGCGCCTAGGAGGTAAGAATGTCGTTTCTAGCATGGATCGTTCTCGGGCTCATTTCAGGTTTCATTGCCAGCAAAATCGTGAACAAGTCTGGCTCAGGTACGATCATGGACATTGTGTTGGGAATCGTCGGCGCTGTGGTGGGCGGCTGGCTGTTCAACACCATCGGCCACGTCGGAGTAACCGGCTTGAATCTGTACAGCATCCTCGTCTCCGTCATTGGCGCGGTGATCGTTCTGTTTCTCTACCACGCGGTGGTCGGCGCTCGCAGCCACGCGTAAGCGACTCATAGCGATCCGTTAGCAAAGAGAACCTTTCTGTCCGGCAAGGACGCGATGCGCCGGCGCAGTGAGCGAGTCAGGGAGCGGGGTGCGGTTGCCCCCGAGCTGCCGCGCAATGGTCGTGTCTACAGCGGCCAGGAAGGCGTGGTGTGCGCGAGTTTTTTTGGCGCTCGCAGCGGTGTCGCGCACTTACCCTTGATGAGCGGGGGGACTGGCGCGTCCGTCATCCCCCACGGGGCTGGTCACACGGACCGCCGCCTTAAGCTGTCAAGTGAAACCGGTCCTGCAGAACGCAGGCGCTTACCAGGGTCATCAGGATCTGGTCATTGGTGATCCGCGACCCCTCCGCCATTCCGTCTAAGCCGTCGAGCAGCGCGATGACTTTCCGTTGATCGAAGAACGGAATGGAACCGAGCACGGGGCTACGGAGTGTGTCTTCGACGAACGTGCTGAGCTTCTTCTTCGGGTTCAGGGTCGCTGGCGGGCTCAAGAACGGATGCTTTTGTCTGCGGTATACGGTGTCGGTAATGAGATCGCGGACTGCCTCCCGGAGCACGAATTTTTCCGTCATGCCGCGAATTTTCTGGGCCACCGGTTGAGAACGGATTACCTCGACGACGTGGTGATCGAGGAAGGGCACCCGTCCTTCGACCGAGTGCGCCATCTCCATCCGGTCGCCCAGCATGATTAGAACGTAACCAGGAAGCACGGTCTTGGACCACAGGTATAACGATTGATGCACGGGATCCCGTCCGATGAGTTGGCCGCGCACATCGAGGTCACTGAAAAGCGGTTGATAGCTATGCCGCGTCCCGATCATGGTTCCGAATTCGCTTGAAAACAACTCCTGCGTCTTCAGCGATCTGGCGGAAAAAGTCTCGATCCAGGACGGAACGAATCCCAAAAGCCGCTTCACGTTTTCTAGTGGTTTGGCCTCGCCATCGGGCAACAACAACCCTCGCGATACGGGATTGAGTTCCTCGAGGTCCCGCAGGAGCGATTGAATCGTGGCCGGGTCTTGGCCGTTCTGGTTGTACAGCAGCATGTCGCGGCGGAAGTGCGCATAACCGCCGAGGATCTCATCAGAGCCTTCGCCGGTGACGACCACCTTGTATCCCGCGTTGCGGACGGCGCGGCTCAAGAGGTACTTGGCCACCCCGTGGGCATTAAAGCAGAAGGTTTCGGATTGAAAGATGGCATCCGAAAAATGATCGGCCAGGTCATCCTGACGGATGGGAATTGGATAGAATTCGGCCCCAACCTTAGCCGCCATCTCCTTGGCTTCCGCTTCTTCATCGTAATCGCCGTGATCGAAAGTGAGCGTGAACGCCCGAATCGGTTCCGGATGGTGCTTGGCGGCGAGGCCGAGGACGGCGCAGGAGTCGAGCCCGCCGCTCAGGTAGCAACCGACCGGGACATCCGCGCGAAGACGGATCCGCACCGCTTCTTCGAGCGCGTGGCGGAATTCGGCAGCATAGTCAGCATCGGAACGCTCGAGCGCCTGGTGATCCGTCTGGGGATAATTGAAATCCCAGTACTGCTTGAGATGTACGTGCTTGTCGGTTGCGAGCAAATAGTGGCCGGGCGGAACCTGGAACACATTGTCAAAGAGCGTACGCACCGGGTGCGCTCCGAATTCCACCGCATGGTAGACAGACTCGGCATCCCAGCGGGCCGGCACGCCGGCTCGAAAGAGCGCTTTCACTTCTGACGCCAGATATAGCGTTTCGTTGTGGAGGGTGTAGAAGAGCGGCTTGATACCGAATCGGTCGCGCGCCGCGACGAGCGTGCGGTTCGCCTCATCCCACAGCACAAAGGCGAACTCTCCCCGCAGACGGTGCAAAGACTGCACCCCGAAGTCCTCGTACAGGTGCAGGGCAATCTCACTGTCCGAACGAGTACTCAGTTGGTGACCGGACTGCCGCAGTTCTCCTCGAATGGCCTCGTACCCGTAAAATTCTCCGTTGACGACGATCCGGACCCGCCCATCCTCATTGGCGATGGGCTGGTCTCCGGTCAGCAGGTCAATGATGCTGAGCCGTGCGTGCCCGAGAGCAACCCGCCGGTCCTGCGAAACCCAATGCCGCTGCCCATCCGGTCCGCGGTGGTGAAGAGCCTCAATGGCGCGCTCTACAGCCGGTTCTGAGATCGCATCTCGACGCGAAAAAAAAGCGACAATTCCGCACATTCTGGGTCACCTGCGCTACGGGTGCTGACGGTGAGCTGTACCGCGTGAACGAAGGGTGTTGCGCGGATCTTACAGCAACGGACCACCCAAAGAAAGCAGCTCTCGCTCTCTCCCGCTCGGGGCTATTTCTGCTTCGTCAGGCTCGCCGGCCAGTTCATCACCAAGCGGATCATAAATCGCCGTGCGGCCCGAATCATTCGAGGAATAGGCCATCCACGTAAGCGCTCTCTCGCAATTGCGGCGTCTTGTGCCTCTTTTATCGGGCGGGAGGCCATCAAGAATTCATCGCGTTAAGGCCAGACGGTTCCCGTCTCCGTTGTGGATCTGGTGAAGGCCATCTATTCCCTCGGCAAGCGTATAGCGCAGAAAACCCTTCAAAACGATAACCGCCAAAAAAGCAGAAAACCCTAAAAGGCCGCCAGCGCCGCTTCCATAGTAGTGTAGGCCGGCTAGAAACACGCCCGTGATCGCCCCGGCCACAAAAATCCTGCCATGAGAATCGAGAATTGCTGATGAACTCATCCCGGCAAAGTTACCGGCATACCAATACAGACTGGCTATAGGCCCCCAAGGGGGCAGGAATAGAAGAATGATCCCGCCCACAAATCCACATACCGAAGCACTCAGGACGACATTCAATCCGGGGATGGTCGAGTCTATATCTTTGGCCAGACGCCTGGTTAAGAACGAACCAAGTGCGCTCGTGAGGATCATGACCAGCGGGGCCTTTTCGCTGAAGGCGGCGCTGTCTTTGAGCACCAAAAGTTGAAAATCCCCTGAAAACACCCGGATCAGCAATCCGGTTATCAAAAGGCATGCAGCAGACGCGATAAACGCGATGGCACCTAGACGGCCCCCATACCCGCTAAACAATCGTTTGGGGAGCTTATGCTCGAAGCACATGATCAGGACATATAAGGAGCCTGTCAGAATCGCGATGGACAAATAGACCAGTATCGAGAATCGCAGGTTGAATGGGGCTCTATTGAAAAAAACGAAGAATGATGTCATTCCGGCGAAAGTGCCGCAAAACACGGCGGCGGGCTGCTGTCCTCTGGCGCGCCACGCGAAAGCAACGAGAAGATAGAAGACCGTAGCTCCCGAGGATGCCAGAACAGGTGCAACTCCTGCGGCCAGAAGAGCGGATGTTGCGACGGACCCAAAAATAACATGCAGGAAAAGGCTGGCGTGGCGAGGTGAATCGGCCCGCAAAGCACCGAGAAGGTTTTGGGGGAAAATGCTCACAGTCGTACCCCTAAAGCGTTTTCGTCGCGCCAGTGACGGCGTATGCGTTGTCGATGAGCGATGCAAGCAGCGTGCCATGGGCGTCCTGATCGCCGTGCATTTTCCGGCGGACCGTGTGAACTTGTTGATTCCACGCCACTTCAAGAAACATAGCGGCCTGGTTGTGTTTTGGGCCATGCTTCGACGGCACTGCTCCGACGCGGAATTTGTTAACCTCCCCGATAGGCCTGCTATCCGTTTGGATAGATCCGCAGCAAGCCTTCGCCTCGAAGCGCAGTTGCAAACGAAAAATTAGGTGTCTCGGCCGTGGCCTCCCGACCGGTCTCCGGGAAACGCGCCGCATCGGGCCATCAATTGTGACAGTTCCAGGCGGTTGCGAATGATGTAGAGTGCCACGTTAACATGAGCTCCCTCGCCATCAGCGCAGGTGCTTTTGCGTTGGTTTTCGGCGGCGCGCTGCTTGGAGCCTTTGTCGGCGCCAGACTGCCCAACCATCTCCTAAGCGACGCAAACAAAGAAGTCGTGCGGCTAGCCACGGCTCTGGTGGGAACGCTTACGGGGATGGCTTTGGGGCTGTTGATCGGTTCGGCGAAAACGTACTATGACACTCAGAGCAGCGAACTCACGCAGGTGTCGGCGAACGTGGCCCTTTTGGGCCGCCTGCTTCAGCACTACGGGCCCGAAGCGCACGGAGCCCACGAATCATTGCGCTTAGCCGTGGAGCGAGTTTTAGCCGAAAACTGGCCGAAAGAGCGGACCGGGAACGGGACGCTCTCGCCCAATGCGGGCCACATCGAAGAAGTTTATGAGCAGCTTCGGACTCTGGCACCCAAAGACGAGGAGCATCGGATGATGCAGTCGGAGTCTTTAGCTCTGCTTCGCAATCTGGCACAGCTGCGCTGGCTGATCATTGCCCAGACCGGCACCACGATACTGCAGCCGCTGCTATCGGTGATGGTTTTTTGGATGACCGGTATTTTCGTGAGTTGGGGCATGTTTTCACGGGTTAATGCAATTTCAGTGACCACCTTTCTTGTAGCCGCGATGTGCGTGTCTGCTGCAATTTTTTTAATCCTTGAGCTGTATTCGCCTTACAGCGGGTTTTTGCGCATTTCAAGTACGCCGCTCCGTATCGCCTACGATTCTCTTGCCCGCTAGCCCGATTTCCTCCGCGGCCAGCAGTCCATTCTCCTCTCGCAGATGCGGCTTCAACAGCTCCATCGATGCCACGCGAGGTTGTCAGCGATCCTCACGCGCGTTACTACGGCTTGCAGCTGAGCGAAAATACGCTCCTTCCTGGTGATGACGCGCGGCTTGGCGAGACACGCTTCGAAACCTGACTCAGGCAGCCGGCAGCGAGAATCGCGAGCAGTGGTCGCTGACTGAAGCAGAGTGAATTTGGTTTCTCTCAATACCGAGCGGTCAGCCGTCATTTTCCGGTTCCGTTGGCTAAACCATTGCCCCCAGCGCTTCCATCGTTGGCCACTTCTCACTTCACATAGACTGGCTCTTTACCCGGTGACCACGGATCGTACGTCGCGACAAAGCGGACCCTCTCGGGGCGCGTCGGATGGTCAAAGAACCACGCCTTTATGAACCGGTTCGGGCTCGGATCAGATAGATTCTGCTCGCCGCTCTTTTCGAAGTAGTGCGCAGCCACCTGGTTTGGATTTGCCACAATTCCGTGTATGACCTCGATGCCATAGCGATCCGCTTCGTGTTCGAAGTGGCGGCTCACGGCATTAAACGCCGGTGTCGAGAGAAACGCCAGCAGGCTGATTACGAAAATGAGCACAGGCAGGGAGGCCCAGTCTCCCATCTCCCGTATGCCCCATTCCGCTCCCCATTGCTCAAGCATCCATTGTGCCAGCCGGTAACCCAGGTACAGCAGCACCAGAAGGATCACCGAAATGATCGCGAACTCTTTGGGAATATGCAGCAGAACGTAATGTCCCATCTCGTGCCCGAACACGAAGAGCGTTTCCGGCACCGTGGCCTTCCGCACCGTGTTGTCCCAGACCACGACTCGCTTGGAGGCTCCGAATCCCGCGACATAAGCGTTCAGCTCGGTCTGCTTGGAACTGGCGTTCATCAGGAACATGCGCTCCGCGGGGATTTCCATTCCACCGCGGTGCGTGACTTTCTGGATTTCTGCGACAAGAGTGGGTTGCGTTTCGGCCAGCGGTGCAAAGGTATAAAACAGCGGATCGATGATCAGCGGTTGGAGGAACAACAGCAGCAATAGCACCGGGAGCGAGGCCAGCCAGAAATACAGCCAGAAACGCCGCGGGCTCCGCCGGATCACCGCATACAGAATGCCGGCCAAGATGGTGCCTATCACCAGGGCAATGATCTGCCCGGTCAGCCAATCGCCGAACCACGCACCCCAGCTCTGCACATTCAGACCGAACGCGCGATCGAGAGACTGATCCCAAATGTCGGAAGGAATGGTGAGCACGGCGATCGTCAGCAGGATCAACGGAGTGAAGATGATCAGCTGGACGAAGCGTCGTGAGGAGGCACGCTCGGCTAGGTTGCGGTATGCGGGCGCGATTCGCCAGCGCAGCACCAGAAGCAGCACGATAAATCCGTAGAGCGCACTGAGGAAGAAATGCCGGTAGTGCGCATGGGAATATGCCTTTGCGCGGACGTACTGTTCGGGAGGCGGAGAATATTCACGGATGACGGTCTCGGGCGGAGTTTCCGTGGTGGAAGAAGTAGTTGGTGGTGCAGTGGTTGATTGTGGCGCGACGGCTTCTGGCGTCGCCGCGTTGCCAGGGTTCGCTGCGACCGCAAGCGCGGAAAATGCTAGAGCAAGCAGGGAAAACAGGACGAGGCATCGCAATGGTCTCACGGGAAAGTCCCCTGGGGGCCGATTATTCCACACCCGCTCAAACTAGGCGAACACGCTGATGTGGGACAGCGTCACTGTCCCCTTTCTCTGCCAAGCCGCGAGTTGCGCTCTCAAAACTTCGCTTTCTGTCAGTTTTTGCAGTTAGCCTGTTTTTAGGAGGTTGTATCGACTGCGCAGGCGCAATCTGCAATCTGAAGGGTATGTTCGCTTGGGGCCTTCCTTTGCGTTGCGCCAGTTTTAGCGACAATTTGGCTCCAAGTCCAGATCACGAGCTCTCCAGGACCAGACTGTCACACGCTCACGTTTCGCGTGCCCACGCGAAGTTGGCGATGCGTATATCCGTTCTAGAACTATGCCGGTCGAGGCTAATGATTCTGGCATCCTGGTTGTATTACGTAATGTAATACATTGCACTCATGTGCAGGAGGAACCTGTGCCGTCTCCGCTGACTTTGAGGCTCGAAAAGAAAACTCGCCAGCGCATCGCGCGCATAGCGAGCCGAAAGCAAATTTCCACGTCCGAACTGATTCGGCAAGCGATCGAGGCTTGGGTGGAACGCCAGGAACCTATGGCGGCGCCCTATGAAGCAATGGTGGATTTAATCGGAGTGGTCCACGGTAGGAACCCGTTGCGTTCGACAGAAACTGGTCGTCGACTTAGAGAAATCCTGAAGGGCCGCGGAAAACGATCGTAATTCTGGTGGACGCTGGGCCGCTCGTTGCGTTGGTCGATGCCGATGATCAGTTTCACGTGAAATGCGTCGCGGCCCTGAAAGCGCTGCGAGAACTCTTGGTCACAGTCTGGCCTCCGGTGACGGAAGCGATGGATTCGCTGGGTGACTCACCCAAAGCCCAGGAAGCCCTTTGGGAAATGCTGGTGCGAGGTTTTGCAACTCCTACCGATCGATCTGACCGATGTTCACCGAATGCGCGAGCTGATGAGCAAATACGCGGACCTTCCGATGGACCTTGCTGACGCGGCATTGGTTAGGATTGCTGAGCGGGAGGGCATCCGAAAAATCTTCACAGTGGACCGCAAAGATTTTAATATGTACCGCCTTCACGGACGAGTGCGGCCCATTATCATCCCATGAGCAAGGCTTGGTGTGGGCCCGATTCCAAATCACGACACAAACGGGCAACAGCCACCGAAGGCGTTAATCGCTAAGCCAAGACGGACGCAGGATCCCGCAGGAACGGATTAATTACGATCATCCCGTCATTAAAAGCGATCCCCGCCGAGCGTTCACCTTGACATTCTACTAGAGAAGAGATACCGTCACCTAGAATGTCTACTAAAGAACAGAACGAACGCATAGAACTGCTGCAAGGCACTCTCGACCTGCTGATTCTGCGCACGCTGCAACTGGGGCCAGCTCACGGCCATGCCATCGCCAAGGCCATCGAGCTTAAATCTGATGAAGTGCTGCAAGTCGAACAGGGCTCTTTGTACCCGGCTCTGCATCGCCTTATAAAGCGAGGATGGATTTCAGTGAAAGAGGGCACGTCAGAGAACCATCGGCGAGCCAAGTTCTATCGGCTTACCGCCGCGGGACGGCGGCGACTAGCCGTCGAGACGGGCAAGTGGGACAAGCTGGCGGGAGCGATCGCCAGGATTCTGCGACCGGGAGAGTATTCGAACGAATCATGAGGCGCAGCAAACGCATGCTGGAGGAACTCGATCAGGACATTCGCGACCACCTCGAGCTGGAAACGCAGGACAACGTCGAGCGGGGAATGACGCCAGAACAGGCGCTACATGCGGCGATGCGGAAGTTCGGAAATGTGACGCTGGTGAAGGAAGAGGTGCGAGAGCTGTGGGGCCACCCATGGCTGGAGCAGTTGCTGCAGGACCTGCGTTACGGCGCGCGGATGTTAAGACGGTCTCCCGCATTTACGGCTGTGATGGTCATGACCCTGGCGCTCGGGATCGGCGCCAGCACGGCGATTTTCAGTTTCTTGGATGCGGTGCTGTTGCGAGCGCTGCCGGTGGTTGAGCCGCATCAGCTGGTGGTTTTCCGGTGGACG
>Ga0306920_100008249_pt1 | contig 13821 bp, 11 predicted proteins | sample flu12Cox44000170_FD_204666 | JGI IMG/M metagenome (GOLD analysis project Ga0306920, IMG submission 204666) | Lab enrichment of tropical soil microbial communities from Luquillo Experimental Forest, Puerto Rico - flux4day.12C.oxic.44.000.170 (v2)... | ecosystem: Environmental > Terrestrial >... | reverse complement strand
ATCGACTTGCAAGGCGAGGTACGCAAGCATCGATGCGACTTGGGCGTTGCCTTCGACGGAGACGCCGACCGTATGTTCATCGTCGACGAGAAAGCGGGCTTGATCGATGGCAGCACGGTGACTGCGCTCGTCGCGCTGAACACCCTCAAGAAACATCCCGGATCGAAGATCCTTTACAACCTTATCTGCAGCCGCAGCGTTCCCGAGTTGATCGAAAAGGCCGGCGGGATTCCGGTCCGCTCAAAAGTCGGACATTCCATCATCAAAGCCGTTATGCGCGAACAGGATATCGTCTTTGGCGGCGAGCACAGCGGCCACTTTTACTTTCGTGACAATTGGTACGCGGACTCGGGCATGATCGCGCTGCTGCAATGCCTAGAACTCTTCAGTGAAGCCACCAAGCCGTTGAGCGAAGTGATCGCTCCGATCGACACGCGGTTCCGCTCCGGAGAGGTCAATAGCCACGTCAGCAACGCATCCGCAAAACTGCAAGAGATCGAGAACCGTTACGCCGGCGCGCAAATCGATCGACTTGACGGCGTCACGATCTCCTATCCGCACTGGTGGATGAACTTGCGTCCGTCGAATACCGAACCGCTCTTGCGCCTGAACGTCGAAGGCGACACGCAGCAACTGATGGAGCAGCATCGCGACGAAGCATTGGCGCTGATCCGAGGGGCGACGAAGTAGGCGCGTCGAAGCATCGCGCTGCAATGCCGGGAATGCTGGGGCCTGCATTTATCGCGGTCGGCGACGGAACGTCGACGTTCGGTCGGGTAGCAGTCGAGGATGGACGCATCGCCGGCGTGCTTGCAGCCGATGGACCCACAGATTATCCGCTGCCGCCTGGGAGCAACATAGCTCCAGGCTTGATCGACCTTCATACCAACGGCGCCGACGAATACTTGTTTAATCGCGATCAAGGCCACGCCGTCGAAGTTGCCGGGAGAGCCTACGCGCAAGCCGGCGCAACCGGTTTCGTCGCCGGCGTGATGACCGCACCGTGGGAGTCGATGCTGCACGCCGCGTCGGAAATCGTCGAGGCCGCCAATCAGCTCGAAGAAGCTGCGCCGCGCGGCGCTCGCTGTCTCGGCATTCACTTCGAAGGACCCTTTCTCAATGCGAAGTTTCGCCGCATACATCGCCAAGAGTGGCTGCTTCCTGCCAACGCCGCGCGAGCGCGGGAGATGGTCGACGCATGCAAGGGTGCCTGCCTCTTAGTTACTATGGCGCCGGAAGTAGACGGAGCAAGCGACGCGTTGCGGATCTTCGTGGAAAACGGCGTCGTCTGTTCAGCCGGACACACCGCGGCGCGCTATCGTGAAGGAATGCTCGCCATCGGTCTGGGCTTTCGTTCGCTGACCCACGCCTTCAATGGCATGCCGCCGCTCGACCACCGCGATCCGTCTGTTTTGGCAGCGTTTATCCAGGACCGGCGCACGCTCGTTCAGCTGATCTGCGACGGTTTCCACGTCTCACCTGTGATGGTGGACATTCTTCATCGGACGCTGGGAGACCGGATCGTCCTCGTAACCGACAACATGCCGGCCGCCGATCCAGGCTACCACATCGAAGGCGGCGTGATGCGTGCCGCCGACGGGACGATCGCCGGCAGTGCGCTGCGGATCGACGACGCGCTGCGCAACTACATGTCCTACGCGCAGATTCCATTCGCGGCCGCGATCGTCGCCGCGACACACGCACCGGCTCGATTGATCCATCACGATTCCGACATGGGGCGCGTCGCCCGCGGCGCGCGAGCCGACCTCTCGTTTTGGGACAAGGATTACCACGTGATCGGCACGATGGTCGGCGGTCGCTTCGTCTACAACCGCTTCGAAGTCGCCGTTTAGGCCACGTCGCTCGTCTAGGAGCACAGGCGGCGCGTTTTGCCCGTCGAAGTCCTGCCGCCCGGCAGACCGCCGGTCTCACGCTCTTTGGAGCAAAAGGAGCATGCCATGGCCGCTCGCATTGAGTCGCTGCCGGCGGGCTCGTCTCAGGATCCCGTCGTCAATGCGATTTTGGATTTTGCCCGCGATGGTTTCGGCGATACAAAAATGTTCGGGCTGATCGCCCGCCGCCCCGAGCTTCTCAAACGCGTCGCTTCGATGTTCGCGTACTTTCTCGCCGGCGAAGGTGGGCTCATCGAACCGGAGCTGTTGGAGCTCATGCGGTTGCGCGGCGCGAATTTGAACGCTTGCACGTATTGCGCAACAGTCCGCCTGCAACCGGTTGTCGCTAGCGTCAAGCCGAAAGAACCCGACTTGGGGCTTATCGACATCAGCGCGATGAATAAGGCGCAGGCGGTTGCGGCGCTGAAGAACTCGATCAAGACCGAACAGCTGACGCCTCGCGAGGCCGCGGCTATCGCTTTAGTCGACCGGATCATCGTCGATCCGCACTCCGTTGACGACAAGCTTGTCGCAGAACTACGCAAGCATTTCAGCGACGACGAGATCATTGAGTTGATCTGCGCGAGCAGCTTATTCACGTGGGCTGGAACGCTCAATACTGCCGTGCGGCTGGACACGGGTGCGGAGAGCCAGTACGGAGCCGGGTTAGCTTATGCCGGAGCCTGACGCTGTGTCGACGTAACCTTCGCGCCTTGCGCAGCCGAGCGGAGCATAGTGACGGCGGCGTAGAGCACGACGATCACGACGATCCAGCGAACCGTCGGAATCGGCAGGCGGTAAACCATGTGCGCAGCAATCCACACTCCAGGTATGCCTCCAATCGTCAGACCGAGCGCAGCCCATGTCGAGAAGGCGTTGAATTTGATGAACCGCAAACTCGCAAACGGCATGAGGAAGGCACAGGATCCCATCATGATCGGAAACGCGGCAATCGGATTCATCCCGAGCAGGCTCACCATGATCATGCACGGCGCGTAGAGACCGATGCCGATCGTCATCAACGCGCCCAAGCAGAAGATGACGAAGATTCCAATCCAAAGCCGCGCCCCTGCGAGACCGAGCGCGGTGCCGGTGAGGCCGAACTGACTTCCCTTGAGGTTAGACATGATAAACAACACGCCCGCTACGCCCAGTGCCGTGCCCATCCCGATTTGCACGGATCGTCGCGGCAGTCGCGCCACGAATCCCGCACCGAGCCACGCACCCAAGACCGAGGCTAGAATCAGCAAGATGAGCGTCGGCGGTTCGACGGCAACGATGCCGATGAAGAGTGCAGCCTCGACGATCGTCGGAAGCGCGTGCCCGACGTTTAACGTTCCCGGTATGCGCTCATCGGGAACGAAGCGGAGAAACTTATAGAGCGACGTCGTCGTCGCGAACGACCCAATGCCCAACGTATCAAAGAAATTCGTAATAAAACCAATCCCGATGGCAATTGCGGCATCTACCGGACGGGGTAGTGCGGCGCGTTGGCGCGGCAGGACGCGGCCGAGCGCCACAATGATAATCGCCGCCACGACAGCCAGACCGATGAAGAGAATCGTTCGAACGGTCATTGCTGCAGACGGTACGCCCATAACGCGCCACGGCCTGCTACGAAGAGCCGATCGCCATCGAGTGCGAGGCCGTGCCCGAAGAGTTCGGACGGGATGGAAAGCTGTCCAAGCGGCTTTCCGCTCCGTAGATCGAACGCCGCGACCGCGCCTTTTGCCTCCGCAACCAGCACCGAGCCATGCCAGATCACGGGCGCCTCGTAGATGCCCGGAGTCGATGTGCGCCATAGCACCGCACCGTCACCGGCGCGCAGCGCAATCAACTCTCCGATTTGTGGGCTGTGAAAGAGCGGAACGACGATCGTCGCGCTCGAGACGGCCGGCGTGCCGATAGCCTGCATCCAATCCATGGCGGGTTCCAGCGCGCGCTGCCACAGTATCGCTCCATTGCGTTCGTCGAGCATCACGCTGCGCGAATCTTTGAGCACGACGAGCACCGCCGGAGTCACGCCCGCTTTCGATCGAAGCTCGATCAGTCGCGGCGAAGCGAAGACGTCGAAGTCGTTGGCGTCGTGTGGAATCAGCGGACCGGTCACCCAACGCCAGTGTCCCGTGCGCGGCTCCACGGCGATGGCGGAGTCAGTATATGGGTCCGCGCCCGGTGGAGGAGAGTTCATCGGCGTCGGATTTCCGGTACCGATGACGGCGATGTCGCGTCGCGCATCGACGGCCGGCGTCGTTGAGACTCCTGCGCCGGTTCCGCGATAGCGCACGGGGGTAAACGACCAGGCCGGCTTTCCGGTGGCAGCATCGAGCGCAACTTCGCGTCCAACGTCGGTCGGGCGATCGGCGATCATGTCGATGCCGAACAGGACGCGCCCATCGGCCACCACGGGCGACGCGTAAGTATCGTCATTTCTCGCCGTCGAGCAAATGCTTCGTCTCCAAAGTTCTGTGCCGGTCGCCGCGTTAAACGCGCCCGCGGTGCAGCTTCCGCTGACGGCGAACGCGACCCCGCTGTTGATTGCGACCGAGGAGATAACGCCGCGCGGATTCCCGTAGGTCTCATCTGAATTTGCGCCGAGCGACGCACTCCATCGCACGCCCCCATCGCGCTCGTCGAGCGCCAGCACGGTGCCGAGCGTCGTTCCTTCATAGACGATGCCGTGCGCGATTGTTGGAATGGCCAAGAACCAGCCACGGTCGACGTGCGTCCAAAGATGAGCGAACGCAACGGCGAACAGCGCGAGCATGACGGGGTCTAACTAGTCTCCTGTCTGTAGGACACTAGGAAGCTGCGAGCTCACGTACCGCGGCTGCGTTGAAGTACGCGGCGCGCGGATGGTGCATGACGATCGCGGCGGTCGATTGCTCGGGAACGATCTGAAACGAGGATGTCAGCGTCACGCCGATCCTCGCAGTCGCGTCAAGCAATTTGAAGACCGTCTCCTGCTGGCGAAGATCGGGACAAGCGCCGTAGCCCCACGAGTAGCGTTTTCCGCGCCCCTCTTCGAGATGCAGGTCGCGCCGAATGCGACGGTGCGTATACTCAGCCAGCGCTTCGGCCGACTGCACGGAAAAGCCGTGGAAAAAGTATGACTCACTGTAGTCGCCGGCCGCCTGAAACTCCCCGGTGCGCGCCGCCGCGTTGCTGCCGACAGTTACGATTTGCAAGGCGACCACGTCGCTCGCGCCGGTTTGCGGTTCGCGTAGATAGTCGGCAAGGCTGAGGTGCTCGCCGCCGACCTGCCGCGGGAAGCTCATCCGCGCGATCACTTCCCTTGGATCGTCTGGATCGTAGAGAATCACTTCGTCGCCGAGACCGGCCGCCGGGAAATACCCATACACGATCTTCGGCTGAAGAAGTCCGTCGCGTAGCGCGGCGGCTTGATAGCGGTGTAATCGCGGCTCGAACTCTTCGGCAACGAGCCTATTGAACGCCGCGCCTTTGGTGTTAGCAGCTCCCCATGAGAGCCGGTACAGACTGCGAAGATCGAAGCACTGCCAAACCTCACGCAAGTCGATGCGGCGACCCGGCTCGGGATGCGCGTACGAAAGGTCGCGCACGCCCCAAAACGGTGGCGACGGCACCTCGGCACGCTCGCTCTTCACGAGCGAGATGACAGTCGCGGGCGTCGATTCGGCGGTCTCGCGCCGTCGATCGCGTGCGGCAATCGCTTCCTGTTTCGTGCGTTCCAGTAGCTCGGCGCGCCGCTGCGGATCGCCGGTGAGCGCATCGACGAGATCGAGCCCCTCGAATGCGTCGCGAGCATAGAAGAGCCCGGGCTCGAAGAACCGCGTGCCGTCATCGAGCAATGCGATGCGCCGGCCGAAGTCGCGATTGATCGCCGCGCCACCGACTATCACCGGGAAACCTAGACCGCGCGCATCTTGTTCCTCGAGACAGACCGGCATCTGTTTGCTCGTCGAAACAAGCAATGCCGACAGCCCTATTGCATCGGCGTTAACTTCGACTGCCTTCTCTAAAATGGTATTAACGGGAACTTGCTTTCCGAGATCGTGCACCGTGTAGCCGTTATTCGCCAAAATCGTGTGAACGAGGTTCTTGCCGATGTCGTGAACGTCGCCGAAAACGGTGGCGAGCACGACGGTGCCTTTCGTCGCGCCTTCGCGGCGCTCGAGAAACTGCTCCAGATGGACGACCGCCTTCTTCATCACCTCAGCGGATTGCAAGACGAACGGGAGAATCAGCTCGCCACGGCCGAAGCGATCGCCTACGTCTTTCATCGCGGGCAGCAGAATCTCGTTGAGCACTTGTACCGGCGTGCGCGCTTGGAGCGCTTCGTCGATCTTCGCTTCGATGCCGTCCTTGCGGCGGCGCAGAATCGCCTGGTGGATGCGCTCTTCGACCGGCCCCTTCGCCTCGTCGCTCTCTACCTCGGCTTGTCGCCCTTCGACTCCGCTCAGGGCGACATGCTCGAAATGTTCGATCAACCGCGTGAGCGCATCGGGACGGCGATTGAAGACGAGATCGTCGCAGAGCTCCCGGACCTGCGCGTCGATCTCAAAATAGGGGGTGATCTCCTTGGCGTGCACGAGCGCACAGTCCAATCCCGCCTCGACGCAGTGATGGAGGAAGACCGAATTGAGCGCCGCCCGTGCCTCGGGTCTGAGACCGAACGAGACGTTGGAGATCCCCAATGAGGTCAGAACGCCCGGTAACTCGGCCTTGATGCGCCGGATCCCTTCGATCGTTTCGAGCGCCGAATCGCGGAACTCGGCCTCTCCAGTCGCGAGCGTGAAGGTCAAGTCGTCGAAAATCAGCGCACCCGGAGGAACTCCATACTCGCCGACTGCGATCTCGTAGATTCGGCGCGCGACCGCCACTTTGCGCTCCGCGGTCTTTGCCATGCCGCTCTCGTCGATCGTCAACGCGACAAGCGCCGCTCCGTGCTCGCGCGCCATCGGCACGACCGCGTCCATCTTCGTTCGCCCCGACTCCAAGTGAACCGAGTTGATAACGGCGCGCCCCGGATAATTGCGCAGAGCCATCTCGAGGACTTTCGGTTCGGTCGAGTCGATCACGAGCGGTGCCTCGATCGACTGCGCGAGCCGGCGCACGATCTCGCGCATTTGCTCGTCCTCGTCCGGACGCTCGGTCAACGCGCAGCAAACGTCGAGCAGATGCGCCCCGCCTTCGACTTGCTCGCGCGCGACTAAAACGATGTCGTCGTACTGCTCCGCAAGTAAGAGCCGCTTGATCTTCCGCGAGCCTTGCGAGTTGATACGTTCGCCGATCAGCAGCGGCCGCGGCTGCTGTTCCAGCGAGACGGCTGTGATCGCGGAGGCCGCTTCTTGCGGACGTTCGAGGTACGGCCGGTCTTTGCGACCTACCGCAGCGACTGCGTCGCACAGAGCCGCGATGTGTTCGGGAGTCGTGCCGCAGCATCCGCCGACGACGTTGACACCGAAATCGCGTACGAAGGCGGCCAACTCGTGCGCGAGCTCGTGTGGGCCTTCCGGATAGATTGTTTCGCCCTGCGGCCCCATCAGCGGGAGACCGGCGTTCGGAATTACGCTGACGAACGCGCGCGCATTTTCACAAAGATAACGAATCGAATCGCGCATTTGCGCCGGGCCCGTCGAACAGTTGAGGCCAACGACGTCTACGTCCAACGCGCCGAGCACGGTGCAAATCGCGCGGATGTCGGTTCCCAACAACATCCGTCCTTCGGTGATCAACGTCGGCTGAGCCTGGATCGGAACGCGACGCATTCCCCGTGCGAACTCGAGCCTTATTCCTGCAATCGCCGCTTTCAGCTCGAGCAGATCCTGCATCGTCTCGAGCAGCAGCAGGTCCACGCCGCCTTCCACCAACGCGCGTGCTTGTTCTGCATAAAGATCGCGCAGTTGCTCGTACGTAATTTTCGAAAGCGTCGGATCCGAGGATGAAACGAGCATGCCGGTCGGGCCCATAGAGCCTGCGACGAAGCGCGGCCGCGCAGGCGTAGAGAACGTATCGCAGGCTTCGCGTGCAAGTTGGGCGGCCCGTAAATTGATCTCGTGCGTCCGCTGACCGAGTCCGTACTCGTCGAGCTTTAACCGCGATCCGGTAAACGAATCGGTCTCTACTACGTCGGCGCCGGCGGCAAGGTACGATTCGTGAATCGCGCGCACGAGATCGGGACGCGAGAGTACGAGTCCCTCATTGCACCCGCGATATCCGGGTCCACCGAAATCCTCTGCGGTTAGGTCGAGCGCCATGAGTTGCGTCCCCATAGCGCCGTCGAAGACCAAGACCCGCTCGGTTAGCTGGTGCAAATACTCAGACAATGCTTCGGCTCGTTTTTTCGACAATGCCCTTCGACAGGCTTAGGACGGGTACGCGAACTTGTCCGACCGCGTTCCCGGCCCGATTATACACTTCCGGAGCGCCGAATCGAGCGAGTCTTTCGGCTTGTCGGTCATCTAAGGCACCCAGCGCTTGTAAGACGGCGATGCTCGCGGGACCGCGCCCCCGTGCGCTGCCGTCAAGAACCTTGGAAACGTAGCCGCAGCCTTGCGAGATGACCGCAATGCCATGCACTCCTTCGGCGCCGGCCTTTGCGGCAATCGTTCCCGCGCCGACGATCATGAGCTCCGTGTCGAGCTGCCCGGTTCCGGCCACGTACTGCGGACATGCAATCATCGCATCTCGCACCGTGCGCAAGGCTGCCGCGTCGGCGTCACCGACGTCGGCGAGCGATGCCAGTCGCGCGAACGAGCGCGCTGCGCGCCGCAGGCTCGTCGCATATGCAGGAATCCCGCAGCCATCCGTGCCCAATGGCCAGACTTCCGCGTCGTCATCGGAAATGCGGGCGCAGAACTGCAATATCCGGCGCTGCGCCGGATTGTCCGGACGCAGATACGTCGTGGTGTCCGCACGGATCATCTTACAGAGCGCGAGAATGCCGGCGTGCTTCCCGGAACAGTTGTTGTGCAGTGCAGTAGGTGACTCGCCGGCGCTGCGCAGCGCGTTCGCGGCCGCTTCGTCGTACGGCCAGTGAACGCCACACTGCAGCGCCGAAACATCCATGCCGATCTTCCTCAAAATCGAGCGCACCGCATCCAAGTGAAACGGCTCGCCGTAATGCGAGCCCACCATAACGGCGATTTCGCGCGGCTCGAATCCAAACCGATCGCCGGCCCCGCTTTCGAGCACCGCGGCGGCAATAAAGGGCTTCGCCGAAGATCGCAGGTAGACCGGGCTCTCGATCTCTCCAGCGCTATACAGAATCGCGCCGTGCGCGTCGACCGCGCAAGCAGCCACGTGATGGACCGACTCGACGAGATCCCCGCGGGTGACTTCGACGACTAAGCCGGTGCCGGAGCTCAAACGAGTGCAGGTTCGACGATCGTCGCTTCCTGCTCGGAGAAGACCGGGTTACTCAGATAGCGTTCGCCGGTGTCGCATCCGATCGTTACGATCGTCTTGCCGCGTGATTGGGGGCGTGCTGCAACCTCCAATGAGGCCCAGACGTTCGCGCCGGTTGAGATTCCGACGAGCATCCCCTCTTCGCGCGCGAGTCGCCGTGTCGTTGCGATCGCATCGACATCCGTTACGCGGATCACCTCGTCGTAGATCTCGGTATTGAGCACTTTCGGAACGAATCCGGCGCCGGTTCCCTGGATCTTGTGCGGTCCTGGCTTCCCGCCCGAAAGCACCGGTGATGCGTCGGGTTCCACTGCAATCATCTTGACCGTGGGTTTGCGCGCTTTGAGCACCTCGCCGACCCCCGTAATCGTTCCACCCGTTCCGATCGCCGATACGACGATATCGATGGCGCCATCCGTATCGCGCCAGATTTCCTCCGCGGTTGTGCGGCGGTGGATCTCGGGGTTGGCCGGATTCTCAAACTGCTGGGGCATGAAATACTTTCCTGGAGCGGCGGCGTAAACTTCGTTTGCGCGACGCACAGCACCCGGCATCCCTTCGGCTCCGGGAGTGAGCACGACTTGCGCGCCATAAGCGCGTAACAGGTTGCGCCGCTCCACCGTCATCGTGTCGGGCATGATCAGAATCAGCGGATACCCTTTCGCAGCGGCGACAAAGGCGAGCGCGATTCCGGTATTCCCGCTAGTCGGCTCCAGAATCGTCATTCCGGGGAGCAACCTGCCTTCACGCTCTCCCGCCTCGATCATCGAGACCCCAATGCGGTCTTTCACGGAACCGGCTGGATTGAACGATTCCATCTTCACGAGAATCGTCGCCGGAATCTCCGCATTTAGGCGCGGAATTTTTACGAGCGGGGTGTTACCGAAAGTATCGGCGAGGTTTTCATAAATGCGTGCCATTCGTACCGTGCTTAACCCTCTAGAGGACTCGAGTGTTTCAACGCCGATCAGCTCGGCGGCCGCAGTGCGCCGCCGCAGTTCGGACAGCGCTCGTTCAGCGCTGCAGCGCATTCCGAGCAGAACGTGCAATCGTAGGAGCAGACTCGCGCCTCGGCGTTTGCTTGAAGGATACGGCCGCAGCGCTCGCAGGCACCTTTCATTCTTGATCCTTTAAGCCGGCGCCGGTAGCGCCCTTCCGGCCGTTTCGAACCAGCCGAGCTTCATTTTTCGGTCGGCGTCCTCGCCGCCGACGCCCCGCACCATTTGTGCCGGACGCATTCGATGTGGTACGCTTCGCAGTGGAGTGTATGCCGGCGAGCACGCAGAGTGCTAAGGCGGCGATCACACTGAGCGCCGGAGGCACCGCAGCGATGCGGTGCCTCTTTCTTTCGTCAATGCGGTTACGTTGTGAAGGGTCTCACTTGTTCTTGAAGCGGGCGACGCGCTTTTCGTTGTAGGCGGCTAGCCCTTCTTTTGCGTCTTCGCTCTTAAAAAGCAGCGACTGGAGCTCGCGCTCGAGCGCCAAAGCGTCCTGAAGCGGCAGCTCCGCGCCGGTTTGCACGCTGCGCTTGATGTGGCCGACCGCCATCGGCGCTTTGTTCGGCGAACAGAACTGCTTGGCGTAGTCGGCGATCTGCTCGCGAAACTCTTGGGCGTTGCCCTCGAAAAGATCGTTGAGCATTCCCCAATCGAGGGCTTGTTCGAAGCTCACGGTTTTGCCGGTCGTCATCAGCTCGATGGCGCGCGACTTGCCGACGAGCCGCGCGAGACGCTGCGTTCCGCCGGTGCCGGGCAATACGCCGAGCGAGACTTCGGGCAGGCCGATCTTGCCGGCATCCTTGCGCGCGAGCCGCAGATCACAGGCCATCGCGATCTCGAGTCCACCGCCGACGCAATGTCCGTTTATCGCGGCGATCACCAACTTCGGCGTCTGCTCCAGCCGTTGGAGCGTTTCGTTGGCGTGCAAGCAGAACATATATTTGAACTCCGGCGTCACCTGATTGAGCATTCCGATGTTGGCCCCCGCCGAGAAGAACTTCTCGCCCTTGCCGGTGAGCACGATCGTTTCGACGTCAGGATCGAAGCGGGCATCGAGTATTGCTTCATCGAGCTGGCGCATCATCTCGTGCGTGTAAGTGTTGGCCGGGGGATCGTCCATCTCAATGAATGCGATATGACCGCCTTTATCATAGTTGATGACGCGCTTACCGTCGAGCGGATGCGCCTCGCGCCCGAACGGCGTAGGTTGCGTTGCTTTGTCGATCGTCGTGCTCATGATAGATTTCCTTTTGGCGCTATCCAGTTGGGATTCTTGAAATACTCTTTCAGCTTAGCCTCGTCGGCTTCGGTTGGCAGGACGGACGGCACGTACGCCTTCCATTCTTCTTCGGTCAACTTGCGCCCATCGACGCCGTACCGCTGACCGGCGTAAGCGCCGATCTGGCGATTGAAGCGCATATCCGGCACGTAGAAATTCGTCCCGCTCGGATTGACTTCGTTTACTCGGGCTGCGGTCGCCGAGACTTCGTCATGGAATTGCCCGCGAGCGCGCTCGTTCAGATGTTCCTTGTCGACGTCTTGACCCGCTTTGTCCTCATCGACTCGGCCCTTGATTCCCCACGTGTAGGCCCACTGTGCTGAGCCCGAGTGATCCGTTCCAAAGAGATCGAGCGAACCAGAAATCCACTTGTTGTAATACTTCTGCTGCAGCTCGACGGGAATGACGCCGGCCTTCGCGATGCGGCGCAATCCGGTGATACCCGTCCCCATATGAAACGACTCTTCGCGTAGCATCGGCCCCATTGAGGCGGCCAGCGGCGCGAAACTCGAATGCGAGAGCATTGTCAACTGGAACTTGCCGTCGCGATCCATGAAGTTCGTGTAGGCGAAGAAATCGAGCCAGTGCGTCACGTCTTCGTTGAAGGCATTGAGCAGCCGGTTCTTCTTACCGAAGGCGCGTCGTTCGAGCATCTTTTGCGCCTCGATCTTTCCTTCGGTGCCGAAGTGCTCGACCATGAGGTGACACATCTGATAACCGTGACGCGTCTCCTCAACCATGATGCGCACTAGGGAAGCTAGATCGTACTCGCTCGGCGCATTGTTAACCAGGAAACGTTGCTGCTCGTTGGAGGCAAACTCCGTGTCGCCCTGATAAACGACCATGTTGAGCACCGCGTCCCGCATGCGTTGATCGGGTATCTCGCGGACTTTTTCCCAGCGCCGCTCACCCTTGAAGTCGCCAAAGTAAATTTCGGGCGTCGGCAGCTCTCCATACTTCGCCTCAAAGCGGTAGCCGGGCATGAACCGGTCGACCAGCTCACGGTCGAGGCCGATGTCGCGCCTCCATTCGTCGAGCATGTCGATCCAGTCATTGAACGTCGAGATTCGATTCATTCTTGGGCCTTCCGAAATATAACGGATTTTTTGCGAACGGTGAGAACACCGTCATACTAGGGCCGCAAAGAGGAGGTGTCAAGTACGATCCTTCGAGAGCCGCAGGACGAACGGCTCGCCTCTACGGGCACGCGAGCAGTCACACGCCCCAACTCATTTATCTTCACCCTTTACGGCGACATGGTTCATCGCTTGAGCTCCGACGGAGCGCTGTGGATCGGAGCGCTCATCCGCCTTATGGGCTCGTTCGGTCTCTCGGGACCGGCCGTACGTCAGGCGGTCTCGCGGATGTCACGCCAAGGTTGGTTGGTTGCCAGACGCGAGCACAACCGAGCCCTGTACGCGGTCACGCCACGCGGCCGGCGCCGCATCCGGGAGCTCGAGCCGCGCATCTATGGGCCGGTTATCGAGTGGGATGGGCGGTGGCGGCTGCTCAGCTACGCGATCGGAGAGGGGCGGCGCAGGAAGCGCGAGCAGCTTCGGAAGGAGCTCAGCGCGCTCGGTTGGGCGATGCTCTCACCGTCGACGTGGATCTCGCCCTCCGATACGCTGAGCGCTGCACGTGAAGCGGCCCGCACCACCCTGACGCTAGATGCGGTTCACTTCTTTACTAGCGAGTACCGAGGGCCGCTCAGCGATCGCGAGCTGCTCGAACGCTGCTGGAATATCCCTGCGATAGCCTCCGCGTATCGCGATTTCATCGCGCGGTACGCGCCACGGTTGGAGCGCGAGCGCACGCACGCCGACCTTACCGACGAGGCTGCGCTGGTCGAGCGTCTCTGGCTCGTCCACGATTACCGAAAATTCGCATACCTCGATCCCGGCCTACCCAGCGAACTGCTTCCGGCGCATTGGCCCGGAACCGCGGCGGCGGCGCTGTTCCGTGAATGCTACTCTGCGATAGAGGTCAAATCGCAACGATACTTTCATCTTTGTACGGCCTGAGGCGAACGGGGCGCAGCGCGAGAGCGTCGAAGCGACCCGGCCATGCCCAAACGCCTTATGATCGTTCTGGCCGTCGCTGCGCTCGCAATTGCGGCGTGTCACAGCTCCTCATCCCCTACGCCGGCCCCGTCGTCGACGGCCTTCTCCCCTTCACCGAATCCGTCGATCAAGAAGGCGACGATCGTGGTTACGCGACTAGGCACGCCGGCGCCGGGTGTTCCAGTCGAGGAATCGACGCCCAA
>Ga0306920_100008247_pt1 | contig 13822 bp, 11 predicted proteins | sample flu12Cox44000170_FD_204666 | JGI IMG/M metagenome (GOLD analysis project Ga0306920, IMG submission 204666) | Lab enrichment of tropical soil microbial communities from Luquillo Experimental Forest, Puerto Rico - flux4day.12C.oxic.44.000.170 (v2)... | ecosystem: Environmental > Terrestrial >... | reverse complement strand
TCACCGCGCACGTATTTCAGAGCCTGCGCTTCGATGCCATGTACCGCGTACCCTCATACAACAGCTGGCTGGAACGCAGCGGTTTTCTCGATGCCTATCGCTTCCACCGGCGCTTTCTGCAGCATCTCGATGCCCAGCTGCCGGCACGACGCTGGATCCTGAAATCGCCGGACCATCTGTTCGCACTCGACGACATCCGCAAAGTCTACCCCGACGCACGTCTGGTGCTCGTGCATCGCGATCCGGTTCGTGTCCTCGCCTCGGTCGCAAAACTGACGGAGGTGCTGCGGCGGCCCTTCGCCCGCAACGTGGATCGGATCGAGATCGGGCGCGAGGTGAGCGCGTCCTGGCTGGATGGCGCCCGACGCATGCGCGGGCTCTCATCGGCCGGCGACTCGGCCTTACACCTGAACTACCGACAGATCGTCGCTCAGCCTATCGATGCCGTGAGAGCCGTCTACCGGCACTGCGATCTCCAGCTCACCCGCGAGGCCGAAGAGCGCATGCGCCGCTGGTTGCGTACGGCGTCGAACGCCCGCCGGCCGTGGCGCGATTACAAGCTGGCCGAGTTCGGCCTCGATGCACGTCTGCTGCGCGAGCGCTTTGCCTCTTACACCGATACCTTCGGAATCGAAATCGAGCACTTCGAGAGGGGGCCGGGGACTGGCGCCCTGGCCTGACGTGCGGCGACACACCGCCATCGCGCTCATCATCGGCCTCGCTGCGATAGTCGCAGCCGTCGTCTATGCCGGTGCCGGCGCGGTAGGGCAAGCCATCGCGAGCCTGCGCATCAGTGGTCTGCTGGTGTTGGTGCTCCTGCATCTGCCGATGGTGGTCCTCATGGGATTCGCCTGGTGGCTGGCCTCCGGCAGCGATCCGCCGGCGTCGCAATCGAGATTCGTGTGGGCGCGATTCGTGCGCGACGCTGCGGGAGAGCTCATGCCTTTCCTGCAGCTCGGTGGCATCGTTTTCGGGCTGCGCGCTCTCGGACGCGGCCGCGCCATTGCCGTTGGGGCGGTCTCGGCCAGTATCGATGGTGTCATAGAGCTCGCTGCCAAGCTGCCCTACACGTTTGCGGCGCTCCTCGCGCTCCTGGCACTGGCACCGCACTCGCGCCTCGCGCATCTGTTGTCGCTCGCCGTGGCCGCGACCGGCGTGTTCGTGGCGATCGTCCTGCTCGCGCGGCGCTCGCTGAGTGCCTCGTTGCAGGGGATGGCCCGTGCGGTGAGTGCCCGTTGGCCGGCTCTGCTTTCACTCGACGACGGCGCCGAGGCTTGCGACATCGAGGCGTGCTTCCAGCGCATCATGAGCGAGCGCCGGCGGCTGTGGTCGGCATTCGCGCTTCACCTCGGCTGCTGGTGTTTGGGCGCGGCGGAAACGTGGGTCACCTTCCGGCTGCTCGGCGTCGATCTGACCTTGTGGCAGGCGCTCGCTATCGACGGCACCGTCGTCGGGCTACGCACGTTCGGATGGCTGGTGCCTGCTGCGGCCGGAGTGCAGGAGGCGAGCTACATGCTGGCCGCCGCGGTGTTCGGGATCTCTCCCGCTGCCGCGATCACCGCATCGCTCGCACGCCGCGCCCGGGATCTGGTGCTCGGAGTCGCTACCCTCGGGATCGCCACCGTGGGCGACGCCAACTTTGCTCCCCTGACGCTGTCGATGCTGAAGCTGCGGCAACGTCCACGCGTGCGTTAGGGTCCCGGCAAAGTTTCGAAAGCGCGTTGACGATGTTTCGGGGTTTTCCTAGTCTCCGCGCAGGTCGCGTTCCTGTGGGCAAGTGAGTGGACGTCTCGGCGCCGGTGAGTCCGAAGCGTGAGCCGATCGTGCGCCTCGTGGCGTTGTGCGCCGCGCATGCCTGGATCCTCGTCGCCATAGTGGTCGTTGCCTGCGCCGCGATGACCCACTACGTCACTCGCCACTTCGCGATGACGACCGACACCTACGCGCTGTTATCGCCGAAGCTCCCCTGGCGCGTGCGCCAGTCAGAGTTCAACACGGCGTTCCCGCCGGAAAGCTCGGATATCGTGGTGGTCGTCGATGGCCAGACGCCGGAGTTGAGCGAGGCGGCCGCGGCCACGCTGGCCGCGAGCCTCAGCGCTCAAAAGCAGTTGTTCCACTCGGTGCAGCGGCCGGACGGTGGACCGTTCTGGGCCCACAACGGACTGCTCTTCGCCTCGACCGAGGATGTGAAAACGTTCATCGCTCAACTGCTGAAGGGCCAGCCCTTCCTCGGGTCCATGGCAACCGACCCGTCTCTACGCGGTCTCGCGAATACGCTGGGCCTCGCGATCAAAGGCGTAAACGACGGCGAGGCCTCGCCGCAGAGCCTCATCACGCCCATCCGGACTCTGGCCGATGCGCTCCACGGGCTCTCTCTCGGCAGGCCGACCTTCTTTTCCTGGCGTACCCTGATCACGGGGAAGGAAGCCGATGCCCGCGAGTTGCGGCACATCATCCTGATCGAACCGGTGCTCGACTTTTCGCGGCTGCAGCCCGGCACCTTGCCGATCGCCGCGATCCGCACGACCGCGCAGCGGCTGCAGCTCGACCCCACCCATGGGGTTACCGTTCGGCTGACGGGTCCGGTGCCGTTACAGGATGAGGAGTTCGCAACGCTGGCGCAACGCGCGGGTCTGATTGCCGCGCTTGCGAGCGCAGCAATCATCCTGATGCTCTGGTTTGCGGTGAGGTCACCGTGGCTGATCGCGTCGATTCTGCTGACGACCCTCGTGGGTCTGCTGACGGCCACGGCGCTGGGTCTCGCTCTGTTTCATCGCTTCAACGTGATCTCGGTCGCCTTCATACCGCTATTCGTCGGGATGGGAATGGATCTCGGCATTCAGTTCAGCGTGCGCTATCGGGCAGAGCGCGCGGCCGGAAGAGACGTGCGCACGGCGCTCGAAGCGACGGGACGCACGATGGGCAAATCGCTGACGCTGGCGGCGGCCGCGATCGGCGCGGGCTTTCTCGCCTTCACACCAACGGATTACTACGGCGTGTCGCAGCTCGGCGTGATTGCCGGGTTCGGCCTGCTGGCAGCCCTGGCACTGAATCTCACGCTGTTACCGGCACTGATCGCAATCACGCGCGCACCGGGCGCGCCGCTGCGCACCGGGGCATCGTTGACACTGATCGATGACTACGTGCTCGCCCACCGCCGGCTCGTGGTCGGCACCGGCGTGGTCGCGGCATTGATCTGCGTGGTCCTGCTGCCATGGGTGCGCTTTGATTTCAATCCCTTCCACCTGCGCAGCACGCGGGTGGAGTCGGTTGCCACGCTCATCGATCTGATGCGCGACCCCGACCGCTCGCCGAATACTCTCGAGGTGATTCGACCCAACCTCGCCGCGGCCGACCGGCTGGCCGCGGTCTTCAGGACCGACCCGACGGTCTACAGCGCGCACACCCTCTCGAATTTCATTCCAACCGCGCAGCCCGAAAAGATCGCGCTCATCGCCGATGCGGCAAACCTCGTGGACTTCACACTGAATCCGCTCGAAGTTGCGCCACCACCCACCGACACCGAGGTCATCGACAGTCTGAACCGGGCGGCTACGAAGCTTCGTGAGGTCTCAACCGATGACGCGGCGCTGCGCGGCGAGACCCGCAGGCTCGCCGCCGAGTTCGAAGCGCTGGCCCGCGGCGGCCCCGGTGCACGAGCCCAGGCCGGGCAGATGCTGATCCCGGGCTTCACGACGACGCTCGAGCAGATACGCAATCTGCTGCAGCCGCAACCGATCAGCATCGCAACGCTGCCGCAGGAGCTGGCGCGTCAGTGGCTGACAGCCGATGGACGGGCACGGGTTTCGGTTTTGCCACGCGGCGATTCCAACGACGACGCAGTACTCAGGCGCTTCGTTGCCGCCGGCACCGGGATAGCGCCCGATGCTACCGGGACGGCGGTCTACCTGCAGGCCTACGGCAGAGCCGTGGTCGACGCATTCATCGAGGCCGGCGTGCTGTCGTTCGTGGCCATCTGCGGTTTGCTGCTCCTCGCGCTGCGACGCGTACGCGACGTGGCGATCACCATGGCCCCCATCGTACTCACCGGCCTCCTCACCATGGGAACCTGCGTCGTGATCGGGCAGCCGCTGAATTTTGCCAACATCATCGCGCTGCCCCTGCTGTTTGGCATCGGCGTGGCTTTCCACATCTACTTCGTGATGTCGTGGCGCTCGGGCGGCGCGCATCTCCTCACCTCGAGCCTGGCGCGTGGGGTATTCTTCAGCGCGCTGGCGACGGCTACGGGCTTCGGCAGCCTGTGGGCCTCGAGCCATCCCGGCACCGCCAGCATGGGCGAGCTGTTGATGATTTCCCTGGTCTGGACGCTCGCCTCGGCGCTGCTCTTCCAACCGGCGCTGATGGGTCCAGGGACCGCGGCGCACGCACAGGCCAACGCTACTTCATGAGAATGTCGCTGCCTTTGTTCAAATGATCGATCAGGACCGGTGCGCCTCCGGCGGCGAGTGCCGCGGCGAAGTCCGAGCGGCGCAAAGCGAGTTCGCTGACCCCGTTGGAATAGACGTCGATGATCTTCCAGGCCCCGTCCACCTCGTGCATGCGATAGAGCAAGGTCACCGGCGCATCGTTACGGGGGATGACGCGGGTGCGGACGATCTTGTCCTCACCTCGCGTCACCACGTTATCGTCGATCTCAAACTTCTGGCCGTCAAAATCGCGGAAATTGTGCGCGTAGTTGGCAACCGTGAAGCGGGTGAAAGCCGCGATGACTGCCTTCTGCTGGTCCGGTGAGAAGGTTGCCCAGGGCGGCCCTACCGCGAGCCGCGTGACGAGCGGCAAGGCGAAAGTCTTCTCGATGACGGGCTCGAGGTTTTTGTATCGCTCCGCCATAGGCTCAGCTGCCCCCGCCCGCATGGATTTGAGCAGCGCATCGGTGAGGGTCTGCACCGGAATCACTGCAGGATCGCTGGCGGCGGCCTGCGCGGAATCGGTAACGGACCACAGGATCGTCGCGCACAGCAGCATCACGAATTTCGGCGTCACGGACATCAACTCCTTATACTGCTACTACTCTACCCGGATGCCGAGATTGAATTTCCGCCCGGCGAGTGGAGCCCACGCGTCGGCAGCGAAACGAGCGCGTTGGAGTTGGAATTCGAGGCAAGCCGCAGAGCGGATCCGCAAGCTCGAGAATACACAACACGGCATGTCGGTCTGCACTGACACGATCGTAGCCCGGACCGTGGCGCCTTGTAACGGAGTCGTCACACGACCTGATTAGTTTCTGGCGTTCGGACTCACGGTAGACGCGGGAGCGCCAACATGTTGCGCGAACTATTCTGCCGCCGGGAAATGGGGACTACCCGGGCCGTCGCATTGAGCGGCCTGCTGCTCGCCCTCACCACCCCGCTCGCCTGGGGTCAGGCAACGACACCGGATCAGCCGCCGCCGCAGAGTGAGACCAACATCGGGCGCGTGACGACGGCGCCCGGCGAGGGCGAGACCGTGGTGCCGAGCGCCGAGACCACGCGGGCCGCGGCGATCGAGATGAAGAGGCAGGCGCCCAACATCATCGATGTGCAGCCGCTCAGCGAGATGATCAAGCTGCCCGACTTCAATCTGGCCGAGGCGCTCCAGCGCGTTCCCGGAATCTCGCTCGAGACCGATTCCGGCGAGGGGCGATTCATCAATATCCGTGGCCTGGATTCCGACCTGAACGCCGGCACCTACGCGGGGGTACGCCTGCCGGCATCGAACGCGGCATCGCCCTCCGGTGGCAACCGCGCCGTCGCTTACGATACGTTTCCGACCGGGATCGTCGGGGGAGTCGAGGTCACGAAGACGCTGCGTCCGGACATGGACGCCGAGGGGCTCGGTGGCTCGATCAATCTGGTGCCGCGCACCGGAGCTGAGTACGGCGGGCGCCCCTTCCTCGAGGCAAACCTGGGGCTGGGTTACGAGAAGCTGCGCCAGACGCCCATCTATCACGGCGAAATCAATGCCGGGACCAGCTTCTCCGGAGGCGACGGGATTGCGGGTCTCTTCGCGGGAGCAGATGCCTTCAGCGTGGTGATCACCGGGGTGATCCACTCGGACCAGCGCGGTATCGATGACCTAGAGGAGAGCTACTCCGACAACCAGGCCGGTGGCGTACCGGACAAGGTGCTGAGCAATCTGCAGTTCCGTTGGTACAAATATGCACGCGAGCGCTACGGTCTGGCGGGCAACTTCGACGCCCGGGCGACCGACAGCACCTCGCTGTACCTGCGGCTGCTGTGGTCCGGATATCTCGAGCACGGCCGCAAGCACTACCTGGTGCTGAATAACCTCGACTCGGGAATCAGCGGGCTCTGTAACACGCCGGCGGGCTACTGCCCCGGCTACCAGGATCCTAACAATCCCAACGGTTACGTGTCCGGCGCCGCCAACCTCGAACAGGACACGACCGATTCCGTCGAGCGCATTCAGAACGTAATGGCGATTCTCGGCGGCAGCAGCAGGTCCTCGAGCTCCCGTCTCGACTACCACGGCTCCTACGCGCAGGGCAGCGACCGATACTCCCAGAGTCCCGGCAGCACCTGGAGCTACCGGGACGCCAGCGGCAACCTCGTGGGAGTGCCGATCGCCTACGACAACAACACCAGTCCGAAGTACCCCACCTATCACACTCTGGACGGCACCGATCCGACGAACCCGGCGCTCTACCAGCTGGATGGCATTAGTCTGGGTCCCTCCTATGCGAAGGATGCAGAGTGGGCGGGCGCGATCGATCTGACGATCCCGAGCGGCAGCGGCACGCATACGGCGGAATGGAAGTTCGGGCTGTCTGGGCGGTGGCGCCACAAGACCTACGAAGCCACCTCGCCTTCGTGGGTGCCGAACGGCGTCATCCTGCTGCCGCCCTATACCTTCGGGCCGCCGCAGATCTACTACAACCACAACTACAACATCGGACCGTGGATCAACCTCGATCAGGTGGCGAATCTGTATGGCAGCCCGCTCGGCACTATCAGCGACGATCCGGCTGCCGATGCCTCAGGCAACACCGACGACAACGAGAACGTCTATGCCGCTTACGGCCTATACGACGCGCGCTACGGCGACTGGGGCCTGCTCGCCGGCGTACGCGTCGAGTCGACGCACGCCACCTATCGCGGCAATCTCTATAACAAAGACCTGGACACCAATACGCCCTCGGCAGTGTCCAATTCGTATACCAACGCCTTCCCGACACTGCAGGGTCGGTATTACTTCTCCGAGGAGCTGGTCGCGCGACTCACCTATGCGAGCGGCATCGCGCGCCCGGGCTTCGAGCAGATCACCCCCGGGGCGACTATCAGCACGGTCAACAGGACGGTAACTGTTGGCAATCCGGCGCTGAAGCCGACCATCGGCCACAATTTTGATGCGACGCTCGAGTGGTACCCGGGCAATGGTCAGATCGCAGCCCTTGGACTCTTCGGCAAAATATTCACCAACTACATCCTGCTGACAGAGTCGCGCCCGGAGAGCTACCCGTTCCCCGGACTCGGCCCGGGGACTGGGGTCCCGATTGTCGTCGACAGCTACGTCAATGGCCCGGCACATGCGTACGGCATCGAGGCGCAGTATCAGCGGCAGATGCTCTTCCTCCCCCGGCCGTGGAACGGCCTGGGCATCAGCCTCAACGGCACTGCGGTGACTTCCTGGGCCGAGATTCATCCGCCGTATGTCGATTCCCAGGGGGTGACGCATCCGGGTATCTCCGGGCTGTTGCCCTCCACGTCGAAGTTCACCTGGAACGCAGCGCTGTTTTACGAGAGCGGCCCGCTCGAGCTGCGCCTGGCTGCCGATTACGTCGGCCAGAATCTGTTCGCCTTCGGGACCACCGGCGGGAATGCGACCGATGTGTATTCGAGCGCCCGGCTGACCATGGATTTCGGCGCCAGCTACGCCGTGAGCCATGTCGTGAACGTCTATTTTCAGGCCAAGAACCTGCTCAATACGCCGCTGGAGTTCACGGAGGGTCCGAGCTGGACTCGTCCCATTCAGCGTGAGTTCTACGACATCACGCTCTTCGGGGGCGTGCGCCTCACGTTCGACTGAGCGTGCGCTTGTCGACGCTGCCGCCTCGCCCGAGCGCCGTCCCGCGCGTCCGGCGACCGTTCGTCGGCCTCGCGAGCGCGGTTGCGCTCACGCTCGCGTTCGGCGGGGCTGCCCCAGCCTCAGACACCCCCGTCAAGGCGGCAGCCGCGAAACCCGCCGAATCGACCGGCATGCCGCGCTACGCTCACGTTTTCGTCATCGTGGCCGAGAACAAGGGCTACGAGCTCGTCATCGGGCCTGGCACCTCGGCACCGAACATCAACCGCCTGGCGCAGCAATACGGACTGGCCTCGCAGTTCTTTGCCGAAGTGCATCCGAGCGAAGGCAACTATATCGCCATGCTTGCGGGCGACACGCTCGGCATTCACGATGACGACGCCTATTACTGCAAGCCCGGCACACAGGACACCTGGTGCACGAAGTCGCACCGTAGTGACTATGTGGATCACACATTCACGGCGCGCAGCCTCGTGGACCAGTTGCAGTCCAGGGGTTTGACGTGGAAAGCGTACATGGAGAGTCTTCCCGAGCCGGGATCACTCGCGGTGCGCTGGCCAACGAAGGAGAAGCCGGTCGCCGGCCTCCCGACTCAGCTGTACGCGGCCAAGCACAACGGTTTTATGAATTTCCGCGCCGTCCAGCAGGATCCGGCGCGCCGCTCCAAGATCGTCGACTTCGATGCGCTCTACCGCGATCTCGCGAGCGGCGACATGCCCAACTACGCGCATATCGTCCCCAACCAGTGCAACGACATGCACGGGCGCGATGAGGGGCCGGACGTGCCGCCGGATTGCCAGAAAAGGAATACCCGTGCGCTCATCGCCCGCGGTGACCGCGTCATCGACGAACTCGTGACGCGTGTCATGGCTTCCGCTGTGTGGCGGAGCCCGGACAACACCGCAATCGTCATCACCTTCGATGAGAACGACAAGGACGAGCGCCAGGGCCCCGACCAGGGCTGCTGTGGCAACGACCCCGGCAGCGCTGCCAACGCCGGCGGCGGCCGCATACCGACGATCGTCATCACCAATCACGGGCCGCGCGGCCTGGTTGACGACACGCCCTACAATCATTACTCGCTGCTGCGGACCACCGAGGCAGCCTTCGGCATCTCCGAGTACCTCGGCCACGCCGCTGATGAACGCCACGGTGTCGTCACCATGACGCCGCTGTTCGCGGTGAAGCACTGATGCGCAGCTGGCCGACACGGGCCCGCCGCAGGTCGCGCATCGAGGTCATTCCCATGATCGATGTGATGATGTTCCTGCTGGTGTTCTTCGTGCTGATCAGCCTCAACGCCCTGCCGGCACTCGGCCTGCGTGTGGCGCTTCCCTACGCGAGTAATCCGACACACCTGGAGGTGACACGCCGGGTGACGTTGACACTCACCGCTGCAGGTGAGGTGTACCTCGATGGGGAGAGGATCACCTTCGAGGGGATCACCGCGCGGCTGCGCTCTTATGCGCGGGATGCCAGGCTTACCGTGATCATTTCGGCCGACCGCGACGCGCACCTGCAGCCGCTCGTGAGCGTGCTCGATGCGCTCAAGGGTGCCGGCGTCGTCTCCGCCACCATCGTTGCGAGGCAGGAGTGATGTCGGGCCAGCGTGACCCCGTACAGCTGACGAGCGATGCCACGGCAGTGGTCCTCACGGCCATGGCGGCGCTGGTGTTCATCATCGCCGGGCATCGTCTCCTGCCCGAGCGTGTCAATTTCACGGCGTCCGATCGGCCGTTCGAGCTATCGCTCCAGGCCGCGCAACCCGAAGTGCCTCCGGCGCCGCCCCCGCCTGTCCCGCGCCACATCGAGAAACGCCAGCGGGTGCTGCAGCCGGCTCCGGCACCGCCGGAGCCGTTGCCGGTGGAGGAGCAGCCCGCCCCGGCCGATGCGGCACTGGTCGCGGCCCCTGCCGCGCCGCCCGCGGCGACCGCAACCGCTGCCAAACCCGATCTCGAGTCCCTGTACGCAGCCGAGCTCCTCGCCGATATCAACCGTCGCAAGCACCCGCCGGATTCAGCTCAGTACCGCCTGCAGCGCCCGCACGGTGAGGTGCTGGTGCGCTTCGTGCTGTCACGGAGCGGGGAGCCGCGAACGGTCAGCGTGGCACGCTCCTCCGGATCTGCGATTCTCGATGAGGAGGCTCGAAAGGTCGTCGCCTCTGGGCACTACCCGCCGATGCCCGAGAAGTGCTTTGTCGGGGAAACGCAGCATACTTTCATCGTGACCATCGAATATTCGGCCGCCCGAATCACGCGACGCCTCGTTGCCAGCGAAAGCGTCGCGGCATGAACTATCAGCGTTTCCACGATCTCACTTTCGACGTCCTGTACGGCTGCATCGTCGTGCTCGTGTACGTGATACTGGAACGCGGCTCTTATCTCACTTATCTCAGCTGGCGCATGAATCGCCTGGCGAAGATCATCGATGGCGGTGCAGACCGTGGGCAGCAGGCGCTGGCGGCGGTGAAGTGGAAGGATCCGGCGAGTCGCGCCGTGCAGCGCTACGCACGGCTCATCGCCGATGGCGCATCGCGGGAGCGGCAGGAGGATTATTCTTCGGCGTTATTCATAGGCCTCGACAAGAAGGTGAGCGCGCGGCTGTGGATACTCGATACGATCGTCACCGCGGCACCGCTCCTTGGCCTGCTGGGGACGATCTTCGGCATCATGGAGACTTTCAACGCCCTCGCCGGAGGCGGGATATCGGACCCTGCGGCGGTGAGCCGCGGCATCGGCACCGCACTGATCGCCACCGCGATCGGCATCGCGACCGCTCTCCTCGGGCTCCTCGGCAACAATGTACTCAACCGTCGCGCGCAGGTGATGACCGAGGACTTCAAGGCACTATTGCTCAGCCTGACGCGCTGAGCTCCGGGCAACCGCATGAGGCTGCAGTGGGGCTTGATCGGCGGGGGCGAAGGGAGCCAGATCGGCGCCGCGCACCGCATCGCGGCCCGCAGGCACGACGCCTTCGAGCTCACCGCCGCGGCGCTCGATATCGATCCCATCCGCGCACGGGAATACGCCATACGCCTGGGTGTTCCGAGGGCACGCGCCTATGGCGATTGGCGGCAAATGCTCGAAGTCGAGCGCCAACGCACCGATCGAGTCGACCTCGTCACGATCGCAACGCCCAACAGCTCGCATTTCGAGATCACGAGAGCATTCCTCGCGGCCGGGTTCGACGTGCTCTGTGAAAAACCGCTGACCAACACCGTGGCTGAGGCCGAGGAAATCGTCCAGGTGGCGCGCAGCCACGACAGAATCTGCGCGGTAAATTATGGATATTCCGGTTACCCGCTGATTCGCCATGCGCGCGCGATGGTTGCGCGCGGCGATCTCGGTCGGATCCGCGTCGTGGTGGCTGAGTTTGCCCATGGACATCATGCCGATGCTGCGCAGGCCGACAATCCTCGCCTGCGCTGGCGCTATGATGCCGCGGTCGCGGGCGTTTCCTCGGTACTCGCGGACTGTGGAATTCATGCCCTGCACCTGGCGTGTTTCATCACCGGCCAGCAGCTGGAGTCGCTGTCAGCCGATTTCGCCTCCACGATCCCGGGCAGGCCGCTCGAGGACGACGCGCTGCTCGCCTTCCGTATGTCGCAGGGTGCTGTCGGGCGCCTGTGGACGAGCGCGGTCGCGATCGGACGCGCCCATGGTCTGACGATCCAGATTTATGGAGAACTGGGAGGCTTGCGCTGGCAGCAGGAGCAGCCCAACCAGCTCTACTGGACGCCACTGCGGGCGCCGACCTCCATCATCGAACGGGGAGCATCGGGACTCTCTGTCGAGGCGGATCGCGCCACCCACCTCACTGTTGGCCACGCCGAAGGGCTGCCGGGTGCTTTTGGAAATATCTATGCGGACGTGGCCGAGGTGCTGCGGGCGAGGAAGGCAGGCCGTCCCCCAGATCCGTTGGCACTGTCGTTTCCGCGCGCCGAGGATGGGTTGCTCGGCGTCGCAGCGGTCCATGCCGCGGCTGCTTCGGCCAGCGCGGGTGGCGCCTGGGTGAAACTCTCGGCTGTGCCAGGAGGTGTCCGATGAAGACTCTGTATCGGTCGATCAGTGCTGCGCTGGCGGTGGGTGTCCTGATCAATGCGTGGGGCGCCGAGAGGCTCGACTGGCCCCAGATCGCATCGATCGAGCTGCCACAGTCCTCGGGTAGGTTCGATTTCCTGCGCGTTGACCCGAACCGCAATCGCCTGCTCGCCGCGCATGTGCAAGACGGGACCTCCGACTTCATCGATCTCAAAAAGCACTCCCTGATCGCGCGCGTCAAGGTGGGGGGCGCAGTCGACACGGCGACGGATATCGATTCGAAGTACTACTACGTGAGCGTGCAGGAGAGCGAGCGTGTGGCGGTCCTCGATGCCGCGACGCTCAAGGAGGTCAATTCGATCAAGACAGCTGGGCCTACCGACGCCATCCTCTACGAGCCGAAGAATCACCGCGTGTACGTCACCCACGATGAAGGCACGGAAGTATGGGTCATCGACCCGCAGGGGGCGAAAGTGGTGAGCACCGTCGCCATTCCGGGTGTTCCGGAGGCCATGGTTTACGACCCGTCGACCGACCGGATCTACCTCAACATCAAGAGTAAGGATGTCGTGGCGGTAATCGACCCCTCCACGAACGCCGTGATCGCGCAATGGCCGACCGCGCCCGCCGCCCGTCCTCATGGCCTCGCCCTCGATGTCGCCAGCCATCGTATCTTTTCGGCGGGCGCCAACGGCAAGCTGGTCGCGATCGACACCACGAGCGGCGCCGCGAGCGAGTCCATCGATATCACCCCCAAGGTGGACCAGATCGCCCTCGACACCGGGATCGGCCTGCTCTATTGCGCAGGCGCCGACAAGCTGTCGGTCGTGCGTGTCAGCGGTGGGAAGCTCAGCCGGCTGGGTGAGCTCGCGACCGCTCCGAGCGCCCGGAATGTCGCCGTCGACCCGGCGACCCGCGGCGTCTGGACCACCTACAGCGACGGCAAGAGCTCTTTCGCCAAAGGCTGGAGCGCGCCGCAACCCTGAGCGGGTCGGGGGAGGCACGCGCCGACCAGCTCCGGGCGGCCCCGACGAGGACCCCGAGGGTGGCTTCTTGCATGGAGGCTGGCAGGCTCACTATGCCGATGATGTCGTGGGGCGACGTGGTCGCCGAACTCCGGAAGCTCCGGCAGCAGCCCGGCCGGACCCTGCACACCTGGGGTAGCACCGACGCGCTCCAGACCCTGCTGAAGAACGACCTGATCGACGAGTACCGGCTGTTCATCTACCCGGTGACGCTTGGGTCTTCGCGCCTCAGGTGGTGTTCTGCTTGACGTGTTCCCAGACCTTGGAGATCACGACGGAGCCTTCGCCCACCGCCGAGGCCACCCGCTTTACCGACCCCGCGCGCACGTCGCCGACAGCAAAAATGCCGGGGTAAGAAGTCGCAAACGGCGAAGCCGGGAGGCCGAGTCCAGTGACGACGAATCCTTTGTCGTCGAGCTTCACCAGACCCGATAGCCATTCGGTGTTTGGCGCGGCACCCACCATGATAAATAGCGCCCGCGCCGCAACCTTCCGCGACTGCCCGGTCTCGGCGTTGCGGATGGTGACGCTCTCCAGATGCTCGCCGCCTTCCAGTGCCGTGACCTCAGAGTTGTACTCGATCGTGATACCCGGGTCAGCCTCGAGACGGCTGGTGAGATAGCTCGACATCGAAGCGGCGAGCGAGGAACCCCGCACCAACACACGGACGCGGCGCGCATAGCGGGACAGGAACATCGCAGCCTGGCCGGCAGA
>Ga0306920_100008246_pt1 | contig 13823 bp, 14 predicted proteins | sample flu12Cox44000170_FD_204666 | JGI IMG/M metagenome (GOLD analysis project Ga0306920, IMG submission 204666) | Lab enrichment of tropical soil microbial communities from Luquillo Experimental Forest, Puerto Rico - flux4day.12C.oxic.44.000.170 (v2)... | ecosystem: Environmental > Terrestrial >... | reverse complement strand
CCTCGTTGTCGCTGAGCACGCCGTCGGGCGGCAGCAGGCAGAGCAGCAGCAAGAAGAGGAACAGCGTGGAAAAAGCAGAAGGATCAGCGCGTCCTGGGACGGCGAATTTGTAAACTCGGCGCGCCCCCTCACCCTCCCGCCGCTGCGCGGCAGGCGCCTTCCTCTCCCCGAGGGGAGAGGAACAGGACGACGCCGCGCGTCCCCTCTCCCCAGCGGGGAGAGGGACAGGGTGAGGGGGAAGTGTCACACCATCGTGATCCCACGCACTAGGCCGCCTTGACCAGCGTGCGCTCGACGAGGCGGGCCCAGTAGCTGGCGCCGATCGGCAGGATCTCGTCGTTGAAGTCGTAATGCGGATTGTGCAGCCCGATCGCCTTGTCGCCCGTGCCGTTGCCGATGAACACGTAGCAACCCGGTTTCGCCTGCAGCATGAAGGCGAAGTCCTCCGATCCCATGGTTGGCGTGAGGCTACGGTTGACGTTGCCGTCGCCAACCACCTCGGCGGCGATGGCGGCGGCGATCTCCGTCTCCCTCTCGCTGTTGACCGTGGGCGGATAGCGCCGCTCGTAGCGGACCTCGGCGCTCGTGCCCAAGGCGCTGGCGACGCCGGCGGCAACGCGGCGAATGCCGGCCTCGATCGCATCTTGCAGTTCGGTCTTGAACGAGCGCACGGTGCCGCGCAGCACGACCTCGTCGGGAATGACGTTCCAGGTGTCGCCGCCGTGGATTTGCGTCACGCTCACCACAGCGCTTTCGAGCGGATGCGTGTTGCGGCTCACCAGCGTCTGCAAGCCCGTGACGATATGCGCCGCGGCGATCATGGGATCATGGCCCAGATGCGGCAGCGCCGCATGCGTGCCCTTGCCTTTGACGGTGATCTCGAAAATGTCAAAGGAGGCCATCATCGGCCCGGCGCGCATGGCAAAGGTGCCGACGGGCATGCCCGGCCAATTGTGCATGCCGTAAACCGCCTCGACCGGAAATTTATCGAAGAGCCCGTCGGCGACCATGACGCGGCCGCCGCCTTCGTTCTCCTCAGCCGGCTGAAAGACGAAATGCACGGTGCCGGTGAAATTGCGGGTCTCGGCGAGATAGCGGGCGGCGCCCAGCAGCATGGTGGTGTGCCCGTCATGGCCGCAGGCATGCATCTTGCCCGGATTTTGCGAGACATAGTCGTGGCCGTTGCGCTCGTGGATATGGAGCGCGTCCATGTCGGCGCGAAGCGCAATGGCGCGGTTGCCCGGGCGCGAGCCCTTGAGCGTGCCGACGACGCCGGTACCAGCGAGGCCGCGATGCACCTCGATGCCAAATTCTTGAAGCCGAGCCGCGACGAAATCGGACGTGCGCTTTTCCTCGAACGCGGTCTCGGGATGGGCGTGAATCTCGTGACGCCAAGTGGCGAGATCAGCATGGAAATCGGCGATGCGATTGACGATGGGCATGGGCTCTCCCGAAATTTATGGCCGCGCGGGCGGATTGCCCGAGATGCTAGCGGGCGAGGTGCGCCGGTTTCAACCGCTGCGCTCTCACGGCAACGACCCTGTTATGCGAGCCGCCCCTCCGCCACCGCGTGGCAGGCGACGCGGGCCCATTGATGCTCGATGAGTACGGGCCGCTCTTGCCGGCAGCGGTCGTTGGCGTAGGGACAGCGCGGATGGAAGGCGCAGCCGGCAGGTGGATCGATGGGATTGGGCACCTCGCCCGCCACCGGCTCGCGCTTGCGGCCGGACATCGACATATCCGGCAAGGTCGCGAGCAAAAGGCGCGTATAGGGATGGAGCGGATGGGCAAAGAGCCGCGCCGTGTCGGCGATCTCGACGAGCCGGCCCAAATACATGACGCCCACCCGCGTCGAGAGGTGATAGACCACCGCGAGATTGTGCGAGATGAAGAGGTAGGTGAGACCGAGCGCGCGCTGCAGGTCTTTCATGAGGTTGAGGATTTGCGCCTGCACCGAGACGTCGAGCGCCGAGGTCGGCTCGTCGCAGACGATGAAGTCGGGCGTGCCGGCGAGCGCACGCGCGACCGAGACGCGCTGACGCTGGCCGCCCGAGAATTCATGCGGATATTTCTCGCCATCGGCCGGCGCTAACCCGACCTTGACCAGGAGCTCGTCGATGCGCGCGTCGAGTTCGCGCTCGCCCGCGCAAAGCCGATGCGTGCGCAAGGGCTCGGCGATGATGTCGCGCACGCGCCAGCGCGGATTGAGGCTGGCATAGGGGTCCTGAAAGATCATCTGGATGCGCCGGCGGATGGGCTGACGCGCGGCATCGTCCATCCTGCCGATATCGATGCCGTCAAAGACGACGCGGCCGCGCGACGGCGCATAAAGTCCCACCAGCACGCGCGCCACCGTCGACTTGCCGCAGCCGCTTTCGCCGACGAGCGAAAATGTCTCGCCGCGGCTGATGGTGAAATCGACGCCGTCCACCGCCTTCAAGATGGCGCGATGGCGCCGCTCGATGACGCGGTTGAGGAGCGGCGGCGAAATGTCGAAATAGCGCGCGAGATCGCTGACCTCGACGAGGGGCGCCGCCTCAGCCATGGACCGCTCCCGCTGTGGCCCGGTCATGGAGCCAACACGCCGCCTCGCTCCGGCCGGCGGGCTTCAGTTCCGGACGCGCGCTCCGGCAGGGTGCGAAAACCTCGGGACAGCGGGGGTGAAAGGGACAGCCACCCGGCATGGCGGCGAGCCGCGGCATCGCTCCGTCGATCTGCAGCAGCCGGTCGCGGCGCGCGCCGATCGCCGGAATCGCTCCCATGAGCCCCGCGGTATAAGGATGCTGCGGGTTCTTCACGACCTCGTGCACCGGACCGATCTCGGCAATGCGTCCGGCATACATCACGGCGACGCGGTCGGCGGTCTCGGCGATGACGCCCATGTCATGCGTCACCAGCAGCACGGCCATGGCGTGCTCGCGCGTCAGACGCTTCAAGAGGGCAATGATCTGCGCCTGGATCGAGACATCGAGCGCGGTCGTCGGTTCGTCGGCGATGACGAGCCGCGGATTGGCCGCGAGCGCCAAGGCAATGACGACGCGCTGGCGCATGCCGCCCGAGAATTGGTGCGGATAGTGGTCGACGCGCTCGGCGGCGGCGGGAATGCCGACCTCCTGCAACAGCGCGATCGCGCGCCGCCGCGCCGCGCCGCGATCGAGGCCCAAATGGACGCGAACGGTCTCGGCGAGCTGTTGCCCCACCGTGTAAAGCGGATTGAGGCTGGTCAGCGGGTCCTGGAAGATCGCGCCGATCTCCTTGCCGCGGATGCGCCGCATCTCCCCGGGGCTGCGATTGTCGATGCGGTACCCGCCGAAGACGATGCGCCCGCCGGCGACGTGGCTCGGTGGCTCCAAAAGGCCGATGATCGCCGAGCCGGTGATCGATTTGCCGGCACCCGATTCGCCGACGAGACCCAGCACCTCGCCTTCCCCGATCGAGAACGAGACGTCGTCGATGGCGGCGAGCACGCCGCGTCGCGTCGGAATCTCGATGCGCAGATGCTCGACCTCGAGCAGCGGACGGCGATTGGGCAGCGGCTCGGCCATCTCAGCGGAGCTTCGGATTGAGCGCGTCGCGCAGCCAATCGCCGAGCAGATTGACGGCGAGCGCGAGGCTCGCCAGCGCCGCTGCCGGGAAGAGAAGAATCCACCATTCGCCCGAAAGGAGGAAATCGCGGCCGAGGCGGATGAGTGTGCCGAGCGACGGCTGCGTGAGCGGAATCCCGATCCCGAGAAAGGACAGCGTCGCCTCGGTGATGATGGCGAGCGCGAGATTGATCGTCGCGATCACCAGAACCGGGCCCATGGCGTTGGGCAGGACATGGCCGAGCGCGATCCGCATGGGGCGGACACCGATAATGCGCGCGGCCTGGACATATTCCTTGTGTCGCTCCACCAGCGTCGAGCCGCGCACGGTGCGGGCGAACTGCACCCAGATCGAGCTGGCAATCGCCAGGATGACAACGGGAAGCGCGATGTTGTCTTGCTGGTCGCGGGGCAGGAGGCTTCGCGCCACGCCGTCGACGAAGAGAGCCACGAGGATGGCGGGAAACGAGAGCTGGACGTCGGCGATGCGCATAACGATGACATCGACCCAACCACCTGCATAGCCGGCGAGAAGGCCGAGACCCACGCCAACGACCAGCGCCAGCAACACCGCCCCGGCGCCGACAAAGAGCGAAAGCCGCATGCCGTAGAGAATGGCTGAAAGCACGTCCCGGCCCTGACCATCGGTGCCGAGCGGAAAGTCCCAGCTTCCGCCTTCCTGCCAAGCCGGCGGGTTACGGGCGTCGAGCAGGTTGAGGCTGGCGAGATCATAGGGGTTGTGCGGCGCGAGGAGCGGCGCCAGCAGCGCGCCCAGCACCAGAAGCGCGGTGACGGCGCCCGCGCCGATGGTCACGGGTGAGCGACGGAAGCTCCAAAAGAGGTCGCTGTCGCCGAGCCGGCGCAACAGCGGCCGGTCGGCGGTCTGCTCAGCCATGTGCCGCCGCATCGCGCTCGAGCCGCAGGCGCGGATCGACGACGTAATAAAGAAGGTCGACGACGAGGTTGATGACGACGAAGAAGAAGGCGACGAGCACAAGGTAGGCCGCCATCACGGGAATGTCGGCGAAATTGATGGCCTGGACAATGAGGAAGCCCATGCCCGGCCATTGGAAGACCGTCTCCGTGATGATGGCAAAGGCGATAATCGAGCCGAGCTGCAAGCCGGTGATGGTGATCACCGGCACCAGCGTGTTCTTGAGCGCGTGGCCGAAATTGACGACGCGGTCGGGCAAGCCGCGGGCGCGGGCGAACTTGATGTAGTCGGTGCGCAGCACTTCCAGCATCTCGGCGCGCACGAGGCGCATGATGAGCGTCATCTGGAAGAGCTGCAGGGTGATCGCGGGGAGGACGAGCGCCTTGATGCCGGAAATGGTGAGAAGGCCGGTGCTCCACCAGCCGAGCGACACCACCTCGCCGCGGCCGAAAGAAGGAAACCAGCCAAGGATCACGGAAAAGACCAGGATGAGGAGAATGCCGATGAGGAAGGTCGGCAGCGAGACGCCAACCAGCGACAGCGCCAGAAACAATCGCGAAAGCGCGCTGTTGGGGTGGAGCCCGGTATAGACGCCCATCGGCACGCCGATGAGGAGCGCGAGAAGTGCCGCGGTGACGCTCAGCTCGAGCGTCGCCGGCAAGCGCTCGGCGATGATTTCACCGACGGGACGCGCATATTGATAGGAGATCCCGAAGCGTCCGCGGCTCGCATTCGCGACGAACCGGCCAAACTGCACGAAGAAAGGGTCGTTGAGGCCGAGCTGCTGGCGGAGCAGCGCGCGATCGGCCTGTGAGGTGTCCTGCCCGACCATGTTGTTGATGGGATCGCCGACGAAGCGGAAAAGCGCGAAGGCGATGAGGGCGACGGTCAGCATCACCGCCACCGACTGCACCAATCGGCGAAGCACGAAAGCGATCATGGATGGTGCGAAAGGCCACGCTCGACAGCTCTCACGACCGCCGAGAGCCCAGCGCTAAACGGTGCTCGTCCCTGCCCCATTGTGTCTGCCTTTGTGGGGCAGCGCGCCAATTTACCTGCCGGTCTTGATATTTTCGTTCAGCACGCGCGCCCTCGACCGAGCATAGGGCGGAGGGCGGCGGAGTCAACGGATGGCGGGAGCTCTGCCTCGCTGGACGGAGCAGCACGCGCACCCGCATGAGCCTCTGCCCGCAGCTGCGCCAAGACGCGCTGCCGATAATCGGGGTCGACGATCACGCGCTCCAAATCGATGCGGAACTCGCCGGAGTCCTCGCCAGTTTCCTCACCCACGCTTCGCCTCCCCGACACGCGGCGGGCGTAGAGTATGAGTTGCGCCACTCAAGAACAAAGAAATCATTGGTTAAGAACTCACCGCTTGGGGACAAGCTTGTTGATAGGCGGCGGGCAGCTTGCGGACGACCCTTTGATCATCCTGCGGCTACAATCCCTTGCCGACAGAGGCTGCGACCGGTTGTCGCGGCCCTCCGCGCGCGCGGCTACCGACGCAGGCCCTGCCAGGCTTGTTTGACTTGCAATACGGCGCGGACGGATAGTAGAGACCGGCACCAGCGAGGGAACAATATCATGCAGCGCGGCAATTCGGCGGCGAGCCGGGATATCGCCTATCAGCTCCATCCCTACACCAATCTCAAGAAGCATGAGAGCGACGGCCCGCTCGTCATCACCGAAGGCAAGGGCGTCTACGTCTACGACGAGACGGGCAAGGAATATATCGAGGGGTTGGCGGGCTTGTGGTGCACCTCGCTGGGCTTCGGCGAGGAGCGGCTTGTCGAGGCGGCGACACGTCAGCTGAAGAAGCTCCCCTACTATCATGTTTTCAACCACAAATCCCATGACATTTCGGTCGAGCTTGCGGAGCGCCTCATCGCCCTCATGCCGGTGAAGATGTCGAAGGTGTTCTTCAACAACTCCGGCTCCGAGAAGAAGGTCATCGCCCGCATGCGCGGATATCACGGCGTCACCGTCGCGTCGGCGAGCCTCACCGGCCTTCCCGCCAATCACCGCGACTTCGACCTGCCGATCGCCAATATCCGGCACGCCGATTGCCCGCACCACTACCGCTATGCGAAGCCGCGCGAGAGCGAGGAGGACTTTGCCACACGGCTTGCGGAAAGCCTCGATGCGCAGATCATGCGCGAGGACCCCGATACGGTGGCCGCCTTCATCGCCGAGCCGGTGATGGGCGCGGGCGGCGTCATCGTGCCGCCGCGCACCTATTTCGAAAAAATCCAACAGGTGTTGAAGAAGCACGACGTGCTCTTCATCGCCGACGAGGTGATTTGCGGCTTCGGCCGGACCGGCAACATGTTCGGCACCGAGACGTTCGGGCTCAAGCCCGACATCATCACCATGGCGAAGGCGCTCTCCTCCGCCTATCTGCCGATCTCCGCCACCATCATCAGCGACGAGCTCTATCAAGCCTTCGTGGCGCAGAGCGAGAAGATCGGCACCTTCGCCCACGGCTACACCTATTCCGCCCATCCCGTCTGCTGCGCCGTGGCGCTCGAGACACTCAAAATTTACGAAGAGCGCGACATACTCGCGCATGTCCGGCGCGTGGCGCCACGGTTCCTCGAGGGCTTGCGCCGATTTGCCAACCACCCGCTGGTGGGCGAGGTGCGCGGCGTGGGGCTCGTCGCCGGGCTCGAGCTGGTGAAGGACAAGGCGACGAAGACACCCTTCGACCTCAAGATGGGGGTGGGCCCGATGGTGGCGGCACGTGCGCAGGAGAACGGCCTCATCGTCCGCGCCCTCATGGACACTGTGGCGCTGTGTCCGCCGCTCGTCATCACCGCCGACGAGATCGACGAGATGCTGCGCCGGTTCGGGAAGGCGCTCGACGAGACTGCGGCGGCGATCGGTGTGGCGAGCCTCGCACCCGTGGCCTAGGGGGCGGTTCTCGGGTATAAACGTGCCGTAGAAACCGAGCGGTCATGGACTACGAGACCTTCTTCAAGAGCCGCCTCGACGGCCTCCGCGCCGAAGGGCGCTATCGCGTCTTCGCCGACATCGAGCGGCGCGCCGGCGCTTTTCCCCGCGCGTTCCATCACCATCTCAGTGAAGACGTGACGGTCTGGTGCTCCAATGACTATCTCGGGATGGGACAGCATCCAGCCGTGCTCGCAGCCATCCATGCCGCGCTCGACAAGGCGGGCGCGGGCGCGGGCGGCACCCGCAACATCGCCGGCACCTCGCATTACCACGTGGAGCTCGAGCGCGAGCTCGCCGATCTCCATGGCAAGGAAGCGGCCCTCGTCTTCACCTCCGGTTATGTCGCCAACGAGACGGCGCTCGCCACGCTTGGCAGCCAAATTCCCGGCTGCCTCATCTTCTCCGATGCGCTGAACCACGCCTCGATGATCCAGGGCATCCGCCATAGCGGCGCTGAAAAGCACATTTTCGCCCACAACGATCCCGTCGATTTGGAGCGTCGCCTCGCCGCCGCCGATCCGCAGCGGCCGAAGCTTGTTGCCTTTGAGAGCGTTTACTCCATGGATGGCGACATCGCGCCTTTGGCCGCGCTTTGCGATGTCGCCGAGCGGTATGGTGCGATGACCTATCTCGATGAGGTCCATGCAGTCGGGCTCTACGGCACGGGTGGCGGCGGAATTTCCGACCGCGACCGTGTCGCCCCGCGGATGACGGTGATCCAGGGCACGTTGGCAAAAGCGTTCGGTCTCATCGGCGGTTATGTCGCGGGCTCGGCGACGATGATCGACTTCATCCGCAGCTTCGCGCCGGGTTTCATCTTCACGACGTCGCTACCACCGGCGATCGCGGCGGGTGCGGTCGCCAGCATTCGCCATGTGCGCGGGGCGAATGACCTGCGCGAGCGGCACCAGGAGCGGGCTCAGCGCCTGAAGCGCCGCCTCCTCGAGGCAGGGTTGCCAGTGATGCCCGCGCCGAGCCACATCGTCCCGGTGTTGGTGGGCGATGCACGGCTCTGCAAAGAGGCGAGCGACGATCTTCTCGAGCGCCACCGCATCTACGTCCAGCCGATCAACTACCCGACGGTGCCCCGCGGCGCCGAGCGCCTCCGGCTGACGCCCTCGCCGCAGCACAGCGATGAGGACATCGACCGTCTGGTCGCCGCCTTGAGCGACGTCTGGGCGCGGTTTCATAACCGTCGCGTCGCCTGAGCGCCATGTTCCGCGACAAGTCCCTCATCCCTGCCGAAGCCGTGCGGCTCGCCGCCTTGGGCCTCCTCGCCGAGGTTCCACGCCGCTATGGCGATCTCGCAGCGGAGATCCGGCATTTCACTGGCCGCCTTGTCGGGCCTTCGCTTGATCTCATGGGTACCTCGCTCGAGCTCTTGCGCTATGAGGGCTTAATCGAGGCAGTCGATGGCGAAGGCATGTCGGACAACGCCATGCTGCAGCCGACATCCGCGGGAAAGGCCGCGCTCCTGGCGTTGCTCAGTGCGCAGCTCCGCAGCCCCCTCGCCGATGTGAACCGGCTGGCGCTGTTCCTCAAGCTGCGCTTCCTTCATCATCTTCCCGCCGCCGAGCAGATGGCGCAGCGCGGGCTCATTGCCGAGGCGCTCGAGAGCGAGCGCGCCCGCCTCGACGAGCTCCGCCGGCGCCCTGGCGCGCCGCCGCTCTTCAGCGAGTGGCTCGCTCGCGATATCGCGCTGCTCGACGAGCGCATCGTCTGGTTGCGCGGCGACGGCGCTTAGGCCATGCAGCTGCAATTCATTGGCTGCGGCGACGCCTTCGGCAGCGGCGGCCGCTTCAACACGTGTTTTGGCGTGACCACGTCGGCGACCAATTTCCTCATCGATTGCGGTGCGTCCTCGCTGGTGGCGATGCGCAAATTGGGTGTCGAGCCCAACAGCATCCCGACGATTTTCATCACCCATCTCCACGGCGATCATTTCGGCGGCTTGCCCTTCTTCATCCTCGACGCGCAGTTCGCCAGCCGCCGCACCACGCCGCTTACGATCGCCGGGCCGCCAGGGCTCAAGGCGCGGCTCAAGGCGACACAGGAGGTGCTCTTTCCCGGTTCGTCGACGCTAGCCTGCAAATTCACGCTGAACCTCGTCGAGCTCGAGCCCGGCAAGCGGCAGATGGTGGATGGCGTCGGCGTCACCCCGCATCTCGTCAAGCATGAATGCGGCGCGCCGCCGTTTTCGCTCCGCTTCGACGCCGACGGCAAGGTGGTCACATATTCCGGCGACACCGAGTGGACGGAGGCGCTGATCGACGCCGCAAAGGGTGCCGATCTCTTCGTCTGCGAGGCCTATTTCTACGAAAAGAGCGCGTGGTACCACCTCGACTGGCCGACCCTTCGCTCACACCTGCCGAAGGTCAAGGCGAAGCGGATCATCCTCACCCATTTCAGTGCGGGAATGCTCGCCCACCTTGACGAGATCAACGTCGAAACGGCCGAAGACGGCAAGATCGTCGAGATTTGACGAGGCGGATCGCTCGGAAACAGCTCTCAGCGGCTCCCCGAAACTTCTTCCACGCGGCTCTCAAGCCCCAAGGTCCCCGCGGTGTTTTGAACGGCGGCGAGGCAGAGCTGCGCGCGCTCGGGCGGGAGCCACACCGCAAAGCGGGTGACGTAGCGGCCGCCCTCCGCGTCGGAGAGCTTCTGCGCCTCGAGACGGACGATGTTGGCGCCGTTCTGGGCAAAGATTTCCGCGAGCCTGGCGATCAACCCCAGCTGATCGCCGCCACTCACCGCGACGCGATGCGTGATCCGTGCGGTGGGACCCGACCGGTGATCGAAGCCGTAGGGCGTCACTCGGATCTGCGCCTCCGCGAGTTCAGGAAGGTCGGCGAGCAGAGCCGCGAGCGCCTCGGGGCGAAGCTCTTCGGGCAACTCGCAGACCGAGGTGAACTCGGCGCCCTTGCCGAGCACCGCGAAGGTAGTGTCGCGGAGATTGACGCCTCCGGCGAAGAGGCAGTCGGCGATCGCGGCGACAAGCCCGACGCCGTCACCGCAGAGAATCGACACCAAGGCGACCGATGCCACGACCCGCTCTCCCTTAGAAGAGATGCTGGCCGCCGGTGACGAAAATCTCCGTCCCCGTGACATAGGCCGATTGATCGCTGCAGAGATAAAAGATGGTGGCGGCGACATCCTCGGGCGCGCCGAGGCGCTGCAGCGGAATGCGCGGAATGAGCACCTCCGTCTCAGGCGAGAGCATCGCCGTCTCGATCTCGCCCGGCGCCACCGCGTTGACGCGCACGCCAAGCTGCGCGAACTCGACCGCCATCTCCCGCGTCAACGCCGAGAGCGCCGCCTTCGAGGTCGAGTAGGCCGAGCCTGCGAACGGATGAACCGCGTGTCCCGCGATCGAGGTGACGTTGACGATCGCGCCCTTGCCGCGCGCCAGCGCCGCGGCAAACCCACGCGCCAAGGTCAAGGGGGTGAAGAAATTGAGCTGGAAGACGTCGTGCCAGGCGGCAAGGTCGCCGTTGAGACAACCGAGCCGCTCGCGGAACGGCGTCTTCGGCGAGACGCCGGCGTTGTTGACGAGCGCGTGGAGCGCGTCGGCGCCGAGAATGGCGTGCACCTCGTCGATAAAGTGCGCGGCCGCATGGGCATCGGCGAGATCAGCGGTGACGTGATGCGTCCAGTTGGGATCGCGCTTGCATTCGGGCGGCACGGCTTCCCGCGAGGCGGTGATGATGCGCCAACCGGTTTCGCTGAAACGCCGCACCGTGGCGTGGCCAATGCCGCGGCTCGCGCCCGTGAGAAGCAGCGTCTTCGGGGTGCCGCTCATGAGGCGAGTTTAGAGGAGGGTCGCGCCGGCGGGAAGGTTCGGCGCGGTTCCTCGATCCCTTCAGGATCTTGATGGATCATCACCTCCGCGCGCGGAAACGCGGCGAGCAGCTGCGCCTCGACCGTGTCGGAGATGCGGTGCGCTTCGCTGAGCGTCAGCCCGCCATCCATCTCGAGATGAATTTGGATGAAGGCGGTGGGACCGGCGGCACGCGTGCGCAGGTCGTGCACCGCCCGCACCTCGGGATGCTCCAGCGCAATGGCGCGAATGCGCGCGCGCTCCTCGTTGGGCAGCTCGCGGTCCATGAGCTGCACGATCGCCTTGTTGGCGACCCGCCAAGCGCCCCAGAGAATCCAAAGGGCGATCGCCGCGCCGAAGAGCGGGTCGATATAGACCCAGCCGAGGATCGAACTGGCGACAAGCGAGACGACGACGCTGCCGTTGAGCACGAGATCGGCGCGGTAGTGGAGCTCATCGGCGCTTACCGCGAGCGAGCGGGTGCGGCGCACCACCGATTGCTGATAGAGCACCAGGGCGACGGTGACGATGATGGCAACCACCATCACGGCGATGCCGATCCCGGTATTGCTGATCGGCACGGGCCTCAGCGCATGCTGCAGCGCTTCGATGAGCAGCAGCACGGCCGAGCCGGCGATGAACGCGGCTTGGCCGAGACTCGCCAGCGGTTCCGCCTTGCCATGGCCGAAACGGTGCTCGCGATCGGCCGGCACCAGCGCCTGGCGCACGGCGACGAGATTGACCAGCGAGGCCGCGCCATCGAGCAGCGAATCGAGCAGGCTCGAGAGCAGGCTCACCGAGTCGGTGGCGAGCCAGGCCGCGAGCTTCACCACGATCATGACGCCGGCAACCGCAATCGAGGCGTAGGTTGCGCGCCGCATCAGCGTGCCGGCGCGCTCCAACGTATCGCCGCCGCTCATGGGCAGAGGCGCTCCGCGCGCCAGCCCGCTCCGTCACGGCGATAGACGAGCCGGTCATGGAGCCGGAACGGGCGGTCCTGCCAGAACTCGATCCGCGCCGGCACGACGCGCCAGCCCGACCAGCGCGGCGGGCGCGGAATGGGCGCGTCGCCGAAGCGGTGGGCCACCTCGGCAAAGCGCGCCTCGAGCGCCTCGCGGCTTGCCACCGGGCGCGATTGATCCGACGCCCACGCCCCGATCTGACTTTGGCGGTGCCGTGTCGCGAAGTAGGCGTCCGCCTCCGCCGCGGTAACCGACTCCACCGTGCCTTCGATACGCACTTGGCGAGCCAACGACTTCCAATGAAAGCACAAGGCGACGCGCGGATTGGCCGCGAGCTCGTTGCCTTTGCGGCTATCGAGATTGCTGTAGAAGACGAAGCCCCGATCGTCGACGCCCTTGAGCAGGATCATACGCGCCGACGGCGTGCCGTCCGGCGTCGCCGTCGCCACCGTCATGGCGTTGGCATCGCGCGGCTCTTTCGCCTGCGCCTCGGCGAACCAGGCGGCGAATTCGTCAAACGGCTGGTGGTAGGGAATGACGTCCACGGACCCTCCTTCAATCCACCATAGACGGATGGACGGCGTTTTCGAAGCAGCGGGTTGCCTCGCCCGGATCATGCCGTCAAGATGGGCGGTGGCGATGCCGGTGACCGGACTTTTCCCATGAGAGATCCCTATGCCGTGCTCGGCGTAGCGCGGGACGCTTCCGAGGACGACATCAAGAAAGCCTATCGCCGCCTCGCCAAGAAGCTTCATCCCGATCTGAGCCCCGGCAATCGCGCCAACGAGCAGCAGTTCAAAGAGGTAACGGCCGCTTACGATCTGCTGTCCGATCCGGCAAAGCGCGGGCGGTACGATCGCGGCGAGATCGACGCCAGCGGCCGCGAGCGCGGCTTCCAGGCGCATGGCGGCGGCCACCCGCAGTACCGGAGCGGCAGTGCCGGTGGCGGCGCAAGCTTCTCGTTCGACGACATCATTTCCGAGATCCTGGGGCGCGGCCGGCGCGAGGCCGAGGAGCGCGTCGGCGACACCAACCTCAGGCTGCGCTTGGGATTTCTCGAGGCGGCGCTCGGTGGCAAACGGCGCATCGAGCTGCCCGGCGGCCGCACCATCGAGATCGCCATCCCCGCCGGCATCGACAGCGGCCAGAGCCTGCGCCTCAAGGGGCAGGGGGCGCGCGGGCCGCGCGGCGCCCGCCAGGGCGACGTCTACCTCGAGATCGAGGTCGACCCGCACGCTTTCTGGCAGCGCAAGGAGCGCGACATCCATCTCGGCCTGCCGGTGACGCTCAGCGAAGCAGTGCTGGGCGCCACGGTGACGGTGCCGACCATTCACGGCAGCGTCGCCGTCAAGGTGCCGCGCGGCTCGAACAGCGGATCGACCTTGCGCCTCAAGGGCAAGGGCATCCGCAGCAGCGATGGCGCCCAGGGCGACCAATATGTGAAGCTTCGCGTCGTGCTACCGGACCCACCCGACCCCGAGCTCACCAAGTTCCTCGAGCGCTGGGCGGCGAAGCATAGCTACGAGGTGCGCGGCAAGTTCGGCGCGGGGTGAACAGCTGAGGCATGCATTCGC
>Ga0306920_100008245_pt1 | contig 13825 bp, 10 predicted proteins | sample flu12Cox44000170_FD_204666 | JGI IMG/M metagenome (GOLD analysis project Ga0306920, IMG submission 204666) | Lab enrichment of tropical soil microbial communities from Luquillo Experimental Forest, Puerto Rico - flux4day.12C.oxic.44.000.170 (v2)... | ecosystem: Environmental > Terrestrial >... | reverse complement strand
TGCCGCTGGATTTGTCGAAAAACTCGCTGGCGGCGGGATCGAGTGCGATCGCGACCTGTTCGCCGGGTTTGTAGCCTGCGGCAGCGATGGCTTCGAGAACGATCTGAATGGCTTCTTCATTGGACTTGCAGCTGGGGGCAAAGCCGCCTTCGTCGCCGACCGCAGTGGAATAGCCGTGCTTTTTGAGCGCCGCCTTTAGCGCATGAAAGACTTCGACACCCCAGCGCAACGCCTCGCTGAAGGTTGGCGCGCCGACGGGCAAGGCCATAAATTCCTGAAAATCGACGGAACTATCGGCGTGAGCGCCGCCGTTCAGAATGTTCATCATCGGAACCGGCAGAAGGTTGGCGGAGTGGTCGGTGGAATAGCGCGCGAGATATTTGTAGAGCGGTTCTTTGGCGGCGAAGGCAGCGGCGCGAGCGGCGGCCATGGAAACCGCGAGAATGGCGTTGGCACCAAGCCGGGATTTGGTCGGTGTGCCATCGAGGGAAATCATTTTGTGGTCCAGGGCACGTTGGTCGGCGGCGTCGGCACCGAGCAAAGATTTGGTCAGCTCGGAGTTCACATGCGCGACGGCCTTCAGAACACCCTTGCCAAGGAATTTGGACTTGTCGCCGTCGCGAAGTTCGAGGGCTTCGTGTTCGCCAGTGGAAGCTCCGGAAGGGACAATGGCGCGGCCGAAGGCGCCGGATTCGAGAAGCACATCGGCTTCAACGGTAGGATTGCCGCGCGAATCGAGGACCTGGCGGGCGCGAATGCGGGTGATTTTGGTGGACATGACCGTTCTAACTCCTGAGTGGTTTACAAAAGAGAAATTGTAACAGAGGAGTTGTTGGCCGCGGGTGACGGGCGACACGGGAAAGCCTCTGATTGGTGACTCCTGAAGTGGCCAGGGACCGGCGACGCGTGATGGGAAAAACAAAGAATCCACCATGCCGGCTGCCATGCCCGGCGTTGCAATGATGGAAAAAGCGAGTTTTTGTCGGACCCGAAGCCTGCTTCCACAGCCAGAGTCCGACCTGCAAAACAAGTGCAACGCAACCTGCTGAATGGGATTTCCCGCATGTCGTGTCGCTGATGTCGGTGCGTGACCAAACCGCGGGTACCGCGCTCCTTGGCCTCTTAGGGGCGCGTTTTTTCGCCCCGCCACACCAAGATCAGGAGCCACAGGCGCTACACTATCTACAAGTAACAGTAACCAACGCGCTTGCTTACAAGGATCTTGCGACGTCAAAAGCCCCTGTCGGTTCTCAGGCCTCCGAATTTCGAAACACCTGTCCGCTGCAGATTCGCGTATTCGACGGAACCCGTAGTTTGCTCACCTCCAGTGCCGATGTGCTCTACCGCGTATTCGGCGGCGACCAGAAGGAAGTCGTCGAAGTGGAACGAAGAACCTCAATCCTCAACTGCGAGTTCGAATTCCATAACAACTTCACGGATGCCTACAGTGTGGTCGTCTATGCAAACGGTTATCAATAAGCTGGCTTTACTCCAGTGAAGTTGTCGCCTCTTGCGAACGCCGTCATGGACTGATGCTAATACCGGAAACCTGTCGTTTTAACTTCGCTGCCTCCACGTGGGATTGGGTCAAACAGAACCTGCCCTTCATGACCAAAGGAGTGAACGACTGAAGGAAAAAATCGCTACGACAATCTAAAAGAGGCGAAACCCCGCAGTCTCGCCGCGCTGCTCAATATCACCACCACGATGAGGTATTCACGTTCCGGTGGGTTCGCCTCTTAGCCTCTCAATTATCTTCGCGAGTTAAAGTGGAGCGATACCTTGGCCCAGGACCGTTTTTTCGCCTCTTGCGATCTTCTCAAGGCGAATTCGCTTCAGAATCGCATTTTTTCATCCAGGCCCAAGGGCGAGCTGGAAGCAGGTGCAGTGCGGCGAGGCGAACGTCCAGCTTACGTTCCATGAGGACGACAAAAGCGCGATCGATGGCGTCACTTGCATTCTCGTGGAGCCAGCTTGCTAGAGTGAGTGATATAGCATCGTCCTACACGAAAGAGTCGGGCTCCCGCCGCCGAGGGAGCCCAACAATATCGTCATATGCTACAGAGCCGCACGGGAGCGCGCGAGCTCAGCAGCCTCCTAGTGTTACTGATGCCGAACCCGGCGCCGAGATGTGAAGGCCGCTGCTAGTATTAGTCAAGCACCCCGGCATCGATACCGTTCGAGTGTAAGGATTACGGTTTTCGATCCCGTTGGCGCCGCTGTCGTTGTTGAGACGATATTGCGGTACTACCTGCGTTACAACTCCGCTGGAATTGGTCGTCCCAACATTATGATTCCCAAAGGCATCGGTAAACGTCACCGTTGCCCCCGACGCTGCCCCGCCGCTGGATTTTGTGACCGTGATGGTTTGCGACCAATCAATATATGCGCTGACCGCCTGGGTATTTCCTCCCCTCGCAGGTAGGTTTGTGTCAGTCGGCCCTGTGCCCGATCCAAAGGTCACATCCCGAAAGTGGATGTTTGAGACAGGCGCGCCACCGTTTCGGAACACAAAGGTGTGGAAGTCAGGAGACGGATTTGTCGTTCCCTTCAAAAATGTTGGGGAAATGAATATTACGCCGGAAGCGCCGTCCCAGTCGAAAAAGAGATCGTCTGAGTCACCTTGGAAAATGTCATTACGGCTCAGGAATCCCGTGGGACCATCCAGCGAAACAGCGTGAGCGCAGCTATCGGTGGCGTCGACTCCAAAACCGCAAGCCGGAGACCCAGCACTCTTACGAATGGCCTTGTATGTACTGTTTTGCGATATGTTGTTAGTTGTTTCTGTATCGGTCAGCCGTAGCGCGCTCCCCCAGCAAGTGTCACCCACCGCAGTGACGTTGTTGTTTTGTACCGTCGCGCCATTCGGGTTGTCATCAAATTGAATGCCGTACGCACCGCCAAGCGGGCAGCCATTATATTCTGCATTGTTGTTCTTGTCGATGACGGTAATCGTGTTGTTATAAACCGTAGCCCCGTTTGTCGATGTTTCAACGCCGCTGATCTGAATACCACGGCCCTCGGTACTCGCAGTCAGTGGAGTCATTATTGTGTTGTGATACGCTTGACAGGAAGCCCAGCACCAGATTGCGAAATCGTTTGACTCAGAAGCGCTGGTAGTACCAGGATTAATCATATTATCATGAATGATGCAGCCGGGTGCATCACATACGATAGCTCCCTGAGGGCCTCCGTTTACCGTGTTGCCGTAGATCTGTGGGGAGTTAAGTGAAGCTTTGGCGTTTAAGATGCGGATGGTCGCACTCTGAAGCTGGTTTCGGCAGCCTACATTCGTACACACCGCCGCAGTATTGTTGTTGAACACATTATTGTAGATCAACGCGCCGTTTGCCACGTTGGTATTGCTGTAGTTTGTGTCGATCCCCTGGGCGTAGTCCGACCTCCAGGTAAAGGTTATGTCGTGGATTGTCGGGCCCGCCATTGGGGTTAACAACTCGATCACGCTTGAACCGGCTACGGAAGTACCGGAGCCTTCCGTCAACCTTCCATTGTAGACCGCGAAGTTGTTGTTATTTCCCGTGACCAAGATCGCATTTGTCGCGGTGCTCTGGCTTGCCGAGTTGTACGTTACGGTGTGGCCATTCAGATCCAAAGTTATGTCATCGGCGGAGACCGTGAAGCACGTGCCTGCCGCCGATACGTCACTTTCCAGCGTGTACGTGGTGCCCGTGTTCCCCAGCGTCTGGCAACTGCTAATTGGTGTGCCTGCTACCGCTGCACTCACCAGTATCGAGAAAAACTGTGTCGTGGATTCTTGCACCCCGCTCGAATCCTTCACCAATATCGCGAACGAGAAAGATCCGGAAGAGGTTGGCGTACCTAGAATTTGCCCTGTGGATGATCCGAGCGTCAAACCTGCAGGCAGAGACCCAGACGAGACGGACCATGCATACGGCTTGGTCCCTCCTGTAGCTGCCAGGGAAGCTGAGTAAGCGCCTTTTACCTGACCATCCGCCAAGGAAGTCGTCGTGATCCGCAAAGACGCCGCTGTCGTTACCGCAACACTCAAGGCTTTCGTCCCGGTGTTATTTGCCGCGTCTTTCACCTGTACGGTAAACGATGCCGTGCCCGCTGTCGTCGGCGTTCCGCTGACCTGTCCGGTCGCACTAAGTGCCAATCCAGCCGGCAAAGCGCCAGCGCTGATCGACCAGCTATATGGGTTTGTGCCACCGCTCGCCTGCAGCGTTGTTGAGTACGCTGTACCTGCCGTTCCGCCAGGCAGTGTTGTGGTCGTCACCGTTGGAGGCTGCGCTGGCGCGGCTACCACCACGCTCAAGGCTTTCGTTCCAGTGTTGTTCGCGGAGTCTTTAACCCGCACCGTGATCGACACAGTTCCAGCGGTAGTAGGGGTCCCGCTGATTACACCCGTCGATGAGACTAGACTAACTCCGGCCGGCAACGTGCCCGCACTTAGACTCCAAGTGTACGGTGTCGTTCCACCACTCGCTTGCAGCGTAGTTGAGTATCCTTTGCCCACCGTCGCCCCAGGTAGTGAACCAGTCATAACCGTCGGAAGCGAGGTGAGCTGCAGAGTGGCAGCAGCACTCATCACTTTACCGACGGAATTACTGATGGCAACACGAAAGCTGTCGCCATTATCAGACGTTGCGGCCGGAGGAGTGGTATAGGTCGTGGAAGTTGCACCACTAATTGCTGTCCCGTTCTTCTGCCACTGGTAGGAAAGCGGCGCTGTTCCTGCCGCTACAACTTTGAACGTCGCCGACCGGCCGGCAGGGATCGTCAAACTAGTAGGTTGAGCAGTGACGGAGGGCGCCGTCCCCGAAGGTAGAATCTCGATGGCACTGATAATCGGAACATTTGCGTTCGCGCGGTGTGCAAACCGGACGACGATTTTGCCGCCTGTCGCGGAAATCTGGGCGGATTTCACAAGTGCGTGGTCAGACCCAGTTTGAGCAAAAATGTCCAGCCCGCTGAATACGGTGGCGCCCTGCATCTGTACATCAAAAACCCGGCTACCTACCTTCCTAAAGTATGTCTCGGCGAAATACAGGTTCACCTTGTATAGTCCGTTGGCAACGGCGAATTGATATTGAAGATCGGGGGTGGTCGCAACGCCCACCCGGGCGCTCTTGAAAAGACTCGGGTCCGAGGTGCCTGTGACCGTAGCGCTTGGAGCGGACTGAGATAGTTTACCAGTATTGAATCCGTAATCGGCGCTCCACGATTGACCCTTGCTATCGCGATAAGCGGGACCGCCCACATTCACTCGGATTGTAGTTTGAGCCAGAGCAACGACAGGCAAACACGTTGAAAACAAAAATGAACACACCCTAACTAGTTTACGCACGAATTCTCCTCGACTGTGATTCCGCGCTTTTAGATTTTTTTTTGAGTCAGATCAGGAGAGCCGGAGGGAAGGCTCTGACCCAGAACGTTCCACCACAACAACAATTACGACAATGCTCTGTCTTCGAGACCTAAACAACTGTCCGCACGTACCTATTTTGGACAGCGCCGAAGGGAAAGTAGGTACAGTGTCGCGACTAGTCCGTCAGCGTCCAAATACTGCCGTCTGGACGGAGTGTGGGTAGGCGGCCATGATGGCCTTTGCAGTCACAAACATAGTGTTCACGAAGAGTGGGTGTTGAAAAACTGTTGTCGCTGAGGACTAACGACTCTTATGCCGTGCTACGCGCTCGCTGGTGACACCATAGAGATAACCGATCAACAGGATTCGCAGCAGGACTTCCGGATCGATCGACGGCCTGCCAGTATCACTGTAGAAATCTTTCAGCTGTTCGCGGATAAAGTCAAAACTGATGTGTCGGTCGATGAGGCGCAACAGGTGGTTTTCCGGAACGAGATCCTCAATGCGAAAGTAGTAGAAGAGCGACTCTGAACGGTGATGTTGCCCCATCATGAGTGACACGCCTCCAAGAATGGCGATTATCAAGGGCACGCGTAGAACGCTTGCAGATATAGACGTAGCAAGTAGCTCCAAGCATTTCCGCGAAGTCACGTTCCAAGGATGCTGCAGGCGGATGGTTACGCGGGGTTCGTGCCGATCCATGCCGCCGGGAAGACTCAAGAAGCCGCTTGTTGGTCCCATGTGCTGCGGGAAGTTCCACGATCTGCAGGCAGCACACAAGTCGCTCGTGGCGACAGAGGCGCTGGAACGGGCCGCGGTATTTTATGCAGCAGAGAGCGCTACGCACCGGGACAATGGGAAGCTCGGATGGCCCTACTGCGATGATGGTCGACAGGAAATCGACAACAACGCAGTGGTGCGTTGCGCGTGGTCGCGCTAGGCAGAAAGAACTTTCTCTTTGCTGGATCTGATGGTGGCAGAAAAAGAGCAATATATAGGCTGATCGGAACCGCAAAACTGAATGGCATCGATCCGGAAAGTTATCTGCGGAACGTGTTGTCCCGCATCGCGGAACATCCGGTCAACCGAATGACGCTTACCAAGAAAATTCAGAACGTCTCGAAATATCAGGCCTGGCGACAAGATCTTGGCGGCGAGTTCCACGCTATTCAGATTCGGGCTCTTCGATGAGGGACTCTTGGCGGACGACGACGACGATGCCGGAGGGAGTGACGTGGAAACGGCGACGGTCGGCTTCGGTGTCGTAGCCCACTTCCGTGTGCTCGGGAAGGCTGACGTGGCGGTCGATGATGGCGCGGCGAATTTTGGAGTGGCGACCGATGTTTACGTGGTTATAGATGATCGAATCTTGAACGTCGCAGAAGCTGTTGACGCGGACATCGTAGCCGATAACGCAGCGTTTCACGCGGCCACCCGAGAGAATTGAGCCAGAAGCAACGATGGAATCGACCGCGGTGCCCATCCGGTTTTCATCAGCGAAGACGAATTTGGCGGGGGGATATTGCTGCTGCCAGGTGCGCAGCGGCCATTTTTTGTCATAAAGATTGAAAACCGGAGAAACGCTGACGAGGTCCATGTTGGCTTCATAGTAGGCGTCGATGGTACCGACATCGCGCCAGTACAGGGCGTCCTGCCCATTTTCGTCCACGAAGTTGTACGCATAGACGCGATGTTTCGAAATGATGCGCGGGAGGATGTCTTTGCCGAAGTCGTGAGAGGACTTGGGATCTTCCGAATCGGCAAGCAGCACGGGAATCATGAGCTGAGTATTAAAGATGTAGACGCCCATAGAGGCATTGCAGTGGGTGGGCTTGTGGGGCGAGGTTTTCGGCTTGGCGGGCTTTTCCTCGAAACCGCAGATGCGCCAATTTTTATCGGTTTCGATAACGCCGAACTGCTTGGCAGCTTCAGCGGCGGGGATCTGAAGCGTGGCGACGGTGACGTCGGCGCCAGCGTCATGATGCTGCTGGAGCATCTTGGCGTAATTCATCTTGTAGATGTGGTCTCCGGAAAGGATGAAAGTGTACTTGGAACGTTCACTGCCGATGGAGTAGATGTTTTGATAGACGGCATCCGCGGTGCCTTGATACCACTGCTGCGATACCCGCATTTGAGGAGGCAAAACTTCAATAAATTCGCCGAGACCCATCAGGGAAGTCCATCCGGCACGAATGTGGCGGGACAGGCTGAGAGCCTTGTACTGGGTAAGAGTGAAAACGCGGTGCAGGCCTGAATTCACGCAATTGGAAAGGGTGATATCGATGATGCGGTAGAGGGCGCCAAAGGGAACGGCCGGCTTGGCACGGTCGCGAGTGAGCGGCCATAAGCGCTCTCCTTGTCCGCCGGCAAGTAGAACGCCAATGGCATCACGCATATCTGGCATGAAGTTCGACTCCCAAGGGGGGCATGTGAGGCAACCCAGTGTAACAGCAGAGACAACGAGGGGGAGGCAAAAAGAGAGTGCTCCCGGAACGCCGGGAGGTTAATTGTTTAAGCGTATAGCTGGAGAGTTATAGGTGACTTCAAGGGCAACAAGTAGTTGTATTACCCTGCGAAGGCGGGCGGGAAGAAAGAAAGCTTGACTTCGAACGAGGTAATTGACTACAAGAAGTCAGCAACCTCATGAGATAATGTATCCAGGCGCAGTGCTCGTGTTGGCAAACCGCACTGCATGGATACTCCGAACCGGAATAGAGGTGAAGTTCATTGGCAGAGGTCATCATTCAAGAGAGTGAGTCTCTTGAAAATGCACTGCGGCGTTTTAAGCGCAAGGTGCAGCAGGAAGACATCATCAAGGAAATAAAGAAGCACAGCTTCTACATGAAGCCCGGCGAGAAGCGCCGGGCCAAAGAAGCGCTTTCGCGGAAGCGACTGCGCAAGAAGCAGCGTCGCGAGCAGGATTAGCACTGCGCGAGACGCGGCTCGGCGCCGCACTTCCGGGATCAGGCCCCTATCAGGCAGCAGAAGTTGGGAGTTTGTTCATATTCTTCGCCCGCCGGCCCCAAGGATCCGTGCCCGGTTATCCCCGCGCATAGGTCTCGACATCCGTTAAGGCCCATGGTGAGAGGATTCCCTCCCCTGCCCGAGAAGGGTCCAGGGGGAGCGGTCATGGAATTCCACGATAAGGTGCTGAAGTGCTCGGAATGTGGCGCTGAGTTTGTGTTTACGGCCGGCGAACAGATGTTTTTCGCCGACAAAGGATTCAAGAACGAACCGAAACGCTGCAAGAATTGTAAGGCAAAGCGCGCGGAAACGGGCGGTGGTGGCGGCCCGGCAAAAACGGAAACCAAAACCACTTGTTCGCAGTGCGGGAAGGAAACCACCGTTCCTTTCCGACCCACCCAGGGGCGACCCGTGTTTTGCCGAGAATGTTTCCAGGCCAGACGGACGATGGGGGCGGCGTAGAAGCGGCGATTTCAGGAGAGAGATCGGGATTGACGAGGGTCATCCGTCGGGATGACCCTTTTTCATTTTACCGGGGCGGAGACAAGCCAGGTTTCGAATTGCGCGAGGGATTCGGGCAGGTTGCGGCGACCGTAGCCAAAGCGGATATGGCGCGGTTCGTCGTATACGGTTCCGGGAAGGAGCAGGACGCTGGCTTCGCGGATAAGTTGCTCGCAGAGAGCCTGGACGTCTTTCTCGGGTTTGAAGAGGGCAAAACCGATGGTGGCGGCGTTCGGGGGAGTCCACTCGAAAAGATCGGCATGGCGAGAGAAAAAGGCGGAAAGCTGCCGGAGATTGCGAAGCACGATCTGCAGATTGCGGTCGATCAATTTTTGGCGATGACGAAAGGCGAGCGCGGTTAGAAATTCGCTGGGGGCGCTGGAACAAATGGTCGTGTAGTGCTTAAGAGAGACGATTTTTTGCAGCAAGGCCGTGTCGTGGCAAGCGAGCCAGCCGAGCCGGAGACCGGGGAGGCCGTAGGTTTTGCTGACCGAGCCCAGGCTGATGGCACGCTCATAGAGGTCGCAAGCGGCGGGAAGACGGGTGCGAGGGTCGTGCTCGAGTTCGCGGTACACCTCGTCCGAGAAGACATAAAAATTGTGGCGCGAGGCGAGCTCCAGAACCGCGCGAAAAATTTGCGGCGGCATGAGCAGGCCGGTGGGATTGTGGGGTGAGTTGATATAAATCGCCCGGGTATTGGGGCGAATCAGCGACTCGAGTTCGGCGAAATTGTGTGCCCATGCATTTTGCGTTTTGCGACGCCATTGGCTGACCTCTGCGCCGGTACTGGCGGGAATGGTGAGAGCGCTTTCGTAGCATGGAGTTTCGACAATGGCGTGATCACCGGGAGCAAGAAGCGCGTGGTAGAAGAGGAAGATGGCCTCTTCGGCGGCGGAAACCACGATGAGTTGATCGGGACGGATCTGCGTATAGATGGTCGCGAGAACTTCGCGTAGATAGGGGGCGCCGGGCGATTCGGTATAACCGCACCCGGTTCTGAGGAAGGCATCGTGTGCTCCAGGCTCGAGGGCGAGTAGTTCCTCGAGGGTCTGCGTTTCCGCATCGGAAGACGAGAGCAGGTATTTGGCGCGGAACTCGTGTTGGCCCATGAATTCTTCAATGCGAAAGGGAGGAATTTCCATGAGGGGAGTGTGCCAAGGACGAAGGGGTGCGTCTAGAACCAAATTGACGCGCGAAGCTCCGCAGTTCGGACAGACTCCCTGCTTCGAACTCCGGGCCCTGCGCTGGCGAAGAGAGATTCCTCGCTTCGCTGGACTCCGCCTGCTTACCGCAAGTCAGAATGACGACACATTCTACACAGTCTTGCGTTTGTTGTTGGTAGAGGACCGGGGGAGTATGATACTGGCTCCGAAGTCCCCAGTACAATCACGAGACCCGGAGGGCCTTCGTATGGCTCACCGCTTCACCATCGGTGTGGAAGAAGAATTCCAAATCATAGATCCGGAGACCCTCGAGCTGCGTTCGCACGTGGTGCAGTTGCTGTCTGCTGCGGCTTCGCGTGGCCTGGGAGACCAGGTGAAGCAGGAAATGCATCAGTCGATTGTGGAGACGGGGACGAAGATCTGCGAAAACGTAAGCGAATTGCGGCTCGAAATGCACCGCACGCGAGCCGAACTGGTCTCGGCGGCCGAAAGCACCGGATTGCAAGTGGCTGCAGCGGGGACGCATCCGTTTTCAAGTTGGATCGATCAAGTGATTTCGCCCGGGGAACGCTACCAGCACATCGTGGAGGAGATGGGACAGCTGGCACGGTCGCTGCTGATTTTCGGTATGCACATCCACGTGGCGATGCCGGACAAGCAGACCACCATCGACATGATGAATATGGTGCGCTATTTCGTGCCACATCTGCTAGCGCTATCGACGAGCTCGCCGTTTTGGATGGGGCGTAATACCGGGCTGAAATCCTTTCGAACCACGGTGTTTCGGCGGTTTCCGCGAACCGGCATCCCGGAGGCGTTCGATTCGTGGAGCGCGTACGAGAATTTCGTGAACCTGTTGATCAAATTGCACTGCATCGACAATGGGAAAAAGATCTGGTGGGACGTGCGGCCGCACCCAACGTATGGAACGCTGGAATTCCGGATGTTTGACACCGCGACGAAGGTGGAAGAGGCCGTGGCGATCGCGGCGTTAACCCAGGCGATTATCGTAAAGCTGCACCGGCTGTACACGGGGAACATGGGTTGGCGGCGGTACCAGCGAGCGTTGATTGAGGAGAATAAGTGGCGGGCGGCACGATACGGAATTGAAGGTAAGCTGATCGACTTCGGGAAAGAAGCGGAAGTGCCAATGAAGGAGCTGATTCCCGAGTTGCTGGAATTGGTCGATGACGTGGTGGACGATTTGGGCAGCCGGGGAGCGGTGGAATATGTTCATACGATCCTAAATGAGGGCACGAGCGCGGAACGGCAAATGCGAGTATTTGAAGAAACGCATGACCTGAAACAAGTGGTGAAGCACCTGGTCGCGGAAACGCGGGCGAGCGCGATGGATACGAAATCGAGCTCCGCCGAAACCGTGCACTGAGGTGACCTGGAGGCCAGCGATGATGAAAGTGGGATTGTTGTGCGGGCGTGAGTTCAGCTTTCCTCCGGCATTTTTGGCGAAAGTAAACGAACTGGGAAAGAAAGAGGGCGTGACCGCTGATTTCGTGAAGCTCGGCGGGACGAAGATGGGAGAAGCCGGGGAATACCGGGTCCTGGTGGACCGGATTTCGCATGAGGTGGAGTATTACCGCGGGTACCTGAAGCACGCGGTGTTGCAAGGGACCTACGTCATTAACAATCCGTTTTGGTGGACGGCGGACGACAAATTTTTTAATTACACTTTGGCGGCGAAGCTGGGGATCGCCATACCGAAGACGGTGCTGCTGCCGCAAAAAGGGTATCCGGCCAATGTAGATATCACCTCGGAATCGTTGCGGAACCTAAAATATCCGATGGATTGGGTGGCGCTGCTCGATTATGTGGGACGGCCGGCGATTCTAAAGCCGTTTTCGGGGGGCGGATGGAAGCACGTCTACAAAATTAATAATGAGGAGGAGTTGTTGCAGGCGTACGACCAAACCGCGCCGACGTGCATGACGCTGCAGGAATTTATCGATTTCGAGCAGTATGTGCGGTGCTTCACGTTCGGGAAAACGGATATTTTGCCGGTCGCGTATGACCCCAAAGAGCGGCGTTATCTCATAGAGCACGATTATTTGAAGCCAGAGTTGGGCGCGCGGGTGCTGCGCGACGCACAGACCATCAATACGGCGCTCGGGTACGAGATGAACACGATCGAGTTCGCCGTGAAGGACGGCGTGCCGTTTGCGATCGATTTCCTGAATCCCGCGCCGGATTTCGAACGCGACCGGATCACGGAATTTTACTTCGAACATGTAGTGGAAAAAATGGCTCGGCTGGTGATCGACCGCGCGCAGCACAGCAACATCGCGAATACCTGGCCGCGCTGGGAAGAGATGCTGGGCATGGGTACGCCCGCCGGATTTACCGGCGCGCCGAAAGCCGCACAGAGCATGCAAACGGCATCGTCGCCCACAGCACGCTAATGAAGATGCACCGACGCTCGACCGATGCGCTAGCCGACCCGGTGAAATACTGGGACGCCCTGCTTCGCCCGCTGCTGAAGAAATCGCCACTGGCGAAGATGTTCTTGGCGCAACTTCGCGGCGCCAATCTGACCTTCGGGAAGCGGGTGCACTGTCCGTTTCTGAGGCCCGTGTTCCTTTCGCCTGAAGATGAACAGCGCGTGCGTGCGGTGGCGGAGACGATCGCGGCGATTGCAGAACGGATCACGAGCGCGGCACTAGAAGACCGCACGCTTTTCGAACAATTCCATCTGCGGCCGCAAGAGGAGCGCTTGGTACGCTTGCCGGGAGGATATCAGCCGGCGAGTGTGGCGTCTCGGCTGGACGCTTTTTTGCTGGAGGATTCGCTGAAGTTTACCGAATACAACGGCGAATCACCTGCAGGGGCGGGCTACTCGGAAACGCTCTCCGACATTTTCCGGGAATTGCCGATGATGGCGGAGTTCAAAAAGAAATTCGAAGTGCACAGCTATCCGCTGATCGCGAAACTCCTGGATGCGCTGATTTCGACCTACGTGGATTGGGGCGGGAAGAACAAACGGCCGCAGATGGCGATCGTGGACTGGAAACAGGTTCCGACCTGGAGCGAGTTTGAGATTTTGAAGGAACGCTTCGAAAAGATGGGCATCCCCGTGGTGCTGGCGGATCCGCGGGAACTCGAGTTTGACGGACAGCAACTTGTTGCCCAGGGCAAGACGGTTGAATTGCTCTATCGGCGCGTATTGATGAACGACATTGTCGCGAAACCGAAAGAGTGCGAGGCCCTGGTCAAGGCCTATGAGTCGCGAGCCGTGTGCATGGCCAATAATTTCCGGTGCAAGATTCCGCATGTGAAGACGTTTTTCGCGGTGCTTACCGATGAGCGCAACGCAAAATACTTTTCCTACGATGAGCGCAAGCTAATTCGCAGCCATGTGCCGTGGACACGCGTCGTAGCGGAGGCAAAGACAGAACACCACGGAAAAACGGTCGACTTACTTGGATACGTCCGAAAACACCAGGAAAAGCTGGTGATGAAACCGAGCGATGAGTACGGGGGGACGGGGGTGACGCTCGGATGGGAAGTGGACGCCAAGGATTGGGAGCGCGCCATCGAAAATGCGTTACCGGGCGGCAAGGCGGGAGCAACATGGATCGTACAGGAGCGGATCGCCATGCGGCGCGGCATGTTTCCGCACATCGGCAAGGCGCATAAGGTGGAATACCGCGACATGCTGGTGGATTTTGCGCCGTATTTGTTCCGCGGAAAATTAGCGGGCTATTTGACGCGGCTGAGCGCCACGAGCCTGGCGAACGTCACCAGCGGTGGCGGACAGATTCCCGCATTTCGCGTGGAGCCGAAAAAGGCGGCAAAGAGTGCTTCGGCGGGAACTAGGTAATCCGCATGATTTGGC
>Ga0306920_100008244_pt1 | contig 13825 bp, 11 predicted proteins | sample flu12Cox44000170_FD_204666 | JGI IMG/M metagenome (GOLD analysis project Ga0306920, IMG submission 204666) | Lab enrichment of tropical soil microbial communities from Luquillo Experimental Forest, Puerto Rico - flux4day.12C.oxic.44.000.170 (v2)... | ecosystem: Environmental > Terrestrial >... | reverse complement strand
ACGACGGCGGGCCGCAGTCGACCACGTCGTGCCCGGCCGCGGCCACCGCCTCGGCCACGGCGGTTTTCAGCTCGAAGCCGGCATGATCAGATCCGAGGTAAACGCGCACGCGCGACAGTCTGGCACGGCCCCGCGCTCAGTCGAAGATCGGATCCCGGGTCCGGGTGCGCTTCAGTTCGAAGAACCCGTCGGTCGTGGCGGCCAGCAGCACGCCGTCCCAGAGCCGCGTGGCCGCCTCGCCGCGCGGGATCGGCGAGATCACCGGCCCGAAGAACGACGTGCCGTCCACGGAGATGACCGGCGTGCCGACCTCGTAGCCGACCCGGTTCATGCCGTCGGCGTGGCTGACCCGCAGGGCCTCGTCGTACTCGACCGAATCCATCGCGTCGGCGAGCGAATCAGGCAGGCCCGCCTCGGCGAGCGCGGACTCGATCACGGCCCGGTCATCGTACGGCGCCTTCTCGTGGTGGAACCTGGTGCCGAGCGCGGTGTAGAGCGGGCCGAGAACCTCGGGCCCGGATTTCTGCTCCGCCGCGATGCACACGCGCACCGGTCCCCAGCCCTTGGCCAGCAGTTCCCGGTACACCTCGGGCAGACCGGGTTTGTCCTCGTTGAGCACGGACAGGGACATAACATGCCAGCGCGGCCGCACGGGCCGGAGCTTTGCCACCTCGAGAATCCAGCGCGAAGCTATCCAGGCCCACGGGCAGATAGGGTCGAACCAGAAGTCAACGGGGGTGAACTCCTGCTCAGCCATGTCGCTCCTTGGCGGCCGGGGGTATGTATACAACTAAGGCGCCGTGTGCTGACAACCGGACCGCCTTACGCACCATTCCGCCGGGGATGCGAAGATTTGCGGAGCCCGGTACCCCGGGCGCACTGACCAGGCCATCTACAACCAGGGCTGGAAATGACGAAGGGACCACCGCCGTGGCAAGCAACCTCACCCGCGACGAGGCTCATGACCGGGGCCGCCTGGTCGATGTCCGCTCTTACCACGTGGACCTCGACCTCACCGGCGATGACCAGGTCTTCACCTCGCAGACCACGGTTGCCTTCGGCTGCTCCCGGCCCGGCGCAGGCACATTCATCGACCTGACCGCGCCCGCCGTCACCGAGATCGTGCTGAACGGCCAGCCGGTCGGCCCGGAAGCCTTTGACGGTGACCGGATCACGCTGGCGAACCTGGCGGCGGACAACGAACTGCGGGTGCGCGCCTCGTGCGCGTACTCCCGCAACGGCGAGGGGCTGCACCGGTTCCGCGACCCGGTGGACGGCGGCGACTATCTCTACTCGGACCTGGAAACCTTCGACGCCCACCGGATGTACGCCTGCTTCGACCAGCCCGACCTCAAGGCGACCTTCGAGTTCACTGTGACGGTCCCGCCACAGTGGCGGGTGATCTCCAACATGGCGCCGGACGTGACCGGGGAGCCCGTGCCGGGGCAAGACAAGGCCCGCTGGCACTTCCCGCCGTCGCCGGTGATGTCCACCTACATCACCGCCGTCGCGGCCGGCCTGTACCACCAGGTGCTGACCGAGCATGACGGAATACCGCTCGGCCTGTACTGCCGCCAGTCCCTGGCGCAATACCTGGACCCGGACGAGATCTTCGAGGTGACCAGGCAAGGGTTCGACTTCTTCCACCAGGCCTTCGCGACCCGGTACCCGTTCGGGAAGTACGACCAGCTCTTCGTGCCCGAGTACAAGGCCGGCGCGATGGAGAACGCGGGATGCGTGACGTTCCTTGAGGACTACCTGTTCCGGTCCCGGGTCACCGACTTCCGCCGCCAGTCCCGCGCGACGACGATCCTGCACGAGATGGCGCATATGTGGTTCGGCGACCTGGTCACTATGCGCTGGTGGGACGACCTGTGGCTGAACGAGTCGTTCGCCACCTGGGCGTCGGTGTACTGCCAGGCGGAGGCCACCCGCTGGCGCGGCGCCTGGACCTCGTTCGCGCAGCTCGAGAAGGCCTGGGCCTACCGTCAGGACCAGCTGCCCTCGACCCACCCGATCGCCGCGGACGTGCCCGACATCGCGGCGGTGGAGGTCAACTTCGACGGCATCACCTACGCCAAGGGCGCGGCCGTGCTCAAGCAGCTCGTCGCCTACGTCGGGCTGGACAACTTCCTGGCCGGGCTGCGCCGCTACTTCGGCCACTACGCCTGGTCCAACGCCACGCTCGGGGACCTGCTGGCCCAGCTTGAGGCGGCGTCGGGACGGGAGCTGGCCGGCTGGTCGAAGCAGTGGCTGGAGACGGCCGGCGTGAACACGCTGCGGCCGGAGTTCGAGCTGGCCCCCGACGGCACCTTCGCCGAGTTCGCGGTGCGGCAGGAGGCGCCGGAGGCCCACCCGGTGCTCCGCGACCACCGCATCGCTATCGGACTTTACGATCGGACCACGGCTGGCCTGGTCCGCCGGCGCCGGGTGGAGACCGACATCTCAGGCGAAAGGACCGTCGTGGCCGCCCTGGCCGGCGAGCCGCGGCCGGACCTTGTGCTGATCAACGACGACGACCTCACCTACGCCAAGATCCGGCTGGACCCGCATTCCGCGGCCACGCTGACCACGAGCATCGGCGAGTTCACCGAGACCCTGCCCGCCGCCCTGTGCTGGGCCGCTGCCTGGGACATGTGCCGGGACGCGGAGCTGGCCGCGCGGGGGTACATCCGGCTGGTGCTGGGCGGGATCGGCGCGGTGACCGACGTGTCCGTGGTGCAGACCCTGCTGCGCCAGACCGATGCCACCCTGCGCCGCTACACCGACCCGGGCTGGCGCCGGGCCGGGCTGACGCTGGCCGCCGAGGCCCTGCGCCAGCTCATGGAACAGGCCGAGCCTGGCTCGGATGTCCAGCTTGCCTACGCCCAGGCGTTCATCGGGGTGGCGCTGTCCGACGAGGACCTGGCGCTGCTGGCGGGCCTGCTCGACGGCACCGTGGCCATCGAGGGCCTGACGGTGGACACCGAGCTGCGCTGGCGGATCCTGCACCGGCTGGTCAGCCGCGGCGCTGCGGGTGAGCCGCAGATCGAGGCCGAGCTGGGGCGAGACGCGACCGACGCGGGCGCACGGCACGCGGTCGGCTGCCGTGCCTCGGTGCCCAGCCCCGCGGCAAAGGAAGCGGCCTGGGCGCAGATCGTCAGCGGCACGCTGCCCAACGCCACGTTCCGCGCGATGCTCGCCGGATTCATGGACGACGACCAGCCCGAGTTGCTGGCGCTCTACGTGGACCGCTACTTCGCGGTGGCCGGCGAGGTCTGGCGCACCTGGACGCCGGACATGGCGCGCTGGTTCGTGTCGTACGCCTACCCCCGCGGCGATGACCCGGCCGTGATCACGAAAACGACCGAGCTGATCGAGGCCAGCGACCTGCCCCCCGGCCTGGCCCGCCTGCTGGTCGAGGGCAGGGACGGGCTGCGCCGCGCGCTGCGCTGCCAAGAGCACGACCGGCAGTCGGCGGGCTAGGGCCGCCGGGCCGGGTCGGGGCTGGCCGGGTCCCGGGACACCACGCGGGCCAGTTCCTGCACGCCCGGGCGCTTTTCGAGGTCTTCGACCAGCACCGCCCGCCCTTCGCCGTCGCACAGCGGCACCCGCCAGTTCGGGTACTGGTCGGTGGTGCCCGGCAGGTTCTGCGGCCTGCGGTCGCCCACCGCGTCGGCGAGCGACACGCCGATCAGCGCGGCCGGAGTGCGGGCGAGGTAGCCGTACAGCGCCCGGGTGAACTCGTCGGCGGCTGGTGCCGCGCCGGACGGGAGCAGCCCCTGCCCGGCCAGGGCGTCCCGCCAGGCGGACACCGCCGCCGCCGCGTGCTCGCGCTCGGCGGCCAGCGACCCGGTGAGCAGGCCGAGCCGGGACCGCAACTCCACGTGCTCGCCGGTGAGGAACGCGGCCGCGGGCGGCACGTCGTGCGTGCCCACGGTCGCCAGGCAATCCCGGCGCCACCGGCGCGGCGGCAGCGGCGTGCCGTCGTCCCGCCGCTCGAACCAGAGCATGGAGGTGCCGAGCACGCGGCGGGCCGCCAGGTAGTCGCGCATCCACTGCTCGACGGTGCCCAGGTCCTCGCCGATCGCGACCCCGCCAGCCCGGGCGGCCTCGCCGGCCAGCAGCCCGACCATGGCCTCGTGCCGGAACCTGACGTAGGTGCCCTGGTCGGCGGGCATGCCGGCGGGCACCCACCAGAGCCGGAACAGGCCCATCACATGGTCGGCACGCAATCCTCCGCTGTCGGTGAACCCGGCCCTGACCAGGTCCGCCAGCGGCTGGTAACCGGCCGCCTCCAGCAGGCCGGGATGCCACGGCGGCAGTGCCCAGTCCTGGCCGCGCGGGTTGAACTCATCCGGCGGCGCGCCCACGCTCATGCCCGGCGCCAGCACGTCCGCATACGCCCAGGCGTCGGCCCCGCCGGGGTGCGCGCCCACCGCCAGGTCGCCGATCACGCCGATGCTCATGCCGGCCGCCCGCGCAGCCGCCTGCGCCGCGGCGCGCTGCGCCTGGACCACCCACTGCAGCCAGCCGTGGAACTCGATCCTGGCGTGCAGCCGGGTGCGCTCGGCCGCGACCGCCGCCGAGCGCGGCGACTGGAGCGCCGCGGGCCACGACCGCCAGTCCGGTCCGTGGAACTCCGCGAGCGCGCACCAGGTGGCCCAGTCCTCAAGCGCCTGGCCCTCGCGGACGGTGAACCGCCGGAAGGTGGCGCGTCGCGGCGGGGCCAGCGGCCACGAATGCACGATTTCCAGTGCGGCGCGCTTGGCCGCCCAGACCGCGTCACGGTCGATGAGGGCGGGGCTGGAGTTGCCCGCCTGCAGCGGGGCTGCCAGGGCGGCGATCCGCTGCCGCTGGCCTGACGGCAGCAGGGCGTACTCGGGTATGTCCTCCACCCGCAGGTACAGCGGGCTGAGGAACCTCCGGCTCATCGGCAGGTACGGCGATGCGCTGACCGGGGGCACCGGCTCGGCGGCGTGCAGCGGGTTGATCAGCACGAAGGCGGCGCCCAGTTCGCGCCCGCTCCAGGTGGCCAGATCGGCCAGATCGCGCAGGTCGCCATGACCCCAGGACTGCCGCGACCGCACCGAGTAGAGCTGGACCGTGAACCCCCAGCCGGACCGCGGGACCGCCGGCGCGGCGGGGTGGTCGGCCGGGTGCCACGGCGCGGCCAGTGGTCCCGAGAGCCCGCTGGCGACCGCCCGCCGGGCCCTGGACGGCGGCGGCGCGGGGCCGAGCACGGCGAGCACCGCCTCCAGGGTCTGGTCGCTGACCTGGATCTTCCGGTCCTGCCAGTCGCGGTAGGCGGTGGTCACGCCGCGTGCCTCCGCCCGGCGCCGCAGTTGCGCGCTGGTCACCTAGCCATGATGCAGGCTGTGCCTGCCGGGGCGGTGACCCGTCCGGCTATCCAGTGCGCCATATCCGGGTCAAGAGCCGGGCAGGCCAGCTCCCTCGGCGACGGGGGCCGGATAGGGGTCGCGGAAGGTGAATGCGCCGGGCCCGGGGCCGTCGCGGCGGAGCAGGCCCAGCCGCGACAGCGCCTCGTCCAGCCCGGGAATGTGGCCTGCCGGGACCCACCACAGCACCAGGTAGGGCACGGCCATCGGGTGGAACCAGGACCGCCTGCGGCGCATGAAGTCCAGGTGCGGGCCGTTGCGGTAGACGAAGTGACGCAACGACTCCAGGTCCTCCCAGACCGACATGTTCACCATGACGTCCGGGCCGCACGGGCGCAGCGCCGTGGCGCCGGGGCCGTCGCCGTCCTGAAGGCGCCAGACGAACCCGGGTGCGGTGTCGGCCAGAGCGTTGACCGGGATGATGCCGGCCATGAAGCCAGCCATCTCCGGGGAATCCGTGGGGGCGCGGGCGGTGCCGATGTTCAGCTCGGCCAGGTGATATCCGGTCACCCGGCCATCACATCACCACGCTCGGCAATATGTCAATCAGCATTATTTTTAGAATCTTGGAGGACCACGCAGCACTCCCCGGGCCGCGGGTCCAGCCGCGCCGACAAGCCGGTGACGGCGGCACCCGACAGCAGGCCCTCGAGCAGGGCCAGGTTCATGCCGCAGATCAGCGGTGGATGCTGGTCGGCCAGCAGGTGGAACGGGCAGTTCCGCAGCCGCACGTCACCGCCGTCGCGGTAGGGCTGGTAGCCCTGAGCCGCGAGGGCGCCGGCGACCAGGTCGTCGTCGGGCAGGGCGGGAGACTGCTGCCGCGCTACCCGGCCCGCCGCCGCGCCGCGGCTGCGCGCGGCCCGCTGGAGTTCCGGCTCCGCGCCGGTCACGTCGACGACCTCGGCGAGCAGTTCCGCGGCGGCACGGTAGTCCCGGGGAGGCACACTGACCTGGTGCTCGGCCATCGACCGCCGGTACAGCTTGGCGGGGCGCCCGGCTCCCGGCCCTGACCGCCCGGTCGGCCGGGCAAAGGTGACCTCGACCAGTCCCGCCTCGGCGAGCCGGTCGAGGTGGAACGCGGCCAGCGTACGGCCGATGCCGGTGGCGGTCGCGGCCTCGGCCCGGCTGACCCCGCCCGCCTGCGCCGCCACGTAGTCGTAGAGGCGGCGCCGCACCGGGTCCTCGAGGACCGCAATGACGCTGATCTCGGTCACGGTAACAATTCTAAAACCAACCAGCCCTGACGTTGGTCGGCATATCCGGTTCGCACAAAGTTCACAGGCAATCCCCGCGGCTCCCGGAGTTGCGCTGCCGATGCTTGTGGCCAGCGCAGACATGCCTGCCAGACAGGGAGGCCGGGTGCCGGAGGCGGGACAGGGCCGAAGAGTTCGGCTGGTTTTCAGCTTGCTCTCAAGGTCCCCCCAGCTTCAGTCCCGTTCCTTAGTAGAGGACAGCCAGCGATGCGGCGGCGAGGTGGACGCAGGTGGACGAGCAGGAGCATTTCGCAGGCCCGGAGACACCGGAATCGGGAGAGACGGCCCCGGCCACCGGGCTGATGGCGGTGGCGGGGCCGGAGGCGGTCACCGAGCCCGCGCCGGGACCGGGCCGAGACCGCCGGGGTGATGGCGTCAGGGACGTCATCACCAGCCGGGGCGCAGGCTGGGCGGTCGCGGCCGCTATAGCCGGCGCGGTGGTCGGCCTCTCCGTCGCCATGGCGACGTTGTCCTCGCCCACGGTCGCGGTGCAGCCCAACCGCGCGGCCGGCCTGCGCGGTATCCAGGCGGGGACGGTGCGCGCCCTGGCCCCCGGTGGAGCCCGGCGGGCCGTCGGTCGCGGCGGCCGCGGGCGGGCACAGGCGCCCGCGCGACTGCGCATACAGGCCCCTGCCCGGGTCCGGATCCAGATCCCGGCGGCAGGACCACTCCAGACTCCGGCCCGGTTGCGGATCCGGATCCCGGCGGGAGGACCGCTCCAGGCCCCTCTCCGGTTGCGGATCCAGGCCCCCGCCCGGGTCAGGCTCCAGATCCCGGCCGCTGGATCGCACCAGGCCCCGCCACAACTGCGGCTGGTCCCCTCGGTGCCCCAGCCGGCCGGCCCGGTGGTCTCCCTGGCCCAGGTGCTCCCTGACAAGCAGGTGATCGCGCGCGCGGTGGCACCGCGAGCCGTGCGCTTGCGGGTCCGGCCCGGCCAGGTGCGCGTACGGCTGCGGGTCCCGGCGACCGGGCGCCTGCAGGTGCTCCCCGGCGGCATGGCTCCCGGCCCGCTGCAAGTGCTCCCCGGCGGCATGGCTCCCGGCCCGCTGCGAGTGGCTCCGGGCCCGCGCCCAGTGGCGCTTGTTACGGCGGCCCCGGCCAGGCTGCGCATCGTGTCCCGTAACGGCACAACGGTTCCGGCCCAGCCGGTGGGCCCGGCAGGAGATCGCTAGCGCGAGCGGGACCGGAACAGCGTCACGGTGGCCACGTCCCCCACGATCGGCCTGGCCAGCGGCAGCGCATACCGGTACTGACGCGGCAGCCGGCCGCGCAGCGCGGGGGGCGGCCGGGTGACGGCGGCCTCCTGGACGACGTCAAGGCCGAGCGCCTCCAGGGTGCGCGGGTCATCACACGACCACGCCCACCGCGCATCCATCCCCTTTTTGGCCGCCATCTTGTGCTGCTGCTCGAGCGTCCGCTGGCTGTAGGTGTCAACGGCGATGAGCGCGCCGGGAAACTGTTCGGCAATGCGGGCGATGACCTGCGGAGCCTGCGCCAGGTAGACAAGCACGCCTTCGGCCGAGAACAGATACGGCCCGGGGCTGGCCGCGACGATGGGCAGCCACTCCTGGTCGAGCACCGAGGCGGCCACCATCCGGCGGCGGCTGGTATCGGCGAAGAACCCTTCGCCGCAGCTCGATCGCGTCCGGCAGGTCGAGGTCAATCCAGTGCACCTGACCGTTGTCGACCCGGTCGAACCTCGTGTTCAGCCCGGTGCCGAGCTCCACCACCGTGCCGCCCGGATGGCCGGAGAGGAAATCGCTGACCAGGCAATCGAAAATCGCGGTGCGCAGCACGGTGACACCGCCGCCCCAGCCGCGGCCGTACTTCTCCGTGTCGAACTCGACCGTGGCGAGGATCTCCGCCGCCTTCGGGTCCCGCAACAACGGTCGCTTCCTGCGCGTCTCCCGCGCCCGGGCAGCCAGCGGGATGAACAGCGTCTGCTGAACCGCGCCGAGTGCCACCTTGACCGGATCTGCCATGACAGCCATTACATACCCAAGCCGCGGCAGCAGACCGGCCTGTCCCGCACGTCCGCCTTCGCATGAATTAGGTCGGCCCAGCGGTCAGCCATGCCCGGGCGCCAGGGCGCGGCCGAGCCACACCCCCACGGCGGCCTGAAGCGCGGCCACCACCAGCGTCACCGCGATCGCCACCGCCGCGGAGGCCGGCAGGCCCGCAAGCGTGGCGATCGACCTGGCCACCGTCACCTCGGGCAGCCCGTCCCGCAGCGCCAGCCACGCCAGCGCGGCACCCCAGCCCGCGACCGCCACCGCCACGGCCGCGGGCAGCGTGGCGCGCAGCCGCAACCGGCCGTAGTGGGCCGCCAGCCCGGTTCCCAGGCCCGCCAGGAACGGCAGGAACCACCAGCCGGCCAGCGCACCCACAGCCACGATCACCGCACCGGCCACGCAAGCCAGCAGCCAGAGAAACACCGGCCCGCGGCGGTGCGGCGTCCACGTGGGATAGTGCACCGCGGGCCACGGGCTATGCGGGCTGGGCGGCCCGCCCATCCGGCCGAGCCGGTAGGAGCCGCGCCTGCCCAGCCGCCGCGGGTCAGCCATGCCCGCTCCCCTGCCCGCCGGGTGCCAGGTTCCACCGGACGGCACCGGCCGCTTCCCCGGCCGCGGCCGGCATCGGCAGATAACGGCCGTCCCACCAGTCGGCCATCTGGTCGGTGTACCACGGCGAGGCAGGGTCCTCGCTCTGCCCGCCCGGGTAGACGCCCTCGGCGGTGGCACTGCCGCGGCCGGTCCAGTCGACGATCATGCGCCAACTCGGCCCCGCGTGGGACTCAAGCCCGCCGTCCGCGGCGTCGATCGTCCACGCGTCGCCGCCGGAGGCACGCGGCCCGTAACCCAGCCCCGGCGCCTGGGTGATCGACGGGAACCGCCGGGTATGCAGGCGTCCCCAGGCCCACGCCGAGGACGGCCCCAGCCGCGCCGCCAGGTGCGCCACGGCGACGGCGAACGCGGCCCGCATCACGCCGGCCGCGGTGCGGTGCGGCGACCCGGGCGGGGTGAACGCGGCGTTGTGCGGGTCGCTCACCGTCCACGCCTGGAGCACCTGGTCCAGGCTGAACTGCTGCGCGGACACGGCGAGCCCGGCGTGGTCCTTGTGCACCGGCACCTTGCCCGCCCGCCACCAGGGCCCGAACACCGCGCCGAGGTAGTCGTCCCAGAACGTCCACCACAGCGCGGCGGCGGCCGACGAGGCGGTCATCGACCCGTCCCACCCGCGCAGCAGCCCGGCCGCGGCCCGCTGGCTGGCGGACAGGTGCTGGCGGTGCAGCGCGGCCAGCAGCCGGGGCACGATCCGCAGCGCCAGGCCGTCGGTGACGTTGAGCTGGATCGCGGCGAAGGCCGCCGGGGCCATCCGCGACCGGCCGTGCAGCAGGGCGTAGATCTGCCCGGCCCGGTAGCCCGGGTCGAAGAAGTCGGCGGTGGTGCCCAGGTAGTAGGGGTACGACGGGCCGACCGGGCGCTGGTTCGCGGTGGCGACCACATGGCCCGGCGGGTCGTACACCTGCGGCACCGCCCGGTAGGGGATGACACCGGCCACGTCGTCGGCGCCGGTGCCGGGCAGCGGCAGCCACGGGTCGCCGTGCCGCACCAGCGGGTAGTAGCCGGCCGAGATCGCCCCGATGTTGCCGCGGTCGTCGGCGTAGACGAAGTTCTGGGTGGGCGCCCGCCACGCCGCCAGGGCGGCGCGGAACTGGGCGAAATCCGCCGCCTTGTCGATGGCCAGCAGCACGGCGAGGTCCGGTGAGGGGATGTTGCCCATCCAGTCCACCGCGGTGGTCAGCCCGGCCTTGGTCAGCACCGGGCCGTGTGCGGTGAGGTCCACGGTCAGCGGCACGGCCGCGACGCCACGGACCGGGATCGTGTAGTGCACCTGCCGCATCTGCCGCCAGGCGCCCCGCCAGAAGTACTGGCCGCGCCGGGATGGGCTGGTCTGCTCGGTGTAGAACAGCGTGGCCTGGTTCTGCACGTCGGTCAGCGACCAGGCGATGTGCGCGTTGTGCCCGATGAGCACGCCGGGCAGGCCGGGCACGGTCACGCCGGTGACCGCGAGGCCCGGGGCCGACAGCGCTGCCTGGTACCAGACCGACGGGAGCGTCTGCGGCAGGTGCGGGTCGCCGGCCAGCATCGCGACGCCGGCGACGGCCCGGCCGTTGGCCGCCCAGGCGTTGCTGTCCGGATACCGGTGCACCAGGCCCGCTGGCAGCTCGGTTATTTGATGCAATACGGAGCCTGCCGCGATGGCGGCGCCCGCCGCGGAGCCGGTTGCCGTGGCCGGGCCAGGAGCCGCGGTGGTCGCGGCGGGCTGAGCCGTGACCGAGGCCGCGGGCGCCTGCGCGGCGATCGGGTCGATGCCGCGATAGCGGTACGGGCCTGGGTCGTAGGGCGACTGGGGCGCGCCGTGCGGGGGCAGCACCGGGAACCAGGCCATGGTGTGCGCCGGGCCGAGCGAGCGCTCCAGCAGCGCGTAGTCCAGCGGGGTGGTGGTGAAGTCGAGTTCCTGGGTCAGGATGCCCTGTAGCACCAGGCTGTCGGTGGGCGTCCAGTCGCGCGGGTAGACACCGGTCAGCCCGAAGATCGCGGGCCAGTGCCCGTCGGCCCTGACCTGCGCGAGGTAGTCGTTCACCCCGCGGGAGTAGGCGAGCAGCGCCAGCGCCGCCGGGCTGGACCGGGGCATGGCCGCCCATTCCTGCTGTGCGGTCCGCAGCAGGCCAAGGCGCAGCTCGAACCTGTCAGAAGCCAGCCCGGAGGGGCCGGCCAGTTGCGCAACGCGGCCCTCGCCCAGCCGCCGTTCCAGGTCCATCTCGGTCAGGCGGAAGCTGGCGTGCACGTAGCCCAGTGCCAGGAACGCGTCGTCCTGGCTGGCGGCCCGGATCGAGGGCACGCCGTGGCCGGTGAACGTCACCGAGACCGGGTGTGCCAGGCCGGGCAGGGCCAGCGTGCGCGAGCGCACCGGCAGCCCGCCGGCCGCCGACGCCCAGGCCCCGTGGCCGGGGTCGAGCGCCCGGCCGAGCGCGGGGACGGGCCCGTAACCGAACGCGAGCAGCGCAAGCAAGGCCACGCTGCCGCACAGCGCAATCAGCCCGTGGGCGGCGCGCCCGGCGAGCCGGCCTCGCCCGTCCATCGGATCACCTCCGGACCGGGTAAATCACCAGAGCGCGGGATGCCGGTCCTTCCATGGCCGGGCGGCCTCGACCTGGGCCGATAGCGAGATCAGCAGGCCCTCCGCGCCCATCGGCCCGGCCACCATGACGCCGATCGGCAGCCCGTCCTCGTTCCAGTAAAGCGGCAGGTTCACCGCTGGCTGCCCGGTGACGTTATACATGGCGCAGTACGGGGTGAACCGCTTCTGCCGCTCGAAGTTCTCCGCCGGGGAGACCTCGTCGAACCAGCCCACCGGGGCCGGCGGCTGAGCCAGCGTGGGGGTGAGCACCACGTCGTAATCGTTCAGTATTTTCCAGGCACCGCGTACCACGAGTTGCAGGTAACCCTGCGCGAGGATGAGTTCGGGGGCGCGCACCTCCTTGCCACGGTCGCGCAGGTAGCGGGTGAGCGGCAGGAGCAGGTGCTCCCGGCCGGGGTCCACGGGCGCCAGCGTGGCCATCGCGTACCAGAGGGTCTCGAACGCGGGCACGACCTCCGGGCCGAACGGCGGATCCATGTCGATGGTCTCGTGCCCGAGGCTGGCGAGCAGCGCGCTCGCGTCCTCGTAGGCGGCCAGGCAGTCAGGATGGACGTCGGCACCCTCGACCGCGTTCACCGTGGTGCGGCCGATCCGCAGCCGTCCGGGGTCGCGGCGCGCGTGGCCGAGGAAGGTCTCGCCGGCCGGCAGCGGCGGCACCGTGTACATGTCGCCGTCCTGGTTGCCGGTCATCACGTCGAGCAGCAGCGCCGCGTCGGCCACGGTGCGGGCGAGCGGCCCGTCGATGCCGAGCCCGAACAGGTCAGGCACCAGCGGCGCCGAGGAGATCCGGCCCCGGGTGGGCTTGATCCCGAACAGCCCGCACACGCTGGACGGGATCCGGATCGACCCGCCGCCGTCGCTGCCCTGCGCCGCCGGGGCGAGCCCGGCCGCGACCGCCGCGCCCGCGCCGCCGCTGGAGCCCCCGGCCGACCGGGACAGGTCCCACGCGGTGCGCGCGGGCGGCCCGATCTTGGTCTCGGTGTAGCAGGGCAGGCCGAACTCGGGCGTGGCCGTCTTGCCCGGCATCACCGCGCCCGCCGCGCGCAGCGCCGCGGAGACATGGTCGCTCTCGCCGGGGACGTTGCCGGAGTAGACCAGGGAGCCGAGCGTCTGCCTGACCCCGGCGACCATGTTCAGGTCCTTGATCGGGATGGGCACGCCGGTCAGCGGCGGCAGGGCGGCGGGGTCACCGGCGCGGGCCACCGCCTTCTCTGCCTCGGCGGCCTGATCACGGGCGGCGTCGGCGGTGACGGTGTAGAACGCCCCGACATCGGCGTTGAGCGCCTCGATGCGGTCCAGGTAATGGGCGGTGATCTCGACCGGTGAAAGCTCCCGGCTGCGGACGGCGGCGGCGAGTTCCAGCACGGTCAGGTCATGAATGTTGGTCACCACCGAACGGTAGCCGCTCGGCCCGGCCAAGGCCATCACGGGCCGGCCTCCGCGGGCGCGCAGACCGGTTGCCGGGAACCCGGCCGGGCGCCCGGCTATGCCCTGCCGCGCCTGGCCCGGCCGCCGTCAAGCCGGCGGCTGTGGGGCGAGCAGGCCGGTGAGGATCCGGGCCATGATGTCGCGGTAGCGGCCGGCGGGATCCGGGGCTGGCCCGGGGTCCGCGGCCGCGGGGGCGAGCAGTTCGGCCAGTCGCGGGTGCCTGCCGGTTGCCAGGGCGTGCTGCAGGTAGGCGGCGTTGCGCTGCTGCCGCTGCGAGCCACCGGTGAGCTCGTTCTGGGTGAACAGCGCGGTCACCGTGTTCAGCATGGCGAACGCCTCCAGCTTGGCGGCGGTGCTGGCGGGGTGCGGGGCAAGCGCCGCCAGGACATGCTCGAGCAGGACCAGGCCGTTCGGCCCGAGCACGGACCGGGTGATGAGCAGCGACGGCAGCCACGGATGCCGCCGCATGATGGCGCGCGCCTGGTCCCCGATGGCGAGGACATCAGCGAGCCAGTCACCGGTCGGCGCGGCGAAGCCGTATTCGGCGCCGGTGGCGTCGAT
>Ga0306920_100008241_pt1 | contig 13827 bp, 10 predicted proteins | sample flu12Cox44000170_FD_204666 | JGI IMG/M metagenome (GOLD analysis project Ga0306920, IMG submission 204666) | Lab enrichment of tropical soil microbial communities from Luquillo Experimental Forest, Puerto Rico - flux4day.12C.oxic.44.000.170 (v2)... | ecosystem: Environmental > Terrestrial >... | reverse complement strand
GGCCTGGCCGTTTTGGCTTCCCACACTCACCTCGATCGGAGGCTTGCCATGAAGCTGCGCATTTTCGACGAGGTTGCGGATCATCCGGCGCAACAGCATCGGATCGCCCTGCACCATCACAGGTTTGCCTTCAACGGAACAGTTGTCGTAGCGCGCGCATTCCTCGGCCGCGAGCGCGCCTAAATCTATTTGTTCGCAAACATCGAGTCGCTCGGTGGCGTCAAGCCGGCTCGCAAGAAGGATTTGATCGACGAGCTGATCGAGCTCGGCGATGTTTTTCTGCAGCTCCAGCTTGCGTTCGGGAGCCGCGTCAACGAGCTCAAGACCGAGCCTGATGCGAGCAAGCGGGGTCCTCAATTCATGCGATGCATGGGCTAGCAGAATCCTGTGACTGTCGACTAGGCTTTCGATCCGCGTGGCGGCGTGATTGAAGCTTTGCGCCAGTCGCGCAACTTCGTCCCGGCCTTCCACCTTGACGCGCGCGCGGAGATCGCCCGCTCCAAGCGACTCGACCCCATGCTGCAACCGCTCAAGACGTCCGGTGAGCCTTCGCACGACGGGTAGCGCCCCGAGCGCAACCACCAGCGCGATCGTCCCGAGAAAAAGTCCGATGACGAGCGCACTCGGGCGCCGCTGGGCGGGAAGCCGTGCCACGAGCCATCGGCCGTCCGGTAGCCGTATGGAGACAGCGGCTCCCTCGGGCGTTCGCAGCCAGCCGCTGCTTTGATTGCCATGGCCGGGAGCCGGAAGCGGCCGGCCGGCCGCCGCCAACGGCTCCTTGGCGCGGCCGTAAAGGGCCAAATCCGCATTGAGACGCCGGGCCCAACGCTCAATCGCCTGCTGCTGCTCGAACACTGGCGCATCCGGCGCTGGCACAAGCTCGGCGAGCACTTCGCCCGCGATTTCGAAGGGCTGCCCGAATGGTGGAACGCCCGCGAGGAAATGCCAGAGCAAGCCCGCGGTGAGGACCACGAGCAGCAGGCTCCCGACAATCGTCAGATAGATCTGAACATAGAGCCGCTTCATCAAGCCTGGTCCTGTTCAGTCTTGTTCAATCCTGGGCTTTGGCGAACACGTAGCCCGTGCCGCGCATTGTGATGACGCGCCGCGGCTTTTTCGGATCGTCTTCGATTGCGGCGCGGATACGCGAGATGTGGACGTCAATCGAGCGGTCGAACGCCTCGATCGGCTCACCCTTGAGCGTATCCATCAGCGCATCGCGCGACATGACCCGGCCGGCGTGCTCGGCCAGCGCCAGAAGGAGAGCAAACTGATAGCCGGTAAGCTGACATGGCGCTCCATCGAGCCGTGCCTCTCGCGCTCCGCGGTCGATTTCGAGCCGGCCATAACGCAGCACGTCAGGGCTTGCCGCGCCTAGCGGCCCGCTTCGCGGTGCGGCGCGGCTCCGGCGCAGGATCGCGCGGAGCCGCGCCAGCAACTCGCGCGGGTCGAATGGCTTTGGAAGGTAGTCATCCGCCCCCATTTCCAGCCCGACGACCCGATCCACCGGATCGCCGCGTGCAGTGAGCATCAGGATCGGTGTGTTGGACCGCGCGCGCATCTGGCGGCAGATGTCCAGGCCATCGCTATCCGGCAGCATCAGATCGAGAATGACAGCATCGACCGGCTCACGCTCGTGCAGCGCGAGGCCGCGCGCTCCATCCTCCGCGTGCATGACATTAAAGCCCGCCTTGCCGAGATACTCGGTCAGCATCCCGGCAAGACGGGCATCGTCTTCGATCAGGAGAACGCGTTCGCGCACGAACCTGCCGACCAATCTGCGCTCAACCGCGATGCCAGCCCCACCATGGTCCACTGTGGGAGACCCAGTCCGCTACCTTGCGCCGCTGATCGGGATTGAGCACTTCGGCAGCATCAGCCAAGGCCTGCGCGATGCGTTTGCTCGCGCTTTCCGTTAGCGCGATCTGCTCCGCGCGCAGCCGCTCGATTGCGGTACGATCGATGGTCGAAGCGGTCAAGAGTGCGACCGCCTGGCTGCGCGCAGCCTGCATCTTCTCCCGCATTGCGCGGAGATCAGCGGCGGCCGCCTTGGCGATGCTGGCAATCTTGGCCTGTTGATCGGCCGTTGCGTCGAGCTCGATCGCCATATGCTTGGTCATCCGATCGATCCGTTCGTCCATCTGCGCCGGCGTGAGCGGACCGCCGAACATGCCGCCGTCGCGCATGCCGAAACGGTGCCAGCCGAAGCCCTGGCCGAAAGCCGTGGACAGAATGTTTCCCGTGAGGCTGGCAACGAGCGCCATCGCAAGCAGCGCGATCAGGATCGTGCTCCCGCGGCCGCGACGGTTGGTCGGCTGCCCGACCGGGCCGGGTTCTACCGGTTGGATATCGTTTTGGTCAGCCATGCTTTGCTCTCCAATCTTGTTGAGGCGAACTGCCCCTAAGCCAAGAGATTAGGGGCAGGCTTTTGCCGGCCAGTGTCGCCCAGGTAAAGTTTTGTGAAGTTGGGATCGGGTTTGTGCAAGCTCACATTCCGCCCGCTGACCGTTTCACGTTGCCTGGGGGGCGGGCAGATCGCTGCTCAGCGCTCGCGCCAGGCGGTCGATCAATGCGAGCACGTCGGGGTGCTCCTCCGGCCGCCAGCGGGCGAGCAGGTCCGCCAGATTGGCGCGACGCGCGGCGAGCATGTGCTCGCGCATTGCCGCGCCGGCCTCGGTGAGGATGAACTCGCTCGGTAGTTTCTCCTCTGCGAGGCCGCGGGCGCATAACGCGCGTAGCGGCTGTGCAAGTGCCGTTTCTGGAACTTTCAGCTCGGAGCTCAGCGAGGAGCACATGACCCGCTCGCGCTCGCCGAGGCGTGCCAGCATCCAAAGCTCCGGCGGCGGAAGGTCAATGCTGGCCCGCTGGGCGAAGTCGGCATAGACACGCCAGCGGTTCTCGCGTGCGATCAGAACCGTGATGATGCGCTCGAGCTCCTCCAGCGAACTGGCATCGCGCGGCATCGCAAAGCTCTCGGCCAGTCCCTCGGCCGCAGCGGTATCGCGCAGCTCGATCTCCTGCAGGAATATTGTAAGCACAAACCCGAACGCCGCGATGCAGGCGGCGACAACAAACACCGGCCACAGCGCCGCCATGACGGCATCGAGGTATTCCCGCAGCATCACCGGCGGCAAACCGCGAACCGCTGCGGGAACGGCATTGGTGAGAAAATCCAGCCCTTCAGGGCCGAGCGTGGCGCGCAATCCGCCGGCGAAAATCGCGCCGAACAACGCAACCCCGAGCGCACCGCCAACCGACCGGAACAGCATCGCACCCGATGTGGCCACGCCCAGATATTTGTACTCGATGCTGTTTTGCACGGCGAGAACGAGCACCTGCATGACCATGCCCATGCCCAGCCCGAGCCATAGCGCGTCGAGCGAGGTTTGCCATTGCGAGCTCTCGAGCGAGAGGCGGGAGAGCATGAAGAGCCCGAAGGTCATGATCGCGGTCCCCGCCACCGGGAACAACTTGTAACGGCCCCAGGCGCTGATGATGCGGCCGCTCAAGATCGATGTGATCAGCATTCCAAACATCATCGGCATCAGCATGAGACCCGACGCGGAAGGGCTCACGCCCTTGGCGACCTGCAGATAGATCGGCAGAAAGGTCACGGCTCCGAACAGCGAAAGCCCGACGATCAGGCCGACGCTGCTCGCGACCACGAAGTTGCGGTTGCGAAAGAGACTCATCGGCAGGAGCGGCTCGCGGGCATGCCATTCGACCGCAACAAACAATGTCGTACTGATTATGCTCACCGCGATCAGGCTCACTGTCACGGCCGAGGTCCAAGGGAAGCTGATGCCGCCGAGACTGGTGAACAGGATGGTTGCAGTGAGCGCAACGGTGAGCAGGGCTCCCCCGCGATAGTCGATCTCATGCCGCCGGTGTGTGCCAGGCGGGGGTAACGCGACCGCAATTACGAACAAGGCGACGAGGCCGGTGGGCAGGTTGATGTAGAATATCCAGCGCCATGTCAGATGATCGACAAAAAACCCGCCCAGCAGCGGCCCTACGATAGTGGCGAGACCGAAGGCGGCGCCGAACAGGCCCTGATATCGCCCACGTTCGCGCGGCGGGATAAGGTCTCCGATCACGGCAATGATCGTGACAATTAGTCCTCCGCCGCCGATTCCCTGCAAGGCCCGAAACGCAATGAGCTCGAACATGTTCTGCGCCAGTCCGCACAGCGCCGATCCGACCAGGAAGATGACGGTTGCCGACTGCAGGATGATTTTGCGGCCGTAAATGTCTCCAAGCTTTCCGTAGAACGGGCCGGCGACCGTGCTTGTCAAGAGGTAGGCCGTGACGACCCAGGACAAATGTGTCAAACCGCCGAGCTCGCCGACGATGGTGGGCAGCGCCGTGGAGACAATCGTCTGGTCAAGCGCCGCGAGCAGCAGCGCGAGAAAGAGTGCGCCCAGCACCGCGACAACAGACGTTCCGTGCCGGGCTGGAGTCATGGCCCCTCCACTAGAGCGGGATGATTTTCTTCGAATCATCATCCCGCTCTAACGTTTTGTTTGAGCATGATCTTTTTCCGAAAACCGGTTCCCACTTTTCGGGATCATGCTCTATCCGCATATTTCAGTAATCGCCCAGGGGATCCCTGGAGATCAATCGGGTGTTGCGCTCATTCTGCGCAAGGTGAAGCTAGTGTCCCGATTCCGAAATTCGTTCCATCGTGCAGCAAGCTCATTTACGAATTTCGGAATCGAAGGACACTAGCAACCTTTGATTCTAGTGTGGCTTTGGTTCAGAAGTCCGCATCTCGGACTCGCGGAAGGAATGATGCGGACTTCTGAATCGCCACACTAGGCGCATCCGCCGCGGTTGCTCATTGAAGGAGGCGTGCAACTCATCGGCACACGGGTGCGTTGTCCGGTCGGATTTGAAGACCAATGCCGCAGTCAAAGAGGAGGTTAGTTCCCACGGCTGAAAGCGAAAAACCCCGCATCGTAGGCCTCAACCACATTGCGCTGGAGGTCGGCGACATCGAGGAGGCGCTGGCATTCTACGGCCGTCTCTTCAGGTTCGAGCTGCGGGGCAAGAGCGACTCCATGGCGGTCATCGATCTCGGCGACCAATTCATCGCGCTGCAGAAGGGCCGCAAGCAGCCTGCGGACGATGGGCGCCATTTCGGACTGGTGGTCGAAGACAAGAAGGCAGCTCGCAAAGCGCTCAAAGCCGCAGGCGTCACCGCGCTCGATGGACCCTTCCTTGACTTTCGCGACCCGTGGGGCAATCGCATTGAAATCGTCGGCTATGACAACAGCCAGTTCACCAAAGCCCCCAACGTCCTGCGTGGCATGGGCCTCACGCACCTCGTCAAGAACGATAAGGCGAAAAAGGAATTGGCGGAAAAGGGCATGGCGATATCCAAATAGGACGAATCGATCGCATGATCGGTAGGGGCAGGTTTGAAGCTCGCTTGCATGATCGGTAGGGGCGGGTTTGAAACCCGCCCCTACAAGTACCAAGGTCTAGAGCGGGATAATTTTTCTTCGAATCATTATCCCGCTCTAACTTTTTGTTTGAGCATGATCTTTTTCCGAAAACCGGTTCCCACTTTTCGGGATCATGCTCTAAACCTACTGCGTCACAAGCTCGTAGGGTGTGCAAAATCGCGCTGCGAGGTCTGGCAGCGTGCGCAACCGCGCGTGTCGCGATTTTGCGCATGCTGTCGACCGAGAACCGCGCGGTTGCACACCCTACGCCTCTTGCACGTGCTTTTCGCCGGCTCGCCTGATCCCGAGCGCCAGGATGCGCTGGAGGAGATCGGGATACCCAATGCCGTCATGCAGCGCTGCGGCTGCAAATTCCTGGCTCTCTGCAATCTCCGGGTTGGGGTTGGCTTCGAGGAAATAGGGCGTGCCGTCGGGCGCGAGACGGAAATCGATGCGTGCATAGCCGTCGAGCTCGAGCGTGCGGTAGATGCGCTTGGCGAGGCGCTGGATGCGCATGGATAATTCCGGCGGCAGATCCTTGGCCGGCGCGTGCACGATGCCGCGGCGCTCCTGATAATCGGTATCGTGCTTGACCTTCTCGGTCGCGATGGGCCAGGCGCCAGAGGGCAGATTCCCGAAATTCAGCTCCCAGACCGGCAGCGCCCGCAAGCGGTCATTGCCGAACACGCCCACATAAAGCTCGCGCCCCTCGACATATTGCTCCGCGATTGCGGGCGTGCCGATGCGCTCGTGGATGAAGGTGACGCGCTCGGCGAGCTTCTCATCACTGTCGACGACGGAAGCTTGCGCGATGCCCAACGAGGCATCCTCGCTCAGGCTCTTTACAATCAGCGGAAATACCAGGCGCGGCGGCCGACGCAACTTGCGGTACATGGGAAATACCGTGAATGCCGGCACCGCGATGCGGTGATAGTGCACCAGCGTTTTCGATAGATCCTTGCCGCGCGCGAGCATCAGCCCGCGCGGATTGCAGCCGGTATAGGGAACGCGCGAGAGCTCGAGATAGCTTGCGACGTTCTGGTCGTAGATGACTTCACCGCGAAACTCCTCGAGCAGGCTGAACACCACGTTCGGTTTCCAGCCCTCGATCTCGTCGCGGATGGGTTTGAGCTCGTCGCGCACGCCAAGCGGGCGGACTTCATGCCCCGCCTTGCGCAGCGTGCTCACCACGTCATATTCGGTCTTCCAGGTATTGATCTCCTGCTCGCTGAACCCCTTGCTCGATTCCGGCGGGATCAGATCGGGGTGCACCAGCACGAGTATGCGCAGCGATTTCACAGTGCGATCCATCTGCGCCGCAAGGGGCCGAACAGCGCATGCACGGTCTTGGCGGTCAACAGAACGGTGAATTCCACGAGCAGCCTGCGGCGCGGGCCGACGGCGCGCAGGTTGAGCTCCCGGCAGCGGGCGATCATGTCGTCAAGGAGAGAATCAAGCGTCAACTGATATTCACCGGTCCAGCGCGCAACCATTTGCCGGACATGGGCGCGGTGGTGCCTGATGAACGCCGACGCCGCCTGGGAACGGGAGTGCCGCGGATCGTCTGAGAACAAACGTAGGAGATCGCGATCATAGGTCTTCGTCGTATCGACGGCATAGAGCGCCTGCTTCTTGCGATAGTGCTCGCCAAGCGTGATGGTGAGCCTGCTGAGCGGGTCGACCCGCTCCCGGCGGCTCGGCAGCGGCCGCTGTCCCGCAATTTCGGCCATCAGCTCGTCGACATATTCAAGCTTCTCCAGCGCGGGCCAGCCGGCGTAGCGCGTGCGCCAGTTGGAGCGTGGACGCAGCCACACGGCGAACGTCTCGGCGAAATCCTCGTCCGGATGGCTCTGCGCGTACCAGAGCCGCAGATGCTGAACGAAATGGCGGCTCGCCGGATTGGGCCGATAATAGCGGGGATAGCGTTGTGATGAAGGCCCGAACAGCTCCTGCCATCGGCGCCGGCGTTGCAGCTGATAGGAGTGCTGGACGACGTGGCCGGCCTCGTGGCGCAGAATGCGCATGCATTCCGACAAGGTCCCGCCTTCAACGTCGATGATTTTCTTTTTCTCCAGCTGCATCAGCCGCGGATGGGCGAGATAGAATGGGATGGCGATGCCGGGTGTATTCTCGGGACAAAACCACTCGCTCGAGATCCACGCGTGCGGCCGCACACGAAGGCCGCGCTCCGCGAGTTCGTCGTGGAGAGTGTCGAGGCAGTCCTCGAGCCATGTCCCTTCGACCTTGACGCGGAGATCCTTGAGGCGAAGTTTCAGCAGCTCCTCGTCGAGCAGTGCGGCCCAGGCAAATTTTTTACGCGCCATCCCGGTCCTGCTCGTCATGCACGCTCATGAGGAGGCGTCAAATCCATACAACGTTGCCGGATTGTCGACCAGGATGCGACGGCGGATCGCTTGGTCGGGGGCCCATTGCGCGAGAAGATCGAAGAGCACGGCATCGTCGGGCTTGTGAGCGGCGTCCTCGGTCGGGTGCGGCCAATCGCTCCCCCAGACGAGCCGCTCGGGCGCAAGCTTCACGTAGGCTTGCGCCACTTTCGTCACATCGGCATAGCCGGGCGCGCCGACCTTGCTGTCGAGATAGGCTCCCGACATCTTCACCCAGGCGCGGCGGCGTTCGATGAGACGGCGAATGACTGCAAAGGCCGCGTGGTCGACGCCGGCGGGCTGCGGCAGACGTCCGAAATGATCGAAGACCATGGGTGCGGCAACTCGGTCCCACAGATCCGCAGCCGCTGCGATTTGATCGCCGCGCATGTGAATCTGCACGTGCCAGCCGAGCTCATTCACGCGCTTTGCCAGCGGCTCGATCATGTCGATTGTGGTCACTGCGGTTGCCGGATCAAACTGGGTGAAACGGATGCCGCGAATTCCGCCGTCCGCCAGGCTCCTGAGCTCGCTCGCCGTTATATCGGGATGGATGACGGCCACCCCGCGGGCGCCCGACCCGAGCGCAGAGATCGCATCGAGCGTTACCCGGTTGTCGGTGACGTAAACCGCCGGTGTCACAACCACCGTGCGACGGGTACCAATCCGTTTCTGCAGCATTTGGTACTGCGGCACGGCGCCATTCGTCTGCATGCGCGATTGCGCGCGCAGCGGCGCAAAGCGCTCCGCGTCGTAAATGTGGATATGGCAATCGCACGCATTCGCCGGGGCCTTGAGCTTTGGCGGCTTATTCCCTGCGGAATTGGGAACGCAGTGGTCGTCGTGCGTTTGCACTGGGTTGGCGAGTCACGCGATTGACTGATAGCCGGCGTTGTCGCCGTAGGCTTCTTCGCGATAAAAGCCGAGTGATTCGATCACGGGAAGATCGTTGAACGAAAACAGGCACGCGTCGTCGGACGCGGATGCATTGCCGTGCTCGTGCCAAGCCCACGACGGAACGCAGAAAATATCCCGTTCCTCCCAATCGAAGCGCTTGCCAGCGACAATGGAGTAACCGCGCCCCTTCGCCACCTGATAGATGAAGCTGCCGGTATGGCGGTGCGCCTGCGTCCTCTCACCCGGGCGCAGCATCTGCATGCTCGCGCCAATGGTTTGCATGACGTGGCCGCCGGTGACGGGATTTACATATTTCATCATGACGCCATCATAGGGCGAGCCGTCTGTCGCTTTGGCGTATTGCACAAGCGCTTCATAGGTGGGCTTCCACTGGTATTTGAAAAGCGGCGAATAGCCTTTCGACCAGTCGTCGTTGACGGGGCGCAGCCCCGGACTGCCCCATGTCTTGCTGGTGTCATCGACGGCATAACCGACCTTTTGATTGAGGTCGGGATGCACGGTGAAAAAATTCGCATCGAGCGCATTCACGAGTGGAATATCGAGCCCGTCCTGCCAGATGCAGGGCGTTCCGTCCTGCTCGACACCGTGCTCATGCCATGTCCCGTTCGGGGTGAGCACGAAATCGTTGGCCTCCAAGCTCATCTTGTGGCCATCGACGACGGTGTAGGCGCCCTCGCCTTCCATGATGAAGCGCAATGCGGAGGCCGAATGGGAGTGGGCCGAGGCAACTTCGCCCGGATGCATGACCTGCAAACCGGAATAGAGCCATCCGACTGCCGCGGCGACATCGCGCCGGCCGGGATTGTTCAGATAGATCACGCGGCGGCCCGCCTTTTCCGGGCTCACCAGCTCGACCGAGCGCAGCACATGGCTGCGCAGGTCCTTGTAGCGCCATAGCACCGGGATCGATTCTGAACGCGGCTCCCACGGCTCGATCTTGTTGGCGACGGTCCATAATGCCGCCGTATCGAAGCGCTCCAGATCCTTGTAATAGGCTGCGAGCTCGGGAGTATCCTCGACGTTGGCTCGTCCAACCACGTTCTCGCGCATCATGTCCTCCAGATCCGGTATGTTGCCTCCACCCAGTCCAAGCCGCAAGGTGCGCCACGGTTCGACGCTTGCCGGGGAGAATCATGAGACGACTTGCGTTCACCCTGCTCGGTGCACTGCTCGGCCTATGGTCATTTTGCCCGGTTGAGGCTTACTCGCAGGCTTGGCCGCAGCGGCCCGTCAAATTCATTGTGCCCTTCGGTCCCGGGGCAGGGGTCGATATCGGCGCCCGGCTGTTGGCCGATCGGTTACCGGCGCGCTGGGGCAAGCCGGTCATTGTCGAAAACCGCCCAGGTGCCGATGGGCTTGTTGCCATCCAGGCCTTCGTTGCCGCCAATGACGATCACACATTGCTGTGCTCGCCGAGCGGATCGTTCACCGTGCATCCCTATCAATATGAGAAGCTGCCCTATACGCCGGCTGATCTCGTTGCGCTCGCGCGCATTTCAAACACCATTCTCAGCGTGGGCGTGCCTGCCGCAATGAATGTTGCTCGCCTGTCGCAGTGGGTCGAGCAAGCGCGAGCAAAACCTGGAAGCTTCAATGCGGCGGTGGTGCCGGGGATCACCGAATTCACCTTCGATTATTTCGTGAAGACGGCGGGGCTCGTCCTTCAGAAGGTGCCCTACCGCGATATCGTTCAGGCTGCGACTGACGTAGGCGAAGGACGACTGCAGATCTACATGGGCTCTTACGCCATCATGCAGCCGCAGGCGCAGGCAGGTCGCATCAGGATCCTGGTCGTGAACGGCCATCGGCGGGCGCCGGTCCTGCCGGATGTTCCAACCGCCACGGAGGCGGGTTTTCCCGCGCTCGAAGTCGAAGGGCTCGTCGGCGTTTTTGGGCCACGGGACATTACCGCCGAGCTGCGCGAAAAAATAGGCGCCGACATCAAGGCGGTCGCAGCAGATCCCGAGGTTCGGGAGCGCCTTGCGAGCACGGCACAGATCGCGAACCCCGGAGGGCCGCAAGAATTTGCCGTTGCGGTCGAAGAACAGCGCGCGCAGGTCGCGGCTATCGCACAAGCGCTCGGCATCAAACCGAAGCAGTGAGCAGATCAGACCGTGTCGACTTATCGCCTGGAGCGGATTTTTTCCCCGGGGTCGATTGCGGTCGTAGGAGCAAGCCCGCGCGAAACCTCGACGGGCCGAGCCGTGTTGCGGCAGCTGCGAGCCGCCGGATTTGCGGGCTCTGTTCATCTCGTCAATCCGCATTACGATGAGATCGAAGGCGTTCGCGCAGTCAAATCGCTCGCCGAGCTGCCGTTCAGTCCTGATTTGATCGTCATTGCTGCGCCTCCGGCGGCAGTGCCCTCGATCGTTCGAGCGGCCGGGGAGCGCGGCATTGGCGGTGCCATCATCATCACCGCCGGATTGGGTCATGGTCCCGGCTCATCCGCTGCGGCTTGCGAGCAGGCGGCGCGAGCAAGCGGACTGCGACTGATCGGTCCGAACTGTCTCGGCGTCCTCGCGCCCTTTGCCAAGCTCAACGCAAGTTTCGCCGCCAGCATGCCGCGAACTGGCGATCTCGCATTGCTTTCGCAATCGGGCGCGATCGCCGCTGGCCTGGTGCAATGGGCAGCCCATCGCGCGGTCGGCTTCTCCGCCGTCGTCTCGCTCGGCGACCAGCTCGATGTGGACTTCGGCGATCTCCTCGATTTCTTCGCGCTCGACCGCCACACGCGCGCAATCCTCCTCTATGTCGAATCCATCAAGGATGCGCGCAAGTTCATGTCCGCGGCGCGTGCGGCTGCGCGGGCGAAACCGGTGGTGGTTGTCAAAGCGGGCCGTCATGCGCAGAGCGCAAAAGCAGCGCAGACTCACACCGGGGCGCTAGCCGGCAGTGACGCCGTCTACGATGCGGCGTTTCGGCGGGCGGGCCTGCTCCGCGTGCTGGATCTCGATGAGCTGTTCGCCGCAGCAGAAACGCTTGGCAGTATTCGCCGATTTTGGGGAAAACGCCTTGCCATCCTGACCAACGGTGGCGGCATTGGCGTGCTTGCGGTCGATGCGCTCGCCGATCTCGGCGGCACGCTCGCAGAGGTCTCACCCGAGATCATGAAACGGCTGGACGCAGCGTTGCCGCCAATCTGGTCGAGAGCAAATCCTGTCGATATTGCAGGCGACGCCAACGGTTCGCGCTACGCCGCGGCGCTGGACGCATTGATCAGCGACCCCGCAAATGATGCCGTCCTCGTCATGAACGTGCCGACGGCGCTCGCATCCACGACGGAGGCGGCGGACGCCGTCATTGCACGCGTGCAGGCGGAACGCTCGCGGCGTGTCGACGCGAAACCGGTGCTCACTGTTTGGATCGGTGCCGACAGCGCCGCTGCCGATGCCTTCGAGGCAGCAGGGATCCCAAATTATCCGAGCGAAGCCGAAGCCATATGGGGCTTCATGCATCTGGTGCGCTATCGCGAGGCAAGGGACGCGCTGCTCGCGATGCCGCCGAGTCTGCCGGAAGCGTTCGCGCCCGATACAGGCGCGGCGCGTCACGTCATCGAGGGCGCGATTGCCGCCGATCGCCCATGGCTTGATCCGATGGAGATCACGCGCCTTCTCGGCGCTTATGCCATCCCGATTGTGCCCGCCCTGTTCGCCCGCACCGCAGAGGAGGCTGCCGTGGTCGCCGTTCCCCTCATTGCGAAAGGCTCGGGCGTCGCTGCAAAAATTCTCTCGCCCGACATTGTGCACAAGTCGGAAGTGGGGGGAGTACGACTTAATCTCAGAAGCGAAAGCGCGGTGCGCGAGGCCGTCGCCGACATGTTCGTCCAGGCGCACGCGGCCAACCCGAAAGCGCGACTCGTCGGTGTTACCATTCACCCCATGATCGTTCGGCCGAGGGCGCGCGAGCTCATCATCGGGGTGGCCGAAGATCCGACCTTCGGCCCCGTGATCGTATTCGGACGCGGCGGGACCGCGGTCGAGGTCGCCAACGACAAGGCCTTGACCCTTCCGCCGCTCGATTTGAACATGGCGCGCGGCCTCATCGCACGCACCCGCATTTCCCGCATGCTCAAGGCCTATCGCAACGTGCCCGCCGCGGACGAGCATGCCGTCGCTCTCACGTTGGTGAAGGTTGCGCAACTCGCTGCCGACCTGCCGGAAATCCGCGAGCTCGATATCAACCCCATGTTGGCCGATGAGAGCGGCGTCATCGCAGTCGACGCGCGCATACGAGTTGCGCCGGTCGACAAAGCCGGACGTGGGCTGCAGGGAAACCCGCGTTTCGCCATACGGCCCTATCCGAAGGAATGGGAGAAACACATCTCGCTTCGCGATGGAACGGCCGTGTTCGTGCGGCCGGTCCGCCCGGAAGACGAACCGCTTTACCCCCCGTTTTTCGCCCAGGTGACGGAGCAGGACCTTCGGCTGCGGTTCTTCGCGCCGGTGCGCACGTTCACGCACACCTTCATCGCGCGGTTCACGCAACTCGATTACGCCCGAGCGATGGCGTTCATTGCGCTTGAAGAAGCGTCCGGCGCAATGCTCGGCGTGGTGCGGCTGCATGCCAATGCCAATTACGACCAGGGCGAATATGCGATCCTTGTTCGCTCCGATCTCAAAGGGCGCGGGCTGGGCTGGCTGCTGATGCAACTGATGATCGACTATGCACGTGCAGAGGGCCTGCGGCGCATCGAGGGACAGGTGCTTGCCGAGAATACAACCATGCTTGCAATGTGCCGGGAGCTTGGTTTCACTGTCGCCTCCGACGCTCAGGAACCCGACACCTGTTTCGTGACGCTCGAATTATAGGCGAAGCGTCCCTTGTCTCCGCTGAAGAAGCGAGCAAGAAGCCGGAGAAACAGCGTTCAGATGGTCGGTGGGAACTGAGGTTGGAAACATGGACCGCTATCAATGTGAAGGGGCGACGTCTCCTGCTGGGGGTACAGCGGCTGTTGATGCTGCGGTGCGGTAACCGCAGGTTTTGACCCTGATGTATGGTCCGGCCGTGCGGGGCAAGAGGTTTCGTCAACTCAGGCAGATGCGGTCTTGCATCAATGTATCCGGCCTCTGATTGGAGCG
>Ga0306920_100008240_pt1 | contig 13827 bp, 14 predicted proteins | sample flu12Cox44000170_FD_204666 | JGI IMG/M metagenome (GOLD analysis project Ga0306920, IMG submission 204666) | Lab enrichment of tropical soil microbial communities from Luquillo Experimental Forest, Puerto Rico - flux4day.12C.oxic.44.000.170 (v2)... | ecosystem: Environmental > Terrestrial >... | reverse complement strand
CCTTTAGCAATATCCTGGAACTGGGGATCATGGCGGACGCGGACTGCGGAGCGCCGGCGCAGTTCATCCTTAAAGAGCTCTTTACGGTTTCCGGCCAAATCGAATGGCACCGATTCGATTTCGTCATACGTAAGCGGATAGTTCAAGGCGCTTTCGCCGTACTCCGCATTGTCCGTGATCGAAGGGAGTTTTACATCGGGGATGACTCCTCTTAGTTGGGTCGATCCACCTTTCACGCGGTAAAACTTCTGCACGGTCAGATCCAAGGCTCCGGCAGCCGAGGATGAGCCAAACAAGGTCATAGGTCGCCCGAGTCTGAGTATCGTCTGGACAGTCCCTTTCCCAAAAGTGCTTGAGTCCCCAACAATCAGGGCTCGGCCATAATCCTGCATCGCCGCAGCAAAAATCTCGCTCGCAGAGGCGGTGAGTTTGTCGACCAACACGATCATGGGCCCGGCATAAAGAGCTTTGCCTTCGCGATCTCTCAGCACATCGATGTTCCCGGCTGCGTCCTTGACCTGAACAACTGGCCCCTGGTTGATAAAGAGCCCGCTCATTTTGACAGCCTCATCAAGTGAACCCCCGCCGTTTGAACGAAGGTCGACAACCAGTCCTTGGACTTTTTCCCGATTCAAACGCCTAAGCAGTGCTGCCACGTCACGAGAAGCACTCTTGCCTATTCCGAATATTCCCGTGTCATCGTAAAATGATGGCAAGGTGATCCATCCGAGACGGACAGATCCCGCCGGGAGGACTTTATCGATGATTTCAGCCTTGGCCTCTTCATCGGTTAATTTGACGGTATCGCGGACGAGCGCGATAACGCGCCGTTTGGATGGGTCGGCTGCGCCCGCCGGGAGTAGTTCAAGACGGACAACAGTCCCCTTTTTGCCACGCATTAGCTCAAGGACCTTGTCGAGCGTCATATTGCTGATATCGACAAATGCATTTTCCCCCTGAGCTATGGCGACAATTCTGTCGCCTGCATTCATTTTTCCGCTTCTCGCAGCAGGTCCACCTGGCACGAGCCGCTGAATCTCCACGTATCCATCTTCCGAGCGCATCTCGGCGCCTATCCCTACTAATGAAAGCCGCATATCGATCTCGAAACTCTCGAGATTCGAATGCCCCATGTATTCGGAGTGTGGATCGTAGGATTCAGCGACCGCGCTAAGGAAGATCGCGTCGACATCCTCCTCTCCTCTGTCTTCCACGTCTTTAAGGAGTTCATTGTACCTCCGAGCCACGACCTTTGGCCCTGAGCCCGCGGCCGCGATTTTGTTAAGCCTTTCCTGTAAAAGTTCGCCCTCAATCCTGTCAGTCCAGAGGGAATCGGACTCCTCGATGTTCGCTGGCCACCGTTTCTTTCGGCGATCCAAATCAACGAAGCGGTCGCTCTTGAAATTGTAGGCCTTCCATATAAGTGGGCGGACTTTCGCGATCCGCTCTTCGACCCGTGCCTTGAAAATGTCGTAGATTGCTTTGGCCGGGCGAAGATCCCCAAGCAGGACGGCTTTACCGATGTTGCTCCCGTATCGAGCGCTGAGTCGGTTCACATCGCTTTGGGTTAAAAAAACTTTATCGGAATCCAGATCCTCGAGATAGGTCTCCAGGATTCGCTTTGACATTTCGGGCCCGAGTTTCCATCCGCTGTAGTGGCCCAGCTCCAACAACTGCCCTACCTCGGCAGCAACTTGCCGGGGCCCAGCGGTGTTTGGCTTGTCTCCGGCCAAGAGCAAAGCGGTGTTCAGGAGCGATGCGGTCGCGAAACAAACAATTTTGACGTTCATAAAAACAGGCTCTGCAGAAGAACACTCTCTTTAGCTCTCACTGGCTACCCAACGATGGGTAAGCTAGTTGAGGCCAGAAGAACAAGCCCCCGATGAACAATTGGTACAGTCGATACGTTTCCCGTTATGATGAGGACAAAACTTCATGAGACGAAAAATATCGAGATGAACCTGAAGGGCAAACGGATCGTGATCCTTGCCGGCACGTCCGGATTCCGTTTTGCGAGGGCCAGAGCGGCCCGCACTCATCTCTGAGACTCGAATCTCGAGACGCAGCCCGGAAAGGACAATTCCCGCTATCCTTATCCTACTAATTCCGAAAGTCACCGACGCGGGCCGAGCCGAGGCCGCCATCTTCAGAGTAACGCCGGCATTCGGAAAGAACTTTGGTTTGGGACTAGAACCTTTTTCGGCGTTCCAGAAAAAGCCGGTTTGGTATTTCTCTTTTCTTTCTTTCTCAAGCCTCGTTCGTCACCGCTCCACTGATGAAGGGGCCTTCGCTTTCAAGTCTTCCAGGAGCCGGTTCACGCGCTCCTCGCGCTCCAGCTCAATCAGTTTTGCGTCGGTAGCCGGTTCGGTGGAGGCGGCGAGTTGAGCTTGGCCAACCGCCTCTGTTTCGGTTATTTTCCAGCGTAACCGTTCGAGAGCAGCGTCCTGTTCAAACTCGGCCGCGTTAATAAGGCCGGTTCGCGCAGCCAACCGGGCACGGCGATGCTGAGCAATCAATAACTCCGCCCGCGCTTTCGTCTCGGTCATTTTCTGCTCCAGCCTATGGAGGGAATCTCGCAGTAAAAGCACCTGTCGCGCCTCATCTTGGACCTGTTGCGCAAAATTTTTTGCCGCACTCTCGTACCCCAGAGACCGCTCCAGAGCGGCTCGCGCTAGGCGCTCATCGTTGTTGCGTAAGGCAAGATCCGCCTTGTCCACCCATTCCTTCTGAGCCTCAAGGTGCTCGTTCCGCTTCTGCTCGAGTACGTGTTGCTCGGCCACCGCCATCGCCATCTGTGTCTTCAACTGCATGTATTGATTCTGCATATCCAGGAGAAGCTGCTTCAATAGTTTCTGCGGGTCTTCGGCCTTATCGATAAGGTCGTTAAGATCCGCTTTGATCAGCGTCGCCACGCGTTCTAGTAACGTCATAGTAAAGGTCCTTTCTGATTAGTTGATTCGTTAGGCCTACTCGCGCTGTCGCGTCCTGAGCGATCCTCCGCGGTACGCCCGTCGGCTCTGCTTGCGCGGTCACTAGTGTCGCGATCGGCAATTCCCCGGACTTTGCTGAGCAGGTCGGACATCTTCATACCGGACAGCGTCTCAAATAGCACCGGAATCTGGGCCGCGATCTTCGCCATGTCGTTTGTAATCTTGTTCATTCCTGCAGCGTCCCCGTCGCCGGTCGAGACAATGGTGATCTTGTCGATCTTTGAAAGTGGTGACGCGAGTGCTTTCACTACTTCCGGCAGCCCGGCAATCAATTTGTCCACCACCGCAGCCTGATTCCATTCCTGATAAGCCTCGGCTTTCACATTCATGGCCTTGGCTTCCGCCTCGCCCTTTTTCAGAATGATCTCCGCGTCTGCTTCGCCTTGGAGCCGGGTGGCTGCTGCCGCACCCTCAGCCTCGGTCATCAGCTTACGCTTTGTTGCTTCCGCCACCGTTTCCACCCGTTGCCGTTCGATCTCGGCACTCTTCAGAACGTTGGCGATGAGCTCTTTTTCGTGCCGCACGATTTCAGCTTCCTGCACTTTTACCTGCTGCTCTTTTTCAATCTGTTGTATCTTCACCGCCTCGGCAGCCACCTGCTGCTGCATGATGTTAGCTTGGATCTCATACGCCTTGTCCGCTTGGGCCTGCTGCCGTTTCACCGTCTCTAGGTACTGCGCTTTCTTGATGTCCAAATCCCGCTGGGCTTCTGCCTGAGCCGCTAGCGACAAAGTTTCGGCCTGGACTCGCTCCTGGTCCGCCTTGGCCTTGGCGACCGCTGCCGCCCGCACGGCCTCTGCACGTTTAATGGCGGTGTCCCGTTCCGCCTCTGCGGAGGCTATCTCGGCGTCCCGCTTAATTCTGGCGATATCGGGCCGCCCCATGTTAGTGATGTAGTCGTTCTTGTCGCGAACCTCCTTGATCGTGAACGAAACGACTTCCAGGCCCATCTTGCTCATGTCCTCTGCGCACGTAGCTCGCATCCGATCCCCGACCATCTCCGGCTCCTTTACAATTTGCTCTACGGAAAGTTGGCCGATAATGCCGCGAAGGTGTCCTTCCATCACCAATCGGATCAGCCCTTCGCGCGCAGCGTCAGTTTTGGTCAGGAGTTGTTCGGCCGCCGTTTGGATTGATTCCGGATCGCTTTTTACCTTGATCTGTGCGACTGCCTCGACCGTCACGCCCACTCCCTGCTTGGTGTACAGATCCTGCTGTGGTGCTACATCGAATGACATTAATTCGAGCGACAGCTGCCGCAAATTTTCAACCATTGGGAAAATCACCGTTCCTCTTCCCTTGACGATGCGCGTGCCGCGAAAGCCGTAAACGATGAGGGCCTCGTGGGGCCCAGCCTTGCGGTAAAGCGTGGCCATCACAGCCATCAGCGCGAGTAGTGTTAGTACTAACGCAATGGCGATATAAAGAATCTCGTATGACATAGGAATACCTCTTTGCAATGCTTTGTACCCTACCGGGTCACTGCATCCCAGGCGCGTACATATGCGATCCCTTTCTCATAACGCGTGACAAGTACTTCTTCATTACGCCCAATCTCTTGGCCATCTTCGCTGCGAGCCGACAGGGCTCGTCGGGTCCCATCCCGGACATAGATTAATTCCCCCACGCCGCCTGCGCGAATCGGAGCGGAGATTCGCCCTAAAACGCCGACAATTTCGTAATCCATTGGATCGAGCGGCTTCTCTCTCGATGTTAAAAATCGAAGAAACCAAGCCAAAATCCAGACGCCCAATAATCCCAGCAGCACGGCGATGCAGAGCCCAGCCCAAAAGCCCAATCCGGTATGGCGCGCCAGCAGGTAGCCCACCCCACCGAACCAGGCGAGAAATACCGCGGCGCAACTCGGGTTGACCAGATAACCAAATAGCCCCGCGCCGTGTTTGAAGCCCTTGGCTCCGCCCGATGCGGCGGAACCGGTCTGTACTCCTGGCTGTCCCGCGTGCCAATGGCCGATATGGCCGTGCCCAAGGTGCCCGAAGTGGACACCTCCGAGGAGCAACGCCGCAACACTCCACAGCGCGCCAACAGCGAAACACAACAAATAAATTTCTTGTACATTCATGGTCATCTATCCTTCGTAGGACTGCAAAACTTCCCATAACCGGTTGACCAGCTCAGGACGGTCCAAGAAGGCTGCTAAAAGCCGTATGTATTTGCGCGAGTCGCTACGGCGAGCCAGCCTCAGCAACACTTGTGAAAGCCAGGGATCTTTTCGGAAGCGTTCAGCGCCCTCGATCAGCCATTGATCGAGCTGATCTTCTTTAAGACGCAGATTAGTAATGAGTTTCGTCTGATAGCCCTCCGGATCGTCGACCAGATAGCCGGGATGCACCCGGAAAAACTTGGCCAACAGCAAACGGCTTGTATTGGTCAAATGTTTGCGCCGCCCGCTCTCCAACTGTGAGAGATAGGGCTGGCTGATCGAGCGTTTCATCTCGCTCTTGATCGCCCCGACGACCTCTTTTTGGGTCATTTCCCGATTAAGTCCGCGGAGGTGACCTTCCACGAGGCGCAAATAGCGTAGTTTTTCGGCGGCCATCATTTATTGCATTCTGCTATATCAAATATCACCATTTGCAATTTATGCAACTGGACGCCTCGGCGAACCGTCCGATGCCGCGCTCTCTGTGCCTCATGAGAGGTCGAATTCCAAGTCCTCGGGCAGTGTGGGAGTGGCAGTGTAATCCTTAAAGTTTTTCCAGTCCTTGGTGCCACACCAATAGACAACAAAGATGTAGCGATCGTTCCACCGGAGTATCCGGCCGCGATTGGTTGCGGGCCCCTTTGCGATAGATGACCCAGGCGCCAACGTCGCGTTCGGTGAGTGAATTGATATCGATCATCGTGTAGACCTAACAGGTTGACGCGAGCAGCGTGTCCAACGTGTGACGATCATGCGACAGTTGCGTGACGATTCCCTCCGCGGCAACGGGCCTCGCTCGGTCTTTGCGTCGCCTGGCGCACTGTAAAGGTATCTATTTCCTTACTCGCGCTCTGCCGAGACCCTTCGAATCGTTATCGGAACATCACGTGAGCACTCATTGGATCATCGGGCTTGCTTTGAAGTTGCCGAAAATATCCTGAAGGATTATAGCATGCCGCTGCTATCGTCACGTCCGGGCGATCGCCAGGAATGATCATAGGTCCATGGTAAAAGCGGTAGTAAGCCGATCCGCCCGCATGCAAATAGATGACTACTTGCCCGCCCCCAATTCCACCGCTCGGACCAACCCAAGGCCAAGCCTCCCATATGCGCCACCTACCCGCAAAATCGAGACGTAAAGCCCTTGCGCCATCGCAAATATTCGTTCCGTAGACCGGATCAATTACGATCTTAAGATCGGCGGGAAGGTAGGGAGAAGCGTGCGCCAGGGAAGGAGTCTGCGCCAGCAGTGGCCCTAGTCGGGCTGCATCATGAGCGTTTAGCTTCACCCATCCTTTGTCGGTCGGAGGATACTCAACAAAATGGGCGCAGCCACAAAAGGTCAGGAAGACTCCGAAAAGGACAACTCTTGGGAAGACTTTCATTTGATTGGCGCCGCGAGATCCGTCGTTACTGGGATCTGCCCGTGTATGTGCGAGTTCCTTGGCAAGCGGTAGAATTTTATCTGGAATCGATGGACCCCGACAAGTCAATTGCCGTCGCCGGCTAGGCGATTTGGACGTTGATGGTTTCAGAGATCGTGATGTCTCAACGGACTCGGCGCTCCGACCCAAGCCGACAAAATGCAACTAAAGCGCTCGCTGGCCAGCGTCAGCATTCCGTTTAGACGACGAAAATAAAGTAAATGTCCTACCGACCGTAAGCTCGTTCGTCGTATAAATGATGATGGCAGATACGACAAAGTCAGAATATCTTTTGCTCTTCCGAAATATCGGTTGGCACAAAAGTCTTTCGCGCGAAGAGATCCAGCATCATATCGCCCGATTTACTGCTTGGTTCGAGCGACTGAGGGATCAGGGTCGGTTTATAGGGGGCGGCCCCTTGGCCCATGAGGGCAAAACTCTTGCCGACCGGAACACAGTCGTCGACGGTCCGTTTGCAGAAACCAAGGAAGTAATTGCGGGCTTTTTTATTATTCAAGCTGACAGTCTTGAGGAACCTGCGGAGATCGCCAAAGACTGCCCGGGGCTGACGTTCGGTCAGACTGTCGAAGTCAGGGCGATCGCTTCGGAACCCTGGGAGCTCCGCTAACCAAGAAAAAGGTGAGTCCGGTGATCGCGAGAGACTTGCTACGGGTGTTTATGGGGAGCACGAGAACGAGTTCTCAACTTCGGAGTTTGGCTTAAAAGGAGGGTGTAATGCGTTGGGCAGCATACCTCATTTGCTGCCTTGCTAATTTCTTCGAGCTTTCTCTCGGTTGTAAATCCAGTCTAAAAGCTCAACGAACCTCTGACTATCAATCCAAAGTAGGATTTCCATATACTTCGGATCGTTCTCCGGAAGTCGTCGATAGCCGCCGAAATCGGAATCGGGTACCCAAACCTTACCGTTGATTAATTTCGGGTGCATATTAGACGGCGTGTATACATTGTCAAAATATCAAGTACATGCTATACGGCGGCGAGTAGCACAGCTTTAGGGAATTTTAGGGCGGTTTGCCCTCACTGCCCCCTTTTCGAGTACGATCGCGCCAAAAGCGAGTGGCGGGCCGCCTCCGCATCCAAAAGGTCACGTAGAGCGGAGCAGTTAAGCTCGAAACTGATTTTCGTTTGCAGATGTACTTTCGGGTTTAATCGGAGTCTTTGCCGTCCGCGCGCCAGCCTTCCTGACTGTGCGCACGACGTTCGCTCCTTCTTTACCCGTCGACGGGATCAAATGGCAGGTCGTTCTTCATTGAGAAGCGCAGAACTATTCTCCACGATCAAAGTCTGGCGGGTGTGTCCCCCTGTATATGGCTTGCCAATTTTTCCTTGATCTCGTCGCACGCTTCGCTGTGATCGCCTACGATCTCTTTTAATTTCTCACCGAGCGGTTCGTCGTCTTTAAGAAGCTTGTCAATTTCCTCTACGGCTTTGGCTTGTCGTGAAACGGCTGGCCATTCTTCCCCTGAGGTTATCGGGTCCGGTTCTTTGTGCTGCGCCATACCTTACATATTTCGAATCTGCCGCGAGCGCCGGGCGTATGGCTTGAAGCTTTTCGCTAGAGGCAACCGGGTAGAGTTCGTTTCCTCAGCAACCGCGCGCTGTAGGCGAACCGTCTCGGTTTGTACCTTTGAAAGCGCGCGAAAACGGAATCGTCAACTCTTGCTGCCAATAGTCGCCCGTAAACTTGCTAGTCTTCCATTCGCCTTTCCGCTCGGCATAATCTGGGATCTTGGTTTGATCACCGTGGCACGGTTGAATTGCGGAGATATCCAAGTAGGCCATATAGTATAACTATGAATACCGGCACTGCTCCGAAGAACGTCAACTGGACCCCGATGCCGGATCCGATCCGTGAAGAAGAGGTCAACATTCAACTCACTTGGACCGCCGATGCCCGAACAGAGTTGGCGATCAGGCGGCAGGCGAGCTTGATTGGTTTTGAGAACCCGGTTGATTACATCACCCAAATGATCGCGCGTTCCCTGGCGAGTAATGATGAACAGATCGTGATCACCCGGGACGGGCGACTGGTGCACAAGAGTCACGCCAATGATTCAGACGGTGTGCCGCAGGATGTCTAAAAATATCGAAGACCATGTTGGGCAAGCCGTTGCCTTCATCGGTGACGCGCAGCATGAACTGAGCGTTGCCTTTGACGCCAAAGGCCGTTGGATTATTTTTTCCGCCACGCAAAACGCCCGGCCTCGACATCTGTCGGTAATCTAAGCTACCACCAGCCTGTGCCAGCGTACACTGCGCGGACTCCACCAAAATTGGCTATTGTTCCACGTGCCGGGGTGTCGATCACCAGCACGCCTTCGGGTGAGACGAGGCGGCCTGTGCGGGAATCGAACAGCAGGAGAAATTTTACGGGAACGGCCGTAGGATCATCTGGGTCGGAGGCGTAGTAACTAATTGCATTTCCGACCTGGCCTGAGGATAGCTGATAGATAAGGCCTGGAACCTCGCTCGCGTCGATCTCGTTCGCTTGCACTGCAACCACAGGATTCTGCCCCAATACAGCTCGCTGGCGTGTATCAGCGCGCCGCAGGAAGTTTTGAAGGCGCTTCTGACCTAGCGAGATATCCTGGCCGTTAGGCGCTGCATGTCGCACCGCATAGTCAATCGGACTGAAGGTGCCAAGTGAGGGGTTGGACGAGGCACACGAGCTAATGACGAGAACAGCGAGCGAGAGCAAAAGTGCGCGAAACCTCATAAGAGGGATCTCATACTTGCCTATGCGATCCAGCAGTAACATCACGAGGATCGGCTGCTCGATCACTTTCCCAAAGAAATCCGCAGGTAGTGCCATCGCAAGTCAGGGCAAAACACATTGCGTGCCAATCCCTCACGATCCCATCGTTTGTGCCCATCCTTCAGTGGGTTATGCATACAACCGCCGCGAGCGGACGCCCGTACGACATTTCGCACTTACGGATTTTCGTCTTGCCAAGTCCGAGCTTCCGACTTTCGTCACCGGTTCGTAACGCTTCGAGAATGGCCGGGCACGTTGAAACGGATTATTTTGCAGCTTGACAGAGCGAGAGGACAAACGTTGCGGCGGTTGCGAAGTATATGGCGATTATTGCGGTAATCATACGTTGATATGCCAGGGCCCTATTGCTCTTATGGTATATTTACTCGATACAGCAATAATGAACATAAAGCAAATTCGGTAGCGAATCAGCTTTTGCGTGATACCTCCCAGGCTTAAAATCCGTCAAAAGAGTAGACGCAATGGAGTGCGTTGTATCCAGGCTGGGAGCCAATCAAAGCAAGGGTCCGGTGGCGCGCAGTAGTCTGCGTTACCGGAGCCCTCCGCGCGGTCACAGGGGGATAGATCATGCGCGGAAGTCTTAATTGGATCCTCGCGCAGGCGCCGGCGGTCGTGCGATCGTGCAAGTCACCATCGTTCCAACGGGTGAATTCGATTGAATCTCCAACGTCCCGGCAAGCATTCGGGCTCGATAGCGCATGATATTTAATCCCATGCCCTTCCTTTCGGAACCGGCCGGGTCGAATCCAACCCCGTCGTCGCTCACCCGCAACGACAAAGCGCCATTGGAGGCTTCCAGAGCGACGACCACAGCTTTAGGATGACCGTGTTTTATTGCATTATTTAAGGCCTCTTGGGCAATTCGAAAGAGATGGACAGCTCGCGCATTGTCGCGGATCTCTACCTGTCCAACACAAATGAAGGAGCAGGAGATTCCCGAGAGCCTCGAAGTGCTCGAGGCCAGTTCATTCAACGCCGACTCCAGACCGCCTTCGTCTCGATCGACAGGAGAAAGGCCTCGGGCAAGGTCGCGCGTTCGCTTGAGGGCATCTTGAAGCAAATTCGCAATTTCGCCGGCTTTGTGGGAACGGATGGACGACTCTCGTTCGAGATCCCGGCTCAAAATGGCCGCACTGAAGCCAATGGCTGCCAGATATTGGCATACCCCATCGTGGAGATCACGCCCGATACGTTGTTGTTCGCGCTCGCTGATATCAATGATTTCTCGCTCCAACCGTTGCGATCTTTCCAGTAACTTGATGCGGGCACGGATGGAATCGCGCTGCTGTTTAAAAATCCAGCCTGCAAACATCACAAGGCAGAAAAACATTAGCCTAACGATCGCGTCCCAAATCCGAAACCATTCAGATGAATACCTGTGACCGACGGCCGAATTTGCCCACCACCACGCTAGAGCGCAGCAGATCGAAATCACGATTGCTAAATTTCTATTCCCAAACCATACCATGAGCAAGATCGGTATGGAGTAGAAAGGGTCGACCGTTATTTCGTCGCCGGTGAGGTAGTCTATTAAGCCGATCGCGATCGTAAGCGCCAAGGCTAGGATGAAAGGCAACACGGCCGGTTGCCTTCTCAAATACCTGGCGATGACCTTCGCTTTGCTCATTCGGGGCCCAAAGCGAGACCGTACCTGAAAAGCCTTCGTCTACTTCTTAAAGGGGAACTCATCCCGTCAAAGGGGAACTCATCCCGTCGCGTTCTTCAACTTAATATCAACCCAGTTAAACGGTGGCGCCAGGGAAGAAATCGCGCCTGGCAGCCTTGAGGACCGGATCTTTTTCTGCATGATCAGTGGTTTTGCACAGAAGCTCGCAAAGATCACGGAACGGCTAAGATGGTTTCCGCGCGTTTTGAATCGTTAATCGCTGACCGGTTTTGAACTGAACCGTCACAACCGAAACTCTGCTCCCGGCCGATGCTTGCTTCACTTCTACGACCATCGGGTCTTCGTGATCTTTGCGCCCTTCTGTGCGGATCCCCTTTCCTGCGGATAGTCGGAACATTTTTGCACACAAGCTCCCAAAGATCGCGCAAGCGGGCCAGGCCGCAACGAGGCCTTCGTCCAACTCTGCGCCTGTCCTTTACCAAAATTTTCGCAGATCTCAGAATCCTCGGTGAACGCGCGCCGCGCGGGCGCGCCTTTTTGTTTGTCGAGGCTCTTCCGCGTGGCTAGGCTTAATCTCTCAAAAGATGCCGACCAAGCTCGCGATGTTGATGGGTCGCACAAGGGTACCCATGACCCGAGGGTTCGATGGCCCTTACCTCCGGGGGCGCAGAGGGTCAAAAAGTGTCGACTCACAAGCGTCTCCGCATCGCAAAGTACTAACCAGGTCACGGAGCAAATGCATTTGGAGGAACTGATCACGGAAAGAACAAAATATATGCCAGCCGCTTGAGAACGCCCGTCTTGCTATTGACGCTGTTGTGCAGCGCGTGCGCTGGGGGTCCAGATTCAGGCGCCCCGCCAGCTGTGCCAACCCCGTCAATAACGCTCGCCCCGTTCATACTCAAAACGCCCGGCCTGCAACCGGCACCTGCACGAACATCAACAGCGGAAGCCAAACCCGGTTCCTGGCACGGCTCGGGCCCTGAGCCCGAACGTCACCGACACGGAAAACACTGGAATCACAAGCAAAACGCGCCCAAAAGATCTCAACACCCCGCAAGCCCGGAACCCAGGCGAACAGAACCAACCCCAACTCCTTCCGAACGACCTCCCTACTGGCCCCTGGAACACCTAAACGACCAATGAGCCAACATCTCCCAGTCCCAATGGACGATGCCGCAGCAGGTATCGCACCCTTGGCGGAGGCATGAAGAGGGACAGGTCACGCATTTCGATTGAAACGCTGCACCGAGGCCGCAGGCAAAGCTCTAACGTTGGGTTAAAGGTTCGAATCCTGAGTCGTGCACACGGCGGCATCAACACCATACCGAGTTTGGAGCGGCTCGGACAGGCGGGGCAGACGCACCCGCGGCGATTTCGTGACTTCCAATCCGATCGAAAAGTCACCTAGAGCCGCTCTGCTCGGACGCTCGCTTTCTCGATTACGGTTAACTGGTAGACCAGACGATGTCGAGGCGACGTATTGATTTTTGGTCGCCACAAAAATCATTTGTCCAAGACCGGTCTGCAAGTCGACCCGCTTTTTCCCTCTAGTAAAATTCGGTGGCTGTTTGAGAATCGTCCCGACCTTCTGAAGCTCGCGGATGCCGGAGAGCTATGCCTGGGTACGGTAGATTCCTGGCTGGTCTGGAATTTGACTGGCGGCAAACGGTTCGTGACCGATTTCAGCAACGCGTCGCGCACCCAGCTGTTAAGGCTCAGCCGGGGTGCCTGGGATCCCGAATTACTCGCTCTTTTCGGGGTTCCATCATCGACGCTTGCGGAAATGCTTGGCTCAAGCGCGCATTTTGGTGAAACAAATCTGGGCACCGGTGAGGCAGTTCCGATTTGTGGAGTTCTGGGCGACTCTCATGCTGCGTTGCTTGGTCACGGAGTTCTTGAAAAGGGGACGGTCAAGGCTACGTACGGGACAGGTTCCTCGCTGATGACTCTTTGCGATAGCCCGCAGACCGCCGACAAACGCGTCTCGAGCACCATTGCATGGAAATTGGACCGTATCCAGTACGCCTACGAAGGTAACATCACTGTTACCGGCTCCGGGCTTTCCTGGGCTTTGGCGCTTACTGGCTTCAAAGATTTGGAATCGGCGGCTAAGCTTGCAACCGACCTGGAAGACAATGGTAACGTCTATTTCGTTCCTGCCCTGGCCGGCTTGGGAGCGCCTCATTGGGATGAAAAGGCGCGTGGATCGATCGTAGGATTATCTTTCGGAACGAAGAAAGAAAACGTCGTGCGTGCTGCTCTGGAAGCGATCGCGTTTCAGGTGAAGGATGTTTTCGATGCGATGCAAGAAGCAGCCGGCACCAGGCTTGAAATTCTTCTTACTGATGGAGGTGCAAGCAAGAACGACTGGTTGATGCAATTTCAAGCCGATCTGTTAGACCGGCAGGTTATGCGCAGCCGGACGGCCGAACTCTCCGGGCTCGGAGCGGCTTTTGCCGCCGGACTTGGCTCTGGCTTCTGGTCTTCGACCGACGAAGTGGCTAGGCTCGTTGCGCCCCACGACTTGTTTCGACCACAATTGGAGGATCGCGAACGAAGGCGACTCGTGAATGGTTGGAACAGCGCGGTCGCGTCGGTCAAAACGCTTTCGGTGGCTTCTTCGCCTCGCCAGCGCCCGTCTCTGACACTTTAGGGGGCTCTCGAGCGAATGCGAATGACCGCTTCCCAGCTTTATCCTGAACGGTTATAGTCAAGCAGGGGAAAGCGGATATCAGTTTACTAAAATGCTGAACAACCTTCCAGACCTCCGGCTCATGACGCGGGCTGCACGCCTCTACTACGAAGAACGATTGATCCAGAGC
>Ga0306920_100008239_pt1 | contig 13827 bp, 18 predicted proteins | sample flu12Cox44000170_FD_204666 | JGI IMG/M metagenome (GOLD analysis project Ga0306920, IMG submission 204666) | Lab enrichment of tropical soil microbial communities from Luquillo Experimental Forest, Puerto Rico - flux4day.12C.oxic.44.000.170 (v2)... | ecosystem: Environmental > Terrestrial >... | reverse complement strand
TGTCCGGAGAATTTATCCGTGATCACAGCAGCGCTTTGTACCTCACCGGCTTGCGAGAAGAGCTGCTGAAGATCGTCATTGGAAACCGAGTAGGCCAAATTGCCTACGTATAATTTGCTGGGCATTGATGCCCTCCGAAAGTTTTGCTGGGTAGCTCCGAACAGAAAACCCGGGCTCATTCCCGAGTCGGGTGAAGGGAACGTCCAAGCGTTGCAGAATCATCATATTCTTTTCGTGCCGGCGCCGATACCCTTGCCCGATTTTCGGTTGGCCTCCGGAACCAGGCCAGGACAGGAATTCGATTGTGTGGCCCGAGTCGCGGATGCAGTGAAGCGCGTAAAAAGATTCCGGGATATCTGCGAACCAGGCCCGATAAAGAATAGCCAGGAAGGGGCGGCTGTAGAGCGGTCCTTAGAGGCGAATTCTCTTGCTCGCGACGGCGCTTCTTCAGCCGGAAGCGGTACCTGATGTACTTTAGTCCTAGACAAGGCATAAGATTATGTCATCGACTTCGGATCGACGGATCTTAGACTACTTTTAGTTGCCTGCCCGGCTGGTCCGAATCGTTGGAAAGACGGGAGGCGCTTTGATGCCTAAGGTTTACGTCGGCAATCTCGCCAGTTCGGTTACCAGCCGTGATCTTCTGGAGCATTTCTCCAGGGCAGGAGGCGCTCTCCGCGCTCTGGCAGTTACTGATAGGGTTTCAGGGCTCTGCCGTGGCTTCGGGTTTGTGGAAATGGCGGAGGTCTCCGACGTAGCGGTTGCGTTCGGTCTTTTGAACAACAGCGAGCTAAATGGACGCCGAATCCGGATCGAGCCAGAACCGTCGCTGAGAAACGGGAAAGCGCGTAAGCGGGACGCAGCGCGCTAACAGCTGAGCGGGAAGAGCGTTACTTCGGAGGGTTGGGCGGCGGTCAGTATGCATCGACAACCCGACTTCACGGTGAAGATGCTCGACTGGAACGCTGTGCGAGGCTCCCGCTGGCGCGTACCTGCCGCCGCTGCGGTCGCGGGTTCTGTCGCTTCAAACTTCTTGCCCACGGTGTATGGGCAATAGATGCCGCCAATCGATTCTATCATGCTTAAACAGGAGTCTCGTCAGGCGGTTGAATCCAGCACTTTGAGCCCGCTGAAATCCCTCCGGTAAAAGCCGCGATCGCGCGTGAGCAACCGATCGGCTGCGCTCAGGGCGTGCGCACCGATCAGGCAGCCGATAGAAAAGCGCTCGGTCGCTGGTTTGTGGATTTCGTCGGTCGTCTGCGGCGTGATGATCCCGCAGAACAGGCTATGGCCGGCTGAAGCTTCTCTACGGGTCGAGCCTCGCCTCCACCCCGCGCGCCGCCAACTCACCCTCGATATCGCCCTCCAGCAACCGCCGCGCCTCCGGTCTTCCGCGCAAGAACGCGTCCAGGTGACAGGTGGTGAGGCCGCGCGTGAAGAGGTGGGCCTTCTCGCCCGAGGTGAGCTCAGCGCTCGGGACCATTTCCTGCTGGATCGCCTTCAAGACGGGGGGCAGCGTTGCCGTGCGGAAGGACTCGTGCTCGCGCTCCACATTATCCATAAAGTGCGCGTGGTCCGCGCGACGCAGAATCACCATGCGCTTCGTCGCGGGTATCCGCTCATAGATCTCGTACATGTCCGCGAGCGGCACAGCGGTATCGTTTTCTGCGGCCAAGAGGAGCGTTGGCACATCTCGCTTCCACTCGAATGACAGCTTCATCGGAAGGATTCCGGGCCGGGGATTGGAAGCACCGGCCGGCGCCAGCGCCACGATGGCACGAACCCGCGACTCATAGTCGGGCGTCGCTAGTGCGGTCCAACCGCCGGCGCTGTGGCCGACGATGCCGACGCGGTCCGCGTCCAATGCGACATCGGGGTCAAACGGTGCCGCCTCAAGCAGCCGCTCGAGAAGTAAGCGAATATCTGGAACACGGCTCGAAATGACTCCGTCGATGCGTGCTTTCGTCTCCTCCTCCGTAGCACCTTCGCGCCAAGCCAGTTCCGGGGCGACGACCTCGGAGTGATCCAGCGCCGCCACAACATAGCCATGACTGGCCAGATGCGTACAAAGATAAGTCGCCGACCTGCGGTGAAAGTAGCTGGGATGCGAGAACACGATCAGGGGCCAGCATCCGGAGCGCGCTCGAGCATCGCGCACGCTCATCTGGCGATGCGGCGGCCGCGGCGGCACGGTGAATTCATCCTGCGCTTCCGGCGCCAGGTCGCGACCCGAGTACTCCGGAGCGGCCGGATACCAGATCTCGCACGGAAACATGCGGTTCCGCGTGGCGTCTACCGCCTCGATGTTGCGCACTCCAGCAGGGTAAGGTCCGCGCTCGAATGGATCGTAATTATCGGCTGCCATGTCCCAACAAGGTATTCCGCTGCCGCGTTGTCCTCGCTCCGCTCCGGGCAGCGAAGTGCCTCACTTCTACCACACGGCGCCATCGCTCAACACCGCCGTAGTATGCCCGATCCCTGCTAGCTTGTTCGTAAGCCGGGGGACGACATTGCTTGAAACACGCTACCGCACTCCTTCGTGCGAGAATCTCCAGTACTCCGTCATCTCCTTTACCCCTCGTTCTTTACGCAATTCATCACCGACCTGAAGGCGACAGGTACGGAGGACGGAGCTGTGTGACCGGCCGTCCTAGTTTAATGTTTCGGCCATATCGCTCATTTGTTGCCTGACGGGGGCATGATGTCGGAGATGTCGAGCAGCTGTGTTGATTGCATGAAAAACGCGAGCGATAGATGCTAGGTCGGTGGGATCGGGTGATCTCAATGGCCCAATGTCAACAGGCTAGGCGGACACTGCCCTGCCGCGTTGTGGCGCTAGTCATACTCGCATTTGGTGTATTCATCCAGGATGCTAAGGCTTGGAGCTTGAATTTTTCAGATCCAACAAAAGCAGAACGAACAACTATCGGCGTATGCAATGACGGGAATGACGCCGTCATAGCATCCGGCCACCGAGCCTGCCCGCCGAGCCAGCGCCAGGCCTTAGCTTCAGAAAGCAGTCAGGTCCTCGAAGTCCCTGACGTTATTGATTCGCCGAATCCCAATTCAGCTGGCCATGCATTTCCCAATTCAGCTGGCCATGCATTAAGGACCAACGACCAGGACAATAACGGCGGCCCAGAACCTGGGCCGGCCAGTCTAGATAGCGGCACGCGCCAATTTATGTCAGAAATTCGAGGCCAGATCGGGACAGTCGAAGATTACGAAAGCCGAGCCAAGGAGCCGAACTTCGCAACTATCTGTATTGCTCCGCAATGGTGGTGGACTTCGGGGGTTGCAGTCTGCAAACCTATGAGATCACCTTCTGGTGCAGCGGGCCATCCGTAGTCTGTTGCATTCCTACCCGGAGAAGACTCGAAGACTTGCCAGACGCTCGCTTCTGGTGAGACCCTTACTCAGTTCCGTCCCATCTTCCAAGGGCGCGTACGTTACCAGTGTCTAGAGTCCAAAGCCTTGCTCGCCGATCGATGCCCCGAAGTCGATTACCGGCCGCCGTTCTGACGCCCACGAGCCTCTCGGCGCCTCAAATGCGCTTAACCAACGACACCAAGATAATGCAATGCATATTTTATGCGCTGTGCCACCGTCGCAGCCTCCAACCCGGCGTATGCATAGCAGAGATACGCGCCCCAAACTGGAGCGAGGGCGAGCAGCACGAAAAATATGAAAGCCTCAGTTCGCTCGACCAACCCGGGCGGGTAATGGATGAGCTTCTCACTTCCACCAAGAGCGGCTCCGGTTGCCATGAAAACCGTTATATTCACATACCAAGTCGCCAGCACTACTGCGGCTGGAAGCTGCAACCGGGAATGCGGCCAAATAAGCCCCAACAAAACGATGGCCTCCACGATTCGGTCCGATACTAGATCGAGAACCCCGCCCAATGGCGTGGCGCTCTCGAGTTCGCGAGCGATCGTGCCGTCAACCGCATCGAGAATTCCGCTCAACCCCAGCGCGATTATGCCAAGCGCGAGGCTCTCCTGGGCAAATAATACTCCGGCGGTTACGCCGAGTACGCCCGCGATTATCGTTGCCTGGTTGGCGCCTATCCCGGATAGATAAATCACCCGCGCCATGTAGGATTGCATTCTTCGCAGCGCTGGACGCTGCGCCATCAAGCTGTCAAGCATCGTGAACCGTCGAGAACAAGAGGAGCCGGCAGGGCCGAGTAGTCAATCAAGTCTTTCTCATCTTTCTCCTACCATGAATCTCACACGTGATTAATGATCAATATACTCTATCGTCTACAAGGAGGGCGGAAAAACCCGACGAGGTCAGCGATTCTTTAGCTTCGGCCGCGCCTCACTCCAGAATGACAAAAGTCTTTATCTCTCAATGCCACTCCACGCCGCCACAAATGTTCAGCGCCTGCCCCGTCATATAGTTGCCATCATCTGATGCGAGGAATGCTACAACATTGGCGACATCGTCGCCGGTTTCCATTCTTCCCAGAGGCACCTGCCTCATGAAGAATTTCCGCGCGCCTTCGCGATCGGTGCTGCGCGTCGCACTCACCATCTGAAGTAGGCCTTCGAACAACTGCGTCTCGACGAAGCCCGGACAAACCGCATTGACTGTGATCCCGAACTGACCCAACTCCAGTGCGAGGCTGCGCGTGAGTCCGATGACGCCATGCTTCGCCGCGCAATACGCCGCCATCCCGGGACCGCCACGCTTGCCCGCGATCGATGCAGTATTGATGATGCGCCCGCCGCGTCCGCCCTGGATCATCTTGGACGCGACATGCTTTGAGCACAGGAAGGCGCCCGTCAAATTCATCGCGACGGTCTTATTCCATGAATCCAGCGTCTGCTGCACGACCGGACCGGCGCCGACGCCGCCGCCTGCGTTGTTGCATAGGATGTCGATGCGGCCGAACTCCTTCCAAGCGGCCTCAGCCATGTCGGATACTTCCGCTTCGTCGGTGACATCCACTCTCAGCGGGAGACATTTGCGCCCGAGCTTGCGGATGTCGGCAGCGAGGCTTTCCAGTTCCTCCATCTGGCCGAACTTGGCATCCGGATAGTCCTTCATCGACCGGCCATACTCACCTGCCACGACGTGCGCGCCTTCCTCCGCCAGCCTCATCGCGATCGCGCGGCCGATTCCGCGCTCACGGCCGCATCCAGTGATGATCGCAACTCGATCCTGAATTCTCATTTGAGACTCCTTTTGGGCGCAGAGCATACTGCTAACGACTTATTGAGAGATGTGACACTTTAGCACGGCTGAAAGTCTTTGATACGATTAGAGCGCGATGGAAAGCAGCTCCTCCTAGGCGCAGTAGAACTGGCCCGCCTGATCCGGGAGAGACAAATCTCTTCGCAAGAGGCCCGTACAATCACTTGGCCCTGGCCGGCGTGGGCCGGGCAGCTTCTTCATAGGTGAGCACTTCCGGTCCGCCGTAGTCGTGAACACGAACTGCTTTCATGCCAATCCTTTCCCCACCACCGACTCATTCGGCGCGGAGGCGCGCCTGTTTGGGGTCGTTCTTCTTCAGCATCAGAACCATCGGCACCATCACGAAGCAGATGATCGCGAGCATCCAAACCGCGTCCATGTAGCCTTGGACGGTCGCCCGTGCGATCACGGCGTCGTAAATGCGCACGTAGGTCTGACGAAGTGCTGCGCTCGCGCTCAGTCCGCGATGCATAAGGGTCGGGTTCAGAACATCGGTCAAATTGCGAAGGTTCTGATGGTATCGGGTGACGTGACTGATCAGGCGGTCCTGATGAAGCTGCGCCCGGCGGGCAATCATCGTTTCGACCAGCGAAATCCCTACGCTGCCGCCGATATTGCGGAACAAATTCAACATGCCGGAGACCTCGCCGCCCTTTTCCTCGGAAATTCCCACATAAGCGGCGGTATTGATCGGCACAAAAATGAGCGCGAGGCCGATGTTCTGATACACGCGGTACATAGTGGCGGTGGTGAAATCGAGAAGGTGTGCCGGGGCTGCTGCTCGCGATCGTTCCCCTTGACGATATCTTGGTTACGGCGGACTTCCGCGAGACGCAAGTACGTAAGATGACCGGTCCTGGATGGAAGTGGCCGCCTCAACAAACACTGAGGGCAGCGCTGGTGTCGGCAGAAAAAGACTTATGCACGGCGCAGTGAGAGATTGAGGTTGCGACTTGCCGGGATCTAGCAAGCGCTCCAATCATCCGCGGGCGGAGTAGCTAAAGAGCCGATGGTGCTGCTCCACGCATCCTTAAAGCGTCCTTTCGTTTCAAGCCTAAAGCCGAGATGCGCGACGCTAAGGTCGTCGGCTTGATCTTGAGCAATTCTGCCGCACCACCCGGTCCAGAGATTTTGCCGTTTGTCCGTTCAAGGGCGGCAACAATGGCATCCCGCTCCTGACGCTTCAGCTCCTCGCGTGTGAGCAGCGCTTGGCTGGTGTGTGACTCAGCATGATCGCGAGCCTTCTCGCTGGTCCGGGGGGTCGGGAGATCGAAGGTAAACGGTCCTCCCTGCCATAGGATGATACTACGCTCAATGACGTTCTGAAGTTGCCGCACGTTGCCGGGCCAATGGTAGGAGGCTAGCTGAGTTAGTCCCGCCTCCGTGATTTGCGGCTCCGGGCGATTCGTTCTCCTGGCGCTCAGCTTGATGAAATGTGCGGCGAGCGGCGCGATGTCTTCGCGGCGCTCGCGCAGGGGCGGGACCTCAATCGGGAAAACCCTCAAGCGATAGAAAAGGTCCTGTCGGAAGCGGCCCTCATCGACTTCCTTCGCCAGGTCGCGATTGGTCGCGGCGATGACCCGAACATTGACCTTGCGGGTACGGGTATCACCGATGCGCTCAAGCTCCTGCTCCTGCAGTACGCGCAGCAGCTTCGCCTGCATGGCTAGCGGCACTTCGCCGATCTCATCAAGGAACAGGGTTCCCCCGTCGGCGAGTTCGAATCGGCCTGGCTTATCTTTGAGCGCGCCGGTAAAGGAGCCCCGCATGTGGCCGAAGAATTCACTCTCGAACAGACCCTCGGGCACCGCGCTGCAATTCAATTGTATGAGAGCTCGGCCGTTGCGTGCGCTCCGCTTGTGAATTTCGTGGGCGACCAGTTCTTTACCCGTGCCGCTTTCGCCGGTGATCAGCACGGTTGCATCGGTCGGCGCAACCAGGTCGATCCGCTTCATGAGCTTGCGCAGACCGGAGCTAGCCCCGATGATATCACCAAAATTCTGTTCGCCGCGGATTTCGTCGAGCAGACCGGCATTCCGGGCCTCCCGCAGCGTGTTCTGCTGCTCGCTCATCACCTGATCGGTGACGTCGATAAACATCGTGCGTGTATATTTGGCGCCGGCGACGGGCCTGGACCACAAACGAATCCACAGCGGCCTGCCATTATCCTTGCGGCGCATTTCGAGCACCCGCCCACTCGTCTCGGTTCCGCGTGCCATCGCCTCGCGCACCTCGTGTAAGCGACGTTGAGCTTCGGGAGTATCGGGAACAAGGGACCTCCGGAACATTCCGGTGATCTCTTCAGGGCTGACGCCGAGGATCCTGCTCGCGGCGTGGTTCGCCCGCACGATGCGGGAATCAACGTTCTCGTATACGTACGCGATTGGAGCCTCGTCGAATAGGTCGCGAAGGCGTTCTTCGCTTTGAATCAACTCCTCGGTGGCCCGGCGAACTATGGTGTGCTCGCCCTGACTCGCCGCCGAGTCACTTAACTTGCAGAAAGTCTGAGTCTCGAACATTTGACTGCCACTCCAGCATTTGGAATACGTAAAGCTGTAATTGGCTTATGACTAGTCATTGCGATAACGTTCTTTATCCGCAGCCGAACTCTTAAGCACCCGATCAAAAAATCCGCATAATTCATGTAGATCCGAGAAAAGAGCTGCCTCGCCAGACGCCATATGCTCCACACGTCCCGTAAGTGTTCCGCCGCCTGTGCGGAACTGGACAACAAAGGCGCGACGTGTCGAAAATGGGGCATCGACATGCTCAGGTGAAACAGCGTTGGAGCTGGACGCATCCGGAAGACGTGCCGCCTGTCTGCTTTTTTTCTTGCCTGACATCGATATGACGATAGCTGCTAGCGATCCCGGATTAATAGAATCGTGGCGTGGAGAAGGCGTGGAGTTTTCGTGGATTTTGAGTGGACTCAGCCCATTGCTTGGGAATCGCAAATGACAGTCGCGCCGAATCTTCGCTTTGGCTCGTTCGTCCTCGACCGAGCAAATCAGCAGTTGCGATGTGATTCGAAAGACATTTCCCTCCCGCCAAAGACGTTTGCGGTTCTGCAGTATCTGGCCGAAAATCCGCAACGGCTGGTGACCCAGGACGAACTCCTCAAAGCTGTGTGGGGATCGGTTGCCGTTGCTAATGGGCTCCTCCGTGGATACATCCGAGATATTCGTCGTGCACTCGCAGACGATGCCGCGCGTCCGCGTTTCATCGAGACAATCCCGCATCGCGGGTTTCGATTCCTCGCCGAGGTCCGCGCCGATTCAACCTCTCATTTGCCGCTGACGCCGGATGAACCACCCTCCGGAACGCCGTCCCTGAGATTGATAGGGCGCGATATGGACTTGGGCGCGCTCCAGAAGTCATTGCAAGCTACGCTCGGCGGGAGACGCCAGGTGGTTTTTATTGCCGGAGAAGCGGGCATTGGGAAGACTGCGTTGCTTAATGGCTTTCTGGATCAGCTGCGCGCGGCCCATCCAATTCTGGTCGCCTGCGGACAGTGCATTGAACAGTACGGTACGAGAGAAGCCTATCTGCCGATCTTCGACGCGCTCGGTACGCTTTGCCGCGGAACTCATTTAAGCAATGTGATTGGTGTCCTGACTCGACACGCTCCCTCCTGGTTAGGCCAAATGCCAGGCGTCCTTTCTGATGACCAGTTCCAGGCGCTCCAAGGGACGATTCAAGGCACGACGCAGCCGCGAATGCTGCGCGAGTTCTGCGAAGCGCTCGAAGCCCTTTCCGTTGATCGGCTGATCATCCTGGCGCTGGAGGACTTGCAATGGAGCGATCACTCCACAGTGGACCTCCTGTCGATGATAGCTAGACGACAAGAATTCGCTCACCTGATGCTAATCGGCAGCTATCGGCCGGCTGACGTAATCGTTTCCGGCCATCCACTTCGGAGTGTTATCCAGGACCTGCAGGCGCATCGGCTGTGCAGCGAGTTGTGGCCGGAGTATCTGAGCGAAACCGCGGTAGAGGAGTACCTTGCCGACCGTTTTCCCGATCATCGCTTTCCCCCGAAACTCAGCCAGGTTATTCACCGCAAAACCGGCGGAAATCCTTTGTTTGTCACTGCGCTTATCGACGACCTGTTAAGGGAGCAATTCATCCAGAAGGACCTCGAGCATTGGCAACTCAAGGGCGAGCCGGAAGTAATAGGCACGCACCAATCGAGCAGCGTCCGGCAGGCCATCGAAGGCCAACTCGGGCGGCTTTCTACGACAGAGCAACGAGTCCTCGAAGCGGCTGCAGTAGCAGGCCTCGAGTTTACAGCCGAATCGGTTGCGGCCGCTCTCGAAATGGATGCTGCTGGGGTGGAAGACCATTGTGACGAGTTGGTACGGCGGCGGCAAATCTTAACCTCAGCCGCCTCATCGGCGGATTTTCCAAGTTCCTCCCGATATGCATTCGCGCATGACTTGTATCGAGCCGCGGGCCTGGATCGCAGCCCGCCCAACCGCCGCCGTCGCTGGTACCAACGTATAGCTGAGAAGATGGTGGCCGACTGCGGTGAGCGTCTAGAGGAAGTGGCGACGGAGCTAGCCTACTATTTTGAACAGGCGACTATGCCCCTTGAGGCCGCAGACTACTGTGCGCTCGCAGGCGAGCGAGCGATGCGCCGGCTCGCGAACCCGGAAGCAATTGCTCACTTCCGGCGGGGAATAGAATTGCTAAATGGAGCTCCGGCTTCGGAGCGCCACGACGCGCTTGAGTTGCACTTGCTGGTCGACCTCGCCTTACCTTTGACCGCATCCCATGGTTATGGCACCGAGGAGGTGGCGGGGGTTCTCTCCCGGGCGCGGGATCTCAATCAAAAGCTCGGTGACGGGCCTCAAACCTTCGGAGCGTTGCGTGGACTGTATCAGCTCCTGATGGGCCGTGGGGATTATCAAGCTACTCTTGACCTCTGCGACAAACTCGATCGTGTTGCTGAAAGGGAGCGCGAACCCCTCTTGGTTGTCGAAGCTCTACGCATGCGGGGCATCAGTGCGTTCTTTCTTGGCAGGCTGTCAGAGGCGGGCGACGCCTTGAAGCAGTCGCTCTTGCTTTTCAATCGCCGCGAGCAGGGCAGCTCACAAATATCGGCCATCGCAGAAGATCCCGAAACCAGCGCCAAATCCATTTTAGCCTTGGTGTTATGGATGCTGGGATTTCCTGATCAGGCTCGGCAACTGGGCCATGAGGCTGTTATTACCGCGCAACAGCTCCGCGCACCTTATTCCATGGCGATCGCCCACTGTTTCTTGGCGCTCGTCATGCGATTTCTCCGCGACCCCGTCGCGACCCTCGAACAAGCGCAATCGGCCATAGCCATTTGCGATGCACACGGCTTTGCTCTGTGGCGCGCCCAGGCTTCGCTGGAGCGAGGCTGGGCCATAGCTATGCAGGGTCATACGGCGGCTGGGATCAAAGAGATCCGAGCTGCGCTGGCACCGTTTGCCACAGTCGGCGAGAGCGGCTCAATCGCCAAACTCGCCGACGTGTGTCTCAATGCGAGGAGAACGCCGGAGGGTCTCAAGTCTGTCGATGCGGCACTTCGGTTGGTACATGATCACGGCGAGCGCACCTGGGAGCCGGAATTGTATCGCCTCAAGGGAGAACTCCTCGCGCAACGGGCGAATTCGAAGGCCACTAAAGGTAAACAGCAGGAGCGAGATATTAAAGAAGCTGAACAATGCTTCGCGACCGCTCTTGCACGTGCGCGTGAAAGCGGCAGCAAATCCTTCGAACTTCGGGCAGCCATGAGTCAGTACCGCCTATCGAATCAGAAAGATAAGAGAAACCAGGCGCGCCGCATTCTCGCCGAATTGTACGATTCGTATACAGAGGGCTTTAATACGCCGGATCTCGTCGATGCGAGATCCTTGCTACACAGCAAATAACTCGGTCCGTCGAGAACTGGTTGCCTCCTCCGCATCATTGCAGTGCAACCGAAGCCGGGCCCAAGAGGGAGCGTAACCGCGCTGCCGGTGTGTGCGAAGGAGCGTTCGGCCACAGCCCGCCGTTCGTGGTCCAGCACGCACGCCTGGTGGGCTTCACTCGCCCAGTCGATGCCAACGTAGACCTGATAATCGCTCTCCACCACTCGTCCTCCTTCTCTCTCTCGGCCAGCCGATGATGCTTCATCGCCCCTGTACTGGCGCTCGCAGCGCAACTCCCCACTGGATATGCATCAACGGCCGGCCTCACCGGGGCGCGTGTCCTTGCGAGGCGCTCACAGGCGCGGGGGGACCTTCTGGCACTCCCAGCGAGGCGGCCGTGTTCACATTCCCCACTCTACCCACCAGACAAAGAGGAAGACGTTGCCCACAGGGTCCACAGGCTCTGGGATAGATTGAAAATCCCGCCTGTGGACTTATGGACAGCGCGTCTGAGGATTTTTGATCAGTGCTGCGGCTAGACGAGCAGCCTAATTCGAAGAACTGGAGCTTTTCCACAGCGAAAAAGGTACAGGGGGACCTTCCCCCTCGCCGCTCCGTGTAAGGCACGATGCGGGGCAAGCGTCGCGTTGCTGGGGGCGGGAGGTGCGGGGGTGGTGGAGTTGGTCTTCTCTACTTCTTCATTTTGTCCTTTTGGATTAGCTAATCCTGGTGTTCCGATACTGCTCGATGCGCAGATGCGGTTGATCGAACCGGCATGCGCGTGGTTTCTGCATCTTGCTCTCGTGCAGGGACGAACACGCGTTCCGGCGACCTGGCGGACCTATGCCGAAGCACTCTACGACTGGTGGCAGACCTACGAGGCAAACGGCTGGAGTTGGGATAGGGTCGGCTACGAGGAAGTGGCGGCGTACCGGAACCGGATGCTGAGTGGTACCAGCGATCTGACCGGACGTCCGTACGCGCGCAGCACGATCAACGGGCGTCTGCGTATCCTGGCGTTCTACGGTTGGTGCGTGCAGCGCGACATGATCAACGCGGTGCCGTTCACGAGCGGTGAGCTCGCAGTAGGACGTGCGAGAACGCCCGGCATGCTAGCGCAACTGGATGCAACCGGTGGTCGTCAGAAGGTCAACGAATTGACCATACGGCATACGCGGCCATTGCCTCGCGCTCTGCCGATCGCGGAGATCCGCCTGGTGATGGCGCAGATGGGCGCGCGAGATCGGCTAATCGTGGAGTGGGCGCTGATGACCGGCGCGCGTCGCATGGAGATTGCGGCCCTTAAGCTCGCCCAGCTTCCAGCTACCGATTCCGTGCGAAGCGAAGATGAGCCAGTCATCCCGATCCGATTAGAGTCCACCAAGGCGCAAAGCCGCGCCACATCTATCCGCCGCTCACACTGATCGATAGAACCCGCGCCTACGTGCGCGAGGAGCGCGCAATCGCGCTGCGCTCCTCCCATACTCGCGGTGACGCCGAACCGGCGCTGTTTCTCACTGAGCATGGCCGTCCACTCGGGGCGCGTCGTATCGGCATGATCTTCAGCGAAGCGTGCAAGCGCACGGGCGTGGCCGGAACGTTCCATGCTCTGCGTCACACGTTCGCCGGCGCGATGCTGGCGTTTTTGCGGCGCCAGACCCAGCGCGTTCCCGAGCTTAATCCGCTGCTGACGTTGCAGACGATCCTTGGCCACTCCGATCCATCAACCACCATGATCTACCTGCGCATGCTGGCGACGGACTTGACCGCGATCGAGAATGCCCTCGGCGATATGTATGAGGCCTTGGCGTGAGCGGCTATGCCCGGCGGCGGAAGGACTACCGAATCGCACCACCAGAGCGGCTATCGTCATCGCCGGATCCGCAGCTGAGAGTAGAACTCACTGATGAGCGGGGCGAGCTGGTCCAGCGTTTCGATTTCGGCACCCTGGGTGCACCGCCAGCGATGGCTAGGGAGCTGGCACTCGCGTTTAGCGGTCATTGCGCCGACAAGAGTCCGTCAGTATGGTTCCGCAACCTTTGCTTCGGGCATCCGCCACTGGCTGCGTTTTCTTTCAGAGCGCGGTAGCTGGGCGGGGCGGATAGAGTCGCTGAGTCAGGTTGATCGAGCGTTGGTATCCGAGTTTATCGCCTGGCTCGACCGTCCGCCGCATAGGGTAGGAACGCGATACTCGCGCTGGTCGACCTTCAAGCAACTCCTGGCATGGCTCCAGCACCACCGGCCGGAACTAGTGCATCCTGAACTCGGGAGCCATTCAACCCCTTTCCACGCAAGAACGCCCAGGCGCGTCCGCGCCTGGCGCTATCCCGGACGGAGCTCGATGCGGTGCTGGCCGCGTGCGTGCGGGATATTGAGTCTAGCTGGACGACCTTCTGTGAAGGCAAAGAGGCTCTTGCCCAGGTCGATCGAGCTGCTATCGCCGGGTTCGGCCTGAACCGCCTCGACCTCGATCATTTGGCGTACTGCTGGCAGTGCTTCATGACCGCTTCGGCGGCATAGTACCGCTGCAGCGCGCATTCATTGGTCGCCGCGCTGGACACTGCTCATTGTGGCGCGCGATCCAACGTCGCGGCGGCACGGGCGGGATCAGCCGATATCTGCATGCCGATCCAGCCACGCTCATACCTTACATGATCGCGATAGCGGCCCAGACCTTCGCCAACCCCGAAGCTTTGCGTCACATGCGGCGCGACTGCATGAGCGAGCACTTGATGCTCAACGGCCG
>Ga0306920_100008238_pt1 | contig 13827 bp, 8 predicted proteins | sample flu12Cox44000170_FD_204666 | JGI IMG/M metagenome (GOLD analysis project Ga0306920, IMG submission 204666) | Lab enrichment of tropical soil microbial communities from Luquillo Experimental Forest, Puerto Rico - flux4day.12C.oxic.44.000.170 (v2)... | ecosystem: Environmental > Terrestrial >... | reverse complement strand
GCCAGATAGACATGAGCGTGCTCCCATTGAGCACGCCGCGAAGTCATTCTGGCCCAAGCCAGTCCTCGGCTCACCCCACTCGTCAACCGCTCGCCTTTCTTCCTCCGCAGAGCGGCTTAGTCCAACCAGTATATGGTCTCGAAAGTCAAGCGGGCGCACCCCGGCCGGGGACTGAATAATCCAAGGCGCTGCACCGGAGCGCAGAGGCATTCTGCCTGCCACGGCTTTAGTTTGCTTGCGGATCGTTCCCAAGGGAATAGAATTAGGTCGATTTCGCGCTGTGTTTGCCGGAGTTTAGACAGCTGGAAATCGGCCGAATTAATCTAGTTAGCTGCTTTGCGATGGCTTCACCGATCCACCACATGACGGTCATCCGCTACTACCGCGATGGTCGGCATTGGGATTCTGAGCAAGTCCGTTCTCCATCATGGTCGGACGCTGAGGCAGCGATCCGGCGGATGGACAACTACTGCTTCCCGATCGTCCAACTGAACTGCACCGAGCACGAAGACGATGAAGGCATCTTCAACGTCATTGGCGGCGACGGACGCTGGGCGTTATTTCATATGATGGGCGAGTGGCAGTATGAAGACCCCTCGGGAGGAGACGGCGAGGTCAGGCTTTGGGACAGCGATCAGGGATACTTCTGCAAAGAGCGCAACGTGCTCACGGACATCGAAAGGGTGCTGCGGATCACCAAGGCCTTCTACGACACTGGCTCCTACGATCACCTGGACGAGGTGCAGTAGTCGCAGCTAACCAACGGCTGAAGCCGACCGGGGTCGCCATCCTGGGTTTTCGCGCTTCAATGCCCTTACAGGCGGCCCCGGCAGCTTAGCCGAGCGTTCGCGACACAAGGGACACGCATGGGCTACTTCGGCGGACTCGGCGCAGGCAAGGGCTGGCTGAAGTTCCTGTTCGTTGTTGATGCCGATGTCCTTCGCGAAGTCTTGATCGCAACCAAGGCGGTTCTGGTGATCACAAACTCCCGAATCCCGGCCGACTACGAAGAAACACCGCTGGACGAATACATCGCCGCTTTCTCTCGTTACCTGGAGGCCACGCTCGAATCGGCGGAGGCGGCCCAAAAAGCTGGGATGGCAACCTGCATAGGGATGGCTGCGTCACTTGACCGGTTCTCGCCGCGGCCCTGTCCTGACTCTCGTTACAAGTTGATGAATTGTGACGAGCCGGTGGTCAACCTGACTCCGTTGACCTTGTATTTCGACGCACGGCGTGGTCAGCTTTGCACCAACGTGATGTCGAATCTCTATTTTGGGGCCGAGATGTCGTTCCCTCGTGTTTTCTCCCTCGATCGAGAGAGACACGAGGTTCTTCACGAAACGCGTCAGGTTCCTACCTATGGCATCTTCGAGGGCGTGAAGTCCCGGATTCAAAAGGTGACCAAGCCATGCAAGATTCGGTCGCCCTCCCGGGAACACCGGACACAGATTAGGATTACAGAGCCAATGCACGAACGCATGAAGCGTCACCCTGGTCTGATTGGGGCTGGGCTCGAACTCGTGTAAGCGGTCGCGAACCGCTAAATGGCCTCGATAGTCAATAGATGAACTGTCTCCGTAGAAGATTTTTCTCCTTCTCGTCGTTACCAACGGAACCTGTTGACTTTCGCCTTTCGGTCTGCGCTGCTTTTTTTCATTACGGGGTTGCAGCCCGAAGGCTGCACCGAACAGCTAACCGAGGTCGAAGCCGGCCGGTGCTTCGCCTGGACCAGCCAACTGCAGGCGCTGCGCCTCAGAAAATCATGCGTTCCCCGCGTCGGCTATTAAAAACGGCGGGCTCACGCTCCGAGGAGCGTGGGTCGGGAAATGACAGTGGAGGTTGCGATCGTAGACGACCGTGCCCGCCGCGTCCAGCACACATACGTGCATGGACCTGGCGTGCAGATCAATGCCCGCATAAAATTGATGCGGACTTGAGTAGAATCTCATCATGGTCTCCTTATGGGTTGGGGGCCTGATCCCGGATCGTGGTGGGAGGTACTCTCTCCCTGAAACTTCCACGTCGGGACAAGGCACCGCCTTGATCCCTCATTCTAATTGGGACAGGCTCCCGCCCATCCCAACGAGGCCATGATGATTATCCAGCCGTTGCAGCAGACAGGGCCGGCATTACGGCTTTCCGAGGTTCGTCATCTTCCCAGCCGGCCCTGCTGCTGAACGGTGTCGTTATGCCCCTAAGCGCGACCGATCGTCATTATGGCTAACCGTTTCTCGAAGATCTTTGCCAGCCTTCTTGCCGGCCTCGTGGGGTGTACAAGTTCCATCTCGCCTGAGAAATCGACCGATGCGCTGAAGAGTGATTCCGTTCCCCGACAGAAGTTCGGCGCCTTTGAATTCGTCCTGCCCAACGGTTGGACGAAAGAGAACGCGAGTGGCGGCCTCCTTCTGATGGCGCCGGAAATCGAGAATAACTGGCAGGCCAACCTCTTCTTGGAATGTCGCGACGATCCAGAGGGACGGCCCATGGAGCAGGCCCTCGCCGACGTGGTTCCAAACTTGAAGGACCGGAAGAAGCAGTTCCGTGAGGTCAGCCGAAAAGTCGAGAAGCACTTGGGCGGCTTCCAAACCGCCATCCTCGAATACACATGCGCGGATCAGGGAACAGCGTTGACGGAATGGGAGATAGTCATCGACGCTGGTGACAAGAAGCGGCTCTTTGTCTTGGCGTCGTCGGCGACTGCCTCCTGGGCCAAGTATCAGCCCGTGTTCCAGAGGTTCGTTGAGTCGCTGAAAAAGAGCGGGGCATAACAGGGATTATGGTCTCGAAAGTCAAGAGGCCGCACCCCGGATTGTGATCCCCAAGCCGACAAAGGTCGGATTTTTCTTGACTGCGCCGGAGAAGACGTTCATACTGGCCGTTTGGTGCCCGGTCTCGGAAGAGTTGTCCGCCCGGGGGTTTCGGCAGGTGGTTCACCCGTTTAATGGAGGACTTCATCCATGAAACGACTTCTCCTCGGCTTCGCGGCTTTTGGCCTGCTCGTGCGCCTTACGGGGCCGGCGCAGGCCCAGTACGATTTCACCACGTTCGACGTTCCCGGCGCGAGCAGTACCCAGGCCAATGGGATCAACGACGCCGGCCAGATCGTGGGGTGGTACACGGGCGCTGGCGGCAACCGCGGCTTCTTGCTGGATATTGATGGCAGCTACACCACGTTCGACGTGCCGGATGCGACCCAAACCAGTGCCAATGGCATTAACAATTCCGGACAGATCGTGGGGGTTTACCGTGACGCTGGCTCAGCTGACCACGGCTTCTTGCTGGATATTGATGGCAGCTATACCACGCTCGATGTGCCCGGCGCGACCCGCGGGACGTATGCCGAGGGGATCAACAACGCCGGCCAGATTGTGGGAGTGTACCAGAGCGACACCTACCATAGCTTTCTCTTGAGCGATGGGCAATACACTTTGCTCGATGACGTTGGGGACTGGACCTCTGCGTTTGGCATTAACAACGCCGGTCAAATTGCGGGGACGGCATGGATTAAGATAGGCGGCATCTATGCGCACGGCTTTCTGCGAGACACGGACGGCAGTTACATCACATTCCGCGTCGCGCTCGAGACCCATGCCTCTGGGATCAACGACGCCGACAACATCGTCGGATCCGCCCAGTCGGCCGTCGCAACGTTCGGTTTCCTGCGGAGCAGTGACGGCAGTTATACGAGGCTCGATGTGCCCGGTGCCACAGCCACATATGCCGCCGGGATCAACAATGCCAGCCAAATAGTGGGATTTTACCGGGATGCTGCCGGCACACACCACGGCTTCCTCGCCACTCCCGGGGGCTAAGACCTAGTTTGGTACAGTTTCGAGCAGCGCCAGGATTGCCCGACGGATAGCCTCGGGGATCTCCGGCCAGCGGGGGGGACTATTTTTCGGCCCCCTGTAGTCCAGCCGACCAGTATACCACGGGCTCTTCCGGGGGTTGTGTCACCGGGGACTATTTTTACCCATCTTAACCGAAGCGACCGGCCGCCTAATCCGCTACTAACTCGGAAAATGGCAGTCTCTCAATCCCGTTCTCGGCTAATTATGTAGAGCAACCCCCAGCAACGGGCTGGGAATTGTCGGATTGCGCTTTGGCGTCTCTCGGTTGGCTTGGCCCCCCCAAACACTTCCGATGATGGACAATCTTATGCCATTCAACGACGATCATGGCACGTTGCCGGTGTCCCTGGCCCGGCATGTTGACCAGGCATGCGCCAGCTTTGAGGCAGCCTGGACTGCCGGTCAGCGACCACGCCTGGAAGATTTCCTGGACACCGTGTCCGAGTCGGCGCGCCCTTCCGCCATCCGCGAGCTGATTCTCCTGGATGTCCATTATCGGCGGCTAGCGGGCGAGGAGCCGCAGGCGGCTGATTACCAGGCACGATTTCCGGATATCGATCCGGAGTGGTTGGCCGAGGTCGTGGCGGCGCGGTTCGACGCGCAGCCCAAGTCCTCGCAGATCGGGGCTTCCAAGCTCGTGGAATCAATCGGCGAGGGGGGCTTCATCGGACCACACCCCCAGCTGACGGACGAAATCCAAGCCCTGCTTCACCAGCGGCTGCGCTTCCTTGGCCTGATTAACTTGATCGGTTGGGGACTGACCTGGACGCACAAATTCTTCCGCTTGCAGCAGACTCCGGACACCATCGCTTTCATCACGGTGCCGGGAGCTGTTTTTCTGGCTTTCTTGATGGTGCTGACCATGATAGTCTGGGGCCGACGAAGTTTGTCCCTTCGTCGCCTGCGCGGGTACGAGGTGCTGGCTATGCTGGTCGCGACGCTCTTTCTTCTCTGGGAGAACTACTTCACCATCTACCGCTCCGGGGACATGGGTGGTTGGATGCGGCGCTATGTCGAGCGGGACCTTCCCGAAATGGCCACGCTGGCCCGGCATACGAGTATCGTTTGGTTCATGGTGATCGCAGGCTACGGTATTTTTATTCCCAACACCTGGCGGCGCTGCGCCGTGGCGACGGGAAGCATGGCGGGCACGGTTCTGGTCATGAACTTGATCTTCGGCCTGTGCGATGAGACGATCCCTCGCCCCTACCTCTTCAGCTATCTCGCCGAGATGGCGACCTGGCTGTTCATGGCTGTGGGATATTCGATCTACGGCTCCCACAAGATCAGCGTACTCAGGCAGGAGGCCGTCGAAGCGCGCAAGCTGGGCCAGTATCAGCTCAAACACCTTCTGGGTGCCGGCGGCATGGGCGAGGTCTATCTCGCCGAGCATGTGCTGCTCAAACAGCCCTGTGCGGTCAAGCTCATCCGGCCGGAGCGGGTCCGCGACTGGAGCAGCGTCCTGCGCTTCGAACGCGAGGTGCAAGCCACCGCCCGCCTCAAGCACCCGAACACGGTGCAAATCTACGACTACGGTCACGCGGCCGATGGCACTTTTTACTACGCCATGGAATACCTGCCGGGCCTGCATCCCCATGAGCTCGTCAAGCGAACCGGCCCGCTCCCTCCCGGTCGCGCCGTGCACCTGCTGAGGCAGGTTTGCGCAGCCCTGCGGGAAGCCCACGGTGTCGGCCTCATCCACCGCGACATCAAACCCAGCAACATCATCGTCTGTGAACGTGGTGGGATTCCGGATGTCGCCAAGCTGCTCGATTTCGGACTGGTGCAAGCCATCGACTCCGACAGCCAAACGCAGAAGCTCACCCAGGAAGGGACTTTGGCGGGGACACCCGACTACATGTCACCAGAGCAGGCGTCTGGCAGGCATCCATTGGACGCCCGCAGCGACATCTACAGTTTGGGTGCCGTGGCCTACTTTCTGCTGACGGGCCGCCCACCGTTTCAACGTAACAACGCCATTCAGGTGATCCTGGACCACCTCCACGAACCGGTTCGGCGGCTGACCGAGTTGCGACCCGAGTTGCCCGCCGACCTGGAAGCAGTCGTTTTGCAGTGCCTGGAAAAAGACCCCGCCCGCCGCTTTGCGGATGCCCAGAGCCTGGACCGAGCCCTGGCGCACTGTGCTGCCGACGGTCAGTGGACGGAAGGAGACGCACGCCAATGGTGGCTCCTTCATGGAGGCAAAGAGCCTGGGCGTGCTGCGATATAACCCTCTGACCGGAACGCCGTCTCTGACCCCGCAACTCTTCCCCCATGAAATCCCAAAATCCGTTGGGGAATCCGGCGTCGGTTTTCGCACTGCTTTACAGCAGCGGTTTTCCTCGCTGACGGTTCGGGTTGGTTTGCCATGCTAACCTGATCCTGCCGCGAAAGCCCGCCGAGGTATGACATGGGCGCACCGATCCTTGATGAAGCGGCCATATTCAATGTCGCACGCCAGATGCAGGAGCCGGAAGCTCGCCGGCACTATCTGGACGCTGTCTGCACAAATGATCAGCAGCTGCTCGCACGCATTGAAGCGTTGCTCCGCGTCGATGATCTGGAGCAAAGTTTTCTCGAAACGCCGGTCGTGCCGATGCCGGCCCGGACGGCTACCATCGTCCGCGAAGGCCCCGGCACCCAGATCGGTCTTTATAAACTGGTGGAGCAAATCGGCGAGGGTGGCTTCGGCGTGGTCTTCTTGGCCGAGCAGCAGCAGCCCATCCGGCGCACCGTGGCCCTCAAAATCCTCAAGCCGGGCATGGATGACCGCGACGTTGTAGCCCGCTTCCAGGCCGAGCGCCAGGCCCTCGCGCTCATGGACCATGTCAATATCGCCCGCATGGTCGATGGCGGCGAAACGGCTTCCGGGCGTCCCTATTTCGTCATGGAGCTGGTCAAGGGAATGCCGATTACCCGCTATTGCGACGAGCAGCAGCTTGCGCTGCGCGAACGCTTGCGCCTGTTCGTCTCCGTCTGCCACGCGGTCCAGCATGCGCATCAGAAGGGGATTATCCACCGCGACCTGAAGCCGACCAATGTCCTCGTCGCCTGCTACGACGGCGACGCCGTGGCCAAAGTGATCGACTTTGGCGTGGCCAAGGCGCTGGGCGAACGGCTGACGGAACGGACGCTCAACACCGGCTTATGTTTTGTCGGCACGCTCGAATACATGAGTCCCGAGGCGGCCGAGTTCGCGCGGGACATCGATACGCGTGCCGACATCTACAGCCTCGGTGTGCTGCTATACGAGCTCTTGACCGCGACAACGCCGCTGACCAGCGAGCGCATGCTGCAGGCGGGCATGTTGGAAATATTGCGGGCGATCCGCGATGAGGAGCCGCCGAAACCGAGCGCCCGGTTGAGTGCGCTGAAGCACTCCCTGGCGCCGATCGCCGCGCAACGTAAGCTGGAGCCGGCCCTGCTCACCAGGATGTTGCGCGGCGAGCTGGACTGGATCGTGATGAAGGCGCTCGACAAAGATCCTAACCGCCGCTACGCGACGGCCAACGGAATGGCTCGAGATATTGAGCACTATTTGCAAAATGAGCCGGTCGAGGCCTGTCCGCCGTCCGCCAGGTACAAGCTCCGCAAGTTCGCCGGCAAGAACCGCAAGCTGCTCGGCGCTGCCGCCGCATTCACCTTGCTGTTGACGGCCGGCATCATCGTGAGCACGTGGCTGGCAGTGCGCGCGCTTCAGGCGGAACAGGCGGCTAGCGACAATGCGACGTTGGCTCGGGAGGCACTGGCAGCGGAAGCCCAGCGCCGGCGGCAGGCACGTGATGCGCTGGAGATGCTTACGTCGCAGGTGATTGATGAATGGTTGGCCAGGCAGCAGGAGCTGCTGCCGGAGCATCGCGCGTTTCTGGTAAAGACGCTAGGGGCCTATGAAGAATTGGCGCGCGATACGGGCGAGGAGGAAGCCAGTCGGGCCGGCGTGGCGTTGGCGCTGCAGCGCGTCGGCAACATTCGCAGGAAGTTGGGGCAGATGGCCGACGCAGAAGCCGCTTACCGGCGCAGTCGCGAGCTCTACCAGACGTTGGTTGCTGACTTTCCAAGTATGCCCGGCTACCGGCTAGAGCTCGGCACAAGCCACGCCAATCTGGGCTTGATTCTGTGGGAGACCGACCGGGTGCGAGATGCTGAAAATGCCTACCGCGTGGCTCTGACACTGCAGCAACACTTAGCTGCCGACTTCCCCAGCGTGCCGCGGTACCGTCACCGCCTAGCCGACACCCACATGAGGCTCGGCAATCTTCTCCTCAAAATAGGCCAGGCGCAGAGTGCCGAGTATGGCTATCGCGAGGCCCTCAGAATCCAGCGGCAGTTAGCGAGCGAGTTCGCTGCGACGCCTGTCTCCCGGAAGCAGCTGGCTGCAATCCACGACAACCTGGGCAATCTTCTCTCAAACACAAACCGGGTGCGGGATGCGGAAGACGCTTACCGCCAGGCGCTGGGACTGCAACAGCACTTGGCCGCCGACTTCCCCACCGTGCCCTTATACCGCCACGGCCTGGCAGGAACCCACTCGAACCTGGGCAACCTTCTGAGAAACGCTGGCCGGACGCAGGATGCCGAACAGTCCTACCGCGAGGCGCTGAAACTGGAGCAGCAGTTGTCCGCCGACTTCCCCACGGTGCCTGCATACCGGGAGCGGTTGGCCACGGTGCACAACAACCTCGGTAATCTTCTGCGGGGCACGCGCCGGACCCAGGATGCCGAACAGTCCTACCGCGAGGCGCTGAAACTGCAGCAGCAGTTGGCCGCTGACTTCCCCACCATACCCGCATACCGGCAGATGCTGGCGTTGGTCTACAACAATCGGGGCAATCTTCTCTGGAACACCCCGCAGGATGCGGAAGACGCCTACCGCAAGGCCCTAAAACTGCGGCAGCAATTGGCCACCAACTTCCCCAATGTGCCGCGGTATCGGTACGACCTGGCCGATAGCCACAGCTGCCTCGGACGCCTTCTGTGGTGCAGCAGGCGGGTGCAGGACGCCGAAGGCGCCTACCACGACGCGATCAAGGTCTACCAGCAGTTGACCGCGGACTTCCCCGACGTGCCGGATTATCGCAATGAGTTGGCCGGCACCATGGTCAACCTGGCCTCCCTTCTCCGCAGCAGCAAGCCAGGCATGGCCCGGCAGCTGCTCGAAGAGGCTGAGCCACACCATCGGGCCGCCTTGCGAGCCAAACCGCGCGATCCGAACTATCGCCAATTCTTCCGCAACAATCGCTGGTGGCTGGGGCAAACTCTCGTTGACCTTGGCGATCATGCCGCAGCCGCTGACGTCGCCGCCCAACTTACCCAGGCAGCTGTCGATCAACGGGTCGATGTCTACAACGCCGCCTGTATCTGGGCTCGTTGCGCAGACCTCGCGGGGCGCGACCCTCGCCTTTCCGAAGCTCAACGCCAGGAACGAGCCAAGGCTCCCGGCGACCGAGCCATGGCCGCATTGCGGCAAGTGGTGCAGAACGGCTACGAGGACGTAGCTCACATGAAAAAGGACAGTGACCTTGACGCGCTGCGGCCTCGCTCAGATTTCCAGAGGTTGCTGGCCGAGATGGAGGCCACGGCACCGTCCGCATCCAAATGACGGTCTGCTCGGCGGCCCACCGGCTCTCATGCCCTGCTTGGGCGGTCCCTTTCTGAACTCTCTAACCAACCGTCCCGACTTTTTACAAAAAATCCAAGAATCCGTTGGGGAATCCGCCCTCCTTTTTCGCACTACTTTACATGAGCAGCAGCTTCCCATCGGAAGCAGCGGAAACGGACAATTTCAGAGGCGGTACGTCATGATTCCTTCCAAACAAGCCAATGATTTCCTTCAGCGGGCCGTCGGCGCCGCGTTAAACGAACCAATGCCCCGGGCAAGGGCCTTCTACAGACCAGGACGCGGACCTTTTTGCCGGTGAATAGACCGCATGGGCCGGAGGAGATCGCTAACCCGTTTTTTTGTTTTGCAAAGGAGAGAGACAATGAATTGGCGCCAGTATGTGCACCGTGTGCTTCGCTTCCGAACGACCCAGGGCCGGACCCGACGCCGGACGAGCTCCCAGCGGCCCCTGGCACTGGAGTACCTGGAGGACCGTGTGGTTCCGACCATCTTGTTCAGCAGCGCCGGCGCCCGGCACGTCGCCGACGCCGGTGGCCCGGTCGTGACGCACGTCCAAGTAGACCTCATCTTCTGGGGCAGTGGCTGGAACAGCGGCGGCGGGCCGGCGCTGCGGACCAGCATGACCAGTGCTGTCAGCACCCTGATGGGGACTCCCTACCTGAGCGGCCTGTCACAGTACCGGGGCGTAAGCAACGGCTCACTGCTTCAGACCGACACGATCACCAGCACCAGTCCGCCGAACCCTTTCACCGACGCCCAGATCCAGAATTTTTTGGTCACGAATATCAACAATCACGTCCTGCGCGCGCCGAGTAGCCAGATCGCCTATCTGGTCATCCCGCAGCCGGGTTCGGACACGGGGACCAGCGTCGGTGGCGAGCACGGCTCGGCCGTTGCCCTCAGCACCCGTTTTCACTACGGCTGGTCGATCAACAACTCCAACCTGGACACGTTGACCAACATCTACTCGCACGAGCTGACCGAGCTCGTTACCGACGCGGAAGTCAACGTCAACACCGCCTTTTACGTGCCCCTCACGAACGATGAGATCGGCGACGGCGAGGCGCAACGCTACTCCTACCGCTTGAATGGCGTGCTCGCCCAGTCCTCCCTGTCGGAAGCCACGCACACCTACAACATCTACAACGGGACCGTGCAGAACTTCTTCGTCAGCTTCAGCGGCGTCCTCACCGTCAACGGCGATCAACTCGCAAGCCACAACGACGTGATTATCCTCGATGTCAGCGGCGGTGGGGTGCGCGTGACGCTCAACGGCGAAGTGGTGCAGTTTGACCCCGGCGTCATTCACGGCGTCGTGGTGAACAGCGGCAACGGCGGCGATACGATTGACGTGTTGCGCACCCTGGCGGCCGCCCCCGTAACGATCACGAGCACCTCAGACGCCACCGTCAACATCGGGGCCGGCACCGTCCAGGGGATCCAGGGTTCCGTGAGCATCAGCAACCCCCCGAGTTTCACCACGGTAAACGTGAACGATTCGGCAGACAGCGCGACCCACAACAACGTGGTAGTGACCTCGGGGAGCATCACCGGCCTGGCCCCGGCGACCATCAGCTACCGGCCGAGCGACGTGCGTGCCCTGAACATCAGCACGGGGACCGGGACCAGCACCGTCAACATTCAGAGCACACCCTTCGCCTTGTCGGGGATCACAATCGGCGCCAACGGAGGTAACGAAACCGTTAACCTCGCGGCCACGTCCGTACCTGTGATCATCAATGAACAGCCGCTTTTCGGCAACCTCACGGTCAACATCAGCTCGTCAGCTCAGAACCTGAACACCATCGGGGGGAACGTGACCGTCAACGGCAGCCGCGGCCAGACTACGCTGAACATCTTCGACCAAAGTGATGCTGGTAATGTGGTGTGGACGGTGACGCCCGGCTCCGTGACACGAGCGACTGCGCCCTTCATTATTGCTTACTCTATACCGGCGATGGCAACGGGTAGCCTTACGATCTTCGGCGGCAGCGGCATCAGCAACACGTATAGCCTCAGCACCGCGGTCGGTTGGCTGACCACTCTCAACACTGGTCCAGGCCACGATACCATCAATGTCGTGGCCGTCAACCATAGCGTCCTCAGCGGCGGGACCTTGGTCGTCAACGCGCAGGGGTCCGGAAACGACACGGTCAACATAGCTGCGGCGAGCAGCAACCTGGATACCATCCGGGGAAATGTGACCGTAAATGGCAACAGCGGCTTCGACAGCCTGAACATCCTCGACCAAAACAGCGCCCCCAACGTGACATGGTCAATTACGGCCAACTCGGTACAGCGGACAGGTTCCGCCCTCGTCAGTTATTCCGGGATGGGCCAGGTGGCAGTCAATGGTGGCAGCCGGTCCAACACGTACAACTTCAGCGGTACCGCTGTGAACAGCACCACGCTCAATATCAACGGCGCCGACACCGTGAATGTGCAGGGCACCGCCCTCTTGGGCAACCTGACGGTCAACACCAACGCGGGCGGCGCCACCGTTAACCTCACCAACGGCGGTACGGTGGACGGCATCGCCAACGTGACGGTCAACGACCCGACTGGGACGAGCACGGTGGTCGTCGATGACTCCGGCTTCGTCGGCGATGAGACCTATGCTATCACGAACGCCTCGGTCAACGTCGGGCGAATGACCAGCGCGTTGCTCAGTTACAGCGGCATCGGCAACTTGGTGGTCAACGGCGGCACCAGTAACAATGTCCAGGATACCTTCAACATCGACAGCACAGCGGCCAACACGACCGTGAATGCGTCGCCCGGCGTACTTAATTGCTTTCACGTTAGCCCGACAGCACAGTGGCTGGGCGCGACGATCCTGCGTCCCTTGACGCTCAATGGCGGTGGCGGCGGGGCCGACGTGCTCGACTTCTTCGACACCAACGACCCAAACTCCGAGACCTTCAACTTCGACGCTGTCCCTAGCATGCTGACACTCGGGACCACCCCCGGCTTCTTGTGCAACTTTTCCGGGTTCGTGCCGGGATCGGTCTACGTGCTGACCAACGGCGTCAGCACTTCCAACGATGCCAGCGGCACGGTGGTCTTCGACCCAGCTGGCGGGCCGCCGTGCGCCCCGGGCGGCCCGGGCGAGCACGGCGCACCGATGCCCGCCGTCACCCACGACATCCTGGCGCAGGCCGTCGCCGACGTGACCCGCTCGCAGAGCCAGCCCGTGCAGGCGGCGGTGATTCCGGAGGTCATGCTGGCCGACCTGGTGCACCACACGGCCCGGAAGTCCGCAGACGGCTGGACGGTACTGGCCCTGGCCGCCATCGCGGGCTAGCGGTTCGTCGCGCTGGAGCTATTGGGCTCGGGGCGCCATCGCACGTGCCCATGATCCGGACTCACCGCTTGCCGGCGCCCCCGGCGCAAGCTTCTCCCCGCGGCGGGATCGGCTGGGTAAACACTACTGACAACACGGTAAGACGCGCCTTCCTGTACAACGGCGCCGCGCTGGCTGAATGACATGAGCTTGGAATTCGGAGCTTGTGGTCTGGCTCCGACAAGAAGTGTGCCGAAGGGGACGGCATCCTTTTTGACCTGGATGGAATTCAATCCCCAGAAAGGCAGGATCGCATGGCTATTTTGACCCGCCGGGAAGCACTGCGGCTGGCGGCCGCCACGGGCTTGGTGAGTGTTTTGGGCGGCCCTCGCGTGAAGGCTGCCCGCCTCGCCCAGAAGGAAATCGCGCTGTCTCCTGATTACCGAGACGGCGTATTGGCGAAAGGCCCTGTCGGCTACTGGCGGTTGGGGGAGGATGCAGGTCCAACCGCCTTCGACGAGACGCCGAATGGCTACGATGGCAGTTACGTCGGCAACCCGACTTTCGGAATGCCCGGGGCGATCTGTGACGATCCAGACACCGCTGTCCAGTTCAACGGCACGGATTACGTCGAAATCCCAGACAGTGCAGACTTCAGCCAGCCGACCAGCGGGGCCGGGCTCACCGTCGAGGTCTGGCTGCGGCCCGACCGGCTCCAGTTCCCGGGTGAGACCCGAGACCCTTACGTCCACTGGCTGGGCAAGGGTGTCCACGGACAGCAGGAGTGGGCGCTGCGTTTTTACAGCATGAATTCCACGCGCCCCAACCGGATCTCGGCTTACATCTTTAATCCGAACGACCCTCCCCCAGATCTAGGAGCGGGAGCTTATTTCCAGGATCGGCTCGTAGTCGGCCAGTGGATGCACGTGGTTGCTTGCTATCAGCCAGGCGATGCGAGTGATCCCCCCAATGCGGGCGTGCAGATCTACAGGGACGGGCACCTCCGGCAAGGTCCGCCTTCGTCGGGGACACTCTATAGAAACCCGCAGGGGCGCTGGAACATCTTCCCG
>Ga0306920_100008237_pt1 | contig 13830 bp, 11 predicted proteins | sample flu12Cox44000170_FD_204666 | JGI IMG/M metagenome (GOLD analysis project Ga0306920, IMG submission 204666) | Lab enrichment of tropical soil microbial communities from Luquillo Experimental Forest, Puerto Rico - flux4day.12C.oxic.44.000.170 (v2)... | ecosystem: Environmental > Terrestrial >... | reverse complement strand
CTCCTGTGCAGAGCCGTCGGCGATCTTTTGCCCATGATCGAGCACGATGATGTGGTCGGAGATCCCCATGACCACCGTCATGTCGTGCTCGATTAAAAGGATTGAGGTCGCATGCTCTTGCCGGATCATGTGCAAATAGCGGCCCAGCTCCGCGCTCTCGGAGGGATTGAGACCGGCGGCCGGCTCGTCCAGACACAGCAGCACCGGGTCCGTACACATTGCGCGCGCGATCTCGATGCGGCGTTGGGCGCCATAAGGCAAATCCCCTGCCGGGTCGTCGGCACGCTCGCTAAGACCCACCTTGTCGAGCCAGTAGCGCGCCTTGTCGACGGCTGCCGCTTCGGCGCGCGCGTAGGAGCGAAACCCGAGCGCGCCAAGCACGGTAAAACCAGACGCGCGCATCAGCACGTTGTGCTGAGCGACCAGAAGATTCTCCAGGACCGTCATGCCCGGGAACAGCCGAATGTTCTGGAATGTGCGAGCAACCCTTGCTTTTTGCACGACCAGATAATCGGGCATGCGCTCGAGCAGAAACAGCATACCGCCGCCGCGGCTGATGCTGCGCGTGCCGCGGTCGGTCAATGCCTCAAGATCGTCCCAGACTCCGCCGTCGCCGAACTGCAGCGCGATGCGTCCCTCGGTGGGCTTATAGAAGCCGGTGATGCAATTGAACACGGTTGTTTTGCCGGCGCCGTTGGGACCGATCAATGCCGTTATTTCGCCGCGCCGAACCGTGAATGACAGGTCGTTGACGGCAACCAGGCCGCCGAACCGCATGTTGAGATGGTCAACCCGCAATATGGGAGCTGCACTCGCGGGAGTCACTCGCCCGTCTTGCTCGATGCGGTGCGCGTTCTCATCTGCGAAGGCGCTCATCCGCCTGTCTCGACACGCCTGGTCTCATAGGCGGGCCCCTTGTGGTCGTCATTCCCCGATCGCGGAATGGCGAACCGCTTCTGATGGAAGCGCAAGAAAATGGACGGCTCGCGTGTCGCAATCAGCCCGCGCGGCCGCCAAATCATGATCAGCACCATGGCGAAGCCGAACAGAAGCATGCGGTACTGCGTTGGCTCGAAATCGCCGCCGAACACCGTCTTCAGGAAATCGAGCTCGCGCATGATCTCGGTTCCGCCGATCATGACGATGGCTGCAAAGGCCACGCCGAGCAGGCTGCCCATGCCGCCGAGCACGACAATCGCGACGATCACCGCCGATTCCATGAACGTGAAGCTCTCGGGAGAGATGAATCCTTGTCTGGATGCGAAGAAGGATCCGGCAAAGCCGGCGAACATCGCGCCCATGGCGAAGGCGGTGAGCTTCGTGTTGGTCGTGTTGATGCCGAGCGAGCGGCACGCAATCTCGTCCTCACGCAAGGCTTCCCAGGCGCGCCCGAGCGGAAGCCGCCGCAGCCGTAGCGTCATGCCGGCCGTGAGCAATGCGAGAGCGAGTATGAGGTAGTAAAGGAAGATGATCCGATAGATCGGGCTGAATTCGAGCCCCAGCCTGGCGGCGAAACCCTCGTCGGTGGCATTGAAGGGAATCCCGAAAAAGGTAGGTCGCGGGACGCCTGAGATACCGGCGTAGCCGTTGGTGACCGGCACCCAGTTGATGAGCACCAGCCGGATGATCTCGCCGAATGCCAGCGTGACAATGGCGAGATAATCGCCGCGCAGCCGCAGTACGGGAAAGCCGAGCATGATACCCCAGGTCGCGGCGAGACAGCCCGCAATCGGCAGGAGGATCCAGAACGACAGCCCCAAGGCCTTTGCCAAGAGCGCGTAGGAGTACGCGCCTACGGCATAGAAGGCGACATAGCCGAGATCGAGCAGACCCGCGAGGCCCACGACGATGTTGAGGCCCCACCCCAACATCACGTAGATCAGAATCTGTACACCAAAGTTGTCGATCCATTTCACGGCGCCTTGCGAGCCGGCAAGCCACAGCGCAAGCGCGGGGTAAGCAATTGCGAGCACGAGCGTGAGCGGGACCATCCGGTTAGTAAGATGACCCACCCTGGTGCGCTCGCGATGCGGACGAATGCTTCTTTGCTCGAGCCACGGAACGATCAGCAGCGAATGAAGAAAGCGCCCGCCGGCAATGATTGCTACCAGCGCGCCGAACAGCGGCCAGCGCGTCTCCAGGATGAGCTCGTTATGGATGTTCTGGACGGTATTGAAGGCGACGAGAGGGAGAAAGAGGCCGGCGGCGATGAGAGCAGCTATGGCGGCGTCGCGAATTGCGTGAGTCAGATTGAGGCGCCCCGAGCTTTCCGGCGCCATGTCACACCTTCTCCACGTCGGGCCGGCCGAGCAGCCCCTGCGGCAAGAAGATCATGGTGATTGCAAGGATGGAGAAGGCGGCAACATCCTTGTAGTCGGTCGAAAAGTAGGCCGACCATAAGGTCTCGATGAGGCCAATGAGGAGACCGCCCAGAACGGCTCCCGGAAGCGAGCCGATGCCGCCGAGCACGGCAGCCGTGAACGCCTTGACGCCGGGCACGAAACCGTCAGCGAAATTGATCACGCCGTAATACATGAGATACAGGGTGCCGGCCACCGCGGCGAGCGCCGCGGCGATGATGAAGGTGATGGAGATGGTGCGATCGACGTTGATGCCGAGCAGAGCCGCCATCTTCTGGTCTTGCTCGCAGGCGCGCTGTGCGCGGCCGAGCGCGGTCTTGCTGACGACGAACCAGAACACCAACAACAACGCTGCCGTTACCAGCCAGACCGCGAGCTGCTTGTAAGAGATCGCGACATCGTACCCTTCGGGGTCCGAGATCAGCACAATGACCTGATCGAATATCGGCGGGATCGATTTGTTGCGCGGGCCCTGCGCAACCTGCACGAAGTTCGAGAGAAAAATTGACATGCCGATGGCCGAGATCAGCGGCGCCAGCCGAAAGGAGCCACGCAGCGGGCGATAGGCGATGCGCTCTATCGTCCAGTTGACGAGCGAGGTCAGCAGCATCGCCGCGACGAGCACGATCAGCAATGCTCCGATGATGGAGCTCATTCCCAGCCAGGCGGTGAGGACGAGGAACGTGATCAGGGCGATGAATGCCGACACCATGAACACGTCGCCATGGGCGAAATTCACCATGCCGATGATGCCGAACACCATCGTATAGCCGATTGCGATGAGGCCATAGATGGAGCCGAGCGTCACCCCGTTGATGAGCTGCTGGATGAAGACTTCCATGCCCGAGCGTCACCCGTAGTGCGCGCCACGTCTACCAGGGGTCGCTGGGGGCGGCAACGCCGCGGCTCAAACGCGATTCGGTCTAACGGCATCGTGCGGTAGGGTGGGCAAAGGCGCCGTCCACGGGGGCCAACAAAAGTCACATACTGGTCTGCGGCGCCGTGCCCACGCGTACCGTAATGCGCGGGGCTCACCCGCGTAAGCACGGCGCGCAAGAGCGATCGAGGCTGCTGTCAGGTTGGAGTCGCGCGCCTTTGCCCACCCTACCGACGCTACGACAAGCAAGCTACAATGAGCCGCATGAAGTCCGAGGATGCGATCAGGGGCAAAGGACGCCCCTTCACAGGTCAGGAGTATCTCGCCAGCCTGTGCGACGGACGCGAGGTCTATATCTATGGCGAGCGGGTCGCTGACGTCACGACGCATCCGGCGTTCCGCAACGCGGCGCGCTCCATCGCCCGGCTTTACGATGCTTTGCACGACGGCAAGAGCAAAGACGTATTGACCTGGTCGACCGATACCGGCTCCGGGGGATTTACGCACAAGTTCTTTCGCGCGGCGCGCTCGCGCGAGGAGCTCATTGCGCAACGTGATGCCATCGCCCAGTGGGCGCGCATGTCCTACGGCTGGATGGGCCGCTCGCCCGATTACAAGGCGTCGCTGATGAATACGCTGGGCGCCAACCACAAATTTTACGGGAAGTTCTCCGCCAACGCCAAAAACTGGTACCGCCGCGCGCAGGAGCATGTGTTGTTCATGAACCATGCGATCGTCAATCCGCCCGTCGATCGCGCCAAGGCAGTTGACCAGGTCAAGGATGTCTTCATCACAATTCAGAAGGAGACGGATTCCGGCATCTACGTCAGCGGCGCCAAGGTGGTTGCGACCTCGTCAGCACTCACCCATTACAACTTTCTCGGCCAGAACGCGGCTGTGCCGACGCATGACACCGATTTGGCGGTGATGTTCATCGCCCCGATGAGCGCCCCCGGGGTGAAGCTGATCTGCCGCGCCTCGTATGAGATGATGGCGAGCGTCATGGGCAGCCCCTTCGATTACCCACTCTCGTCGCGCTTCGACGAGAACGACGCAATCTTCGTGTTCGACAATGCCTTCATTCCGTGGGAGGACGTGCTGCTCCACCGCGATCTGGAGAAGTTGAAGAGCTTCTTTCCGCAGTCGGGTTTCCTCGCCGGCTACCAGTTCCAGGGCTGCACGCGGCTTGCGATCAAGCTCGAGTTTCTGGTTGGCGTGATTGCCAAGGCGCTGCGCGCGACGGGAGCCGATGATTTCCGCGGCAATCAGGCCATGTTGGGCGAGATCATCGCCTGGCGCAATCTCTTCTGGGCTCTTACCGATGCGATGGCGGCAAGCCCAACTGCCTGGGTTGACGGCGCGGTGCTACCCAATCAGCAGGTGGGATCGAGCTACCGCGTTTTTGCCGGGGAAGCATACGGCCGCGTCAAGGAGATCGTCGAGAAGATCATCGCTTCGGCACTGATCTACCTTCCCTCCTCGATCAGGGACTTCAAGAATCCGGCGATCGACAAATATCTGGCGAAATACGTGCGCGGCTCCCATGGCATCGGCTACAAGGAGCGAATCAAGGTGATGAAGCTGCTGTGGGATGCAATCGGCACCGAGTTCGGCGGGCGCCATGAGCTCTATGAGATGAATTACGCCGGAAATCACGAGGACATTCGTATTCAGGCCATGTGGAACGCGCGCCAGACGGGTGCGCTTGATGGCATGATCGCGCTTGCCGATACATGCTTGGCCGATTACGACGAGGCCGGCTGGCGCGACGCCGGATGGCTCAATCCGGACGATGTGGGATTTTTCTCCCCTCCCGGTGCCACGCGCGCGGCCGAGTAGACCCGATGAGCTGGATCGACCAACGACCCGACGATGCGATGGACGGCGCCTTCACGGCGGTCGGGCCGGAGGTCCTGCACACTGTCGAGCCTGCCGTATTCCGCGAGGCGATGAGCCGGCTCGGCGCTGCGGTCCACGTCGTCACAACTGCGGGTCCCGGCGGCAAGGCCGGGACGACCGCGACCGCCGTCTGCTCCGTCTCCGACGCACCGCCCACCCTCCTCATGTGCCTCAATCAGCGCAGCCACACCAATCCCGCCGTGGTGGAGAACGGCGTCTTTTGCGTCAACACGCTCGGCGCCGCAGGAGCCGACGTCGCGGATCTGTTTGCCGGCCGCACTGGAGTGTCCGGCAGCGATCGCTTCGCAAGCGTGGATTGGAAAACGCTGTCGACCGGCAGCCCCGTGCTGGCGTCGGCGGTCATTGCATTTGACTGCCGCATCGTCGAGGTGCGCTCGGTCGGCAGTCACAATGTGTTCTTCGGAGCCGTCGAGAGCGTGCAGCTTGGGCCCGCCGGCCCGGCTCTGGTCTATCACGATCGCGCCTACAAACGCGTGTGAGCCACTTGGTCGGCCGATGCTGATTCACGGGATGTCCTCCGTCATGGCCGCACTTGTTGCGGCCATCCACGTTTTGTTCCTAGTTCAGTTCAAGAAAGACGTGGATGGCCGTGACAAGCAGGGCCATGACGATCGTGTTTGTTGACATGATCGAGACCTAAGCAGCTTCGTCGGACCGAATGCTCGAGGATGCCGGCCTATGCAAGTAGGTCCCCATCCACGGCCGCCCCGCCAATAAGGTTAATGAATAGTTTCCATTGTAACTAAAATCGCGACGTCGCTAGATGCGTCCGCGTCGTTCGATGAGACACCATTGCCACGCAGCTGTGGGCCGTCGATGCGCCGCGGGAGGCCGTCATGCGTTCATTGCCCCGGCTCGGTTGTGTCAATGCGGCAATCATAGCGATTTATTTCGCATGGGCCTGGGGCGCAGATGGATTGCGCGCGCTGACATCGCCTTTCCACGGCTTCGAAGAACCGGTGCATGCGGCGGCCGCTGCCTACATGCGCGCCCTGTTCGACCTCGGTTTGGCGGGTCTCATGCACGTGTCTGATGCGCTCGCCGCCGGCAAATTCGTAATTGCGATCGGCTTTCTCGCCTATCTCATCGATTTTGCCCGTGCGCTCGCGGTGGGGCGCGATATCAATCGTGAGACGCTCGATACGGTGCTGCTTGCTGCCTCGATCGCCATCATCTTTTGGGCATGGCCCGCGCTCAAGAGCGGCGATGCCGCTCTCATTCGCCTCAATGCCACGCAGTTTCTGCTGCTTTGCGGCGCCGTGATCGTGCTCCTCATCGAGCGCCATCTCGATGAGACAGAAGCTGCTTCATCGCCGGCTTCCACTCAGGCGGGCGCGCTCGCGGCAGCTTAGACGAGTTAGAGCCTTCAGCGGGTAGGGCAGATTAGATTAGCGAAGCGTAATCCGCCACCTCATTTGTTGGCGGATTACGCCTTGATCTCGGGGTTACCCGAGATCAATTGCTAATCCGCCCTACGACGCCTCTTTCCCCCGCGGCTGCCAACCCTCTACAATTTGCGACATCAACCCGAACGGAGAAACGCGGATGGCAATGACCATGAATGGGCAAGTGCAGCTTCCCGCGACAAAGGATGTCGTGTGGGCGAAGCTCAACGATCCCGCGGTGCTCAAGGACTGCATTCCCGGCAGCGAGCAGTTCGACAGGATTGCCGAGAACGAGTTTGCGGCCATTGCCACGGTGAAGGTCGGCCCGGTGAAGGCAAGGTGGAAGGGAAAAGTGCGGCTGTCCGATCTCGATCCGCCGAACAGCTATCGTATCTCCGGGGAAGGGGAGGGAGGAGCTGTCGGGTTTGCCAAAGGCGGCGCCAAGGTCTCGCTCGCCGACCAGGATGGGGGCACGCTTCTCACCTATGACGTCGAGGCGCAGATCGGCGGGAAGCTCGCGCAACTCGGTCAGCGGCTCATCAACAGCGCCGCGAAAAAGACGGCAGATGATTTCTTTGCCAAGTTTGCGGTGGCCGTCGCCGCGGGCGGGTGACCTTGAGGGGCGCTCATCAACCGGCGATTGATGGTCCCGCCTGCTTTTAGAGGGTCGAAACAGGTGTTTATGCAACTTATGGTTGCAATGCGCTGCCGCCTGCGAACGGGCTTGACCCATCGTCCGTCCGCGGTTCAGTGTTGACTTCGGCCCGCTCGGGTCGCCAAATCGTGCCGATTTGGACCGGTTCTGCCGCTTGAGCCGGTGAGAGGCGCAAAAACCTAAGCGTTTAGACTGCAATCGAGGAGGAAGCCATGTCCGCCGTCGCTCTGACGGTGAACGGCAAAGCCGTCACCGCCGATGTCGATCCGCGCACCTTGCTGGTCCAGTACCTGCGCGAGAACCTGCGGCTCACCGGCACGCATGTGGGCTGCGATACATCCCAGTGCGGCGCCTGCGTGGTGCATGTGAACGGCAAGGCGGTCAAAGCATGCACCGTCTTCGTCTGGCAGCTCGAAGGGGCCGATGTTCTCACCATCGAGGGCGTCGCAGAGCCGACCGGTCCGCTGCATCCGATGCAGGAAGCCTTCCGCGAGAACCATGGCCTGCAATGCGGCTATTGCACCCCCGGCATGATCATGACCGCCCTCGACATGGTCTATCGCAAGGGACACGACCTCGACGACAAGACCATTCGCCACGAGCTCGAAGGCAATCTCTGCCGCTGCACCGGCTACCACAACATCGTCAAGGCGATCGCCGCCGGCGCCAAGGCGATGGAGGGCAAGCCGAGGGTCGGCCAACGCCAGCCGATGGAGGCAGCGGCCGGCTAGGGAGGAGCGTCATGGGCGCAACCGGCATAGGCGCGCCGCTGCGGCGCAAGGAAGACCAGCGTTTCATTACCGGCAAAGGCCATTACACCGACGACATCAATCGTCCCGGGCAAGCCTACGCCTATCTTCTGCGCTCGCCGCACGCGCACGCCACCATCAAGAAGATTGACACCGCAGCGGCGGCCGCGATGCCCGGCGCTCTCGCGGTGCTCACCGGCGGTGATCTCGCCGCCGACAAGATCGGCAATCTCATTTGCGGCTGGATGATCACCTCCAAGGACGGCTCGCAGATGAAGATGGCGCCGCATCCCGCGATCGCGCGGGAGAAGGTGAATTTCGCCGGCGATATCGTCGCGGTCGTCGTCGGCGAGACGCTCGCGCAGGCGATGGACGCGGCGGAGAGGATCAACGTTGATTACGCCGTGCTGCCGGCGGTGGCCGACCCTGCCACGGCGCAAGCGCAGGCGGCGCCGCAAATTCATGCGATAGCTCCGCGCAACACGGTCTATCAGTGGCAGCTCGGCGATGCGCCGGCCGTCGATGCCGCGTTGCGAGGAGCAAAGCACGTCACCCGGCTCGACATTATCAACAATCGCCTCGTCCCGAATGCGATCGAGCCGCGCGCGGCGATCGGCGAATATGACGCCGGGACCGACGCGCTCACGCTGTGGAACACGACGCAGAACCCCCACGTCGCCCGCCTCGTCATCTCCGCATTCGTCGGCATGGCGCCGGAGCACAAGCTGCGCGTGATCGCTCCCGATGTGGGCGGCGGTTTCGGCTCGAAGATTTTCATCTACCCAGAGGAGGTGATCTGCTTGTGGGCCGCGCGCCGCATCGGGCGGCCGGTGAAATGGGTCTCGGGTCGCTCGGAGGCGTTCCTCGCCGATGCGCACGGCCGCGATCACGTCACGCACGCGGAGATGGCGCTGAGCGAGGACGGCAGGATTACGGGAGTGCGGGTGAAGACGATCGCCAATCTCGGCGCCTACATGTCCACGTTCTCGTCCTCAATCCCGACCTATCTCTACGCAACGCTGCTTTCCGGCCAGTACGACATTCCCGCGATCCATTGCGAGGTCGATGCGGTCTACACCAATACCGCTCCGGTCGATGCTTATCGCGGCGCCGGGCGTCCCGAGGCGACGTTCGTGATCGAGCGTCTGGTCGAGGTGGCGGCGCGCGAGCTGGGGATGGATCCTGCCGAGCTGCGCCGAAAGAACTTCATCAGCCGTTTCCCGCATCAGACGCCGGTGATCATGAACTACGACGCGGGCGATTATCGCGCCTCGCTGGAGAAGGCGCTCAATCTCGCCGACTACGCGGGGGTCGCGAAGCGCAAGCGCGAATCCGCGCGCCGCGGCAAGCTGCGCGGGGTGGGTTTCTCCACCTACATCGAGGCCTGTGGTATTGCGCCGAGCCAGGCGGTGGGCTCGCTCGGCTGCGGGGTGGGCTTATGGGAATCGGCCGAGGTGCGGGTCAATCCCACCGGCAGCGTCGAAGTGCTGACCGGCTGTCACGCGCACGGCCAGGGGCACGAGACGACATTCGCCCAGGTCGTCGCCGATCGGCTCGGCATTGCGGTCGAGAACGTGAGCGTGGTGCACGGCGATACCGACAAGGTGCAGTTCGGCATGGGCACCTATGGATCGCGCTCCGGCGCGGTCGGCATTTCGGCGATCGTCAAGGCGCTGGACAAGGTCGAGGCCAAGGCGAAGAAGGTCGCAGCGCATCTGCTTGAGGCCGCCGAGGGCGACATCGTGCTAGCCGACGGCAAATTCACGGTGAGCGGCACGGACAAATCCGTCGCCTGGGGCGACGTCGCGCTCAACGCTTACAGCGCGCACAAATTTACCGGCCAGGAGCTGGAGCCCGGGCTCAAGGAGGGCGCGTTCTACGATCCGACCAACTTCACTTTCCCCGCCGGCTGCCACATCTGCGAGATCGAGCTCGATCCGGAGACGGGGGAAAGCGAGATCGTGGCGTGGACCGCGGTCGATGACTTCGGCACCGTCGTCAATCCGATGATCGTCGAGGGCCAGGTGCATGGCGGGATCGCCCAGGGCGTAGGACAGGCGCTGCTTGAGCGCGCGCTCTACGACAAGGATGGCCAGCTCGTGACCGGCTCGCTGATGGACTATTGCATGCCCCGCGCGCAGGACCTTCCGGCGCTCACGGTCGAGATGACCGAGACCAAATCGCCGTCCAACCCGCTCGGGATCAAGGGCTGCGGCGAGGCGGGTGCGATCGCCGCGCCGGTTGCCGTCATCAACGCGCTCACCGATGCGCTCGGCACGGAGAAGCTTTCAATGCCCGCAACGGCGCAGGCGGTCTGGCAATGCTTGCAGACGGTCGGCAACAGGGTCGTGCTTTAAATAGGAGATCACGATGTATGCATTCACCCCCCATCGGCCCACGACCGTGCGGCAGGCGGCGAGCCTGCTGGCGAAGCAGGAGGAAGCAAAGCTTGTTGCCGGCGGCCATACCTTGATCCCGACCATGAAGCTGCGGCTTGCCGGGCCGAAGCACCTCATCGACCTCTCCCAGATCGAAGGCTTGAGCTTCATCGAGATGAGCGGCCGCTCGCTCACTATCGGCGCGATGACACCGCATGCGGAGGTTGCGACCTCGGCGGTGGTCAAGGAGAGCATCCCGGCGCTCGCTGATGTCGCCTCCAAGATCGGCGATCCGGCGGTGCGCCATCGCGGCACGATCGGCGGCTCGATCGCCAACAATGATCCAAACGCGGATTATGCGGCCGCCGTGCTCGGGCTTGGGGCGACCGTCATCACCAACAAGCGCCGCATTCCTGCCGACGAGTTCTTCAAGGGGCTGTTCGAGACTGCCCTGGAAAACGACGAGATCATCACCAAGGTGCAATTTCCGAAGGTGAACAAGGCGGCTTATATGAAATTTCCCAACCCTGCCTCGCGCTATGCGCTGGTCGGCGTATTCGTGTCGAAGCGCGGCTCCGAGATCAGGGTCGCGGTGACGGGCGCTGGCGCGAGCGGCGTGTTCCGCGTCCCTGCATTCGAGGAGGCGCTCAAGAAGCGGTTCGGGCCGAAGTCGCTGGAAGGCATGACGATCCCCGCCGACGGCATGGCGAGCGACATCCACGGCAGCGCCGAGTACCGCGCCCATCTCGTCGGCGTGCTGGCGCGCCGCGCGGTCGCCGCCGCGGTGGCGTGAGCGGCGCGGTTGATGGTGCCGCGCGAGACGAATCGTAGGGGCGGCCCCCGGTGGCCGCCCTCATCGTAAAGGGCGCAGCCCGGATTGAGCCCGCGCAGGGGACGAAATCCGGGAGTGGCGTTGCCGCATGCGGCCATCTCGGATTTGCGTGCGCCGCATGGCGCGCTCCAATCCGGGCTACAGCTATTCAGTAGAACTAATCTCCATGACAAACCTCAAGCTCACCATCGCCTGCGGGCGCTATGACCGCACGCAGGCGCTCATCGATGGGCGCATTGAGCCGGAAGGCGTCGATCTGACGTTCATTGCGCTGCGGCCGGGAGAGACGTTCTGGCGCATGCTCAACCACGGCGAGTTCGACGCTTCGGAAATGTCGCTCTCCTCCTACACGATCCTGCGCTCGGAAGAGGATACGCGCTTCATCGCCATTCCAGTGTTTCCCTCACGCACCTTTCGCCATTCCGCGCTCTATCTGCGCACGGACTCCAAGATCGAAAAACCCGAGGACCTCAAGGCCAGGCGCGTGGGCGTCGGCGACTATCAGATGACGGCGGCGGTCTGGGTGCGGGGCTTGCTTGCGCACGAATATGGCGTGCTGCCGCACGAGATCGAGTGGGTGATCGGCCGACCGGTGCGCGCGGTCACGCCGCCGGCAGGCGTGCGGCTGCGCGCGATGCCGGCCGATACGAATCTGGAGACGATGCTCGAGCGCGGCGAGATCGATGCGCTCGTCTCCGTCATGATCCCGAAGGGGCTCGGCACGAACGTTCGCCGCCTGTTTGCAGATTTTCGAGCGGTTGAGGCTGCCTATTTCAAGAAGACCGGCATATTTCCCATCATGCATACGTTCGTGCTCAAAACGCGCCTCTACGAGGAGAATCCGTGGCTGGCGATCAGCTTCTATCGCGCCTTCTGCCGGGCGCGCGACATCGCCTATCGCACGATGCACGATACCGATGCATTGACCGTCGGCCTGCCCTGGGTGATCGATGAGGTCGAATCGATGCACAAGCTGTTCGGCGCACAAATTTGGGATTACTCCATCGCGGGGAGCCGGCCGGCGCTCGACGCGCTCGTGGCTTACCTCGATGAGCAAGGGCTCTCACGCCGGCGCATGAAGGTCGAGGAGCTGTTTGTCCCGAATATCGAGCCTGCTCTCGCGGAATATCTGCGAGGAACGGGCGAGGATTGAGGAGGAAGCAACCGCCATGCTGGACAAGCCGAAATGCCCGGTGATCGCGCTCGAGGAGCACTACTGGGACAGAGAGCTCGCCGCGCAATTCGCCGGTGTCGAGAGCGTGCGCGGCGAGGAGACGCTCAAGCGCCTCTACGATCTTTCCGAGCTGCGCATTCGCGAGATGGATGAGGCCGGCATCGACATGCAGATCCTCTCGCACGGCGCCCCCTCGGCGCAGAAGCTTTCCGGCGCAGACGCGGTCGCGCTCACCCGGCGCGTCAATGACCGCCTGCATGCGGCAGTCTCGGCAAACCCGAAGCGCTTTGCCGCCTTCGCGGCCTTGCCCACGAGCGAGCCCAAGGCAGCCGCCGATGAGCTCGAGCGCACGACCAGGCTCGGCTTCAAGGGGCCGATGATCCACGGCCTCGCCAACGGCGCCTTCCTCGACGACAAGCGGTTCTGGCCGATCTTCGAGCGCGCGCAGGCGCTCGATGTCCCGGTTTATCTGCATCCGTCCGTGCCGCTACCGGCCGTGATGGACGCCTACTACAAGGATTACGCCAAGGACTTCCCGATGGTGATCCGCGCCGCCTGGGGCTTTACCGTGGAAACCGCGACGCAGGCGATCCGGCTAGTGCTCAGCGGCCTCTTCGATGCCTATCCGCGGCTCAAGATCGTCCTCGGCCATCTCGGCGAGACGCTGCCGTTTCTGGTCTGGCGCGTGGATCAGGCGCTGTCGCGCCCCGGCGCCAAGACCTTGAGCTTCCGCGATGTGTTTTGCGAGCGCTTCTACATCACCACCAGCGGCAATTTCTCCAATCCGGCGTTGTTGTGCTGCGCGATGGAGATGGGCATTGACCGCATCCTGTTCGCGGTTGATTGGCCCTTTGTTGCCAACAAGCCGGCGGTGGACTGGATGCGGACGGCGCCGCTCTGCAACGAGGACAAGGCGAAAATCCTCAGCGGCAACGCCAAGCGCCTGTTTCGGCTGTGAGCGGCAGGAAGAGGCGCGTGAACGTGGCAGGCAGGATTGCATGGGGGCATGCCGTGCGGCTATCACCCCTGGGGCGCATCGTCCTGCGGCCGCGGGCCCGTAGCTCAATGGTTAGAGCCGACCGCTCATAACGGTCTGGTTGGAGGTTCGAGCCCTCCCGGGCCCACCGTTATTTCTGAAACTTCTTGCGGGTCTTACTCCCGCCGACCACAGAAACGTCGGCGGTGCTCTTGCCAGCAATAGCATTGGCTGCGCCCTTCAGATGATCGGGGCTGTGGTGTCCATAGACCCGATCCAGCGTTTCGGCTGACATGCCGAGATAGCCTGCTGCTTGCCAGATCGACACACCGCGCTGCATGAGCCACGTTGCGGCGGTGTGCCGGAGTGTATGCGGAACGATTCTACCGGCTTCGTCCTGGGGTGACGCACCTGCAATGGCGCTAGCACGCGTGCCTGTATAAATGCCGATGAGAACGAAGCGTGCGAGATGCCGTAAAGGGCGCTTTCCCGTCGGAAGCTTTTGGCCTTCTGCAGAACCGCGG
>Ga0306920_100008236_pt1 | contig 13830 bp, 9 predicted proteins | sample flu12Cox44000170_FD_204666 | JGI IMG/M metagenome (GOLD analysis project Ga0306920, IMG submission 204666) | Lab enrichment of tropical soil microbial communities from Luquillo Experimental Forest, Puerto Rico - flux4day.12C.oxic.44.000.170 (v2)... | ecosystem: Environmental > Terrestrial >... | reverse complement strand
AAATGATCTTTTCGAGTGTTTTGAATGTTCGTGGTTTTCGTGACGAGAGGAGATCCCGATGGCGAAGATGTACTACGACGACTCCGCGGACCTGGCGCTGATTCAGCAGAAGAAGGTCGCGATTATCGGTTACGGATCCCAGGGGCACGCGCACGCCTTGAACCTCAAGGACAGCGGTGTCAGCGTCAAGGTCGGCTTGCCGGCGACGAGCCGTTCGCGCGCCAAGGCGCAGGCGGCCGGGCTGACGGTCGGCGATGTCGCGGAGGTCACGAAATGGGCCGACGTGGTGATGATCCTGATCCCGGACACGTCGCAGGCCAGGATCTATCGCGAAGAGATCGAGCCGAATCTCGCGCCAGGGAACATGGTGATGTTCGCGCACGGCTTCAACATCCGCTTCGGCGCGATCGTTGTCCGCAAGGATGTGGACGTCTCGATGGTGGCGCCGAAATCCCCCGGCCATCGCGTGCGTGAGCTGTTCGTCGAAGGCGCCGGGACGCCGGCGCTGTTTGCCATCGAGCAGGACGCGACCGGCGATGCCCGCGCGCTCACCCTGTCCTACGCGAAAGGCATCGGCGTGATGCGCGCGGGAGTGATCGAGACCACGTTCAAGGAAGAGACCGAGACCGATCTCTTCGGCGAGCAGGCCGTCCTGTGCGGCGGCGTCAGCGCGCTCGTCAAGGCCGGGTTCGAGACCCTGGTCGAGGCCGGCTATCAGCCGGAAATCGCCTACTTCGAGTGCCTGCACGAGCTGAAGCTGATCGTCGATCTCATTTACCAGGGCGGCTTGAACTACATGCGGTACTCGGTGAGCGACACCGCCGAGAATGGCGATTACACCGGCGGTCCGCGCATCGTCACCGAGGCGACCAAGCGCGAGATGAAGCAGATGCTGGCGGAGATCCAGAACGGGACCTACGCCAGGGCCTGGATCGCCGAGAACGAAGCCGGCCGGCCGAATTTCAACAAACTGCGCGAGGCCGATCGCAACCATCAGATCGAACAGGTCGGCATCCGCCTGCGCGCGCTGATGCCGTTTCTCAAGCCGGTCACCTCCGACGTGCCGGCGGCGGAAACCGTGGGGACGGGAAGCTAGCGGCGCCGTCCGCGGCTCAACAATTTGTGTAAGCTGTAGCCGGTGCGACTTGCCGCCGGCGCACGGCTCGGACCGTACGAGATTCTCGCGCTCATCGGCGCGGGCGGGATGGGCGAAGTCTACAAGGCCCGCGACAGCCGCCTCGGACGCGACGTCGCGGTGAAGATCCTCTCGCCGGACACGTCCTCCTCGCCCGAGGCGCGCGGGCGTTTCGAGCGGGAGGCGCGGACGATCTCGCAGCTGTCGCATCCCCACATCTGCGCGCTGTTCGACGTTGGCGAAGCGTCGGATCCCCAGTCTCCAACCCCTTGTCCCTACCTCGTGATGGAACTGCTCGAGGGCGAGACGCTGGCCGATCGCATCGCCTGTGGAGCGGTGCCGCTCGACCAGACCGTGCGCTACGGCGTTCAGATCGCGGACGCCCTCGACGGCGCACATCGTCGCGGTATCGTGCATCGCGACCTGAAGCCGTCCAACGTGATGATCACGAAGGCGGGTGTGAAGCTGCTCGACTTCGGTCTCGCGAAACCGGCGGCGTTGGCCGCGCACGCCGAAACTGCGGCGCCGGCCCAACCCCTGACGGGACGTGGCAAGATCGCCGGCACCGTGCAGTACATGGCGCCGGAACTGTTTGCCGGACGGCCGGCAGACGCGCGGAGCGATATCCACGCGCTCGGCGCCGTGATCTACGAGATGGCGACGGGTCGTGTTGCGTTCGGTGGGTCGTTACAGACGATCGAGCCAGCCGCGCTCGATCGACTGGTCCGGACCTGCATGGCGGCCGACCCGGACGAGCGCTGGCAATCGGCGCACGATGTACGGCTCCAGCTTCGCGAAGTGGCCGAGGCCTCGACGCCGGCCCCCGCCATCACTGAGTCGACTGCGATGGCGCGGTCGTCGGCACCATGGGCGATCGCGGGGGCGGCGATTCTCATCGCGATTGCGGCGCTGCTTGGAAGCAGAGGCCAGACCAGCCGCACAAATACAGGCGGGACGAGGCCTGGTGTGATCCGTTTTCCGATCGCGCCGCCGCCCGGTGGTGCGTTCAGCGACACCGTGGAAACGTCGTGCATCGCGCTATCGCCCGATGGCTCCCAGCTTGCGTATGTAGCCTCTGACGCCGCAGGGCTGCGGCGCGTGTGGATTCGCGCGCTCTCCTCAATCGATGCGCGTCCCCTCGCCGGCACCGACAATGCGCGGACGGTAATCTGGTCGCCGGATGGGCGCGCGATCGCGTTCTTTGCGGGCGACAAGTTGAAGCGCCTCGACGTTCCTGATGGTATACCGGTCACCGTGAGCGATGTCCCCGACGTGCGCGTTGCCGCGTCGTGGGGCGACGGCCAGATTCTGTTCTCGGCAGTGCCCGGCGGCATCTTTCGCGTTCCGTCCAACGGTGGGGTGCCGGTCGTCGAGCGGGCATTCGATCGTGCGCATGGTGAACAGGGTGCCGTCTTGCCGGCGTTCCTTCCGGACGGCAAGCGATACCTGTATCTCTCACGGCGAATCAATGACGTGGGCCTCGTGATGATCGCCGAAATCGGCAAGCCGGACGCCGCACAGGTGTTGACAGCGGTCTCGGGGGCTCAATATGTCGATCCCGGCTATCTGGTATTCGCGAGGGAGGGGACGCTCGTCGGCCAGCCTTTCGATGCGGCGACGGGCCGCACGACCGGCGAGGCCTTTTCGATTGCCGACCCCGTCCGCTATTTCTATTCGACGGGCGGCGCGACCTACACCGTGTCGCGGACAGGCGTGCTCGTCTATCAGGCGCACGCCGAGCGGGCAAAGCTTGCGTGGCTCGATCGCGCGGGCAAGACGCTGGGCGTTGTCAGCGACTCGCTGTCGGTGGGCCGCGTGCGGCTGTCGCCGGACGGTGGCCAGGTGCTCTTCGATCGGGCGACTCCCAACCTCGGCTCCTTCGACCTCTGGCGCTATGACGCCGCCCGCGGTGTCGAGCAGCGAATCACGACCGATCGACTCAGCGAGGCCGGTGGCGTGTGGCTGCCGAACGGGTTGGCGATTTTCCATGGCGGGACGCCGCCTCATCTCTTTCGCCGTAATTTGGCCACCGGCGCTCAAGAGGAGTTGCTGCATCCGCCGAGCTTCTCGTTGACTGAGGACGTATCGCCGGACGGCAAGACGTTCGTCTTTACTCAGCGGACGCCGCGCGGCAACTTCGATATCTGGACACTTCCGCTCGGCGGCGGCGCGCCTTCGCCGCTGTTGGAGACGCCGTTCGATGAGATGAGCGTGCGCTTCTCGCGCGACGGCCGCTACATCGCGTTTGCGTCGGACGAATCCGGGCGCTACGAGATTTATGTCGCCCCGTTTCCGACCGGCGAAAAGGTCCGCGTCTCGGCCGAAGGCGGCAACGTCCCTCGCTGGAGCCACGACGGGCGTGAGCTGTTCTACATCTCAGGGGATCTGCATCTCGTGTCGGTCCCCGTGCAAACGTCTCCGACCCTCACGTTCGGCGTCCCACAGCGCTTGTTTGCCGTCGCCCGCGCGCAGAAATGGGACGATGCCAAGAACTTCGACTCGTGGCCGGACTTCGACGTCTCGCTCGACGGCACGAAGTTTCTCGCGGTGATTCCGCAACCGGCAAATCAGGAGCCGCTGACCGCCGTCCTGAACTGGACGACGGCCGTGGGGACGCGGTGAACTCGATACGCCGAAACCGCTGTTCGTATTGCCGAGCCGGCGCGTCCTGGAGGACTACGACGTGGCCGTCGATGCGTCTGCCTCGTTGCGATCGTGACCGACGTTCGCGGCGATGAGCAGCCGCTGACGGTAGTTTTGAACTGGACGGCAGAGGCTGGACGGCTTGACCGCTAAACGTCACACGTAGTAAAACTTGCACCGACTCGTGCAGTACCCGGCACGCGTATGAATCCCATTCATGGACAAACTCGTCGAGCGCGAAACCGCGACTCGTAACCCACTGGTCGCCGCGCCCGCCCTCGCCGTTCAATTCTTCCTGATTCCGCTGGCCGTCGTCGGCATTACCGTCACTGTGTACGTCGGGTTCCGTTCGCTGCTCGCCAACGATCGCACGCCCCAGGAATACCTGAGCGAAGTGCGGAACGGCGGCTCCGATCGCCGCTGGCCCGCGGCCTACGAGCTGTCGCGCCTGATGGGCGACCCGAAGGTTCGCGCAGATCGGACGCTGGCGCCCGAGCTTGTGAAGGCGTTCGAAGCGGCAAAAGACGACGATCCCCGGGTGAGACAGTATCTGGCGCTCGCCATCGGCAGACTGGATCCGCCGCTTCCGCCCGAAGCAGTCGCCGGTCTGACCAAGGCGCTCGACTCAGCGGACGGCGAGTCGCGTGTGAGCGCGATCTGGGCGCTCGGCTCATCCGGCGATCCTGCGGTCGTCTCGACGCTGCAGCCGCTGGCTGCCTCGGAAGACAAAGGGATCCGCAAGATGGTGGTCTATGCGCTTGGCGCGTTGCCTGGCGACGCACAGATCGTGACGCTCCGGACGGCACTCGAAGATGCCGAGCCGGACGTCCGCTGGAACGCGGCGGTGGCGCTCTCGCGCAAGGGGCGCCACGAAGGCATCGCCGTGATCCGGCAGATGCTCGACCGGCAGTACGTCGAGCAGCAGGTGAAGCGCGAAGTCAGGCAGGACGAAGATCGGGATCCGGTAGCAGACGTCATGATCAGCGGCTTGCGCGCGGCCGCGACGCTCAAGGATGAAGCGCTCAAACCCTCGGTGACGACTCTCAGCCAGCAGGACCGCAGCATGAAGGTCCGGCAGGCCGCGCTCGAAGCGCTGAAGGTGATTGGATAACAGACATGGCCGACGAGACGAAACCTGAAGGCACCGCGACGGCGTCCCCGCCGTCTCCAGCGCCCGCGGCACCGGCCGCGGCGGCCCACGCCGCCAAGCCGGCCGCGCCGCGCCCGCCGGCGGCTCCCGTTCCAGACCTCGCGGGCAAGACGACCTCGGCGGCGTCGCCCGGTGGAGCAGCCGCGGCGAAACCGGCGCCCGCGGCGGCGGCGAAAGCCGCCACGCGTGACGCCGACGACACGTCTCCGCTCTTGAATCGGCGCGCATGGATGGGTCTCGCGTGGGGCGCGTTCTCCGCGGCCTCCGCCGCCGCGCTCGCGGCTACCGGACGCTTCATGTTCCCGAACGTGCTCAACGAGCCGCCGCAACAGTTCAAGGCCGGCTTCCCGAACGAATATGGTTTGGGGGTGGACGAGCGCTGGAAAGAGAAATTCGGTATCTGGCTCGTGCGCATCGCGGACGAAAACGTCGAGCCGCACGGCAGCGGTTTTTACGCCCTTTTCACCATCTGCACGCACCTCGGCTGCACGCCGAACTATCTTTCGGCGGAAAACAAGTTCAAGTGTCCGTGTCATGGCAGCGGCTATCGCCTGACGGGGGTCAATTTCGAAGGACCCGCGCCACGGCCGCTCGAGCGCGCGAAAATCTCGCTGTCCGACGACGGCCAGATCCTCGTCGACAAGAGCCGGAAGTTCCAGTACGAGCTTGGTCAGTGGACGGATCCAGACGCGTTTCTCAAGGCGTGACGAACCGAATCTCAGGATGTGAGGATTTGAGGAACTGAGGAACTGAAGCCCTGCGCTTCCCAAATCCTTGGATTCTCAAATTCTCGAATTTTTTGCGAGTTTCTCTCTTATGGCTGAGACGAAGACAATCGCTCCGAAGGAAGGTCCCGGCACTCAGTTCTGGAACTGGCTGACAGAGACGCAGGTGTGGACATCGGTGTTCCGGCACGGCCGCCCGGACAGCGACCGCAACCGCGTCCTCGTCATGCTGTCGAACGTGTTCCTGCACCTGCATCCGGTCCGCATCCGGAAGTCCGGCGTGAAGTTGCGCTACACATGGTGCATGGGCGGGTTGAGCTTCTTTCTCTTCCTGGTGCTCACGTTCACCGGCCTGCTGCTGATGTTCTACTACCGGCCGACGCTCGAGTACGCGTACTCGGACATCATCGGCCTGCGGGAACACGTGCCGCTCGGGATCATGCGCGAGATGCACCGGTGGGGCGCGCACGCCATGGTCATCACGGTGTGGCTGCACATGTTCCGCGTCTTCATGACCGGGTCGTACAAGCCGCCGCGCGAGTTCAACTGGTCGGTCGGCGTCATCATGCTGGTGCTGACGCTGCTGCTGTCGTTCACCGGCTACCTGCTGCCGTGGGATCAGCTGGCGATCTGGGCGATCACCGTCGGCTCGAACATGGCGCGCGCAACGCCGTTCCTCGGCTACGAAGGTCCAGGCGCGCAGCTGCTGCGGCTCGGCGATGTGCCCCTGATTCACGCCTACGACGACGCGCGGTTCGCCCTGCTCGGTGGGTCGTTCGTCGGTGAGGGCGCGCTGCTGCGGTTCTACGTGTTGCACTGCGTTGGCCTGCCGCTCGGCATCGCGGTGCTGATGGCGGTCCACTTCTGGCGCGTTCGGAAGGACGGCGGGATCAGCGGACCACTCTAGAATTCGGAATGGGGAATTCGGAATTTGGAATTCAAAGAATTCTGAATTCCGGCTTCTCAATTCTTAATTGCGAGGATCTCAGTACATGGGTTTCATCAAGGGTGCCATTAACGCAGTCGCCGATCCGCGGCTGTTCTTCATGCTCGCGGTCCTCGGGCTTGTCGTCATGGTCTGGAAGCGCGAATCGATCGCGTCGAACACGATCGGCTACGCGCTGCTCGGCCTGCTCGGGGTGTTTTTCATCTTCGGGACGTTCGATCCGAACTTCCGGCTCATCGTCACGAAGCCTGACAACGTGCCGATCGTCGGACTGATCTTCCTGCTGGCGTTCTTCGTGTGGTACTCCATCCGCGAAGCGGTGCTGAACGATCGGCGGATCACGGCCGGCAAGGGGCCGATCGAAAAGGAAGAATCGGATCGCGTCTGGGTCTGGCCCGATCTCGTCTACACCGAGCTCATCTCGCTGATCCTCTGCTCGGTCGTCCTGATCGTCTGGTCGATTTTCCTGAAGGCGCCGCTCGAGCAGCCGGCGAACCCTGCGAATACGCCGAACCCGTCCAAGGCGCCCTGGTATTTCCTGGGACTGCAGGAGATGCTGGTCTACTTCGATCCGTGGCTCGCCGGCGTCGTGCTGCCCGGCCTGATCATCGTGGGCCTGATCTGCATCCCCTACGTCGACAAGAATCCGAAAGGCAATGGCTACTTCACGTTCAACGAGCGCAAGGCCGAGATCACGATCTTCCTGTTCGGCTTCGTCGTGCTCTGGTGCTCGCTCATCGTGCTTGGCACCTTCCTCCGGGGACCGAACTGGAACTTCTTCGGCCCGTTCGAGTTCTGGGACATTCACAAGCTGGCAGCGCTGACCAACGTCAACCTGTCGGAATATTTCTGGATCCGGATGCTCAAGACCGCGTATCCGTCCAACTGGTTCCTCCGGGAGATTGTCGGCATCCTGTTCGTGCTGTTCTACGTCTTCCTGCTGCCGGTGCTCCTCGCGAAGATGGCGTTCAAGACGTATTACGAGAAGCTCGGCCCGTCGCGCTACTACGTCAGCGTCGTGCTCTTCCTGATGATGATGTCGCTGCCGATGAAGATGCTCGCGCGCTGGCTGTTCAACCTGAAATACATCGTCGCGATTCCCGAATTCTTCTTCAACATCTAACATGGCTGAAAAAAAGAGCGTCGGGCACGCCTATAACGTCGACTTCCTGAACGTCGTCTTCGCGGCATCCAGCCTGTTCCTGTTTCTCTCGGTCATCTGGATGGTGTGGGACGATTTCGACCGCGACTGGAAGAAGACGCAGCGCGCCTTCTCACAGCTCGAGACCCAGGTTACGCAGCTGAACCTGCAGCAGGCCGGACGCGCGGTCGACAAGAACAGGCTCGCCGGCCTGACCACCCAGGAAGCGGCGGCCAGGAAGAAGGTCACCGCGAACCAGGCCAAGGTCGACGAACTGCAGGCCAAGCTGAAGGACGCGAACAACAAGCTGTTCCGCGCGACGACCGCCTTCCAGACGATGAAGGCGACCTACGATCAGGATCGCTACGACTTCGAGGCGACGCGCGCCAACGGCGGGGACTACGCGAAGAAGGAAGCGATCGCCAAGGACGAGGAACGGCAGCTCGGCGAGCTCGATCTGGCCCGCGAGAAGGCCGAGGCCGATGTCGCCGACGTCCAGAAGCAGCTGGGGCAGTACACCGGCGAAGTGGTCACGGTGCAGAAGTCGATCGACGAGATCAACGCCGAACAGGATCGCCTGCGCAAGCGGCTCACGGTCATCGCGCCGAGCATGATCAAGACCTACTTCCGGAACGCGCCGCTGCTCGATTTCATGGCGCCGACCCTGAAGGTTCAGCAGATCCTGCTTCCCAACGTCGTCGACGACGTGAACTTCATCCGCGTCGGGAAGATGGACCGCTGTCAGACGTGCCACCTGGCCATCGACAAGAAGGGCTACGAGAAGTATCCGCAGCCGTTCACGACCCATCCCGATCTCGCGACGTACCTGGGCGGCAGTTCATCGCACCCGATCGACAAGACCGGCTGCACCGTCTGCCACGAAGGTATGGGTCAGTCGGTCAGCTTCCGCGATGCGGCCCACATGCCGCAGAACGAGAAGCAGAAGGAAGAGTGGGAGAAGAAGTATCACTGGGAACAGCCGCACCTGTGGGACTACCCGATGCTGCCGGTCGGCATGACCGAGGCGTCGTGCGCGAAGTGCCACAAGCAGCAGGTCTACATCCCGAAAGCTGACAAGCTCAACATCGCGTACGCGACCTACGAACGCGCGGGATGCTACGCGTGCCACAAGACGAAGGGCTTCGAGAACGTCAAGAAGCCGGGGCCGATTCTGACGAAGATCGACTCGAAGCTGTCGCAGGACTGGGTAAAGAACTGGATCCGCAATCCGAAGGCGGTGAAGCCGACGACCTGGATGCCGCGGTTCTTCTACAACTCGAACAACAACGGACCGGCGGACGCGCCGCGCAACGAGGCCGAGATCAGCGCGATTGCCGCGTATCTCTTCGCGAATGCCGAGCCGCACGAGTTCGCCGTGAAGAACCCGTCGCACGGTGATGCCAAGCGCGGCGAGGAGATCGTCAAGCAGATCGGCTGCCAGGGTTGTCACGTCGTCGGCGAAGGCTCGCGATCCGACGCCGGACCGCGGCGCACCTTCGGGCAGCCGCTGGAGAACATCGGCAACAAGACGACCTACGAGTGGATCTACAACTGGGTGCGCGATCCGAAGCACTACAGCCCGGCAACCTACATGCCGAACCTGCGTCTCACCGACGCGCAGGTGGCCGACGTCGCGACGTACCTCGTGGGCTTGAAGGGGCCGGCCGGCGATGCGGCGAAGGCGACGCCCGACGCCAAGGTCACCGACGATGTGCTGCTCGACTACATGAAGAACGTGATGCCCTTCGAGGAAGCGAAGGCGCAGCTCGCGAAGATGAGCCCGCAGCAGAAACAGGTCGATCTGGGTCAGCGCGCGATCAGCCGCTACGGCTGCTTCAGCTGTCACGACATCAAGGGCTTCGAGAAAGCGCAGTCGATCGGCACGGACCTGTCCGAGGAAGGCAGCAAGCTGGTCACGCGTCTCGACTTCGCGTTCATCACGGACATTCCGCATACGTCCAAGACCGCGTGGTTCGACCGGAAGCTTCACGATCCGCGCATCTTCGACAAGGGCCGCGTGCTGCAGCCGCTCGAGAAGCTGCGCATGCCGAATTTCGACTTCACCGATCAGGAAGTCAATCGGCTGCTGACCGCGATCATGAGCTTCCAGCGCGAGATTCAGCCGCCGGCGGCGATGCCCGCGCGATCCGCGCGGGTCGACAACCTGGGCGTGGGACGCACGCTTGTTCACCGGCGAAATTGCGTCGGCTGTCACATTATTGAGGGCGACGGCGGAGACTTCATCAAGCTCGTCGCCGATCCGTCGCTGGGCCCGCCGATGCTGACTCCCGAGGGCGCGCGCGTGCAGCCCGACTGGCTGTACGCGTTCATTCGAGGACCGATCACGATCCGGCCGTGGCTGGACGTCCGGATGCCGACCTTCGGACTCGACGATCAGAACATCAACCAGGTGATCAGCTACTTCGGATCGATCTCGAACACGATCGGACCGTTCCAGACGCACGAGGTGCGGACGGCGAGCAACGCCGACACCGGCGGCAAGCAGCTGTTCGAGCTGTTGAAGTGTCAGCAGTGCCACGTGCTCGGCGCGATTCCCAAGGACCAACCGACGTCGAACCTCGCGCCCGATTTGCGTATGGCGCCGGAGAGGCTGCAACCCGATTGGATCATGCAGTGGCTGAAGAAGCCGTCGGATATTCTCCCGGGCACGCGCATGCCGGCGTTCTGGCCTGACTATCCGAAGTCGTTCTACCCGCAGCTGGGAGGCGACGCCGAAGCGCAAATGAAAGCCATTCGCGACCACCTCCTGACGTTCCGCGGAGGGCCCAGCCCGAAGGTTGGGGCCGCCAAGAGCGCGAATAACAACTAGGCAGGACGGCCAGGAAGGGCGGGATAGGCAGGAAGTGCGGGAAAGGAAGAGGACGCGGAGAGCGTCCTGCCCCGTTCACTCCCATCCTGCCCCTCCAGCCTGTCCTGCCCATTCCCGCCGGTATAATCGATCGTGCTCCGTCCCTACCGCGGAACGTCCCCCCGCGTTGATCCCACTGCCTTCGTCGATGCCAGCGCACAAGTCATCGGTGACGTGGAAATCGGCGAGGAAAGCAGTGTCTGGATGTGCGCGGTCATGCGGGGCGATGTGCATTCGATCCGTGTAGGCCGCCGCACCAACATTCAGGACGGGTCCATCGTTCATGCGATGTCCGGCACGTATCCGACTCGCGTGGGTGACAACGTGACGATCGGCCACGCCGCGGTGATCCACGGCTGCATCATCGAAGATCAGTGCCTGATCGGCATGGGTGCCATTCTGCTGAACGGCGTGCACGTCGGCAGCGGATCGATCGTTGCCGCGGGCACACTGCTCGTCGAAGGGCAGAAAGTGCCGCCGCGATCGCTGGTGATGGGCAGCCCCGGCAAGGTGAAGCGGCTGCTGACGCAGTCGGAAATCGCCGATATCCAGCGCTACGCCGATGTCTATGTCGGCTACCGGCTCGATTACATGGCGGGAGCTTAGGAACTACGGATTTGAGGATTTGAGGAAGTAGTGCGGGCCTTTCGGCGCCTGCCAATGAAATGAGCGATCGACAATCGACGAAACCCGCCCGCGGTACCCGCGATTTCCTTCCCGACGATCTCCGCCGCCGCGACTATGTCATCGGCGTCGTGCGCGACGTCTATCAGCGGTACGGCTTCGAGCCGCTCGAGACGCCAGCGTTCGAGAACATCGAAACGCTGATGGGCAAGTACGGCGAGGAGGGCAATCAGCTCATCTTCAAGATCCTCAAGCGAGGCGAGGGCGAGAAGAGCGGTGAGGCCAACCTTGCGCTGCGGTACGACCTGACCGTGCCTCTCGCGCGCGTTGTCGCGGAACATCAGGCCACGCTGCCGACGCTGTTCAGGCGGTACCAGATTCAGCCGGTGTGGCGTGCCGATCGTCCCGCGCGCGGCCGGTTTCGCGAATTTTACCAGTGTGACATCGACGCGACGGGCACGACGTCGCCGGTCGCCGAGGCGGAGATTCTGGGCGCGGTGAGCGAGATTCTCACGTCGCTGGGGTTCAGCGATTTCGTGATTCGCCTGAATCATCGTGGGCTGCTGATGGCGCTGCTCGATGACGCGGGCGTGTCGGAGACGCAGCACGGAGATGCGCTGGTCGCGCTGGACAAGCTGGACAAGATCGGCGCCGACGGCGTCGCGAAGGAGTTCGCGGCGCGCGGCATCCCGCAAGACGCTGGTGCGAAGGCGCTGGCGAACTTCGTGGTTGGCGGCCCGGCGGCACCGGGTGAGGCGCCCGGCGACACGCTCGCTCGGCTGCGCGGCGTGCTGGGCGAGCATGAATCGCTCACAAATTTGAACACGATCGTCGACCTCGCCGCGTCTACGCCGGCGGCGGGACGGATTCGGGTCGATCCGAGTCTCGCCCGGGGGCTGTCATACTACACGGGCGCGATCATGGAGATTGCGGTCGAAGGGATTGGCAGCCTCGGCGGCGGCGGCCGGTACGACAACCTCGTCGGCATGTTCCTCGGACGCCCCGTACCCGCCTGTGGTTTTTCGCTCGGGCTGGAGCGGATCATCGTCGTGATGACCGAGCGCGGCATGTTTCCGCCCTCGGTCGTGACCAGCGCTGTAGATATCGTGGTGACATTTCTCGATGACGCGTCGCGCGCGGAGGCGCTGAAGCTAGCCGGTGAGCTGCGTGCGGCGAGGTTCCGGGTGGATGTGTTTCCCGAGGCGAGTCGCAAGTTCGACAGACCGTTGAAGTACGCTTCGGCGCGCGGCGCGCGCGTCATGGCGATTTTCGGAGAAAATGAAGTCACACGAGGCGAGGCGAGCCTCCGGAATCTCACGACGCGCGAGCAAATCGCCGTGCCACGAGACAAGGCTGTGGCTTCGATAAGCCAGCTGCTGACCGAGATCTCTGAACGACGAACGACAAACGACGAACCAGAACGACGAACCTAGAACGACGAACGTCGAACGATTAGAAGGCGAATGACTTCACACCTCGGCGACCTGAAACGAACCCATACCTGCGGCGCGCTGCGTCCCTCGGACGTCGGCGCCGATGTGGTCCTGCTCGGGTGGGTGCACCGGATCCGCGATCTCGGCGGCGTCACATTTCTCGACATCCGCGACCGCGCGGGCGTTTCGCAGGTCGTCGTGCGCGAGAACGACGCGTTGATGACCGTGGCCAAGCGGCTCCGCTCGGAGTTCGTCGTCGGCGTCTCCGGCGTCGTTCAGCGGCGATCGTCCGACACCGTGAACCCGAAGCTGGCGACGGGTGAAGTCGAGGTCCTCGTACGCGACATCCGCCTTCTCAACGAGGCGAAGACGCCACCCTTCCAGATCGCGGAAGATGGCCCGGTCTCGGAGGACGTCCGACTCAAGTACCGCTACCTGGATCTGCGGCGGCCGCGTCTCCAGTCGAACATCGGGCTGCGCCACCGCGTCGCCCTCGCGATCCGGAAATATTTCGACGCCAACGGATTCTGGGAGATCGAGACGCCGATTCTCGCGAAGTCGACGCCGGAAGGGGCGCGCGACTTCCTGGTGCCCAGCCGCGTGCACCACGGCGAGTTCTACGCGCTGCCGCAGTCGCCGCAGATCTTCAAGCAGATCCTGATGATTGCGGGCACCGATCGGTACTTTCAAATCGTCCGCTGCTTCCGCGACGAGGATCAGCGTGCCGACCGGCAGCTCGAGTTCACGCAGGTCGACGTGGAAATGTCCTTCGCGCAGCCCGACACGGTCTACGCGCTCATCGAACCCCTGATGCCGGAGATCTTCAAGGAGATCGGCAAGGAGGTCACGCTGCCGATCCGGCGGATGGCCTACGCGGAAGCCATTGCGCGGTACGGCTCGGACAAGCCGGACTTGCGCTGCGGGATGGAGATTCACGATCTCTCCGACATCTTCCGGGAGTCCGAGTTCCGCGTGTTCAAGCAGATCGTCGCCGATGGGGGAGCCGTCCGCGGGTTCGTGGTGAAGGGCGGCAACCGATATACGCGCAGTCAGCTCGATGTGCTCGTCGATCAGGCGAAGGGGCTCGGGTTCACCGGTCTGATCTGGGTGCGTCCCGGCGCGCCGCCACTGAGCTCGGTGAAGTCGCTTGGCGAAGGCGTGCTT
>Ga0306920_100008235_pt1 | contig 13830 bp, 11 predicted proteins | sample flu12Cox44000170_FD_204666 | JGI IMG/M metagenome (GOLD analysis project Ga0306920, IMG submission 204666) | Lab enrichment of tropical soil microbial communities from Luquillo Experimental Forest, Puerto Rico - flux4day.12C.oxic.44.000.170 (v2)... | ecosystem: Environmental > Terrestrial >... | reverse complement strand
GTATTCATGCCGATTTGAGGGGGATGCAATCGCCCGTCAGCCTTACCTTCGCATACTCTCCCAGGCGCGCATTCCGTCGCACCGCCCGAATCGAAAGGAGTCAACCCAGGTCCAAGGAAGCAGCCCAGCACCACACCGACGCCGCCCATCATCCATGAGCAAGCCGCGCATCACCACCAAGAGGCGGCCAGGCATCACCATGAGGGCAACCATGAGAATTCGCGTTCGCCGCAGTTAAGGCGGGCGGCGCAGTTCCCAACTGACCGGCCCGCCCTCGTTGTCAAGCATTTTTTCCCCGTTGCCTTCCTCATTGGTAGTTCTGCTCTTGGCCGCTAGAATGCTCCACGGCGTTTAATCCGCTTTCAAAGGAACGATCAATGCGTGGCTTCCCGACTTTGTTGGTTTCCACTCTCCTGATGGGCGTCGTTGCGGCCCAGTCTTCCCCACCTGCAGCTTGGGGTAACAACCCTGAGCTCGAATCGAAAATCGATGCCCTCGTAAAGCAAATGACGCTCGAAGAAAAGGTCGGCCAACTTGTTACGTATTCTGCTGGCGCACCCACCGGACCGGGCACCGGACGCAATGACTACAAGGAAATGATTGCCCGGGGTCAGCTTGGCTCACTCTTCAACATCACCGGAGCCGACCAGACCAACGCCATGCAGAAAATCGCGATAGAGAAGTCGCGCCTGCACATCCCATTGCTCTTCGGACTCGACATCATCCACGGATACCGCACCGAATTTCCGGTACCGCTCGGCGTGTCCGCTACGTGGGACCCGGCACTCGTTGAGCGCGCAGCACATGTCGCCGCCAAAGAGGCTAGTCGCGAAGGCGTCCGGTGGACCTACTCTCCCATGGTCGACATCGCCCGTGACGCGCGCTGGGGACGCATCATCGAGGGCGCCGGCGAAGATCCGTATCTCGGCTCAGCTTTGGCGGCGGCGTACGTACGCGGTTATCAGGGAGCAAAGCTCAGCGATCCTGACTCCATCGCCGCCTGCGCGAAACACTTTGTCGGCTACGGTGCTGCTGAAGGTGGCCGCGATTACAACACCACCGAAATTCCCAGCCGTTTGCTGCGCCAGGTTTATCTGCCACCCTTTCAGGCTGCCCTTGACGCAGGTGCGGCGACGTTCATGAGCGCGTTCAATTCGCTGAACGGGGTACCGGCAAGCGCTAACCCCGTCACCCTGTCGCAGATCCTGAAAAAGGAATGGTCCTTCAAGGGCTTCGTAACCAGCGACTGGAACTCCATCGGCGAGCTTATTCCCCAAGGCGTAGCCACCGATCATGCGATGGCGGCACAAAAAGCCATTCTCGCCGGCGTCGATATGGACATGGAGAGTAATGCCTACGGCCCACACCTGGTTGATTTAGTGAAGTCGGGCGCGGTGCCCGAGTCCGTCATCGACGAGTCCGTGGGGCGCGTGCTGCGCGTGAAGTTCGCGCTGGGCCTGTTCGATCACCCCTACACCGAGACAACGTCGCAAGATGGCATCGCTCCTGAAGACGCCGACCTCGCCCGGAAGGCAGCCGAAGAATCATTCGTCCTACTGAGGAACGATGGCGGCGTCCTTCCGATCAAAGCGAATGGCAAGACAGTCGCGTTGATCGGTCCTATGGCTGATGATGCCGGTCAGATGCTGGGTTCCTGGGGAGGGAAAAGTCAGGCTAAGGACGTGATCACCTTACGCACCGAGCTGATCAAACGGCTCGAGGCCGCTCAGGGGCATGTTATCTACGCCAAAGGAACCGAATTCCGGACGACGTCAGACAAAGGATTCGCCGATGCCGTAACCGCAGCTAGGCAGTCCGACATTGCGGTACTCGCCCTCGGTGAAGATGCGCCGTGGATGACCGGTGAAGCGGGTTCGCGAGCGCATCTCGACTTGCCCGGCAACCAGCAGGCACTGCTCGAAGCCGTCGCCGCTGCCGGCAAACCGGTCGTCCTTCTGATCTTCAGCGGGCGCCCACTGATCCTGAACTGGGCATCGCAGCATGTCCCCGCAATCATGGAGGTCTGGTACCCTGGCATTCAGGCTGGGCCCGCGCTCGCGAATGTACTGCTGGGCGACAGCGCTCCCAGCGGCCGCCTCACCACCAGCTTTCCCCGCGCTGTGGGTCAGGAGCCGCTCTACTATGACCACTTCAACACCGTCCGTCCTGCCGACGGTGTCGACCTCTCGCATCCGCCAACCAACGATAAAGAAAAATATGTCTCGCGCTACGTTGACGAGCAGAACTCGGCGCTCTACCCCTTCGGCTATGGCCTTACTTACAGCACCGTCAGCTATTCCCCGACGACCGTCAGCACGACAACCGCAAGCGCGAAGGACCTCAACGCGGGCTCGGCGAAGCTGACCGTCTCGGCCGAACTGCGCAACACTGGCAGCCGTCCGGCCGACGAAGTCGTGCAGCTCTACATCCGCCAGACTGGAACCAGCGTGGTGCGACCTGTGCGTGAACTCAAAGGCTTCCGTCGCATTACGCTTCCCCCCGGCCAGTCGCAGAGAGTCGAGTTCACGCTCGCGGCCGATGAGCTGCGCTTTTGGAATATCGACATGAAGAATGTCGTCGAACCCGCGCAGTTAACGGTCTGGATCGCACCCGACTCAACGCGAGGCACACCGGCGAAGGTGACCATCGGGCAGTGATGGCGGCGCCGTACCTGCACCACGCCAGAGCACGGTTATCAGTCATCGCCGTGCTCTTCCTGAATTGTCCTTCGGAGCGAGGAGGCGCCAGAAGACGCGGTTGAGTCGAAGAATCTGCGGTTCAGTCGATTCGCACGAGATACCGCACTAGCATCAGGAGAAGGATTGTGACACGACACGATGAAATTCCGGCGCCAGGCCAGGCATGGCAATTCTCAGCAGCATGTTCCAGTTTCCAGTTTCAAGTGGGTGCCCCATCCTTTTCCCCCTTTTGGGAAAGGGAGGGAGTGATCCGGCTGCTCGCGCTCAGTCTGCTGCTAGCGTCCTGCGCCATCGCGGCAGGCGCGCAAGCTCCACCTGCCAGCGATTCCTCGGCCGTCTCTCTTCCCGGCCTCTACGATCCCGTCCCTGATCCCAAAGCAACCGTCACCGTAGGTCACGCCCGCTTCACCGTGCTGACGCCGCAGCTCGTTCGCATGGAGTGGGCTGCCGACGGCAAGTTCGAAGACCACGCTTCGTTGGTGTTTCTTAATCGTAAGTTGCCAGTGCCGAAGTTCGACGCGACCCGTGAGGCCTCTGGTTCGCAGCAGAAACTCGTCATCCACACGGATGCTCTGACATTGTGGTACACGCCTGCCGACAGTGCCGACGGCAGGTTCAATGAGAAGAGTCTGCAGGTCTCCTTCATGCGCAACGGCAAGGAAATCACATGGCATCCTGGCATGCCCGATACCGGCAACCTGCAGGGAACCACTCGCACCCTCGACGGTGCGCTCGGCGGCAAAACCAAGGAGCCGATGGATCCCGGCCTCATCTCGCGCGACGGCTGGGTCGTGGTCGACGACTCCGAGCGACCGCTCTTCGACAGCAATGACTTCCGTTTCGACCAGGGCGACAAAAGTACGTGGCCCTGGGTAATCGAGCGTCCCAAAGGCGATCGCCAGGACTCGTACTTTTTCGGGTACGGCCACGACTACGAAGCTGCACTCCGCGACTTCACGCTGGTTGCAGGCAAGATTCCACTGCCGCCGTATTTCGCTTTCGGCTCGTGGTGGTCGCGTTACTGGGCTTACTCCGATCAGGAGCTGATGGACCTCGCCAGAGACTTTCGCAACAACGACGTGCCGCTCGACGTCTTCGTCATCGACATGGACTGGCACAAGACGTTCAACTCCCAGAAGCCGGGAGAGAAGGAAATGGATGCCTCCGGCCACACCAAGGGATGGAGCGGCTACAGCTGGAACCCGCTGCTGTTCCCCGATCCCGACCAGTTCCTGAAAGATCTGCATGCCATGGGGCTGAAGACCACGCTCAACCTGCATCCCGCGTCCGGCATTCAGCCCTGGGAAGACGCCTATCCCGCGATGGCACGGGCGATGGGCGTCGATCCCTCGACCGGGCACTACATTCCCTTCGACATCACCAGCAAGAAGTACGCCATCAACTATCTTGACCTCGTCCACCATCCCCTCGAGAAGCAGGGCATCGACTTCTGGTGGCTCGACTGGCAGCAGGAATCCAACACGAAAACTGCCGGTGTCAACCCGACGTGGTGGCTGAACTACGTGCACTTCAGCGATCAGAAGCGCGAAGGCAAGCGGCCGCTGCTCTTCCATCGCTGGGGTGGACTGGGCAATCACCGCTACCAAATCGGCTTTTCCGGCGACACCATTTCCGTGTGGGAATCGCTGGCGTTTCAGCCGTGGTTCACCGCCACTGCAGCCAACGTCGGCTATGCCTACTGGAGCCACGACATCGGCGGACACATGCCCGGCGTCGTCGCGCCCGAGCTCTACACCCGCTGGATCCAGTTCGGCATCTACAGTCCCATCCTGCGCACGCACACCACCAAGAACGCCAACGCCGAGCGCCGCATCTGGGCCTATCCCGAGCCCTATTCCGACATCGTACGCGACCTCTTCCACCAGCGCTATGCCATGATCCCCTACATCTACACCGAAGCGCGCCGCACCTACGACACTGGTCTTGCGTTCCTGCGTCCCCTGTATTACGACTGGCCCGAAGCCAACGAGGCCTATGACATGAAGAACGAATACGTCTTCGGCAGCCAGATGATCGTGAATCCCATCGTCACACCGGGCGACAAAATCACCGGCCTGGTGAAGCAGGACGTCTGGATTCCCAAGGGCGAGTGGGTGGAGAAGGACACTGGCACCCACTTGACCGGCCCGGCGAAGCTCCAACGCGATTTTTCGATCGACCAGATTCCCGTGTATGTCCGCCAGGGAGCAATCGTACCCATGGCACCGCCGATGCAAAATACCAGCCAGAAACCAGTCGATCCTCTGATCGTGACGGTGTATGCGCTGAACGACGGCGAAATTTCCACCTACACGCTTTACCAGGACTCGGGCGATACCCGCGGATACCAGACAGGAGAGTTTGCGCGAACCACGATCACGGCGACGCAGTCGGGCAAGGAGACAACCATCGAGATCTCCCCGGCTAAGGGGAGCTACCCCGGAATGCCGTCCAGCCGCGCCTACGAGATTCGTTTGCCGGGAGACTGGCCGCCGGAAGCGATGGATTGTGCGCGAGCTCCCGAGGATATGGTCGGGAAAGACTTTCACAAGTGGCGTTTCGAAGGCAATACACTCACGACCGTGATCGATGTTCCGGAAACGAAGATCACCGGCAAAGTAACCGTACGCGTGATTCGCTCAGCTGATCTGATGAGTCGTCGCAGCGAGCTCAACGGCTTCCCTGGCGCCATGACGCGCCTCAACGAAGTGCGCTTCACCCTGCAGCACGCCTGGCCGTTCGACAGTGTGCCTGACGAAGTCGTCGACGCAGCCCAGACGGGCGACAAACTCGGCTACTATCCGCAGGATGCGAATAAGATTCTCGCGCATTATCGCGAGGTTCTGCCCAAGGCGAAAGCCAAAGTCGACGAGATGGTCAAGACCGGAATCAGCAACGAGGAGGAGCAGGCGCTGGAAAAGCGTTTGGGCGAGACCTGGCACACTCCTGAAACCCAGGAGGCGGTAGCCGACTATCCCAACAAGCTGAAACGCGCCCAGTCGGATCTGAACGATGCCATGGGTCTCCCCTAGCGTGGGACCTCCTGTTCTTCGCTTCCCAGTTGCAGGCAAGGAAGCGGCGCCCCAATGTTGACTAAATCAAACGGACTCTAAATCACCCACCATCCAGGCGGCCCCCGCAATCAGAAAAGTCAAGGCGAATTCGGACCAGTTTAGATGCGCCTCCGGGTGAGCGATCAGGCGTGGAACCCAAACCAACACACCAAACAGCAAAAGCATGAGTGTCATGAGGCGTATCGCAAGCCGTGCCTGGCGATTAATGAGAATGGCAAGCGCCGCGAGTGCGAACGCGATCGTTGTGAGTATCGCCCAAAACATCTGGTTGGGCGGAATCCACCTCGGAACAAGGTCAGCCGTGAAACGCAAATAGAATATTTGAGCCAGCGTAAAGGAAATCGCGCACACGCCCAGTCCAAAGCCCGCCCCTCTACCGAGGGCTACCGCCTTTGCCGCATTCGCCTCAGTCGCAGCATACAGTGCGACTGCTCCGCAGAGCAGGGAAAACTGTTCAAAGAAGCTCCCGTATTCAGCATAGACGGTTGGTGCCTTGATGATGCCAGGAATGCAGGCCAGCGAAAAACACCCAAAGACAACGCACAGTACGACCGAAGCCAGGCGCGCAGTGCGCGAGTACTGCATCGCGATCCCACCGGCAATTAAGAGGACCATGAGACACCCGCCGATGACGATGCCGGAAGGGAGGCTCCAGATCTGCCGCAGGTTTTGCCAGGTGTCGGCGTCGTGCCACATCAGTGCGATGACGCCGAACAGCACCGCCGACGCGCCAAAGACAATCCGCCCGTACAACGCCGTCTTCATGCCGAAGCAACCCCGCCGCTGCTCTGGCCCCGTGGCACAAGCGAGGTCATTTCTACTCTCTCGTTCTCCGCCCGGCTCATTCGCTTCCTCTCCTCTGTCAAGGCGGTCCGAATCTGCCTTCACGTTGGTTGCGATTGTACTTCTTCGTTTGTTCGTTCCAGCCCGATCTTTCAGTTAGGTAAGGAAGGCAATGCGATGATCGAAACGAAATTCTGTCCTCGAGCTATTTCAAACGCTGAAGTCATTTGCATTTGTGCGTTGGGAGTAGGCTGTGACAGAAACCTGGATTGTCACCCGCTTGCCTTTCCCTTTTGACAGCCCCAAAGTACCAATTCGCTCGACCGAACGACGCACGAAGATTGAAGTCGATCCGGGGTTCACGCTCGACAAGTACCCAGGTTAGCGCCCCAAAAGAAGAGCGCGAACCTGGGTCGCAGAATGAATGCTTACGCGCTGAGCCGCTTACGCTGCTTGAGCTCGGCGAGGAGAGCATCGACCTTCTCCTCACGCTCGAGAGCGTGGAAGCGGCCCTCAATATCGTCACCGAGGATTTCGGTGTGCGCTTCGCCGATCGCCTGCTCACGCGCGACCTTAGATTGCATGCGGTCGAACGCGGCATTCTCGCCCGTCGGTGTGAGCTGTGCCTGAGTCGCGCGGCTGGCGGTACGCGAGCGTCGATGCTGCGCGATCAGCAGATCGACCTTGGCGCGTGCCTCGGAAAGCTTGATCTCCAGCTTCTTCAACGCCGCCTTGAGCGACTCCACCTGTGCTTCCTGGTCCTGAATCTGCTGCGCGAAGCTGTGGCTCATCTGCTGAAAGCTCATGGCCCGCTCGAGTGCCGCGCGGGCGAGCGCGTCGTCTTGTTTGTCGACAGCGAGCTCCGCCTTTCGCATCCAGTCGGCGTGCTTGTCGAGGTTCTCTTGCTTCTTCTTCTGCAGCAGATGAAGATCGGCCAGCGCAACCGCCACTTGGGTCTTCACCTGCATGAACTGGTTTTCCATGTCGAGGATCACCTGCTTCAACATCTTCTCGGGATTCTCGGCTTTATCGATGAGGTCGTTCAGATTGGCTCGCACCAGCGTCGCCACTCGATCCAGCAATGCCATAAGGACTCCTTGTTCAAAGCTGTCAGCTATCAGCCATCAGCTTTTAGCTAATTCAAAATCTCCTGACGCCCGCTTACTTTTCCGTCTCTGCCTCCGTGGTTGTACCGCCGTTGGTGCCGGGCTTCAGCGCTTCAGGACGCGGCGACTTGTCTCCGATCGTTCGGATCTTGCCCAGCAGATCCGACATGTGCATGCCCGAGAGCGCCTCGAACAGTGCCGGAACCTGTGCGGCTATTTCCGTGATGTCGCCGGTGATCTTGTTCAAGCCGGCAGAGTGGCTGTTGCCGGTCGAGACGACCGTGATCTTGTCGACATTCGACAGCGGGCTGGCGAGAGCTTTAACGACCTCGGGCAGTCCGGTGATGAGTTTGTCGACAACTGCGGCCTGGTTGTACTGCTGGTAGGCCTCAGCCTTCACGTTCATGGCGCGAGCTTCGGCGTCGCCCTTCTTGAAGATGATCTCGGCCTCAGCTTCACCCTGTACGCGGATCGCGCTGGAGCGGCCCTCGGCCTCGACCATAGTCCGCTGTTTCTCGGCAGCCGCCAGCGTCTCGATCCGCTGACGCTCGATCTCGGCCTGCTTCAGCACGGTGGCGATCAGTTCTTTTTCGCGGCGCAGGATTTCAGCTTCCTGCACTTTGACCTGCTGCTCTTTCTCCACCTGCTCGATTTTGACGGCTTCGGCGGTGACCTGCTGCTGCATCACGTTCGTCTGGATCTCGTATGCCTTGTCGGCCTGCGCCTGCTGGCGCTTGACGAGTTCCGTGTACTGGGCCCGCTTAACTTCCAGGTCGCGTTGAGCTTCGGCCTGCCGTGCCTGCGATGCGGTTTCGGCTGCGACACGTTCCTGGTCTGCTTGTGCCTTAGCAACGGCAGCTTCGCGCTGAGCGAGCGCACGCTTGATGGCCGTATCCCGATCAGCCTCAGCCGTGGCCACATCCGCATCGCGCTTGATCCGCGCAATATCGGGACGCCCCATATTGGTGATGTATTCGTTCTTGTCGCGGACTTCCTTGATGGTGAACGAGATCACTTCGAGGCCCATCTTGTTCATGTCATCCGCACAGGTTGAGCGCATACGGTCGGCGACCATCTCGGGCTGCTTCACGATTTCTTCCACTGTGAGCTGACCGATGATGCCGCGCAGGTGTCCTTCCATCACGAGGCGGATGAGGGCCTCGCGCTCTGGGGAAGGCTTGGTGAGGAATTGCTCCGATGCGGTCAGGATCGATTCCGGATCGGACTTCACTTTGATCTGCGCAACGGCCTCGACGGTCACCGCCACACCCTGCTTGGTGTAGAGGTCCTGTTGCGGGGCGACGTCGAACGACATGAGCTCGAGTGAGAGCTCGCGGCAGTTCTCGACCATGGGGAAGATAACGGTGCCGTGTCCTTTGACGACGCGCGTGCCGCGAAAACCGTAGACGACGAGCGCTTCGTGCGGTCCGGCCTTGCGATAGAGTTTGGCGAACAAGCCCATCAGGAGAATAACGGCGCCAACCGCTGTCCACGCGATGATGAGCGCTTCAGTTGGAATATGACTCATAGGGCTCCTTTCGATAGCAGCTGGCAATTAGTTGCGAGTTGCTGTTTCTGCCAGTTCCTCCCACTTGCGCACGTAAGCGATCCCGTGCTCGTAGCGGGTGACAATTACCTCTGTTCCTTTGGGGAGCGCTTGGCCGTTTTCGGCGCGTGCGCCGCAGGTGTGGCGTGTGCCAGCCTGCGAGAAGATGATCTCGCCGGTGCCGCCTTCTCGGATCGGGCTGATGATGTGACCGAGTACGCCGACTCGATCGAAGTCAGCCGGGTCTAGTTCGCGATCGTGCTTCATAAGGAATTTAACGATGAAGAGAAATATGAATGCGGCGCCGATTAGGCCGATCACAATCGCAACCAGCATGATCACGGTTACGGCGAGTGCTGAGTAGCGCGTGAGCAGATAGCCCGAACCTCCGAACCAGGCGAAGAATGCCGTGATCGTCGCAAGGCTGAAGAAAGACATCTCCGCCGACTGACCACCATGAGAGACAGGCGCATGACCGATGCCGCTGGGTACGTGGGCATGCGGTAAATGGGCATGAACATGGGGAAGGTGCAATGTTCCCCCCACGAACGAGAGAACGCTCAGCGTCACACCGATCAGAAAGCAGACAAGATAGAAGACTGCCCAGGTCATAATTGCTCCCCCGCTAGCTTCCGCTTGCGCGAGGCTCGCGGCGTCGTTTCATGCAGCGCCGGCTTGAGAACTTCGGTGAGGCGTTCGACCAGCTCGGGCGTTTCGAGGATCGCACCGAGAAGGACAAGGCACTTGCGGGTGTCGCGATGTTTGGCGACGTCGAGCAACGCCTTGCTGAGTTCCGGATCGCTTGCGAATTGCTCTGCTCCGGCGGTGAGCCACAAGTCGAGACGGTCCTCGGTGGCGCGAAGCTCGCTGGTTAGCTCGGTGTGAAAGCCTTCAGGGTCGTCCACCAGATACCCGGGATGGACCTTGAAAAACCGCGCCAGCATCATGCGTGACGCATTGGTGAGATGGGGCCGGTTCCCGCTTTCGATCTGCGACAGGTACGACTGGCTCAAGCCCTGACCGAACTCTCTCTTGAGGGCTGCGGCGAGTTCCTGCTGGGTCATCTCGCGATTCATGTCGCGCAGAGTGCCTTCCACGAGGCGGAGGTAGCGAAGTTTTTCGCCGAGTTTCATATTGCAATTTGTAATTATACTATTGCAATTTGCAATGTCAAGAAATAGATTTCCATAACCCTCAATCGGTTACCTGCGTGACAGAATACGAACCAACACAAGGGATAGTTTCGGGTCCGTTAGGTCAGTCGCAGTAAGTTTCACAACTACGCGCGTGGTGGGTTTACTCCAGTGGCGATTTCCGAGTCTCCCGGCACGGGATTTCTAGCCTTCGTGGCGCAAGAATGCGAATCATCCGCCTTGTGCTGGACTTTTTTGAAACCAGATAGCGACGGCTGGGTTCTAATCGAAGAGAGAGACAATCTCTGATGCTTTCCGGCCGCTACTCTCAAAATCTGCACAGCAAAACGCGCGTGATGCGTTATCACTCCGCCTGGATTTTGTGTGGGCTGTTGCTGTTGTTTTGCGTCAATGCTCGCGCGGCAGGCTATGGAGTGCGGAATCGCAATCTGAAGCCTGCGCTGTCCCAGTCATTCCTGGCCAGTGACGAGGCACGGCTGGAAGCGGCCATCGCGGCGCTCCTGCTGATGGGGTGCGTGGCGATTCTTCGCGTCCCGCGATTGATCGCAACTGCTTCGTCAACTGTCGCGATCCCGGCTTCTCGCCCGGGTGAGCCACCGGAGTACGACCGCGAATCGCATCTTCGTGCCCCGCCTCTGGCGCAGGACAATTTCGCGTAGACACCGTTCATCTCAGTTCACGTATGAGTGGCGCCTGCGAGCGTGGCGCGGACCCCATGCCGCGATCGGGCTCGCAGGAACCACTCGCCAATAACCATTGACAAACTGACCCCACCGCTTCTTGTGCTTGAGTTTGCGCGCGGGGCACTCAACGAATTTCGCAGCCAGAGCTGGCAGGTCATGTCAAATGCAAGACATCAAGTTTTCTGATCACAAAAGGAGGCAACATGTCGAAAGCTGTAGGGTTCCATTCATCCCCCAACACCATCCAGCAAAAGTCAGACGATCGCCAGCCGCAAGTCTTGCAGGAGCGCATTGAGAAGCGCGCATATGAGTTGTATGAGGCCCGCGGTGCGACTCCCGGGCATGCGCTGGAAGACTGGACGCAGGCCGAGGCTGAGATTCTTCATGAACGAGGAATTCACCGGGCAGCGTAGTTAGTCGAGCTTGGCCGCGCGGACCAGATTCCGCGCGGCGTATTTTTTCACTTCGTGGTTTCGGCCAGACCCAGCCTTTTCAGCAAGTCGTTGTATTCCGGATCGCCATACAAAATCCAAGATCGAGGATAGGCACGAAGCATCTTCAGCCGCGGATCGCCCTGCTGGCAGGCCTTCGGAAGAAACTGCAGCGCACGATCGCGGTTAGCTGCAAACCAGTGAGCAGACGCCAGGTTGATGGCCCGATCATTCTGCGTGGGATCGTTGAGGACGCGCTGTAGCGCCCATTGCTTGTAACCTGCCTCGCCGCTGCTCGCGAACGCACGCTGGATTTCCGCCTTCGCAGTGTCAGAGCCCTCGGAGCTGTCGACCAGCGTCAGCATCTCAGGCACCTTGTTCCGCAGCAGATAGGCCGTTTCCGCGAGGCGGTGAGCGCGCCGATAGCTGGGATCGAGATTCATGGCGGCCAGGAGATAATGCTCGCTTGAAGGCAGATCCTTGCAGTACATCAGTTCAGTTCGGGCTTCGGGGCGGCGTCCGATGAGTGCAAGAAGACCCCATAGTGACCATGCACGAAACCATCACAACAAAGAGAAATTTCTTGCGAGTACGACTAGTTCGTGTGGGTCGCAATGGCTGCGTGGCGGCGTCTCCGCAGAATCGCGAACAAAACGCCGGCAAGACCGATAATGAGCATTCCCACCATTGCGATTTGACCTTGGTGCGCGAAACGGTTGAAAAAAGGAAGTATGTGGCGGCCATATCGTGCCGCCAAGAAGGCCAAAATCGTGAAGCGGATCGCACGGCCCAGAGAGAGTGCGAACAGGAACTTCTTGACCGGATACTGGGCGGTGCCCGCGGCCATCACGAACGGAACCATCGGCACCGGAGGCGGCAGCATCGCCGGAATGGCGATCGCGCCCAAGCCCCATCGTTCAAATAGTTGCTGCACTTTCTTCAGTGTCTTGGGCTTAACCCTTTTCGCCAGCGCTTCCTGGCCGCCCTTGCGCGCCAATCGATACGTAACCAGAGCACCGACAACTGACCCTATAGTTGCCATCAGCGCGTAGTACGACCACAGGTTTCGTTCACGGGCCGAGAGCACGATGGTCAGCACGTCCATGCTGCCAGGGACGGGAACCACAGAGCTGTCAAGCAGGCCCAGCGGAATGAACCCTAGAGCGCCGAGATGGAAGATCCAGTGCCGAAAGCCCTTGGCGGCTAAATAGGCTGCCGCTCGATGGTGGGACGCGAAGAGCATCCTATATAGATTGCTGACGCCGCCAAGGAGGCTTTGACAGCCCGGTTGTTCTCATCGGCTGAGTACCTGGCGGTTCTCGAGCATCGCGCGGCACTGCTGTTCTAATAGCGCGAACAGCTCCTCCATGTGATGCTCGCGGGTGCGGAAGTTCACTGGATTGATCCGGAACCACGACTTTCCCTTCAGGTCGGTGGTGGAGATCCAGAAGCGTCCGCTCTGTTCGACCTCGTGCGCTACTTCGGCATGCAGTTGCTTTGATTCGGCGTCACTTAGCCCACCGTTCTTGTAGCGAATGCAGACGGCTGACATTGGCGGATGGCTGGCCGCCTCGAAATCGGAATGTGCGTCCGCCAATGTGTACAGATGCCGGGCCTGGCGAACGTTGTTATCGATCCATTCGCCAATTTGGCGGGAACCGTATCGCTTAAAGCTCATCCAGACTTTCAGCCCGCGGAAGCGCCGTGACTGTTCGAAGCCATGCACGTAGTACTGATAACGCTCGTTGGCATCATCAAGCTCGTCGGTAAGATATGACGGCTTCATGCCGAACGATGCCGTGAGTCTGCGATGGTACTTCACCAGCACTGCGCCTGCATCGAGTGGCGCATAGAACCATTTGTGCGGATCGATCGTGATGGAATCGGCCAACTCGAGCCCGAGATTGCGCATCGACCATTCGTGCGAGAGCAGCATCCCGCCGCCGTATGCCGCATCGGCGTGCAGCCACATGCCTTCACGATCAGCAATAGTGCGTAATCGACGAATATCATCCACCGCGCCGGTGTTGGTTGTTCCGAAAATGCTGACGATGCACATGGGCCGGATGCCCTTTGCCTTGTCGCGAGCGATGGCGTCTTCGAGGGCTTCGATTTGCACCTGGAAATCCGCGTCTGTCGGGATAGCTCGTAGTGCATTGCGCCCGAGCCCGATCGCGTCGACCGCCTTGTCAATTGAGACGTGACGCTCTTCCGAAACATATACAGACCAACCTTGTCTCACGCCATCATGCTGTGCGCGATCGCCCGTCACGGCATCACGCCCGACTTTCAGGCCTAAGAAGTTGGCCATCATGCCGCCGCTGGTGAGATTGCCTCCCGCTTGCGCGTCATAG
>Ga0306920_100008234_pt1 | contig 13831 bp, 13 predicted proteins | sample flu12Cox44000170_FD_204666 | JGI IMG/M metagenome (GOLD analysis project Ga0306920, IMG submission 204666) | Lab enrichment of tropical soil microbial communities from Luquillo Experimental Forest, Puerto Rico - flux4day.12C.oxic.44.000.170 (v2)... | ecosystem: Environmental > Terrestrial >... | reverse complement strand
AAATTGCGGGTGTGAAAGCGTGGCAAAACGTGAGCCAGCCTTGCCGTTCGAGCGCAACGGAGTGCCAGCGCGCGAATCGGAGTGCGCACCTATTCCTTACCGGACCCACGGGGAGCTCGAACTGAGCTAGAACATCGATATGGCTACCAGTTTGTCGTCGAATCGTGTGCGCTTTCATATGTGCCTCGAAGGACATGCGGAGAGCATAAAGAACAGTACCACCGAGACCCTGCTGGTAATCGCGGAGGGCAACAGAGAGGGCTTGTTGGCGTCAAACGGTGCCTTCGCCGCTTTTACAGGCGCACACACGGGGCGGAGCCCAAAGGACAAGTTCATTGTTGCGGATGATGAAACGCAGTTTCAAGTGGCCTGGGGAGAAGTCAACCAGGCCATGCAACCAGAAGTTTTCAATCGCCTTGCGGAACGATTCCTCGGCTATCTAAAAGGCAAACAGGTCTTTGTGGAAGATCTTCGGGCCGGCGCCGACGCAAGTTACCAGTTGAAGGTTCGACTGATTTCGGAACTCGCCTGGCACGCCTTATTCGCAAAACAACTCTTCATACGCCACGACTCTCAAAATCTATCGCCGGACTTCACCGTCGTCGTTGCTCCTGGCTTTCGAGCAGACCCGGCCGTCGACAAAGTGCGCTCCAAGACGGTCATCGCCATCAATTTCAAAACCGGGCTCATTCTCATCGGAGGGACCTGTTACGCGGGGGAGATCAAGAAGTCCATTTTCACCGTGCTGAATTACCTTCTCCCACAGCGGGGCGTGCTCCCGATGCACTGTTCCGCCAATCGCGTGATGGGTGACACCGCTTTGTTTTTTGGGCTTTCAGGCACCGGCAAGACCACTCTGTCCGCAGACCCCGATCGATACTTGATCGGAGATGACGAGCACGGGTGGAGTGACGCAGGGATTTTCAATTTCGAAGGCGGCTGTTATGCGAAATGTATCCATCTCTCACAGGAACGCGAGCCACAAATCTGGAACGCGATTCAGCGCGGTGCGGTCCTTGAGAACGTGGTTCTCGACAAAGAAAGTAAAGTCCCCAATTATGATGATGATTCGATCACGGAAAACACGCGTGCCTCTTACCCATTGGACTTCATAGCCAATGCCGTAATTCCGAGCGTTGGAGGGCATCCAAAGAACATTTTCTTTCTTACGGCAGATGCCTTCGGTGTGCTTCCCCCGATCGCAAGACTCAATGCGGAACAAGCCATGTATCACTTCTTGACGGGTTACACGTCCAAAATCGCTGGCACGGAGACCGGCCTTGGAAAGGAACCTCAATCTACCTTTTCGAGCTGCTTCGGCGCTCCCTTTCTGCCTCTCGCTCCAGGTAAGTATGCAGAAATGCTCGGCCGCCGCATTCGATATCACCAGTGCGAATGTTGGCTGGTGAATACCGGTTGGATCGGAGGGCGGTATGGAATTGGTGAACGAATCTCTCTTTCCTACACGCGTGCGCTCATCAATGCCGCTCTCAGTGGTCTAGCGACGCGTTCTAGGTTCGAGACCGAACGCGTCTTTCGATTGTCCATCCCCAAAGAATGTCCGGATGTTCCATCTAAGTTGCTCCATCCGCGTCAGAATTGGCGCGACAAGCGAGCATATGACAAAACCGCGCTCGACCTGGCAACCAGATTCCGCGAAAACGCTACGGCAGTTGGAATTCCTCGCACTTTTTGGGGCGGCGGCCCTGTGTTTGGATTCGGTAGCTAGCGAGTCCAGCCTTTTGGAGCGCGTACACCGTGTCCCAACGCCGCAGAATCTTCCCGGTCGGATGTTAGTCGATTCTCAGCCGCATATATCGAGATTCCACCCTACAGTAGCGATCACTGCAATTTCGCGTACTCAGCCTTGGCTTGCTTCAGGATGGGGATGTCGGGGTCGGCGTCTTTCCAAAGGGCGAGGAAGTCCTGGCAAGCTGCCTTGGCCCGCGTTGTGCCCCTTTGCATGGCATAGGCGCGACCGAGGTGAAGGTGAATTGAAGGAAACCAGTGATCGCGTGATCGCATCACAAAATTCAAAACTAAACTCTGCGACTGCCGCCGAACAGCTACCGTGTGTGCCAGTCGAGAGCGTAGACATCCTGGCTTCCGGTGTCGCGTAGTAGCAAAGGCGAATCGTCGGGCGCGAGCCCCAGCCAGGTACCCCAATACCCGGTGATGCGCAAGTTCCTCAGGTCGGCCACCCGTTCAATTCTCTTGTCACCGATATGTACACGCATGACCGAAGGCTGATCTCCGCCTTGCAGGAAATAGACGTAATCACTGTTTTTCGACCAGTTTGGAAAAGCACAAGAAATACGTGCGAGCTCCTCCCATTTCTGGGTGGCGAAGTCGAAAAGCACAAGCTTGCTGGAATCGGAGGACATCGCGACGAGATAGCGCCGGTCCGGGGACCACCGAGGCGAGAATAGTCCGTTCGAGTTGGGCACAGTTGAAACTTGGCGCGTGCCCAAGTCGAGTATCTTTATGGTCGAATTGGGCTCCGCCGGATCTTCGCCAAACAAAATCTTGCTGCCATCGGAAGAATAACTTGGGTCCCATTCCCCAGTAGATTCTGGAAGTACTCGGTGTGGCGTTCCGCCATCCATCGAAACTAAATACATTTTTGTTTTCTGATCTGGTGAAAAGCCATAAAAAACGATCTGTTTCCCATCTGGTGACCAATCGGGGAGGAATGGAACGAGAGGCGGGTAAGTCAACTGGACGCGCAGGGTGCCGTCAATGTTACTCTTCCACAAAATGCTATCTGGAAAAGTGACGTAAGCCACCCACTGGCCATCGCGGGAGAAACGGACGCTCTCCGCGGAGATACCGGAAAGAAAGGGAACGAATTCTGATGACTTTGGATTGAAGCGGTTCAGCTCCCCGCGCCGCATGTTCCCAACGACGAACAGTTTTTTGCCGTCCCGGCTGGGTACAGGCGTGGAAAACGCGAGCGGCCCCGAGGTGAGCTGTACGGGCGTGCGCTTGGTTTTCCCGAAAAGGCCGGACCCCTCTTGAAGGGCCCAGATATTGCCGCGCGACTGAAACACAAAATATCTGCCATCCGGCATCCACTGGCCACAGCACTGGTCCTGAGGGGTAAGCCAACCTGGAAGCAGCGGATGAGGGTTCGTTCCGTTGGCCGAGATTTGCCAGATTGAACTTACACTGCCATTTGTGCCGCCCACCGTGAATCGGATTACGGAACCATCGGGCGACCAAGTCGGATCGAATGGACGGTCTGGAGCGGAGAAAAGCTTTCGCGGATCTGAACCATCGCTCTTCGCCGTGAACAAGTCGTGTCCATCGCCGTAAGCCATCATCTGACCGTTGGGAGACCAGGTAGCAGCCTGGCCCGCAGACTCTCCCAACCGGCGAGCTGCGCCGCCCAGCACCGGAATCGACCAAAACGGCCCGCGCCACGCCGTCGCGCCAACTTCATCCGCGGCCAGCAGATTCGCGCCGTCGTGCGAAACCGAGAGCAGAGACATGGTCGGTCTGGGAACAGCTACCTGAGCCACTTCGCCACCGGATGTGGACACCTGTCCGAAAACGGTTCCGGCAGCGGCACTTTCCAAGAGAAACAGCCTGGCTCCATCCGTTCCCACGATACCCTTTGGGTTACCGTCATGGGTGATCGGTACATAGCCTGACACCTGGGGTGGGGGCGCCGATCGCGCTTGCAGATATACGATCGCAACAACCATTACCGCAGCACAGACGCCCGCGACAATCGCCCACCTCTTCCGCTTCCGTAGTGATTCGACAGCGGCAGATGCGCGCGTCGTTTCCGCACGACCGGGCTCGATGACAGCCGAGCTGGCGGAGACTGACGCGGCAGTCGTGCCTGAGGTGTCACGCTTCAGGCGCTGTAGCTCTGCTCTCATTTCCCGAGCGCTCTGATAACGCAGCTCGCGATCTTTTTCCAGCGCGCGAAGTATGATTCGTTCCAGCTCTGGAGGAACGTCGGGATTCAAGCGCGACGGCGTCGCGGGTGCCCGGTTGAGAATGGAATCGAAGATGGTGGCCGTACTGTCTCCTCGGAAAGGCAATTGCCCCGTTGCCATCTCATACAAAACCGCTCCGAAGGACAACAGATTGCTGCGTGGCCAGCGTTTCGCCGTCGCCCGACATCGCCTTTGCAGAACTGACCTTAGCAAGACCAAAATCCAAGATCTTCGCGTGCCCTCTTTCCGTGATGAAGATGTTGGCGGGCTTGATGTCGCGATGAACAATCCCTTTGGAGTGCGCGGCGTCGAGTCCATCGGCCACATCAATCGCGATAGTCAGCAACCGTTCAAGGTCCATCGGACGGCCAGCGATGGCGTGTTTGAGGGTTTGCCCGTCCAGAAACTCCATGGCGATGAATGATTGGGCTTCGTATCGGCCAATTTCGTGAATGGTGCAGATGTTGGGATGGTTCAGAGCGGAGGCGGCTTTGGCTTCACGACGGAAGCGTTCGAGGGCCTGCGGATCGTGGGCCAGCGCCTCGGGAAGGAACTTGAGAGCAACAAAGCGGCCGAGTTCGATGTCCTCAGCCTTGTAGACCACACCCATTCCGCCCCCGCCGAGCTTTTCCAGAATGCGGTAGTGGGAGATGGTTTCGCCAACCAAGGACCGGGCTTCTGGCATTGCGGCAGATGTTAGGCGGGGTGCGTGGGCAAGTCAAGGAACCCGCGACATCTGCATGCCGAAATCAGCATCGAACTGATATCGAACTGACAGTTGAGGTGAACTCAGCCGCCCGGCGATAGACGTCGGAATGCACCCGCCTGGGACTGGAAGCTACCGTTGCGAAACTCTGAAGTTCCAATCCTCGTATACAATCTGCTGACCGTCCCGGTCGAGAAAAACCTGCCGAGGGTACATCACTATGAATTCCACTGTTGGGTCTGCAGCGCCCTCGGGTGACTTGGCATCATCTACTACCACACCCGAGGTCTCGCTGTTTCGCCTGTACACGTTGCGGGTCGCGTACTTTGTTATGGCAGCTGGCCTCGGCGTGTACATCTGGCCGCTCGTCATCCACCACACCAACGAGCTAGCGATAACGAAGGGGGCGCAATTGGCCTTGCTGGCAGGCCTCGGCGCTACGGCGGCGTTGGGGCTTCGCTATCCGGTGAAAATGCTGCCAATATTGCTGTTCGAGATGGTCTGGAAGGCAATCTATCTGATCGCTTTTGCGCTGCCGCTATGGTCCGCCCGCCAGATCAATGAGGCGGTGGCGGAAGACATAAAAGCCGTGCTGATGGTTGTCATCTTTATCCCGCTTATCCCATGGCGCTACCTATTCGCGCAGTACGTTATGAAGCGCGGTGATCGGTGGAAATAGGGTGCGGATGAAGCACGAGTCATCGGCGCTTGCACGTCGGTCTACTTCGTCATTCGAATCGGCGCGACGGTCGTGGATGTCTATCAGAGATGGCGAGATGACGATTGGGAGTTTTGAAAGGTTCCTGGGACTATGCGTGAGCGGCGTTCCGTCTGCCAAACCGGAAGTCGCTCACGATCTTGTCTTCGGCTGTGGTTAGTTCACGTTCTGTGCCGTTTTCGACTGCGAAGACATACCACCCGGCGCTTCGAGGCATACCACACTTCGCTGCGTCAATCAGACTGTCGTGGATGTGGCAGCATCTGCGAAAAGTCCAACTGTCAGTCCAGCCAACCTCGTAGAATACTCGGCTACTCATACTGCCACCCAGTGGTCTTCCAGCGATATTGTGCGCAAGTTTGAAGACGAATGGCAAGAATTCGGTTTTCGCCTGCGTCAACGTGTGGCGGCTCGACGCCGCTTCGTCTTAGGAATCACTCGGCTGATCGTCCGTCGAAAACGCCCGAGCAATTCCCCACGCAAGGAGACCGACGCCCAGCCCCGGCATCAGCACGGTTCTGGTGGCTAACATCCCTGCAGCTTCAACGTCGTTACTCGGTTTCATCTCGTAGGGGCTATGCGTGGGGTGCACCTGCTGCTGAAGCTATGGAGACTTGGCATTTGCTTTGGGAAGCCTTGACCGCCGTTGGAACGATTGCCCTCGCTGGCATCGCTTTGGGTTCCTTGCTGTATGCGAAAGAGCAGTTGGGAGATTTCCGGCGAGAATCCCGCATAGCACACCTTATTGAACTCGTGAAGCAGTTCGAGAGCGAACCGATGGCAGGACATCGCAGAACGTTGGGTGCGAAGCGTGCACCTGGCGGAAAACTCGTATCGCTGGACTTGAACAGCCCGCCCCCGGAACTTCACGATGTTATGAATTTCTTCGAGCACATGGGCTATCTGTTGGAGGGCAAGTACCTGGAAATCGAAGATGTCTCGGTAGAGTTTCACTATTGGATTCTTCACGTGTGGGGTGACGCCAAGAAGCTTATAAAAAGCGAGCAAGCGGAGAACCCTATTTACTATGAGTTCTTCGAGAAAATGGTGAATCGACTATTGGACTACGACCGCCCACGTACGGGCGTGCTCCCACTTCCCTCCGACGCTGAAATCGAGGACTTTTACGCGAAAGAATCCCACCTGTTAATCGGAAGCCCATTACCGAGGCAAAGGCGAGCGAAACGCCGGGCGACCGCAGCCGAGAGCGCGACTTGAAGCCTGGAACCTGCATGGGCCACGTCATTCGCTGCGGAACGCCCGATTGCGATTGGGGCAAGAAGATGCCGGACTTGACCGAGGAGCAGCTAGACCTGTGCTATTAAGCACTGCATCCAGGCGCACGGCTTGGAGGAATCGGACATGGAGGCGCGGATGCATCTAGATTTGGAGCATTGGACGCTGACGCTCATCAAGGCATAGCATTGGCGCGGTGTTCGGGCGTAGAGCACAATGTTGACTGACAAAGAGATTGGCGACTACCTGACTTACAGGTTCAAACTGAACGAACTCATTCATCTCCATTTTCTGTTTCACGCTTTGAATGACGGCAACTGCGGTGAATCCATCAACGGAATTCCAAAAGACCAAGTGTTAATGTCTGTCCGGACGGCGGCTGTTGCTTGGTTTGCTACCATGATGGACACCCATAGAGATGGTCTGGACATTTTCAAATTGTGGCTCAAGATGTACCCACAATATCAGAACCGAATTAATCTTTACCACTCACTTGTTGACCCGCATCTCAAGTTGATTCGCACTTTCCGCAACAGAACTGCATTCCATGCTCAATCGGGATTCGTGGACTTCTTTGAGCCACGCGTTCGTTTTCAAGAGAAGGCAAAGGATATCGCCAGAGGCGTGCAAAAGTTTCTTGACCTTGCCAAATTTCTAATTAAGCGCGAACGCCAGTGCGAGCCTAACTTTTATTCTCGCATCCTGGGAGCGGTCTTGGACGCGGAATTACAGTTGAAACGCAAGATAAGCAGGCGGTGGCTGATAGAAGCGAATATTATCGACCGCAGTAGCGTGTATGGGATTTTCCATTTTTAGGTGGAGCCGAGGGCGGTACTTGAACCCGCAGGAATATTCATGGCTGACGCTGCAATGGTATGCTCCCGCCGGAATCTCGGTCGTCGCGTCGTGGCCTGTGCCAGTGAATCGTTAGGCCGCGACGAGGTGGTCAGCGCCAGTTCAGCACTCCTGAAACCCGTGCTGTGGCATGCTTCCGGGGATAGAACGGGTACTACCGGGATGCGCAGACTCTCTTCGTTCAAGCCCTCATTATATCGGCACATCCACCAGGAATCCGGAAAGGGCACAAGTAAAACCCCCAGTATTAGTTCCTTGATTCAGATGTACGAAGCACGAGGGCGTTGCGTTCGGTCCCGCATACAGACGCGTTTCCTGGTGCGTTGCAAAAAAGTCCTGTGTCCCAAACTCAGCGGAGGTGCCCATGAACGTGGCCGTGAGCATATGCTGGACTTGTTGTCCACCGTTGGGGAACACCAATATGATGATCGGTTTCAGCCCTGAAGCTACCTGTATTGAGAGGTCGACCTCCTGAATCACAAGCCGCCTTCCTGGGGAAATTGCCTTGAAAGAACACTGCGCCGAGTCTGATGCTTGAAAAATCGCGAAGCAAGAATCCTCATAGGGTTGAGAGGCATCCAGTGTAGCGAGAGGAGTCGGATTATGGCTTGCGTCGAGTGGATTGCTGACATTCACGCTGCTTCCCGCTGCAAAATTTACAGTCGGTGTGTTGGCGACATTAACGCTTGGTGTGTTGGCGACATTGAAGTTCGGAGTGTTGGCGACGTTCACGTTCGGCGTATTGCCCACATTCACAGTTCCGCTGACCGGAACCGACGCAACCGATACCTGTGCGATGTTGACAGGCGCGAAACCAACAGCAGGTGCCGGACTGCTGGTAATCGTTGCTAAACCTGCAGTGAACAGGCCAAGGCCCAATGCTAGCGCCAATATTTTGACAAGCTTCGTCATGGTACTTCTCCGTTCTGTTGAGAATCTGCGGACTGAAAGATGAACTACGTTATGCGGCGAGGCGGAAATTTACCGACATTGTGCTGCGGACTTTTGGGTTTTTCAAGAAATCTTCCTGAACGATCGTTCGAAATCACGGATCACGATCGTCCGGAATCCCCACTGAACATCTGCGCGACCGAGGCAAGTCAAGTCACCCCTGCGTTTCATCCTGGGCGTTCCAAATCTGGAACTGCTCCGGCAACTCCGCTTCCTCTTCCGCCGACAGCTGGTCGGGCGGGCTTATATCTGCCGATCAAATATCATTCGCAACCCACCGTAGCCAAGGATTCAACTCTTGCGGGTACCACATGTTGGTCATCGCCACACGCGAAAGACAATTTTTGACCGGGTGAAATGAAGACGAGCGGGGCAAAGTCGGGAGGTTCTTTGGGGCCTGCATAGCGCAAGGTCTCACCGCCATTGACATCCACTATCCGGCTGAATCGGCCCGATGGGTACAGTGGTCTCAGCTTTCCGACCGGATGTGGGTGCTCCTCTTTGTAGGCCTGCCAGCGGCTATATCCGTACCATCCCGCGCCGCCTACAGCGGCAACAGCAACGGCGACTACAACAAACCACAACAAGGCTTTTCGAAACCGAGCGTTGTAAACGGCCAGAATTAGGACAACTGATGCGAATAGGGCTTCTCCCAGGTTCATCGCGAACTCCAAAGAGGGAAGGGAATACGCGGATTATATACTGCCCAAAATGATACTTTCGTTTTCCATTTATCTTCCCAAAAACGTGAAAAAGCCGCAATTGCCTACGTTTGTGTCAGTTTGTGCAACCTTGCCAAGGTTCAGGCGCGAGTTCGATTCTCATATGAGCAAGGTCGGCACTTAGAATTCTTCCGTCGGCTCGATCTGGATTTCCACGGGAAGTTCGGCTTCCTGCTCGGCAGACAGCTTTTCGGGCGGATCGCCCATGTAAGCCACTTCGAGATAATTCTCCCTGGTCTCCGGGAACCGTGGCGTTTCATCATTTCGAGGATTGCGTCCATAGCACCTCCTGAATCAACGCAAAGCCAGCCGTGTCAGGGCGGTCTAAGGGGCCAAACGGTGCAAGATTAGTGCAAGATTTTGCAGAAAAGTGGTACCGCTAACGGGAATCGAACCCGTATTTTAGCCTTGAAAGGGCTACGTGCTAACCGTTGCACCATAGCGGCATTAAAACAAATGCGCCTGATCAATTATACGGGAAATCAGCGGAGTGCGCCAACGTGCAGGAATCGTTGGCTTGCATCGTTCGGACGTGACGTAACCGCAGTCCTTCGGCCTCTTGACGATACACCCACGCGGACCGTACCGTGTGGCGAACAGCATTTTCCTTTACGGAGACTTGAATTGTTCGGCCGGCTAACTCGGTCTGCTGCGGGATGGTTACTTGCCAGCTTCGCTTTCCTGGCAGCCCCGGTCCGCGCACAAAATCAAAATCAGCAACTCCCAACCGCCGCCACCACCGCAAGAGTGAGCTCGGATGCTCTGGCTGTGTTCAGCGAAATCAGCCGCTCCAGCGAGGTCGTGCAGAGCCTGGCAAAGGGTGACTCCGTCTACGTGGATCTGCGCATCGACCAGGGTGGGCTGAAGTGGTGCGGAATCCGCCTGACAGCCCAGGCCAATCGACTCGGCTTTGTGGATTGCAGAGGTCTCGTTCGCACCAGCGCACCCATGGTCGCGGTTGGCTCCGGCGCGGCAGATTCGGCACCTGGTGGCGGCAGCCGTCCGGTTCCGCCAGAAATTCCCTTGGCTCGACCTGCGGCGCCGACACCAAGCGCCTACACCACGATCAAAGCCGAGGTCGTGAAAGAAGGCGTTATTGATTCCGGCTATCTTGCGATGGCGGATGCGCAGGCACGGAGTGGCGGCTCTGCTGCGGTCACCCGAGCCGCGCTTGCTCACTATGCGGCCGCCGAATTCGAGCTATCCCAGCACGATCCCGATCGAGCCATCGAACACTTTGAAGCCATGGAACCATTTGCCGGGCAGCAGCGCGAACTGCTCTATGCGTGCCTTGTCGGCCGCGGCTATGCGTTGCTCCAAAAAAGCGAATTTTCGGCCGCACTCGATCCGATTTCCCGCGCGCGCAAGCTTCTGCCCAAGGCGGCCTCGGCTGCCGTGCTTGCCGGCTGGGCGCATTACCGTCTGAATCAAGCGGACGAAGCCATCGCGGATTTTCAGACCGCACAGCGCCTAGCGCCGACCGCCAGCGCGGCCGGAATGCTCGAAAAGGTGCAGCACGATAAGGAGGTCGAAGGCGATTTCAGCGAAGGCGGGTCTTCTCACTTCGTCGTACGCTATCACGGCAGCGCGACGCGCTCTCTCGCATCCGAAGTGACACGGGTCTTGGAAGATCAATTTCAGTCTCTTCGCAACGAGCTGCGCTACACGCCGCCAGAGCCGATCGCCGTGATTTTGTATACCCAGGAGGCCTTTCGCGACGTCACGCGTTCGCCGGGCTGGGCCGGAGCGCTCAACGACGGAAAAATCCGCGTGCCGGTGCAAGGACTTGAAATCGTCTCCGACGAGTTGACGCGTACTCTGCGCCACGAGCTCACACATAGTTTCGTCTTTCAGAAAACCTCCGGGCGGGCGCCCACCTGGGTGCAGGAGGGGCTTGCGCAATGGATGGAAGGGCGCCGCTCGAACGGCGACGCCGCTACGCTAATTGCCGTCTTTGATCAGGGACAAAACAAACAGCTTCGCTACTCTGATGATTCCTGGATGCGCCTCTCGCCGACCCAGGCCCGCTACGCTTACGCGTGGGCGCTGGCAGTGGTCGAAATGATTGAAGTTCAGGAAGGTCCAGATGGGATCAACCGTTTGCTCGAAGCCGAACGCACCGAATCTTCGCGCGAAGCGGCGCTGCGCGAAGGTTTGCGCATGAACTACTCGAACCTCGACGACCTAACCATAGCGTACCTGAAGAGAGCCTATCCGCGGTGAATGGTGGGCGTGATCGGTTTAGCCTTTGCGGTCTTCCCACTCTTCGTGCCAGGCCGTCTGAATCGCTTCGAGCTTGGATTCATTGGACTTCGCAGGGTCGCCGGCAAATCCGGGCAATTCCGTAATCCACTTGTGCAGATCGGTGAAACGCACGGTGTAGGGATCGAGCTCCGGAAATTTATCTGTCAGGGCGATCGCAATGTCTTCAAAATTATCCCAGTCAAGTGTTGGCGACATGGTTGTCCCTCGGCGTCCATGTAAAATAACTGCGATGCTAGTCGAATTCCCGACGACTCATTATCCGCATGCGAACGTAGTTCGCCAAAACAGTTTTGCGCCACCGCGCCGCCGCTTCAGTGATCGACTTCCTTAGCGTGATTCTTGTTCCAGCTGGGAATCTCCACCACGATGTCTGTGGTTCCGTCGGGCACGGTCTGGCAGCCGAGGCGCGACTTCGGTGTTATCCCCGGCGCCTCGTCCAGCTCGTCAAGCTCAGCGTCGCTCGCTTCGTTGCACGATTCTAGGCCCTCTCTGACGATCACGTGGCAGGTCGAGCAGGCGCAGACGCCGCCGCAGGCATGATCAAGGCCGGCTTTGATGCCCTCGGAAAAATCCAGGATGCTGCCGGGCAGGCCGTTGTGTCCGTAGGGAATTTTCTCCGGATCGACCTCGATGGTCTTCCCGCTGGGCAAGAAGGTTACTTTGAATTTCTTGGTCGCCGGCTTGTACTTTACTTCGTCGATGTATGGGTTACTGCCGCCCATTCGGTTTCCTCCAAATCCCTAGAAATCCGCGAGTCTTTTGCCTTGAAGCACGGTGTTCACAGCGCTGTTCATCATGACTTCGGCCAGATGCTGCGTGGCCTGGTTCAGCTCGTCGATCCTTTTGCGCATGAGTTTGTAATCGGCGCCGGAGATGGCCTCTCTGAGCGCGGCGACTGCCGTGTCAATCTTAGCGCGCTCTTCGCCGGAAAGCGCGCCGGCCTGCTGTTGGCGGAGCGCTTTGCCCGTCGCGGCCAGGATGGACTCGGCCTCGGTGCGCGCTTCGACGGCCTGGCGTTCGGCAAAGTCCTGTTCGGCATAGACAATCGATTCTTCGAGCATGCGCTCGATTTCCGTTTCGCTGATGCCGTAGCTCGGCTGCACCTCGATCAAGTGCTGCTCACCCGTGCGGACATCCTTGGCTGCGACCTGCAGGATGCCGCTGGCGTCGATCAGGAATTTCACTTCGATACGCGGCAAACCGGCGGGCGCGGGCGGTACTTGCAACGTGAAGCGGGCAAGCGAGCGGCAATCCCTGGCCAGCTCCCTTTCGCCTTGCAGCACGTGAATGTCGATGCCGGTCTGGTTGTCCACACCGGTGGTGTAGAGCTCTTCGGCGCTGGCTGGAATTGTGGAATTGCGGGGAATGATCTTGGCCACCGCGCCGCCGTAGGTTTCAATGCCGAGCGAGAGCGGCGTTACGTCGAGCAGCAGCATGTTGCTGACGCCGCGATCCAGGATGTTGGCCTGCACTGCCGCGCCGAGCGCGACGACTTCGTCCGGGTTCAAATCCGTGTGTGGGACGCGAAGGAAGAAGTCCTCGACGGTTTTGCGAATCAGTGGCGTGCGTGTCGTGCCGCCCACCAGCACGACTTCGTCGATGTCTGCGGGCTTCAGTTTCGCGTCGGCCAGCGCCAGCTTTACCGGACCCATGGTGCGATCCACAACCGGACGGATGAGCGCATCGAGGCTGCCACGCGTGAATTCCAGCGAGAAGAGCTTGCGGTTGGGCAGCGGGAAGCGGAGGGTGGCGCTTTCCTTCTGCGAGAGCTCGTGCTTCAGCGCGATCAGGGCCTTGCGCAACTCCTGAGCGATCTCGCCATGCGGCGAAAAATCGATTTGGTCTTGCTGCAGAATCCTCCGGTGTACAAATGCCTGCAGCAGATGGTCGATGTCGTCTCCGCCGAGATGCGTGTCCCCATTGGTCGAGAGGACCTGGTAGATGTCGCCTTCTTCGGTGGAGATGAGCTTCAAGATGGAGATATCGAATGTGCCGCCGCCTAAATCGTACACGGCGACCTGGCCGCGCTGTTGTTCGTGCAGTCCGTAGGCCAGAGCGGCGGCGGTCGGTTCATTGACCAGGCGCAACACTTCGAGCCCTGCGATTTTGCCGGCGTCTTTGGTGGCCTGGCGCTGCGCGTCGTTGAAATACGCCGGGACTGTGATCACCGCGCGATCCACGGTTTCGCCGAAGTGGGCTTCGGCCCAGTTTTTGAGTTCGCGCAGAATGAACGCGGATACTTCCGGGGGCGTAAAGACTCTGTCGCCAAGCCTGACACGGATCACGTTGGCGCCGGAGGGATCCAGGCGAAATGGAAACAGCACCAGCTCGTCCTGAACGTCCTTGACGCCGCGCCCCATCAGACGCTTCACGGAGTAAATGGTGCGTTCCGGCTGAGTGAGCAAGCGGCGACGCGCCGGTTCTCCGACGA
>Ga0306920_100008233_pt1 | contig 13831 bp, 7 predicted proteins | sample flu12Cox44000170_FD_204666 | JGI IMG/M metagenome (GOLD analysis project Ga0306920, IMG submission 204666) | Lab enrichment of tropical soil microbial communities from Luquillo Experimental Forest, Puerto Rico - flux4day.12C.oxic.44.000.170 (v2)... | ecosystem: Environmental > Terrestrial >... | reverse complement strand
CGGGCGCGGGATCGCGCTCGAGCCCGATGAGATAGCGGAGTGGCTTGCCGGTTAGCTCGCCCATCGGCCGATGGCGTGGCCGATACGGCAGAATTGATCAACGCACTAGGGCGCCGATTCTAATTTCTTGACGGGTTTTTCGCCGCGGATCTGCCGTATCTTGTTTTCCACGCCCTGCTTGATGATGTCTTGCGGAGTACCGATCTGCTGCGCTTGTATTTGGGCCGCAGCCCGCTTATGGGCTGCGGTGATTTGTGCCCGCAAGGTTTGCTCCTGAATAAATTGCGGTAGGTTGTGCCAGCCAGGATGCTGGATATAACCTTCGACGGCGGCGCGAGCATAAGCCCCGGCCTTGGCCTGATACTCGTCATAGAGCTCGGGTGTAAGCTGAATACCACCGATGCGATTGGGCAATGTCGCCGGGTAAATGCCAAGCCGATCCAACTCCAACGTCACCGGATCAGAGGCTACGGGCGACATGCGCAGGATCGAATGATAGGCCGGATTATATTGCGGTTGACCAAAGATATCGCGCTTTGGCAGCAGGGTCTCGCGCATGCCCGGAATGCGATATTTAATGCCATCCATAACACTCCTGACCTCGCGCAAATATGGATCATTGAATGCAGCGATTTGGCCGCTGCCCACGCTATATGGTCCGAACGAGGCAAGTTCTCCCGCCCCGAATTGGGCGGCCGATCGAGCGCCTTCCATTGCCTGGAATAACTGTGCCATGGCAAGCATACCTGCTTCATCCCCAAGAGCGTGAACGGTTGCGCCAATGCCCCCGCCAATCAGCTTTGCCATCGCTTTATCGTCATCGCCTTTGTATTCAGCTATGAGCTGCCCGATGTTGGCGCCAATTGTCATGGGAATACGGGCCGGCCCCCACCGATTATAACTGACCCAATAACCTCCAATCTGGACTGAGTTTGGTTGAATGCCCAAGTCTTTCCATCGTTTGCGTTCCTGGGGATCCATCGGATAGTCGCCGGTCGCCTGGCCACCCAACGCCTGACTCATAATGTAGGATAAAACCGCCGTTCCAGTGACAACACGACTAAGTGCCATTGCTTGAGCGCGCCCGCCTTTTTGACCGAGTAGCTCGGCTTGCATTTCCGGGCCGAAGATGGCTAGCGGTGAGTAGCGGATGCCAGCGCGGGAAATGTTTAGCGGAACATGAAGGAAGGGAAATTCCCAGCGGAGCGGAGTATCTTTAAGTGCAGATGCCAAGCGCTGTGTTTTTTGGCCGAGTTTCTCCATGAATGTGCCGGCAAAGCCTGCATTAACATTGTCGCGCAGCACATCATCGGTTGGATTTTGTAGATGATATTTATAACGATCAACAAAATCTGAAGACGTAAGTGGACTTTTGCCTTCCTTGACGGTGGCCACATAGGCATTTCGATGTGCCTGTGCACCCTCATTGAGAACCTTAAAAAAAGTATGTTGCATATTTGCAAATCGTCCGAATGCGCCACCTCCAATCAGTTCTGCGGCATTACGTGCCTTCATGGGAACGCCAAGCCAATCGGCCGCAGCTTTGATAACGCCCCAATCTGGACTGGTGTGCATCAAGTAGGGCACCTGTGCCCCTTTGGCCTGTGGCGATAATTCTCCTCGCGCGGCAAGACTAAGCTCACTTTCCAGTGGCACACGCAAGCCAGTTTCTGCCGCCTTTAAAGCCGCCCGCATGGCACCAGGAACGGCATGACCAAAGCCTAAGAGAGCTGCAAACGGTTCTCCAAAAAAGACATTCTGACCACCGCGCACCTTGTCGATCGCGGCCGCCACAAATGGACTGACAACATGCTCGATCGCTCCATAGAAAGTATTGATGAAAGTATAGAAAGTATGCGTGATCGGTCCTGAAAGCAGCCAATTGTTGCGCAGCCAAAACATCCAATCAGGAATAGTCCGTCCAGCTCTTAGAGCCATCTGATAGGCACGGCCGAGGACATAAGCCGAACCCTCTCCATCAAGGCCCGCAGTTGCTTCCGCTGCGGCCTGAAGCTCCGCGCGTTGGCGATCAGTTGCCCCCATTCGCTTGACGATACGCTCAGTCTTGTCAACAAGCGCCTGTAACTCCGGCGGAAGCTGTTGTGCTATTGCGCGCTGTGCGGCTTGTTTCTGCGGGCCGGCAAGCCGCTCCGCGTCGGAAATCAGCTTATTAAATCTGGCGAGCGGAGAACTCGGCGCCTGAATGCCCTCCTTGATTAACTGCCGTAGTGGACGCACGGTCGGAACCTTGATGGGCTCCGGCGGTTCACGAATGTCAATTAGCTTGACCACCGCCTCTGCGGTCCTGACTAGCTCCTTCCATTCCGGCGGTGTTTCAGGTTCAGCCTCTCTTGGTTCCTTTGGTATCTTTGGTTCCTTGGGCTTGGCGGCATCAACCGTCTTTTTGGCTTCGGCAATAAGAGCCTCCAACCCGTCTTTCGTTGCCGCATCGCTAAATTCCTCCACGGCCGCGATGAGATCATTTCCCTCTTTTGGCATTCCGACCTTAGAGCGTTCTGCGGATTGCTCGCGCCGCCGCTCTCGTTTCAGAAACTCCTGCTGCGCAAGACCGGACTTGCCCCAATCGGAACGAAATGCCGCAACGTATTCCAGCGCAGATTCATGCCGTGATTTTGTCTCTGCTGCCGCCGCCAAGTTCTCTGGACTGGGATTGTCCCGTGCTTTCGCCAACGCCGCTCTATAATCATCGCGCGTTTGAATTAGAACCTGTTCCACAGCGCGGATCTCGGCATCGCTATGAAAGCGCGTGCGCAGTAACGCTGGATCAAAATTGATAGAATCCCAACCAGACGCTTTCGCTAACTTGTCAATCTGGGCAGGGGATATTTCTCCTTGCCGAGCTTGAGGAAAATAATCGTTCTCGGCCGCCGCCTTAGCAATAAGATCGTCAATATCACCAGGGTCTTTGATTTTCGACACCCATTCCGCAAAGCGTTGCTGGTAGGCATCGATGGGCTCGCCGCGCGGCGTCATCATGATCTTTTCGTCCCTGCGCGCTGCGGCGACTGTGCGCGCTGGAACATCGCGTTGTGCTTGGACCGCAGGACTTTCCTCTTGTTTTGGCAATTCCGCTTCCGGCCCAATCACACCCAGATCACGCGCCTGAGTGAGATCAGGACCACGCGGGAGTCGCATGGCATCTTCAACCAGCGTGCCAGCCAAAATGTTGCGCGCCCGCGAAATCAACTCTGGGGTTGGTTTTGGGTAAACGCCGGGGCTGTCTTCTAAAGGATCGCCGTTCGGATAGGTCTCCTTGAATACATCGGACGGAATTTTGGCCGGATCGGGCTTGCGTGCCGCAATGCGGTCAACGATCGGTTTTAGCGCCGCTTCAACGTCGACAGGATTCATGCCGTGCGCTTCATACCAAGCGTCTTCTACTCGATTGCCAACTTCCCAAAATGCAAAACTTATTGCCTCATCCCGTGACATTCCCGCGGCCATTAATTTTTCAACCGCGAACGCTTCAGCATTCTCGCGAAGTAATGCCGCGTCTGCAGGATCAAAGGTCACGCCATTTACGGTGAGCTCCCGTGGAAAAGTAGAGTCAATGTAAGTTGCTGGATTTTCCATGGGCGATGATGCACCCCAACTGTTGGGCACGTCGTGCGAGCGATCAACCACACCGTTATTTATCACATCATGCATTGTCGGATGATCGAGGATGCTATCTACGATTGGATCGCCAATCTTTCCTAATTCAGTGCGGGGCCGCAACGATGGCGGCGCAGGCTTTACTGGTTCGACCGGCGTTGGCTTGACAAACGGCTTGGGGACTCCGGTTGGATGCGGACTGCCAAGGAAGGCTTCCGGCATCGCCGCAATATCTCTGGCAAGCTGAGGATCAATATTCGACAATAGCGAATAGGTTTCAGCCTGTGCCCCGCGAAATAAGGCATTGGGGCCGCGAATGAAGGTTTCACCAGCCCGCACAACGGTTTCAGCTAGAAGTTCGTTAAATGCTTTGAATGGATTGTAACGATCGCCCTCACCCTTGCGGAAAAAACCGGCATCACGAAGGATTTGTTTGTTCTTCTCCGATATGCCCATGGGCTCACCCCCCCAGCCCTCTTTCATGCCGGCCGCGCCCGCAGCTTCCGCCCCAGTGAACATATCGATGGCCGACTGATAAAACGGGCGCTTCGCGTTGAGCGTGGCTTTATCAATCTGTGATGGTGCGGCCTCAAACGGCTGCGATGGATCAAATGCTGGCTTCTGCTCGCTTGCGGCCTCAAACGGCTGCGATGGATCAAATGCTGGCTTCGCTTCATCAACCATTATTTATAACTACCGTCGGGCTGAAGCGTATAGGTATGGCCGTTCTGAATAACAGTCTTCGGCTTTTCTGCTGGGACTTCTCCCGGCATTCCCGCACCCTTGGTCGCATTGAATATCACGATCTGTTCCCAACTCGGCCGATGTGCCTCAATAGTCTCGCCAATAAGGCTCTTGGGATCATTGACATTAAGAGCATTGGGCAGCAATGCGTTATTGCGTTTGGCGTTTTTATACTTGTCCAAAAAGTCAGTCACAAAATCGGAATATCTACCGAGTCCGGCGGGACCAAGCTGGCCCTTTGCTGCCGAGATCGCGGCCCGGAACTTCGGTTCCTTAAGTTCGGCATCCTGCGCCTTCACAATACCAGCAAGGTTTGACGCCTTCTTTGGCGAAAGGTTGCCATCATTGCGAGCAACGGCGATCTGCAGCACAGTCGTGGGATTGTCAGGATCAAACAAGCGGTTGGTCAAATCATCAACGGTTGCCGGATCATCCTTGGCACCAGCACCGCGGGCCTGCTTCTCCGCCATGCTTTCCAATCCCCGCAGCACAGACGATACCCGCCCCGGTTCCAAATCTGATCCACGTCGATTGCTCTCAACAATCTTGCGAAACTGTGCAATCTTATCCCTGATCGAGGTCATATTGCCATTATCGTCAAACAGTGAAAACTCCAAATCATTTGTGTCGCGATGAAAACGTGAACGTGCCTCATTATCTGCGTCCAGTTTATCAGCTCGCTTTTCTGCTCTATCCACGCGATCATAAAACTTCTCCTCGCGCTCAAATTGAGCTATCTCAGGCGCATTGATATATTTGGAATACTTCGGATTTTCGGCAATGGCCCGCCAATCGCCGCCGTTTCTAATCGCGCCCATTACCGCGGCCTTGACCAACTTCTCGTCCTGCTTGAACAAGCTTTCCTTGGTTCGTGCGCGGGTGCCAACGTCGAGCGTTGGACTGCTGTCCACGGTCGCATTGATGGAATCATGCAAGCCCGCAAGTGCATCATCGAGCGCAGATGGATCTTTATAAACGCGGCTAGTCGCCGAATTGACGGTCTCCTCCTTGTTCTGCACGATCGCCGCCGCCGACATCGTGGACGCGTCCGCTGCAGTTTTGCTAAACATGTGCTCGCGGAACCGGTCGACGCGGCCCTCGGCCCAGTCTCGTCCGCGCTCGGTAATGAAGCTATCTTTGAATTGCTGTAGCCCCGGCTCCATACCGGCACGGAACTGCTGCACAACAGTGGGATCGTTCCAATCGCGATTGGGATCAGCAGCAAACGTCTGCCAAGCACCGGTATACCCATCTTCGATCTGCGCAAGCTTGGCTGCGCCGTTGCTGATCTCGCGATGCTCGATGTAGTTGATGGCGAGATCGCCGGCGTCCTTGACGGTCGACGCGACGTGCTGGCCCAGGTTCTCCATCGCCTGCGCCGCCTGGTTGTAGAAGGCGCCACCGCGCCGTGCTGCAGCAGCCGTCGCCTCAACGCCAATCTCGCTTGGCCGTAGATCAAGCGCAGGCGTGTCAAAGGTTCTGATATTAGGCACCTGCTGCCTTGCCTCCGAAGTAAGCCGCCCCTGCTCCGATTATTCCACCAGCAAGCGCTCCCCATGGACCAGCCGCCGCTCCCATAGCGGCACCTCCTGCGGCGCCTTTGAGTATACCAGTGATCTCGGCACCCTTTGCCGCCTTGTTCTCGGCGTCAATCGCGACCTGCGCCGCAGCCGCCATGTTGCGATAGGACTGCGCCTGCTCGCGATAACCGGCCTCGGCAATCAATCCCTGCTCGCCGGTGACCGCACGCGCCATCGCGCCTTGGCTCGCGCTCTCACGCAAGATGTCGAGCGCACTGCCGCTCTCGGCGAGGCCTGCACCGGCAATATCGGCCTTGGTGGTACCGAGGCTCTTGAAGAGCTCGCGATCCTCCTGCGCCTGTTTAATGCCGGTCGACCATTCGGTGTATTGCTCGTTCTGATCGGCCAGCGTCCCGGCGAGAAGATAGTTCTGTTGCTCGAACGCATCGCCCTGCGCCTTGGCCTTGTAGCCCATGCTGGCGAATAGATCGGACACGCCCCCGGCAATGCTGCCGATGCCGCCGGTGCTGAGACTGATGCCGCCGAATGGACTGGTGCCGGCCGGTGTTGCTGCCGGTGGTGCCAACGATAGCGGATCGCCGACACCAGGACCAATCGTCGGTAAATCGTCAATTGCCATCTCAGATGTCCTGCGTTTCGATCGCGCCGCCAATGGCGAGCACGTTCACGATGTACGGCCGCGTCACCTGCCAGCACAGCATGCCATCAAAATCGTAATCATTTCGGATCGCGTCACGCCATACGCCGGTGAACTGCTGGGTGATAATGTAATTCTTCCCGCCGTCTTGCCGGAAAATCGCGGGATAGAGATTGTTGAAATCAACACCAAACGACACGCCCTGCGTGCCCTCGAGCTGCGCCATGATGTAGTGGTTGCGGCGCTTTTTGCCGAAAGCTGGCCCGGTGCGCGCGCCGCTCTCGACCGGTGCATGCGGGCGCACGATCTGGCCTTGCGACGTGTAAGTGAAACCGACAAGGCCGACTGGATTGGCTAGCCACGCCGCCGCCGTGAACAAGCCAGTGGCGGTACCACCGGCAATACCATCGCCGTATGGCACGACGATCGAGCCATTTGCCACGGTATAGTCACCGCAGTCCATGCCCGCGAGCCAGGCTGTGACGGTCTTGCCGTTGAGCGGCCACAGCCCATTGAGCGTAAGCCCGCCATAAGGCGCCGGAACCGTGTTGCTGCTCGATGTTGAGGTCGGTGTTATGGCATCGTCGAGAAAGTTTGCCTGCACCAGAGTTGAGCCCTCCTCGAGCGTATCGCCCAGCACCACTACTTGTGAGAGCCCAGTGACGGCATCAAAAGTCACGAGCGTGAGCGCGTCGAGATTGCCGCCCTGGCTCGGGCCGGTGCAAATCGAACTCACGGTGTAGCCGGAGCCGAGCGCGTGCAGATGCCCAGCCTGCAGGTTCGGGCCCGAGGACGTGCTGAGCGTGTCGCGTTTGTAGGTCCATCCCGCCAATTGACCGTTGCCAAGCCGTGCCCACACGATCGGATTGAGTTCCTGCTGATAGGCAATTTCCTGCACCCCCGGAATAGTGAGATGCTTGCTGTAGAACGTGATATGCGGGGCAGTGAATTTGCCGGAGAATACGTCGGCAAAATATTCCATGATCTTGCGGTTGAACTTTTGCACGAAAAGCGTCGTGTGTTCGCTGCGCCGCGGCTCGATATTGGCACAGCCGATTGTGGTAACACGGCGTGCGCCGATGTTGACCGGCGAGATCGGCCCGGCGGTTGGCGCCTGCACCAGCCATTCACCAGCACGGGTGCCGCAGATGATGCCCTGCAGGTCAGGGATCATCCAAAAGATTGGATTGGCATCAGGGGCATTGAATATGATTGAGATCGCCGAGGAGGCGAGAACATTGCCGTATTGATCCGTCGGCGCGAAGTTCACCGCCGTGCTGGGCTGAATGACCTGACCCGATCCGAAGGCCTGCACTGGTACACTGACATTTGTGGGCACGCCGTTAGACACGCTGCTGTCGATGCGATTGGGCAGAACACCGGAGAGCCATATCCGGCCGTCGCTGTAAGTGCCCGCAGTCGGCCAGCCGGTCGTGTCCGAATACAAACCTAACCGCCAGGTGCGGATCGCACTCGTATAAAGCAGTGCAGGGCCGAGAAGTTCTACATTGACGGCGTTGCTCGAAGTCGAAGCAGTCGGCGGGTTAAAAAACAAAACTTGTGAATCATAGATTGCTAAAGTCTCGTTCGTGGCATAATAGCCGGGATAAGCCGTGGCAGAGATTTCCACCCATACATAGTTCCAAGTTGTGATTTGGTCGGTTGAAATGATGGTGATTGCTGAAGTCGTGTTTCCTATCGGACCAATCGTGCCAAGCAGCGTCCCGTCCGAAGAATTTGCCGGTGCCGAGTTCTTTGCGCGCAGATTGATGGTGACGGATGGGGCAAACTTGAGATGGAGATTGTATGGTACTGTTGTGTAATTGCCATCAGCAATTCCGAGATCGCTAGACGGATAGATCGTCACATGATCGATGGCTTGCGGCGAGGCGCCAGTGTAATTCATGCCAACATAGGCACCCGTGACAGAAAATATGGTGCCGGGTGCTGCTAAGAAATTCCATGTGTTCTGGATGCCAGTAGAACCGCTTGCTGGCTTCGGATAGTTTCCATCAAACGAAGCCGCCAGTGTGAGCATGTTGCCAAAGATGACGCCGCCAGGGATTGAACCGCTGATTGCGTTGGCAAGCGAGGTGATCTTGCCCCACGTCCAGATGGCGGGCGAGGAAGTGCCGCCCTGATCAAGTATTTGCCAATGGGTAAGATCAGCACCGGGCAGATTGCCAATATTGCCGGCCACCAGCGATTGCCAATAGGTTGTTTGCCCGGGCAGGCCATTCGGATTGTAGGAAATTACTGCGCCTTGGGCATAAGTTGAGCCCGCGGTCCATAATGCCGGCTCAGAAAACAGCCGCACGAGACGGCCCACATCACTGCCGAGAAAGCCTTGGCCTGCATTGATGCCGGCGCCGGAAGGCACCGGTTGCCACTGTGCTGGGTTACCCGCGGGCGTAATGCCGACGTTCTGGTCGATCAGGCTCTCGTAATTCAGAGCCGCCGAGGTAACGAAGGCGCCCTTGGGATAGGCAGTCGTCGAGCTCCAAGCCGGATACGATAGCGATAAAATGATGACGCCGGTCGTGCCGGATGGATTGGCTTGCACGCCGTTCGTGAACGGATCGAAATAGGGACCATCATTGAACGCGGCCGGCGCCAGCGTGAAAACGGCACCAAGCGTAGGACTGGGCTGTACGAACACGCTAAGCGCTTGCGGCTGATGCAGGCCATGCAACAGAAAACTGATAGTCTCAGTCTGCACCGAGCGCACTGCACTCCATTGCCCACTAACATAAGAAGTTGGGAAATCGAGAATTCGATTGGCATATCCGCCGCTAGGAGCACCGAGCGTCGAACCGTCGATTGATAGCCCGGTAATCCCGTCCGCGAGCGAGAATTGAGTGCTGCTAATCTTGGTTAGGGTGAATGTCCGGTTCTGCAGTAACGGGCTCGAATTGCCGATGAAAAAAATCTGATCGCCAGTCGCCCAACTCATAGGCGACGACAGGACGAGCACGGCTGGATTGGCGCTTGTTATAGTAAACGAAGACGCCGTCTGATCCGGAATAATGGAAAGGCCGCTGCGCATACGCAGATGGCCATCGGTCAATTCCAGGGTATAGGGAAATTGTTGCTGGAAGGCGAAGCTGAGCACGCGCCCAGGAAGACCATTGCGGGTGAACCCGGCAAAGAGCGTACCCGGCCGCCGCACGATCGCTTCCTGCTCAGTCGGGATTAAATTGAGACAGACATTGAGTGCGGTGCGATATTTCTGATCGTGATAGCGGCCTTGTGCGAATTTACTCCAGGCGCCGCCGGAAAACCCGGCCTGAACGTAAGAGGCATCGGGCATGTCAATATCTTGTGCTCAGATAATCATCCATCGGCGGCTCCTCGGCACCGATCTCGATCGCGTTGCGCAATCGTGCCTCACCCATTCTTTCCTTATAGGTCAATCGGATCGACTGGATTTTTGCCGTCGACTGCGTGAGCGGTTCACAAATGGCTTCTGCGATGCGCGCCGCCAAGCCCTCGCAAAACATGTCGTCCATGCCGGGTACGTTAGTGTAGTCAGCGACAAAGCGGAAAACGATCGTTGCGCTGTCTTGAGTGACGATAAAATTGCCCTCGATATTCCAGTCGCGATACATCAATCCCGACGGCGCACCGAGAAATGAGATCGAACCAGCCTTGGGATCCTGTCCCACCGGGCACAGATAACCGGCGGGCAAACGATACAGGTTACGGTTTGCGGCCATCTGGCCATTCATGCCGCTGATTGGACCGGAATTGATCGGATAGCCGATCGGAATGCTGGCAAGCGCCACACCATTCGGCACAGCGGCACCGCCGATCTGCGACCATTGTGAATTACCGGTGCCGACACCTGCAAAACTAATGGCCCATACCAACAGCCAATGCACGTTGTTATCGCCGACTGGATTATGGTTGAGATTGCCGGCAATGGTTGAGATGTAAACGTTGTTGTCCGAACCGGTCACCAGCGCGTCCTCGGCGTAGGTGGTGAGACTTGACCAGGCCGGGTTGCCAATTGGGCTGTTGTCGAAGTTGAGATCAATCGCGCTCGTGGCAAAAGTGCCGCCGGTCACGGCGGCCCAAAAACTCGAGCTCGGCGTATCGGGAATGTTGCCAGTATTGTTGTTGGCGATCGACACCCACATCGAAGCATCGAACATCACGAAGGTGCCTATCGAATAGGTGCTGCCGATCGTCCATTCGAGGACCGGCGAACTCTGCGGTCCTTGCACGAAGGTGTTGCCGAAGATTGGCACAGCCTGGGACTGTAGAATGAGCGTAGGCTGCAGCGCCCATTGCGACGGGCTTGTCGACGGTACGTTGTTGAGATTGGCGTTGGTAAGCGACGTATACGTATTGCCACCGCCATCAATGACGGTCTGTCCCCGCGAATAGGTTGTGACGTTCGACCAGGCTGGAAACGCCTGCACTGTCTGGGCCTGAAAGTAAGTGGTCGAATTCGACCATTGATTTGGCACAGCTGGATGGACCGCATTCGCGTTCACGTTGGAATAATAGACGTTGTAGGTGCCATCGCCGGCCATGGTGTAGACGATCTCGCCAGCAAAATAGGCTTGGCTGCTGTCGTAGAGCGAGACGCTCAGTGGCCCAAAATAGGGCTCCCAAGCGAAGTCAGTTCCAACCTGGCCAGGCTGGGTGCCGGTGTTGGCATTAACGAGCGAGCGCCAGAACGTATTGTTTTGATCCATAATAATCGCATTGGCAAAATAGGTGGCGGTCGAGCTCCATAATGCTGGCGCAAGTAGCATCGTGTTGCTGTCAACGGCACGTAGCGCGGCCTTCCTGATGGCAAAGCGCCAGCCATTACGGCGCAATTCGGCGCGACGCAGCTTGCCGTAATTAAAGCTGACATGCTGGGCGCGCTTGCTATTCTCGGTAAAGCCCAGCGTTGCGTCCATGAGTTCGGCGCCGACGTGCTGCAGCGCACGGTTGCCGATGTCGATGGGGGAGAGGAATTCGGGCATGCCGCGCATAAGGCCATGGTCGGCGTGTCCTGTTCAACGCACTCAGTGCGTTGAATAATGTAGCGTTCTTGTTCATGGCTGCGGGATGACCGTTCTCGCCTTTCCCCCGACGTTGCCATCAAATACCGTTGTTGGCCGCTTGGCCGCCGGCGCTGGCCCCAGCGAAGCCATCCCGATCGCCAACGTACTGTCCGGTTATTCGCAGTTCAACACAGTTGCGCAGGCTGCGGCCACCAGCATTCCGAGCACCATTCAAAGCGTGCAAACGTTGGGCTACACCACTGCGGGCGATGGCGGTGGGGCATATTATTCGCATGCCGGCGGCTCCACTCCGGGCGGGTTCCAGTCTGCCGACGGACAATGGTGGCAGATCGTCATTGCCACGGTTGCCAGTGTCAAACAATTTGGTGCCTTTGGCGACAACACGCACGACGACACGACCGCTATCCAGAATGCCATTACAGCCGTTGGCAATGCCACGGGCGGGACGGTCTTTCTGCCGACTGGCACTTATTTGGTTTCCGCCACACTCAATATTGCCGTATCCGGCATCAATGTCGTCGGAACAAGTGCACAATCGATCATCAATTACACCGGTAATACTGTCGGAATTGCCATAACCAGCGGCACTCCCATCACAAATGTGACATTGCGCGATTTACAAATCTCATCGACGTCAACCACGAACATACTCCTGCAGACAGCCCGCGCCGTGAACGGGATCAACTTTGAAAGGATTTATTTCCAAGGCGGCGGGACGCAGGTGCAATTGACATCGGTCTCCATCTCGGCCGGCGGCACTTTCAGTGTTTGTATCTATCAATGCACGTTCAATGCTGCTGGCGTGTGTGGATTGAGTTTACATCCGGTTGGCTATGGCCTGGTACAAGCGATTTTCGTCTATGGTTGTGCTTTTTTTGGCTATGCGCAGCAGGCATTGTTCCAAAGCAGCGGGACCGGCATTTTCATATTTGCGAACAGGTTTGAGCGCCACTTGGGAACCTCCATTACGACGCCGACAATCCATTTGGACAATTCCACCAAAGTGCAAATCTTGAACAATTATTTTGAAGATGAAGGGAATTGCGCGTGTGTCGAGCTCGGCAGTTCGCTGAGCAACATCGAGCTTTCAGGAAATATATTCCAAGTGTTGTCGAGCGGTCCATCATCTGGGACATACAGTAGCGCAGCGGCAGTCAACGCAGTGGGAAATGTGCTCGGCTTGGCGCTGCGAAGCAACCACGTCTCGACCGGAGGAACCGGATCGGCAACCGCCGGCGCCTTATATAACCTCGCAGCATCGACGGTATTTGCCCGCAACAACGGCTTTGATAGCGGCACGGCAACCTGGGGATTTGCGCTGAGTACATCGCCTGCCAACATCGACATTGACGGCAGTCATCAAAGCCCCACACCTACTACGTTTTCCAGCGGGATGCAGCAAGTCGCCGGGATGCTGGCACGCACGCAGGCGAGTTATACAAATGGCGCCGGAGCGCAAGCCGGCACGCTGACCAATGCACCGGCTGCCGGCAATCCGACAAAATGGATTGCGATCAACGACAACGGAACGACGCGCTTTATTCCGGCCTGGTAACGCTCTCGACTTTTATGGCGGCTCCACCGTTGCCTGATATAGGCCTTTGGGGCTGTTGCTGTGACTGAATTAAAACCAACAATGGCATTACCGCACTGTTGGCGGACAACCCGCCGAATTTTAACGCCGCATCGCAGACTTGCAGCAAGCAGGTCTGATGTTGTTCCGTTAGCGTTACGGTGATGTCGGGCATTGAACTTTAGCCTTCTCTCGGCGGTTCGACAGGCGCCATTCCGGCCACGGCATCCTGCGCAGTCTTCTGCTCCATAGTTTGCCGAATTGGCGCATGCATGGTTCTGATTACCTCTCGTGCCCATTCCTTGAATATCTCGGCTTCAGTAAGCGGAGGATCAGTCGAACCCCTTGGCGTGTAGCGACTGCGATAGTAATTGAAAAATGGCGGTAGCTGGTCATCGGCGTAATTGAAGCGGATAACCACAGTCTGAACTGTGCCATCGATCAGACCATTAAGACTCAATCCATACGTAGCCATATCGTGTCCTTCATTGCCAAGTTACTGTTGCAGCACCGGCAGGCGTTTTCGGTTGCTTCCACGCCCCGCCAGTATAGAACCAGAATTGGCTGTTTGTCGTGTCGAATACCATGGGGACGTGACCGGCGTAGGCCGTGGGCACGCCGGTTGGTGTGCCCGCGCAGGTCGGGATGTAGAGAAAGCCGTCGGTCGCATTAGTGGCAATGGCGGCATAGAAGCCATGGG
>Ga0306920_100008231_pt1 | contig 13832 bp, 11 predicted proteins | sample flu12Cox44000170_FD_204666 | JGI IMG/M metagenome (GOLD analysis project Ga0306920, IMG submission 204666) | Lab enrichment of tropical soil microbial communities from Luquillo Experimental Forest, Puerto Rico - flux4day.12C.oxic.44.000.170 (v2)... | ecosystem: Environmental > Terrestrial >... | reverse complement strand
TTCCGGCCCGTCGACAGGTTGACGAGCTGGTTGCTGAATTGACCTCCGCCGCTCGCGGTTACCGCTACTTTGGGGCGGTAGCCGGCCAACGCCTGGGGCACGGTTTCATCGGTGGCCCGTACCGAGGCACGCTGGGCGTTGAGCTGCGGATTGTTCTGGTAGGCGCGCATTAGCGCGGCCTCCATGGTATCGGCGCGGGCGGATGTTGCGGCCACCTGAATAAAGAGAAGAACCGCCGCTGCGATTCTGCCTGAAACTGTCGCCCCTCGCATGAACAGACTTATCCGACGCCGCGTTGCGCCTGACAACATCCATGAGCCCTTCATGAACCGGGAAGTTGTGCATGGCTTTGAAGGGCCGTTCGCGGCCAATGCCGTCGTGACGGTGTCGGCAACGGCCGATCCTGCTTCTGAACTGCTCGGTCGGCGGGCTGAAGCGCGAGTGCCTTTGAGGGAAGCTAGCGCGCTTCAGATGATTGTCTGTGCATCAGCTTCGCGCCAACGCGCTCCCGCCGTGGTCACGAGGAAGAACCAGGCGCCAGATCGGCTGACGTGGCTCGCTCCGGTGCGGTGAATTTGAAGTTTCTACCCATGTCGCCGCAAGTCTCAAAAATCGCACCAGAAACCAGGAATTGCCAGAGCTCCTTTGATTCCGAAGTTCGCATCGGCGGACGCCCGGAAAGCTTGCGAACTTCGCAATCGGAGCTCCATAGCGTTTTCGAGCGAAGTGGATTTCCGGTTCGCGTGAAGAAAACGCGTCAAAACAGAAGAATAAAGCCTCGGTTCTGATTCGATCGGAACCGAAAGGCTCTAGTCCTGGATGCCGTAGCGATGCAGGTCGTTGCCGTGGGTGTCGAGCCAGGTCTTGGCGCGTTCGACATGATTGCAGACCTTTGCGACCACGCGCCAGAATCGCGGCGAATGGTTCATTTCGACCAGATGGGCCACTTCGTGGGCGGCAAGATAGTCAAGCACGTAAGGTGGCGCGAGGATCAGTCGCCAGGAGAATGACAGCGAGCCTGCGGAAGTACAGGAGCCCCAGCGGCTCGACTGGTCGCGGATCGACAGCCGACGCACCCGCACCCCCAAGGCTTGCGCGTAGAAGGTTGCGGCCTTCTGCAAGTCCTTGCGGGCTTCGCGCTTGAGGTAGTCATGCACCCGCCGCTCGGTATATTCGGCGCCGCCAGCGACGCAGATGATCCGTTCACCGCTTTCGCGCATCTCGGTCCAGACCGTGCCGCGCTGGCCGGTGCGGTGAACGATTCTGTGCGCGACACCGCGCAAGGGAACCACGGTGCCGGGAAGAAACGGTGCGGCCTTCGGCAGCCGGCCGAGGCGTGCGGCAATCCAGCCGCCGTGACGCTGTGCGAAGTCCTTGGCGTCAACGATGGTGCCGCGTGGCGGCACGGTCAGGATCGCTTCGCGGTCGCTGGGATGAATGCGCAAGGTGTAACGACGCGCACGCCGATGTCGGCGCAGCCGAACCGAATAGATTTGCGAGCCGTGCTTGACCAGAATGCGGGAGGGTTCGTAAGGCCGCCGATAAAGAAGGGCGCGTTTGGCCATGTCTGCTAGTCCGGGGGTAAGAAGTTCGCCCGGATTCTGCCATATCCGCCGCCAGTGAAATTGCTCGGCGCAAAAACAAATCATTTGCCCAATATACAGGGGCACCAAGGTTAACGGACCCTATAGGATGGGGTAGGAACCGAAAAAATCGGCTCGGAACCGGCTCAACAGAGGCCCTTAAAGAATGAAATTCGACTCATTTTTTCAAAAGGACGAGAATCGGAGCTTCCAAGGCTAATTCAGAGGGTTAGCCGACCGCCGGAATCGCGGCCTATTCGGAGTAAACGCGCGATTCGGCGTTGAACCTCGTGAAATTGCCCATCATTCGGCTGCATAGGCGAGTGAAGGCTTCGCTCCTGAGGACTTCACATTCGCCGCCGACACCATGAAATCGGAAATGCGCGGCACGATTTCGGATTTGAAGCGCGAGCCGTTGAAAACACCGTAATGGCCTACACCCTTTTGCACGTAATGCACGCGGCGATGGTCCGGAATAGAACTGCACAGCGAGTGCGTCGCCTCGGTTTGACCTAGTCCGGAGATATCGTCGTTCTCGCCTTCCACCGTCATCAGCGCCACGCGCCTGATTTTCGATGGATCGACCGGCTTGCCGCGATGGGTCATCTCCCCCTTGGGCAGCGCGTGCTTGATGAAAACGGTATCGACCGTCTGCAAATAGTACTCCGCCGACAGGTCCATGACCGCCAGATACTCGTCGTAAAAATCGCGGTGCTTGTCGACCAGGTCGCCGTCGCCTTTCACCAGGTTCCTGAACAAGTCCTTGTGGGCATCCATGTGGCGATCGAGGTTCATAGTGATGAAGCCGTTGAGCTGAAGGAAGCCCGGATAGACGTCGCGCATGACCCCAGGGTGCGGGAACGGCACCTTGGTAATGACGTGATTGCGAAACCAGTTGATGCCGCGCTGGGCGGCAAGATCGTTGACGGCCGTCGGATTGCGCCTTGTATCGATCGGGCCGCCCATCAAAGTCATCGAAATCGGAACTAACGGATCGTTTTCGGCTTCCATGATGGAAACCGCCGCCACCACCGGCACCGAAGGCTGACACACGGCGATCACGTGCATGTTGCCGCCAAGCACGTGCAACATCTCGATGACGTAATCGATGTAGTCATCCAGATCGAAACGGCCTTCCGTCAGAGGCACCATCCGCGCGTCGGCCCAGTCGGTGATGTAAACCTCGTGGGTCGGCAGAAAAGCCTCGACCGTGCCGCGCAGCAGCGTCGCATAGTGACCCGACATCGGCGCGACAATCAGCACCCGCGGCTGGGGCGCGCGCAACGGGCGCGTGATCTTCCGATCGAAGTACAGCAGACGGCAGAACGGCTTTTCCCATACCACGCGGATTTCGACCGGCGTGCGTACGCCGTTCACGTCGGTGTCCTTGATGCCCCATTCGGGCTTGCCGTAACGGCGGGTGGTTCGCTCGAACAGTTCGCAGGCGGCAGCAATGGATTTGCCGAACTCGGTATGCGACCACGGATTGAGAGGATTTTGAAACAGGATCTTCGTGGCGTCGGTAACGGCGCGCGCGGGATTGAGCGAGGCGTGCGCCATCTCGTACATCCAGTACATCGGCGTCGTAAGGGCCGGACTGCCTTCGGCTACCAGAGGCGGTGCGCCGCCAAATTCACCAATCGCCATCTATTCTCGTTCCTCATCCCTTTTGCATCGCAGCATTGTGCCGAATGCGTAATAAAGCGTCAATGTACAGATCGGTATTTTCGTCGCGGTGCACAAGCCAAAGATGGCCCAAATCCACTGGAATAAGCGGGTTCATTCGCCGCTCTGGAGCAGAGAACCGTGTTTTCGTGCGCTGCGCAAAAGCACAAGAAATATCGAAAATGATGCAACAAGCAGCAGCACATTGATAGCGAGCGCTTGCGCCATCAGGTCGCTGCGAAACTCGTGGCGCATCAACAGCGCCCGCATGCCCTCGAAGGCGTAAGTCGGCGGCAGCGCCCAGGCGACATATTGCAGCCAATGCGGCAGCACCGTCACGGGGTAGTAGACGCAGGCCAGCGGCATCAGGCCGAACATCAGCGTCCATACGATGCTTTCGGCGCCCAGGCCATGGCGCAGCACCAGCCCCGAGACGAAAATACCCACCGACCAGCTGGTGAAGATCAGGTTGCAGAAAAAGGCGACGAGGGGAAATCCGATGCCATAGAGGTTGAAATCGAAAAAGATCATCGCCAGCAGCGTCATCGGAATGAGGCCGATCGCGAGCCGGATCAGGCTCATGACCATCAGCGCGATCAGGAACTCGATCGGCTTCAACGGGCTCATCATCAGGTTGCCCATGTTGCGCGCCCACATCTCCTCGAGAAACGAGATCGAAAAGCCGAGCTGGCCGCGAAACAGGATGTCCCACAGGATCACCGCGCCGACCAGCGTGCCGCCGGCGCGCGCGAAAAACCCGGCATTTTGCGAGATGTAGCTCTGCAGAAATCCCCAGGTGATGATCTGCAGCGCCGGCCAGTAGACGAGCTCGAGGAGCCGCGGCCATGACGACAACAACAGGTAGCAGTAGCGCAGGACCATCGCGTTGATCCGGTGCGGCGCGATACCGCCTGCAGGCGCGTATGTGCTCACGAAGTGCCCTCCTGAACGCGACCGCGCGCGACGTCGAGAAACACTTCCTCTAGCGTCGCGCGATTGTAGCGGGCCATGATCTGTTGCGGGCTGTCGTCGTCCTCGATCCGGCCGCGCTTCATGATGATGACACGGTCGCACAACCGTTCCACCTCGGGCATGTTATGGGAGGCCAAGAGGATGGTCGCGCCATTTTCCTTGCGATAGGTCTCGATGTGCTCGCGGACCCAGTCGGCGGTGTCGGGATCAAGCGAGGCGGTCGGCTCGTCGAGCAGCAGCAATTCCGGCTGATTGATCAGCGCCTTTGCCAGCGCTACCCGGGTCTTCTGCCCGGCGGATAGTTTTCCGTTGGCGCGGTCAAGGAAGTCGCCGAGATCGAGATCGCATGCAAGCCGCTCGATGCGATCCTGCAGGTTCTCAACCGCATAGAGGCGGCCGAAAATGGTCAGGTTCTGACGCACCGTGAGCCGCATCGGCATGTCGACATAGGGGCTCTCGAAATTCATCCGGCCGAGCACGTCGGCGCTTTGCTCGGGCATCGAAAAGCCCAGCACACGGATGCGCCCGGAACTCGGCAGCACCAGCCCCATGATCATCGCGATCGTGGTGGTCTTGCCGGCGCCGTTGCCGCCGAGCAGGCCCGTGATGCTGCCTCGCGCAATTCGAAACGACACGTTGTCGACGGCGCGGGTCGCCTTGTAGAACTTGGTGAGCTGCGCGACCTCGATTGCAGCCGGCCAATCGCCGCCGGGTGCGGGAAACTGGGCGTTGATCGTGCCAACCTTCATCATGCCGGGCGTTCATTGGGCCAATGGCGCCGCCAGCGCAAGGCTCCCGCGAAAATTTGTGGCCATTCGACAGCCCGGACGGGCCGGTTTGTCGGCGGCCATTTGCGCCGTTAAACTCCGCTGCGTGGCATTGAAGTTCCCGCACGATCGCAATCAGGCAGGTTCAGGGGCTTCGAATGCGGCCAACCCCGGGGCAGAGCTCACGAACCTCGAAAGGCCTTCGCTCCCCGCATGACCGACGTCGCTGCTTCTGATTTCCGCCATCCGCGCCGCTATGTCCGCCTCGACACCATATTGCGGCTGCGCTGGCTTGCCGTGCTCGGCCAGCTGGTGGCGATTTTCATCGTGGTCCAGGGGCTCGAGTTCGACGTCGAGGTGGTCCCCTGCGTGACGATTGTCGGCCTTTCGGCGCTGCTCAATCTCATCCTGCAGACCAGGTTCGACCCGATGCAGCGGCTGGAGCCGGCCTGGGCGGCAGCGTTGCTGGCATCCAACATCATCGAACTGGCCGGACTGCTGTTCTTCACTGGCGGCCTGCAGAACCCCTTTTCGTTCCTGTTTCTTGCCCCGGTTCTGATCTCGGCGACGGCGCTGCCGATTCGGTTGACCATCGCGCTTGGCCTGTTGGCCGTCGCCTGCGCGTCCGTGCTCGTGTTCTTTCATTTTCCGTTGCCGTGGGACAGTGACGATCCGCTGGTGCTGCCGCCGATCTATCTATTCGGCGTCTGGCTCTCGATCGTGGTCGCAATCGGCGTCACCAGCCTCTATGCGTTCCAGGTCGCCGAGGAAGCACGCAAACTTTCGGACGCGCTTGCGGCCACCGAGCTGGTGCTGACGCGCGAGCAGCATCTCACCCAGCTCGATGGCCTTGCCGCCGCCGCCGCCCATGAGCTCGGCACTCCGCTGTCGACGATTTTCCTGATTTCGCGCGAACTCGAGCGGAGCTTGCCGCAAGACGGTCAAGTCGCAGGCGACATCAGAGCCTTGCGCGAACAGGTGCAACGCTGCCGCGACATCCTGGCCAAGATCACGCAGCTTTCTTCAACGGGCGCGCCGTTCGACCGTATGCCGCTGGCGGCCCTGATCGAGGAAACGGTGGCCCCGCATCGCGATTTCGGGGTGGCGATCAAGGTCCGCATCGCCGTATCGGGTACGCCTGAACCGGTCGGGACGCGAAATCCGGCGATCCTTTACGGCGTCGGTAACATCCTGGAAAACGCCGTCGACTTCGCTCACACGACCGTGGAAGTGAATGCGTGGTGGAACGCCGAAACCGTTGAAGTCGTCATTTCCGATGACGGCCCGGGGATCGCGCCCGACATGCTCAAGCGTATCGGCGAGCCTTATGTCTCCAGGCGCCGCGATACAGACGAGGTCCAGGGTGAGCGCGTGGGCCTGGGTCTTGGGGTGTTCATCGCCCGCACCCTGCTTGAGCGCACCGGCGCCAAGGTATCCTTCACCAACCGGGTTTTCCCGGATCATGGCGCGGTGGTTCAGATCGTCTGGCCGCGGAGCCGCTTCGAGGCGCGCGAAGCGGCCGCAAAACCATCCTGAATATCAAATCCGTTCCACTTGTGCCGCTCGGCGGAGCTGCCGGATCGACCTTAGATGGTCTTGGCAGCGGCGGTTGCGACGCCATATGCTGGGAGTCCGACACAGGGGTACCTCAATCGTGAACGCCATCGCCGAACTGAGTGAGTACACCGATCGCTCCCTCCTGATCGTGGAGGATGACAGGCCTTTTCTCGAGCGCCTCGCGCGCGCCATGGAGAGCAGGGGTTTCACCGTGACCTCGTGCGACAGTGTCTCGGAGGGGCTGGCGCAGATCGGGCGAGCGGCTCCGGCCTTTGCGGTGGTCGATTTGCGGCTCGGCGATGGCAACGGCCTCGACGTGGTCTCCGCGCTCAAGCGCAAGCGGCCGGATGCGCGTGCCATTATTTTGACCGGCTATGGCAACATCGCGACCGCCGTCACCGCGGTGAAAATGGGGGCGGTGGATTACCTCTCAAAGCCGGCGGATGCCGATGACGTGGTCGCCGCTCTGCTGGCAAGCGGCAACCAGAAATCCGAGCCGCCGAGCAATCCGATGTCGGCCGATACCGCGCGGCGGTTGAACATGCACCGCCGCACGCTGCAGCGGATTTTGGCCAAGCGCGCGCCGCGGTAAAGCACGATCCGGGCCCGAAGGGCCCGCGCTGGCGCCAAGCGGGAACCGGTTTTTCCTCGCGACAAACGCCAATGCGTTTGCGCGGAGATCATGTCCGGACAACATACAAAAACGTGACGTTTCGATTCGGTCGCGCAACGGTTTTGACGATTCAGAACTCGGCGTGACCTTGCGGGTCGAGCAGACGATTGAATCGCTGCGCCGCGGCGATTGCGAAACGCACCGTCATCAGTTTCCGCGTCGGCGCGGGAAGGCGATGTTCCGGCGCCGTGCAATGCATATGCGCACCATAGGCATCGGCGACGATCAGGCCGGTGTCGGGGGGAAATATCTCGCAACTCAAATCCTGGGTGAAGGCGAAGAACAGCCGGTCGCAATGGGCCCTGTATTCCGGCCATTTCTGGTCGGCGCGCAAATCCTCCACCGATGATTTGATCTCGACGATCCAGATCTCGCCGCGTTCGTTGATCGCGACGATGTCGGCGCGCCGGCCCGACGGCAGCGGTAATTCGCTGACACAGGCAAATCCCAGGGAACGCAGCAGTCGCGCGGTGCCTCGGGCGATCGCAAGTGCGGTCTCCGACTGACGGCCGTCCGGCGCGGGGACGAGTTTGACCTGGCGAGATTGCGATTCCATCACGGTAAACATAGAGCACCGCCGGCACAGGGGAAACCGGTTTTCCAGCGCCAATATCCCCGACTATTCGCCGCTCGCGAGGCGGACGCTCAAATCATGGCGGCCATGCCCCATTGGCGGGGATCAAATGTTTTCCTTGGCGAGGAGCCAAAAATCGGCATTGTAGCTAGTGTACCTGTTCTGACATTCGTATCATGTCGCGGCGGGTTCGTTAGAAATGTCAGAACCAAAGCGACACCAGCAAATTCAGGTCCCTGGCGTGTTTGGATTTGACATTTGCCTGAGAACTCGCGGTGATACCGGAGCGAATGTCAAATCGACCACACCAGCCCATGGCGCAGGAATCCGAAACCCAGGCAAAGGCCGGCGCAATCATCATCCCGGTCACGCCTTTCGAGCAGAACTGCATGCTGTTGTGGTGTGCGGCGACCAGAAAGGCCGTGGTGATCGATCCCGGCGGGGAAGTTCCGAAAATCCAGGCCGGTATCAGGCAGGCCGATGTCACGGTCGAAAAGATCTGGCTGACCCACGGCCATATCGATCACGTCGGAGGAGCGGCCGAACTGCGCGATGCGCTCAAGGTGCCGATCGAGGGCCCGCACATCGCCGACAAGTTCCTGCTCGACAATGTGGTGTCAAGCGGTGCGCGTTTCGGCATGACCGGCGTGCGCGATTTCTCGCCCGACCGCTGGTTGGAGGAGGGCGATTCGGTCGCGATTGGCGAATTGACGTTCGAAATCCTGCATTGCCCCGGTCACTCGCCCGGCAGTGTCGTCTATTTCAACAAGGAAATACGCTTTGCCCATGTCGGCGACGTCCTGTTCAATGGCTCGGTCGGGCGCAGTGATATTCCGGGTGGCAATCATGCGACCCTGATCAGGTCGATCAAGGACAAGCTGCTGCCGCTTGGTGACGATGTCGGCTTCATCTGTGGCCATGGTCCGGGCTCAAGCATCGGCCAGGAGCGGTTGACCAATCCGTTTCTCACTGGCGCGATGTGAAGCCAGAAGAAACGGCGCCAAAAAGCCCGAGCCTGGCGATCCTTCCGTTACCTGCCTTGGCGCCGCCGTTATTTCTTCAGGCTTGATTTCTTCAGGCCTTGTTTCTTCAGCCCGGCCGCGGTGAGCGCGCGCGTAATCACGGCGCCGACGTCAATGCCGCGCCGGCGCTTGGGTTGTGTTTTTTGCGGCTCCCTTTCAGCATTCAATGGCCATAGAACCGGGCCGAAGTCGGGCACCGATGCCGATACCGGAGAAGCCAGCGGGATCAGTTTCGCGCTTGGCGATTCCGCCGCCGTGCGCAGCTTCTTTGGCGCGGCTCGCTTTGGTGCCGGCTTGGCAGCCTCCTGGGGCTGGCGAATCCATTCGGTCAGGCCGAAGAAATTCGCAATGTGATAGGACGAAGAGATGCCAGCCTCGATCAGGAATGCGCCTTGGGTCCCGTAGCGCTCGTCGTTTTCGGCGATCCCGACCGGCGTGCCATGCGCCATGTCGGTGATGGTGTAGGATTCGACGATGGTTTCGCCATCCGCGTCCCACCAGATCTGGTGGGGGTAGCCGTTGACGGTGCCTTCCGACATCGGTGAAGAAGGCAGTCGATGCACGTCGAGCCATTGCTTGACGATCTCGTCGGCATTGGCCGGATTGACGGTGCGATCTGCACTGCCGTGCCACACCGAAACCTTTGGCCAGGGGCCGCAGTGGCTCGAAGCCTTGCGCACGAGATCGCCGAGTTCGCCGGCTGGCCGGGTCGGCGATTGAAACATTCCGCTTAGCGCTTCCCTCACGTTCTTCGCCACGCCGTAGGGCAGGCCGGCGATGATGGCGCCTCCGGCAAATACTTCGGGATAGGTAGCGAGCATGACCGAGGTCATGGCGCCGCCGGCGGAGAGGCCGGTGACGAAAATACGATGCTTGTCGATCTTATGCTCGCTCGTCATCCGCGCGATCATCTGCCTGATCGAGCCGGGTTCGCCGCGGCCGCGCCTTGTGTCTTCCGGATTGAACCAGTTGAAGCATCCATTGGTGTTGTTGGAGACCTGCTGCTCCGGCATCAGCAACGCGAAACCGTAATGTCTGGCAAGCGTGGACCAGCCGGCACCGAAATCGTAACCGGCAGCGTTCTGACCGCAGCCGTGCAGAACCACGACCAAAGCGGGCGACGGCTGTAACTCCTCGGGTACGAAGGAGAACATCCGCAAGTTTCCCGGATTGGTCCCAAATCCCGTGGTCTCGACCAGCGGGGTGCGGATTCCCCGTCGCGGTCCGCGCGCCAAGCCGTCCAGGACACTGAGTCCCGGCATCTTGGGCAATTGCCGCAAGAACTCGATGTTTTTCGCAAGAGACACCGTTAGCTCCTGGTGTGGCGGTTCAGAGGTCCGCATTAGTGCTACCTGGATTCTGTCATGCGGACTTCTGAACCCAAGGAAGGCGCCGTGACATGATACGAATGTCAGAACCGGGACACTAGAGAATCCAAAAATTGCGAGTGTCTTTCGACTCCGAAGTTCGCAAACGAGGTTGCAGCGCTATGAGGCGAAATTCGGAATCGGGACACTCGGCGGACGAATCCTAACGCAGTCGATATGAGATAGTTGCTGCACTGCGAAATGGAAAGACCGTATGTTGACGGTCAACAGGATTGTGATTCCTGTGAACTGGTTACGGTAGCGCGTGACGCATCGGTGACGGAAATGCGGCAAGTGCTGACGCGAAGATTTCAGACTGCTTTCAATTTGCGGTAGGCAAACCACACCATTTTCAGAAGCAGCCATCCGTCGCGAAACCGCGAGATCTGCGTCTCGCCGAAAGTGCGCGCCTTGTAGTGGATCGGCGTCTCGACGATTTTGAGATTTTGTTTCGCCGCTCCGAAAATCAGATCGAAATCGCCGAACGGATCGAAATTGCCGAAATAGCCGCGCTCTTTGGCGAGCAGTTCATAGTCCTTGCGCAGCAGTACCTTGGTGCCGCACAGCGTGTCCGTCAGGCGCGTGTTGACCAGGTAGCTGAAAAGATAGGCAAAGAAGCGGTTGGCAATCAGATTGAGCGGGCGCATCGCCTCGCGCTCCATCGGATAAACCAGGCGAGTGCCATTAACGAACTCGGCCTTGCCGGTCTCGATTACCGCATGAAATTTCGGCAGCGCTTCCGGCGGCATCGTCAGATCGGCATCCAGGATCATGAGCACATCGCCGGTCGCTGCAGAAAATCCCTTTCGGACCGCATCGCCCTTGCCCTTGCCGTCCTGCTTGAGCACCTTGATGTTCCAGCGGTCCTTGTAAACGTCGCGGACGCGTTCGCATTCCTCGAAAGTACCGTCGCTGGAATTCCCCTCGACGAACAGGATTTCCTGCGAGCTGCCAAAGCGGGGCATGCGCCGGATCGCGCTTTCGATATTGCCCCGCTCGTTGCGGCAGGGGATCAGAATGCTCACGGAAAACTTGCGATCCGGAAATTGCCGCACCGGACGACCGACCAGATAGGTTCTCAAGCACAGCTTCCTCACGCCCGGCAGCGGCGCAATGAAGCGGTTGATGAACGGACCAAGCCCGAGCCAGCGGCGCGGCAGCAACTGCCGCTGCTCCTGGCTGATCATCTCGAAATCGGCCAGATCCATCAGGTTGAGGAAGTCGGCGGTGGCGATGTAGTTGATCTTCGGCTGCCTGGCGCGCAAGCGCAGCGCCTCGGCAAGCTTGAGCACCGGCTCCCACAGATGCGAATAGTAGGAGATGATGATCCGCGTCGAGGGCTCGCAGAGATGATGCACCAGCCTCAAGGTGCCGTCGATATCCTCGAACATCCCGATCGTGTCGGCGATCACGATGTAGTCGAACGGACCCTCGATCGGGGCCAGCGTTGCCGGGTCCTCGACGTCACCGAGCACAAGGGTGAGCTCGGGGTGCAGCTCGTTGGCCTTGGCGATCGTCCTGGCACCGAAATCGACGCCGACGCCATAGGAAGGTTTCAGCGCCGCCAGCAGGTCGCCGCGGCCGCAGCCCAATTCCAGCACCCGTTTGCCGGGGGGAATCAGGAATTTCATGAATTTGAGGTCGTCTTCGTGGTAGGCGGCGTTGAATTTGCGCCAACGATCGAGTTCGTCGCCATTAGCCTCGAAGTGCTCGACGAGGTCGCGCTTTCGTTGATTAGAAAGCTGCAAGGAAAGAGCGGAATCGGATTGCCTCAGATACATCCCCGTCCTCGGGCGCGAGAAGAAAGAAAGGCCGTCTTAGCGGAACGGCTGGGGGGTGTAAATTCGACTGGAGAGGCCGGATTTGGCCGGAATTGCGGGCGATTTCGCGGCAACGAAAGGAAACCGGCTTTGCCCCTGCTTTGCTCTTTCCTCAGTCCTTTCCACCCCGTAGTTTGACATCGCGCAAGAATAAACAATCGTCTGGAGAGAACGTCCATGGCGCGCCTGAAATTCGGAGCTTTCCTCGCCCCGCATCATCCGATCGGCGAGCATCCGATGCTGCAATTCCGCCGCGACCTCGATCTCGTCGAGCAGCTCGATGCGCTCGGCTATGACGAGTTCTGGTGCGGCGAGCATCATTCCTCCGGTTGGGAAATGATCGCTTCTCCCGAGATGTTCCTGGCCGCCGCCGGCGAACGCACCAAGCGGATCAGGCTCGGCACCGGCGTAATCTCGCTGCCCTATCACCACCCGTTCAATGTCGCCCAACGCATGGTGCAGCTCGACCACATGACCGCAGGCCGCGCCATCTTCGGTTCCGGCCCCGGTGCCCTTGCCTCCGACGCCCACACGCTCGGCATCGACCCGATGGTTCAGCGCGATCGTCAGGACGAGGCCATTGCGATCATTCGCCGGTTGTTCATGGGCGAGCGCGTCACGGCCAGGAGCAACTGGTTCACGATGAATGACGCCGCGCTTCAGATTCTTCCTCTCCAGGAAGAGATGCCGTTCGTGGTGGCTTCGCAGATTTCGCCGTCGGGAATGACGCTTGCCGGCAAATACGGCATCGGAATCATCTCGCTCGGCTCGATGTCGACGCAGGGCCTGATGGCGCTGCCCACGCAATGGAGCTTTGCGGAAGATGTCGCGAAAAAACACGGCACCAAGGTGAGCCGCTCCGATTGGCGCGTACTGCTCTCCTGGCACATTGCCGAAAGCAGGGAGCAGGCCGAGCGCGAGGCCGGCGCCGGCCTGATGCGCTGGCACAACGAGTATAATGTGCGCACGCTGCAGCGGCCCGGGCTGAGCCCGTTCACTTCGCCTGAAGACGCGATCGAAAAGACCGCGCGCGGCGAGGGCGCCGCTTCGACCATCGGCACGCCTGACGATCTGGTCAAGACCATCAAAAACCTCATGGAAGTTTCCGGCGGCGTAGGCCACATCATCGGCTTCGTCCATGACTGGGCGAACCCGGAGAACACCCGGCGCAGCTGGGACATGGTGGCGCGCTATGTGGTGCCGGAAATCAACGGCTATCTCGATGGTCTGCGAAGATCGCAGAAATTCGTGATCGAGAACCGCGCGGTGTTCGAGCGGGCCGGGCAGGCGGTGATGGCGAAGATCATGGAGAATGAAAAGGCCGCCGCAGCGCTGCCACTCACGGGTCCCGGCCGCGTGGCGATCCCGGCCGTCAACGCGCCGGATCTACAGAAAGAAGCTGCCAGGCAAAACAAGGGCTAAAGCGTGATCCGGAAAAGTGGAAACTGGTTTTCCCTCGCGACAATCGCGGAACGCGTTTGCGCGGAGATCATGCTCAAACAGGGAGAGGGATCATGTTCCGATTCCATCTGATCGGAACGTGATCTGACGTCCTTGAGGCTGCGGTCGCAAGGCCGGCCGGGGGGTTCCTGTCGAGCAGTACTTCGGCGGGCTTTGCACGGAAACGGCAACGGATTATTACCGGTCGGGGCATAAGCCGATGCAGGTGGGAACCCGCAGCGGCCAAAAATGCCGAATGCTCGGTAATCCCCGACGGCCGACAAGGATTAATTGCCATGTCGATGCAAAGTATGGCTTCCCCGGCGATCGCGCTGAGCCCCCCTGGGCGCGACCTGCTCGCACACATCCCTGGTGACGAAGGCTGGCCCGTG
>Ga0306920_100008229_pt1 | contig 13833 bp, 10 predicted proteins | sample flu12Cox44000170_FD_204666 | JGI IMG/M metagenome (GOLD analysis project Ga0306920, IMG submission 204666) | Lab enrichment of tropical soil microbial communities from Luquillo Experimental Forest, Puerto Rico - flux4day.12C.oxic.44.000.170 (v2)... | ecosystem: Environmental > Terrestrial >... | reverse complement strand
TGGGTGATCCCTTGCTCGCGCAGGAAGGCGAAGAGCCGGTCGTCCTCGCGTCGCTCGCCCCAGTAGGCTGCCCACTGGCTGGGCGAGAGAATCGTGACGTCGCCGACCATCCCGACGCCCACCACTCCCAGGTAGGCGAGCGCCACGATCGCCGCCACCAGCCGACTGCGGCGACCGACGAGCTGAACGAAGCGCGCCAGAACGAGGGCGAGCACCGGGGAGAGCGGCAGGAGGTAGCGGGGCACCTGGATGTAGCGCCCGTACCAGACGACCCCCACCGCCACCGCCGCCGCCACCACGAGGAACGCCTCGCCCGCGCGCTCCGGGCTCCGGCCGATCCGGGGCAGGGCAGTGAGCGCGCGGAGGGCGAGCCAGAGGACCGCCGCCGCCGCGGTCACCGGGACCACGAGGGCGAGGGGCCACGGCACGAAGGGCGGCGTGTCGATCCACGGCTTCACGCCCAGGAGGATCGGCAGGAGCTGCCCGAAGAGGTGTCGACCAGCCTCCGCCGTCGACGTCGCGGCCTGGAACCGCTGACCGACGACGAACGTGGCCCAGTCGTGCGTGAGGTTGTACAGCCAGAACGGGAGACTTCCGACCAGGAAGGCGAGGACGCCCAGCCACGCCCCCGGGCGGAGGGGAAGTCGCGGATCCGTGAGGAGCACCACGAGCAGGGCCGGGATCAGGGCGTCGACGATCTGGAAGCCGCAGTAGAGCCCCAACCCGCCGGCCAGGCCCATCACGACGAGGAGGCGAGTACGGGCCGCCTGCCCGAGCGGCGAGGGACCTCGGCCGCGCACGAGCCAGAGCGCCGCCGCGCAGAGGACGACCTGGCCGAGGAGCAGGTGCTCGACGTAGTAGGCCCGGGCCCGCTCGTAGTGCGCGGCGACATACGGCGAGACGATGGTCGCGAACAGCATGCCGAGCAGGCCGGCGCCGTGTCCGAAGAGCAGGGCGCCCGTCCGGTAGACGAGGAGCACGAGCCCGAGGGCGGCGAGCGCCGGCACCAGCGAAAGCGCGGCGCGCGACAGCCCGAAGAGGAAGAAGGTGACCGCGGCGCCGTAAGCCTCGGGCACACCGGCGTGATGCTGGCTCCAGAAGAAGATCGGGAACTCGCCCTGAAGGACGTGCCAGCCCATGAGCCCGGTGACGGCCTGGTCCGAGTCCAGCCGGGGGGTGATCAGGTGGAGGCCGAGGATGGTGACGACAAGAGCGACGAGCGCCCCGAAGCGCCCATCGCGCCGGGCTTCGGTCATCGCCCGGTGAGCCGGAGACGGAACACCGAGACCAGGTAGGTCCAGAGGTAGGCGAAGAAGCGGGTCTTCGACTCCCCGCCCTTGCGAAAGCCGTAGACCGTGGGGACCTCCAGCACGCGCCCTCCCTGACGCACGATCTGGTACAGGAACCGGATGGCGTAGTCCCCGTAGCCGTGGAAGACGGTCGCGGGGTCGAGCCGCTCGAGCACGCCGCGCCGGAAGACCAGGTAGCCGGACAGGTTGTCGTGGATGCGGACGCCCAGGACCACCCGGATCAGGATGTTGAAGGCGTAGGACGCCCAATAGCGGAAGCGCGAGGTCAGCATCCCCCCGCCCAGGACGTAGCGCGAGCCCACCACGACGTCGAAGTCGACCGCGCACCGGACCATCAGGGGGATCTGGGCGGCGTCGTGGTTGCCGTCCGAGTCCATGACCACGATCGTTTCGCCGCGCGCCTCGCGGATTCCGTGCAGAATGGCGCTGGCGAGCCCCCGCTCGCCGCGGCGGACGCGGACGCGCACCGCGGGGTCGGAGCCGAAGACGTCGCGGACGTGGGGGGCCGTCCCGTCGGGAGAGTCGTCGTCGACCACGAGGACCTCGACGTCCAGACCCCCCGCTCGCGCCGACACCAGGATCTCGCCGAGCAACTCGGCGATTCCCTCGCGCTCGTTGTAGGTCGGGAGGACCACGGACACCGGCGGCACCCCCGCGGCCGCGGCGGGACCCGGCTGGCCCGGGCCGACGGGCCGGCCGCCCCCGGGAGCCACCCCCCAGGCTCCCGCTATCTCCCGGCCAGCTCGCGCAGCGCGCGACACACCGCGCCGATCTCGGCCGGCTCGAGACCGGTCCCCGAGGGCAGGTTGATGCCCGTCCGGGCCAGGCGGCTCGCCACCGGAAACGGCTCGGCCGTCCGATACGGCGGCATCTCGTGGACGGGGACGAAGAAAGGCCTCGAATCGATGTCCCGCGCGCGCAGTCCCTCCCGGACCCCGTCACGGTCTCGTCCGAAGGCGGGCTCGATCAGGACGGAGTACATCCAGTAGACGTTCTCGGCCCAGGGGAGAGACGGCGGCCCGACCAGGCCGGGGATCCCCGCGAGGCCCGCCTCGTAGAGGGCGGCGATCTCCTTCCGACGAGCCAGGATGGCCTCGGCTTGCTCGAGCTGAGCGCAGCCGATCGCGGCCTGGATGTTCGTCATCCGGTAGTTGTAGCCGACCTCCGGGTGGTAGTAGCGACGTTGAGGATCCATGGCGTGGTCACGCAGGAAGCGCGCACGCTCGGCGAGGGCGGGCTCGTTGGTCACGAGCATTCCGCCCTCGCCGGTGGTGATGATCTTGTTGCCGTAGAAGGAGAAGGCCCCGAGCCGCCCGAGGGCCCCGACCCGCCGGCCCTTGTAGCGCGCGCCATGCGCCTCGGCGGCGTCCTCGACGACGTCCAGACCGTGCTCCGCGGCGAGGGCCAGCACGGGATCCAGATCGACTGGGTGCCCGTACACGTGCACCGGGATGATGGCCCGGGTGCGAGGCGTCACGCGGCGGCGGGCGTCGGCGGGATCGAGGCCCCACGTGCTGGGGTCGGCGTCGACGAGGACGGGCGTCGCCCCCGCGTAGCGGACGACGTTGGCCGTCGCCACGAAGGTCAGGTCGGGGACCAGGACCTCGTCGCCGGGGCCGATGCCGAGAGTGGCGAGGGCCAGATGGAGCGCGGTGGTGCCGTTCGACGTCGCCACCCCGTGGCTCGCCTCGCAGAACCGGGCGAACTCCTTCTCGAATCGCCCGACATACTGGCCCAGCGAGGAGATCCACCCGGAGTCGACGCAGTCGAGCACGTAGCGGCGCACGTTTTCGGACAGCCAGGGGGCGAAGACGGGGATCATACGCGCTCCTCTCGAGCCTCCGCGACCGCATCGCACACGTACGACACCTCCGCCTCGGTCAGGGTCGCCCCCGAGGGGAGGTAGAGCCCGCGCTGGCAGAGCTCCTCGGCAACCGGGAAGCGCTGGCCCTTGAACGCTTTGTAGTAGATCGGCTGCAGGTGGATCGGGATGAAGAAGGTGCGAGTCTCGATCCCACGCCGCGCCAGGCGGCGCCTGAGCTCGTCCCGGGTGATCCCGAACGCGTCCTCGACGACCACGCCGAACATCCAGTATACGTTCCGAGCCCAGGGACGTTCCACCGGCAGGGTGAGCCCGGGCAGGCGCGCCAGGCGGCGCGCGTAGCGGAGCGCGTTGGCCCGGTGGATCTCCACGAACTCCTCGAGACGCTCCGTCTGGGCGAGGCCCACCGCGGCCTGGAGGTTGGTCATCCGGTAGTTGAAGCCGAGGTGCTTGTGCCAGAAGTGGCGCTCGTCGGAGAAGGCGTGGTCGCGGAGCCGCCGGGCCAGCCGGGCGATCTCGAGGTCGTTGGTCGTGACCATGCCGCCCTCGCCGGTGGTGACGATCTTGTTGGCGTAGAACGAGAACGATGCCGCCCGCCCCAGGCTGCCGGCCGGCCGGCCCTTGTAGCGGGCGCCGTGGGCCTCGGCCGCGTCCTCCACGACCCAGGGGCCCCGGCGCTCGCAGAGCTCGAGGAGCGGGTCCATGTCGACGGGATGGCCGTAGGTGTGGACGAGGACGATCCCGCGCGTGCGCGGGGAGATGGCGGCCTCGAGCCGGCCGACGTCGAGGTTCCAGGTCTCGCGCTCGGCGTCGACGAGCGCGGGAGTCGCCCCCGTGTAGCGCACGGCGTTGGGGGTGGCGATCATGGTGAAGGTGGGGATGACGACCTCGTCGCCCTCGCCGATCCCGAGGGTGGCCAGGGCGAGGTGGAGGGCAGTGGTGCCGTTGGCGCAGGCCACGCCGAAGCGACACCCCACCGCGGCGGCGAAGGCCTCCTCGAACTCGCGCACGAACCGACCGGCTGAGGAGATCCAGTTCGACTGGATGCACTGGGTGAGGTAGCGGAGCTCGTTGCCGTCGAGCTTGGGGTCGGAGACCGGGATGATGCGCCGGGTCAGCTCCTCCTCCACGACCGGGATGCGCGGGATACGGACCTCGAGCTGGGGCTCGGGGCCGGGGATGATCCGGGCCAGCTCGGCCATCACCGAGTCGGGTAGCCGGGTCTCGTCGATCATGCCTCTCCCTCCTCGACAGGGTCTCTAGGCGGAGCGGGAGAATCGCGACGACATCGCGCAACCCCGAGGGCGGCGAAGCGCCCGACGCTCGGCGCCTCGGCGTCCAGACAGACTACCACGTCGCCGGTCGTAGCCGCGAAGCCCTCCGCCCATGGGACGGGAGCCGCGCCGGCCCATTCGCCAGAGCCTGAGGGTTTCCCGGATCATCGCGACGCTCACGAGCCAGGCGGCCACGGAGGTCAGCCTCACGGTCCTGCCCGAGGCCGGACGCCGACCTGATCGAAGTAGACGCCGGCGCCGCCGAGGTAGCGGACCGGGAACTCCACGACCGCCGGCTGCGCAAGCTCGAAGTCGAGCCCGACTTCCCGGTACGCCCCCGGTGGCAGCTCCGCCCCCGCGACCGTCCGGCTCGCGAGGACGCGGCCGGCTGGCTCGGTCACGGCCAGCCTGAGGAGGGGTCCGGCTACTGCCGCGTCGGCCCGGGCGCGGACCCAGAGCCGGTAGCGACCAGCGGGGTAGCGGCGAAACGGTCCACTGACAAGGTCGGTCCGCGCACTCTCGACCGGGTCCGCATAGCTTGCCCAACCGGCCGAGGCTCCTCGATCGGGACGCTCGCCCAGCCGATGCGGAAGGGTCGAGACAGAGAAGGTCCACTCGGGATCGGGGCGGTCGGCGAACACAGCCAGGACCCAGTCCACGGCTGCCTCCCCGCGCCCGTCCCAGAAGACCCGGAACTCTACGGGCTTGGCCCGATCGAGCTCGAAGTCAAGCATCGGCTCCTGCCACGTCGCGCTCGGATCGAGCGCCTGCCTGGCCAAGACGCGCTGGCCCAGGTCGACGGCGACTTCGATCCGGAGCCCGTCGCCGCGTGTCCGGAAGGTCACCCGATAGGCGCCGGCGGGGAGCAGCACGTACGGGCCGAACGCGAGGAAACCGGCTCGGTCACGCCCGGCCCGCGCGACGGCGGCCTGCCCGCCCGAGGCGCTCGCCTCGTCGGTTGACGCACCGATGGCCCGCGGGAGCGTTTCCCCCTCGAAGAACACCCCGACGGGCGAGGTTGCCTTCGACTGGAGCCCGAGCCCGTTGGGGACGACGCCGAACAGCCAGAGCGGATCCGCGCCCCGCTCCAGCCGAAGGCCGGGCGCCGTCCGGAGGCGCTCGAGAGTGAAGCCCGAGGGAAAGGGGCTCACCGGGGGCGGGAACAGCGCGCGATCGAGGGCGAGATGCGTGACGCCGAGCCGGCGGAGGAGGGCGTGCGCGGCCGGGCTCACGTCTCCGACATTGAGCCCCTGAAGGGGCGTGAAGACATCGGTCACGTATCGACGCGGCACGAGCGGGGAGTAGCCGTTCAGCATCGGCACGCGCGTGCGGGTCGCATTGTAGAGATAGATGGACGACCAGGCGCTGTCTCCCGGCCAGATCGGCAGGTAGAGGACGCGCCGGGCCTCTGTCCGCAGCAGTCCGTACACCGGATTGTCCGGGATGCGGGTCAAGACGATCGCGTGCCAGGGCGCCGTTTCCAGCACGGCGGCCGCCAAGAGGGCCGACAGGAGCGGCGAGGCGAAGCGCGGCGGGACGCGTCGGCCGAGGGCATCGACGCCGTAGGCCACCAGCGGCGTTGCCCCGAGCGACACGAGCAGCTGGAACTTCTGGGGGTTGCGGATCAGGGCGAAGAGGGGTGCCCATCGGTACAGCGCCTCGTAGAGGTGGAGGTGCGGCACCGTTGGCCCTAAGCTCAGGAGGAGCCCGCCCACGAGCACGGTGGCGTAGAAGCACCGCATCGCCCGCGCTGTCGAGGCGCCGGCCATGAGGCCGACGAGCGCCAGCAGGATGCCCAGCACACCCCCGTAGGTCGCCGGGGCCAGAAGGGCGGCGGGCCCCGGAGAGTGAAGCCCCACCTCTCCGAGGCTCCGGCCCGACTCGGCGATCGAGCCGACGAGGAACTGTTGGCGGAGCATCCAGAGCCAGCCGGCCCCGGCGGCGCCCAGCCCCGCGAACACGAGCAGAGGCGCCCAGGCTCGGGTCCGCGGGCGGGTGGTCGTTACCCCCCGGATCGCGAGGTACGCGGGCAGCAGCGCGCCGATCACGTACGCGTAGTGCGGCTCGAGGCTGGCCAGCATGAACAGGCCCGCGCCACCGGCCAGGCCACCCCAGATCGATCCCTGAACCAGGACGCGGTCGAGGCCCCAGAAGACCAGCGGGGCGCAGAGGGCCGCGAAGCCGGCCGGTTGACCACCGAAGAGCGGCCCGAGCCGCGCTGGCGCCAGGGCGAAGACGGCGCCGGCCGTCGCCGCGGCGAACCCGGAGGCGCCGTACTGCCGGGCCAGCGCAAAGCCGGCGAGGCCGCTCAGCGGGAAGGAGAGCACGACGAGCAGGTTGTAGGCCACGTGCGTCCCGAGGGGGCTCAGCAGGACGAATGGCAGGGCGAGGGGGAGGAATGTCTGCGGCCCGTTCCAGCGCGGCCCGTCGACTCGGAACTCGTAGGGGTCCTGGAGGAAGGGCGTCGGTCCGACCAGGCCGTCTCGGAAGAGCCAAAGCTGATAGTAGAGCTGCAGCGTGTCGCCCGGGGCGCGGGTGAGGACTGCACGATCAGCGGGCGCGGTGGCGATCAGGGGAAGGGCGTCGGTCACCTCCACGGCCAAGGGCCGGGACACGACGAGCCCAACGACGAGGAGGAGCGTGGCCAGCCCGAGCCGGGGTCCGATTCTTAGCTGGACGGCAGCCCCTCGATCCGGCGTCGGTTGGGCCCGACCCCGATGGCTCGGCGACAGAGACGCGGCCGCTCGATCATGGTCGCATCGGCGCAGACCCGGCCGTGGGAGTCTCCGCGATCACGCTTCCTTCCTGCCGGAAAGAGTGTGCCAGCGAAGCGTGAGGATGGTCTCCACGTAGCGAAGTCCGAGGAGGCCGAAGCGTGCGACACTTCCACTGGTCTTCGTCTCGCCTGCCCGCCGGTCGGGCAGCCAATAGGGGACCTCGACGACCCGGAGCCCCGTCCGGCAGGCGCGGTAGAGGAAGTCGATGCAGTAGTCGCCGTACACGTAGTGGGTCCGAATGGGCACCCGCTCCAACGCTGTCCGGCGCGCGGCCACGAAGCCCGACGTCCAGTCACGTACCGCTCCGCCGAGACACGCGGAGCCGAGGAGGTTGATGGCGCGAGAGGCGAGGACGCGCCCCCGCGCGTCGCGACTGTCGCCTCCCCCGGGGACGTAGCGCGACGCCACCACGACGTCAGCGTCCTCGGTCGTCGCGCAGAGAGTGGGGACGACCTCGGCCGACATGTCAGCGTCCAGCCAGACGACGACGTCGCCGTCCGTGGCGGCGATCCCCTCGGCGATTGCGGAGGGAAGCCCGCGCCGGCCGACTCGCCGACGCACGCGCACCCGCGCGTTGCCGACGAAGGCCCGCTCCACGGTTTCCCACGTGTGGTCGGGCGAGTCGTCGTCCACGACCAGGACCTCGGCCTCCGGCACCGCCGAGAGGATCTCCCGGACCACCGCGACGATGACCTCACGCTCGTTGTACGTCGGAAGGATGACCGACACCTTCATGCCTTGCGAGCGACGCAGAAGACCGAGCTGCCGAACGGCAGCGGCCCGAGCCGGAGGAGCGCCCGCTCGACGGCCTGGACCAGGAGGAGCGCCTGATTGAGCACCCGCGGGAGGGCGAAGACGTCGGAGCCGCGATCCCCCTTTAGCCGGCGCGCCAGCCGCCGCACGGCGACCGCCGGGAAGACGAGGCAGTAGGCGTACGAGGCGATGAGCGGGCTGAACCCGGCGACCTGCACCCGCTGGACCAGCTGCCGGCGCGTGTATCGGCGGGCCGCGTGTACGGCGTCGTCGTGGGGCGACCGGAGCCACGCGAACGCCGAGTCGGTGATGACGAGGAGCCCGCCGGGCCGGAGGACGCGGCGGCATTCGGCGAGCGCGTCAGCGTCGGCCGCCACGGCCCGGTGGTAGAGCACGTCCAGGAGGAGACAGGCGTCGAACGCCTCGTCCCGGAACGGGAGCGCTAGCGCGGAGGCGGCGGCGAGCCGGGCCAGGCCACGTTTTCGGGAGAAGCTCAAGGCCAGCGGCTCCGCGTCCACTCCGAGCCAGAGGCCATCCTCGCCCAGGGCCTGGAGCATGCCTCCGGTGCCGCAGCCGAGATCGAGGCCCCGTGGCGACGGGCGGCCGTAGCGGCGGAGAAGGCCCAGGACCAGGGCCCGCTTGGCGCGGAACCACCAGAGCTCGTCCTCCAGGGCGAAGCTCAGCTCGTACTCGCGGCGCTCCATGGGGATCAGAACACGCGCTCGAGGAACTCGAGAAACTGCCGCGTGATCCTGGGCCAGCGATACCGAGCCTCCACGTACGCGCGGCCTCGCTCGCTGAGGGACTTTCGCAGCCCTTCGTCAGCGAGGAGCGCCTCGACGCCGGCGTCGAAGTCGTGGGGCCGCAGATCGTAGAGGAGCCCGCCGCCGGAGCGTTCGACGTGGCCGCGGAGGATGGGCGACCGCGCCGTGGCGAGGACGGGGGCGCCCTGCGACCAGGCTTCCAGGATGACGAACGAGAAGCTCTCGTGCGGTGACGGCATCACCAGCGCCGTGGCGGCGGCGAGGGCGTCCCACTTCTCGAATTCGGGGCGAAAGCCGAGGGGCCTGAGCGCCGGATGTCTGGGGAGGCGCATCGCCTGCGTGCCCATGAGGACCAGCATGACCGGCTCTCTTGTCCGGGTGCGCCACGCCAGGAACTGCTCGACGAGTTCCTGGCATCCCTTCTCGACGTCCACGCGGCCGACGTAGAGCAGAAACGGCCCGGAGATCCCGTGTTGGCGGCGAAACCGGTCGGGCTGTGCGTCTGAAGCGGGATCCACGCCCGCCCCGATCACCGCTGACGGGATGTGCGTCGTGTGGAAGCGCGCCTCGACGAAGGCCTGCTCCTCCTCGGTCTGGTACACGAGGGCCCGCGGTAGCCGGAAGAGCGTCCGAAAGAGATCGAGGTGGATGGGTCGCTCGTCGTGCGCCGTCGGCACGAGGATGGCCTTGTGCGCGACGAGGGGGAGGCCGAGGAGCGTCGGGAGGTAAAGGTAGGTGAAGAAGAGGAAGCCGTCGGGCTCGTCGGCGTGGGCGCGGATCCACTCGACCAGCGAGAGGCAGAGCGGTCCCTGGCGGCGGACCCACTCCGCCTCGTCGAAGAAGGTGTGGCGGGTCGCGTAGAGCCGGTCGGCGAAGCGACCGAAGGCACGGACCCGGCGCGGTCGGCCGACCGCGAAGCGCCGGACGCGGACGCCGTTGAGCGTCTCGACACCCGGCGCATAGACGTTTGCCCACGTGAGGTAGTCGCGGGCACAGGTCGTGAGAACCTCGATGTCGTGGTGGGCCGCGAGCGTCTCCGCGACGCGGCGGCACTCGTACTCGGCTCCCCCGTCGATCTCGAGGCCGTAGCGCTGGACGACGAAGACGAGCCGGAAGCGCCTCACCGGAGGGTGTCCACGGCGACGAGGTCCGTCAGCTGCTGGCGTAGCTCGGCGCCGATGCGCACCGCATCAAAATGGTCGAGCCGCTCCCGCTGGCCCTCGACGACGGCTTCGCGCAGACCCGGATCCGTGACCACACGGTGGATCAGCTCCGCGATAGCGGGGAAATCCTTCTCGGCGACGAGCAGGCCCGCGTCGCCCAGCGTCCCGGGCACGCCCGTGGACGCGTAGGCGACCACGGGGACGCCGAAGTGCATCGCCTCCAGGAGCGGTACACAGAAGCCCTCGTGCTCGGACAGCGAGAGGTAGACCGACGCCAGCCGGTAATACGTGCACAACTCCGCCTGCGACACTGGCCCCGTGAAGGTCACGTGGTCGAGGAGGCCCAGCTCGCCGGCGAGCTTGTGACACCCCGCCAGGTAGCCCTCGGTGTCGACGGCCGAGCCGACGACCAGCAGGCGGCTCCTGGGATCAAGCCTCCGGTAGAAGTAGAAGGTCTTGATCAGATCCTCGATCCTCTTGTTGGGGGCGATGCGCCCCACGTAGAGGATGTTGGTCCCACGCTGGTAGGCCTCGACCAACGCGCGTTCTGGCGGAAGCTCGTAGTTCCGCCAGTCGAGGAGGATCGGCAGGACTCCTGTGCGCCGGAACCCGGCCGTCTCCAGCTCCTTCCGGTTGAATTCGGAGACCCCGAGGGCGAGGTCGGTGAACGGCGCGAGCCGCGCGAGGTCGGCCCGCCCCCGCCGGCAGCGGTCGGCCACACGCGCGTTCACGCCGACGAAGTATTCGGCTGGCGTGATGTTGTGATAGACGAGAACCTTGCGATCCGCCAAGCCGGTGAAGAACGTCGTAACCTCGGAGCCGATCGAGAAGTGGAACAAGAGCACGTTCCCCGGGTTGGTGACCTCCCGGTATCGAGTATAGAACCGCGCGTCGGCGGCCAGCTGTTCGTGCATGTACTGGGCGTAGACGTCGGACTCGTATCCCCAGCCGCGTAGAAGAGCGCGCAGGGCGCGGACGTGGTTCCCGATCGCATCACCGTAGTCGAAGTTGGGAACGAGCTGGTGGACGGCCGTCATGCGAGGTGCGCGCCCAAGCGCTCGAGCACCCGGAGGTAGTTGGCGGTCACTCGGTCCCAGGTGAAGTGCGCCAGCACGTAGGCCCGCCCGTTGTCCGCGAGGCGACGCCGTAGATCGGGGTTGTCACGCAGAAGGTCGACCGCCTCCGCGAACTCGAAGTAATCGTCGAAGAACAGCCCGCCATTCGACGCTAGACAATGGTCGCGGGTCACGGCGCAGCGCGCGTGGACGAGCGTCGGCGTGCCGCAGAGCCAGGCCTCCATCATCACGATGGAGAAACTCTCGAGAAGCGAGGGTTGGCAGAGGGCAACGGCAGCCGCGTAGGCGTCGACCTTGTCCTGGGGTGGCACGAAGCCGAGGTCGAGCACCTCCCCGCGGAGGCGCTCGGGCATGCGCATCCGGCCGGAGCCGATGAGAACCAGCTTCAAGGGGCGATCCTTGTGCGTAAACCGGTATCGGGCGAAGTACTCCACGAGGAGCGGCGCGTTTTTTTCCGGCGCCTTTCGCCCTGCGTAGAGGAGGAAGGGCTCTTCTAGCTGGTACTTGCGCCGAAAGCGCTCCGGATCGCCGGCGGGCGGCAGGTCCACCCCTTCACCGACCTGGGCGAAGACGCTCGACTGGCCGTCCGTGATTCGCGCCGCTAGGGCTTGTTCGGCGGGGACGTGCAAGCAGACCGTCCGGACGGCCCGCAGAGCGCGCCGGGTCCAGCGGAGGTAGGCGAATGGCTCGTCGTGGAGGCACGGGATCAGGAGCGAGCGGTCGGGAGCGACGAGGACGCCCTCCCAGGTCGTTCCGAAGCAATAGGGAATGAAGGCGTACCAGTAGCGACCCCGCTCGGCCTCGAGGTAGGCGTTGAGGTCGTTCGAGTTGATCGACTCGCGAACGAAGTCCTCTTCCTCGAAGGACGTCAGGGTCCCGGCGAGGTGGAGGCGCCGATGGAGGTTATAGTAGCGGTTCGCGTCCCGCGGGCGCACCTTGAAGCGCCGGACGCGGAGACCGTCCTCCATCGATAGGCCCTCGGGCAGCTGGTCAGTCCACTCGGACGCGTGATCGCGGGCGCAGGTGGTGAGGATCTCCACCGGCACGCCACGCGCAGCCAGCGCGCGAGCCGTCGCGCGGCACTCGGCCTCCGCCCCCCCGGGGATGTCCGGTCCGAACCAGGGCATGACGAAGGCCAGCGTCTCAGGCAACGAGGCGCTCGAGCGTGCTGGTCAGCCGCGTGGTGACGGCCGGCCAGGAATACTCGGTCTCCACGTAGGCGCGCCCCTGGGCTCCCAGCCGCGCATGGCGGTCGCGGTCCTCGAGCAAGAGGGTCAGGGCTTCGGCGAACTCGTAGAAGTCTCCGAAGGCGAGGCCCCCACCCGCCCGGGTCGTGTGGTACGTCGTGACCGGGCAGCGCGCGTGAACGAGAACCGGTGTCCCGGCGAGCCACGCTTCCATGAGGACGATGGAGAAAGATTCGTTCACCGAAGGCTGGCAGACGACGGTCGCGGCCGCGTAGGCAGCGGTCTTCTCGTCTCGATCGAGGTAGCCGAGGTCGCGGACCCCCTCGGTCCCGGCCGGCACTGTGACCGGCCCGTCGCCGGCGAGGACGAGCGTGAGGTCGCGTCTGTGGGTCTCGCGGTAGCGGAGGGCGTACTGGATGAGGAGGGGGACGTTCTTCCCCGTCTCCTTTCGCCCGAGGTAGAAGAGGAGCGGGCCGGTCAGGCGGTGCCGGCGGCGGAAAGCCTCGGGATCGGTTGGCGGGGGCGAGTCGAAGCCGAGCCCGACCACGCCGGCAGGCCGACCGTCAATGGCGTAGAGCCTCCGCGCCAGCGCCGCCTCCGGAGGTGAGTTGAAGATGAAGCCTCGGCAGGTCTCGAAGAGTGTGTGAACCACGCCGAGATGGGCGAACGGCTCGTCATGGAGGCACGGGATCAGAACCGCGCGCTCCGGGACCATCTGGACGCCCCAGAGCGTCGTGCCGAAGAGGTACGGCGCGAAGCAGACTACGTCGTAGTCGGTGCGGTGTCGGACGAGGTAGGCGTAGAGCTCGGTACTCGAGACCGATTCCTCCGCCCAGCGGAGCTCGGCCTCGATGTCGAGCCGGCCACCGTGGAGAATGCGCTCCTGGAGCCAACCGAACCGGCGCTCGTTTCGGGGCTTTACCGGGAAGCGGCGGACCGTGACCCCATTGTCGCGGGAGAGACCGGGGCGGAGGGCGTTCTTCCACGTGAGGTGGTCACGGGCGCACGTGGTGAGCACCTCGACCGTCGTGCCGGTGGCGGCCAAGTGCTCGGCGAGCCCACGGATGAGGGTTTCAGCGCCCCCGACGATGTCGGCCCCGAAGCGCGGCACGACGAACGCGGTCCTCACCCGTGCGCCTTGCCGAAGGCGCTCACCGCTTCCGGCCGATGGCGGCGTAGTCCTGAGCCCCCCAGAGCGTCGCGTTCAGGCGGGTGAAGTTGTCATTGAGCTGCTTGAGGAACGCCTCCTCGTAGCGTCGCATGTACCAGAGCGGCTCGATCGCCTGGAGCAGCATGTCGGGGGGGTACGGATTCACATACCGGATCTCGACATCCCGGAATCCCACGGCTTCGAAGATGAAGACGGCCGCCTCCGGATGGATCGGCTTGATGTGGGTGAGGTCGACATAGAACGCCCCCGAGAACACGGTGAGGCAGGTCGGGTTCGGCGTCTCGCAGATGAGCACACCGCCCGACCGGAGCTTCGCGTGGACCAGCCGGACCAGCGCGATCAGCGCGTCCGGCGGCAGGTGCTCGATGACCTGGGAGCAGAACACGCCGCCGAGGGAGCCGTCGGGCAGACCGTGCAGGTAGGAAAGGGCTTCCGCCTGCTCCACGTCGAGGCTCGCCTCCCGGCACGCCGCCACCATGCCAGTGTCCTGGTCGATCCCCCGCGCCTCGATCCCGGCATCCCGGCAGAGCTCCAGG
>Ga0306920_100008228_pt1 | contig 13833 bp, 6 predicted proteins | sample flu12Cox44000170_FD_204666 | JGI IMG/M metagenome (GOLD analysis project Ga0306920, IMG submission 204666) | Lab enrichment of tropical soil microbial communities from Luquillo Experimental Forest, Puerto Rico - flux4day.12C.oxic.44.000.170 (v2)... | ecosystem: Environmental > Terrestrial >... | reverse complement strand
ACTACTAAAATCGAGGGGTTCCGGTTAACGGTCGCCGCCGGGTGTTCAGGGGAAGGCTCCGATGGTCAGGGGGACAGGGGTAGATAGCCGTGCGCCGACGGCAATCTTTCAATTAGCGGCGGGTCTGCGACATCGGGGATCAATGGCGCATCCAAAATTTGACTCTTCTGCGCAGGTAAAGAAGGCTAGGCTGGCAAGGGTTGCCGAAGTTCTTCCTGGGATTGCGGATTTTGTTCTTACGCTATGACTGACGAATCCATTGCGATCGTCGGAGCGTCCTGTCGATTCCCCGGGGCCGAAAACCTTGGGAAATTTTGGCAGCTGCTCGTCTCGGCAGGCGATGCGGTGTCCGAAGTGGACGACCGGCGATGGTCGACGCGCCTCTATTATCATCCCGATCGCGGCGAGCCCGGCAAGAGCTATACGTGGTCTGCCGGGCTAATCACCGGCGTCGACCTATTTGAGCCCGCCTTCTTCGGGATCTCCCCGCGCGAGGCAGCGCAAATGGACCCGCAGCAGCGGCTGCTGCTGGAACTCGCCTGGCACGCCTTCGAAGACGCCGGCATCCCGCCGAGCAAGATGTCGGGCACGGCCACCGGTGTCTACATCGGCGCCTCGACAACCGATTATTCCGATCTGCGGCTGGAGGACCCGGCGGGCGCCGACTCGTATTTCATGACCGGGAGCACGCTCAGCATCCTGGCGAACCGTATTTCTTATATTTTCGATCTGCGCGGGCCGAGCCTTGCGATCGACACGGCGTGCTCGTCTTCCCTCGTCGCCCTTCACCAGGCCTGCGAAGCCATTCGCAGCAAGAAAATCAGCGGTGCAGTCGTCGGCGGAGTCAACCTTTTGCTTGCGCCGTATCCCTTTATCGGGTTCTCGCGCGCATCGATGCTGTCACGGCGGGGCCGCTGTTTTGCCTTTGACGAGAGAGCAGACGGCTACGTTCGCGGAGAAGGCGGCGCGATTATTCTCCTAAAACCGCTCGCGGAGGCGATCGCCGACAATGATCCGATCCGCGCGGTGGTACGGGCTTCCGGGATCAATTCTGACGGTCGCACGGTCGGTCTGTCGCTGCCAAGCGAGGCGGCGCAGAAATCGCTGCTGGACGTAGTGTATCGCAGCGCCGGTGTTGCGGCTGACAATCTGGCATTTTTCGAGATGCACGGCACCGGCACGCCGGCGGGGGATCCGATCGAGGCCGCCGCGGTCGGACACTCGCTAGGAAAGAACCGGTCGATCCCACTTCCCATTGGTTCGGTTAAAACCAATATCGGCCACCTGGAGCCGGCGTCCGGAATGGCGGGCCTGCTGAAGGCTGCGCTCGCCCTCGATCACAATATCATCCCGCCCACCATCCATTGCGAGCAGCCCAACCCGAAGATCCCCTTTGAGGCGCTCAAGCTTAGGTTGGTTCGCGAAGCCGAGCCGATGAAGGCCGCCGAGCGGCCTCATGCCGGCGTCAATTCCTTCGGGTTTGGCGGGACCAATGCCCATGTCGTCCTCGCCCAACCGCCTCGGCGCGACGTATTACCTGCAACAGGGCCGCTGCCGCCGCTGGTTGTTTCGGCACAGACCGAAGCATCGCTGCGCTCGCTGGTACAGAATTGGAGCGCCACGCTCGCCGATGTACCGGCCGAGCGGGCCTCGGGGATGCTGAAGGCCGCCACCCGCGGGCGTGACCACCACTTGCACCGACTGGTCGCACTGCCCCAGCGTCCAGTGGCCACGGCTCAGGCACTTGCTGGATTTCTGGGTGACGAGCCGTCACCTTTCCTGATCGCCGGCACCGCCGTCCGCGAAGGCAAGCTCGCCTTCATTTTTTCGGGCAACGGGGCGCAATACTCCGGTATGGGCCGCGACGCGTTGCGTCACAATCGAGTTTTTCGCGGTGCGATCGAGCGCCTCGACCAGATGCTTGGGCCGGAACTCGGTTGGTCGCTGGTCGCGCTCTTGGAGGCCGGCGCCGACGCCCAGACAATAGGCCGCGCTGACATGGCGCAACCGCTTCTTTTCGCGGTGCAGGTCGGTATCGTCGAGGCCCTGCGCGACGTCGGTATCAGCGCCTCGGGGTACCTTGGCCATAGCGTCGGCGAGATCACCGCAGCTTGGGCCGCGGATGCGCTATCCCTCGGTGAGGCGGGGCGAGTCGTGTTGGAGCGCAGCCGGCATCAGCAGCGCACGCAAGGAAAGGGCCGCATGGCGGCGCTGGCGCTCGCTCCGGACGCGGCCGGTGACTTTCTCCATGGACTCGAAAGCCCGGCGGAAATTGCCGCCCTGAATGCAGCGAATTCGGTCACCATCTCTGGGCCTGGTCCCGAGATAGAGCGGTTGGAAGCCGAGGCGAAACGGCGCGGCCTCTGGTTTCGGCCGCTCGATCTCGACTTCGCGTTCCATTCGAGGGCAATGGACGCGATCCGGGAGGATCTGCTCGACAGCCTTGTAGGCCTTTTATCGAGGCGTCCGGCTGCGATGCTGGTGTCAACGGTAAGCGGCGAGCCCGTTGGGGACGATCCCCTCGATGCCGGCTACTGGTGGCGCAATATACGCAGCCCGGTGCGCTTTGCCCAAGCCGCCGAGTGCCTTATTCGTGACGGTTATCGCATTTTTCTGGAGATCGGCCCCACGGCGATCCTGCAATCGTACCTTACCGACGCGCTGCGCACAGCGAAAGTGGAAGGACGCGTGCTTGCCACGCTCTCTCGCAAATCCTCCGACGGCGATCCGTTTTCAAAGATCGCCGCGAACTGTTACGTCGCCGGGTATGATTTAACGCAATCCGGCGCCTTCGACGGGATCGCTGACCCGCGAGGGTTGCCGCTCTACCCCTGGGAGCGCCAGAGCTTTTGGTTTGGCCTTACGGCCGAGGCAGCCGAGCTGGTAAATCCGCCGTTCGAGCACCCGCTTCTAGGTTTTCGTCAGCGCGGTCCGACCCCGTGCTGGACCAACCATCTCGATGAACAAGTGCTGCCATGGATCGGCGATCACTCGATCGAGGGCGTACCGGTCTTGCCGGCGGCGGCGATTTTGGAGATGGCTTGCGCCGCCGCCCGAGCTCAGTGGCCCGACGCGCCGGTGCTCGAGTTGCGTGACCTCGAACTGCGCCGTCCGCTGCCCTTCGACAAAGGACGCATGCGCGAGGTGCGTGTCGTGGTCGGCTCCGAGGAAGGCGATTGGGAGCTGGCGAGCCGGCCGCGGCTCTCGAACGAAGCATTGACGCTTCATGCTGTGGGACGCCTCGCCTCGGCAACGGATACTTGCCCGTTACTGCCCTTTTCGGGTTACCAACCGACGCAACGTCGGATCGACCAGCAGACCCTCTACGACTTGGCGCGGTTGGTGGGTTTCGATTACGGAGATCGATTCCGAACCGTGCGCCTGATCGAAATCACCGGGTCGGGGAGAGCGATCGCACATCTCGATCCCTCCCCCGTTGCCGAGGATATCGATCCCTATTTGGTTCACCCCGCTCTGCTCGATGGCGCCTTGCAAGCGCTGCTCGGTCTTCTCGCTGACGCGCGCGATCAGCCGCCGGGCCTGAGCTTTCTTCCTTGGCGTTTCGGTCGCGTTCGGCTTTTGGCGCCGTTCGGACGGGTTCCCCGACGCGCCGAGTTACAGCTGGCCCGGATCGGCGTCCGCTCGGTCTCTGCGGATATCGTGCTCCGCGATGACCGGGGGGATCTGGTGGTGGAACTCGCAGAGTGCTGGTTCCGTCGCGTCGAGCTGACGCATCGAGGATCGGTAGAGGAGCATGCGTTACGCGTCGATCTTGTTCCGGCGCCGCTGACCGAGACTGTCTCGCCCTCGGCGCTGGATCGCATCGGGGCCGTATTGTTGCGTCTTGCCGATGGCCGCGAGCCGGACCGGGCGCGGAGCGAACAGGCTCTGCTGCTCGATGCGCTGATTGGCTCGGTCGCGCTTCGATCAATGCTGCGCATCGTCGATGCTGGCTGCCCCTTCACAACCGCAGATCTCGTCGAAAGTGGGATGGTGGCACCGGATTCCCGCGAGATCGCTGAATGGGCGCTGCACCTGCTCGAGCGGTTCGGTAATGTTGCCAAGACCGGACCTGAATGGCAGTTATCAGCCACGACCGATCTGCCCGATATCGAGGAAGTCTGGCGTCTTTTGCTCGCGGAGGCGCCGGACCTGGTAGCTGAGCTCGCCCTCACGGCCGCCGCCGTACACAGTCTCCCGAAAGTTCTTGCCGACGGTCCGCGATCGCCGAATGGGGCGCTCGCTTCCATGACGGAGCATCTGCTCCACACTTCACCGGCAAGTGCCGCGGGCGTCGGCCTGCTGTGCGACGCGCTGCAGGAGATCGCGGGGAAGTGGCCCCCCGGGCGACCACTGCGCATCCTGGAACTAGGCGCCAATGGAGGCGGGGCGACGCGCCGCGTGCTCGATCGGTTGGGGCAATCTGGCGTGGCGCTCAGATATCTCGCGACGAGCCCCGACGCCGAACAGAGTGCTCGCTTGTCGTTCGTGGCAGAGTCGTTCGCCGGGGCCTCCGCTCGCCAGTGGTCACCGCGTGATGGCTTGGCGTCCTTGGATCAAGCCCCCTTCGACATGATCCTGGCGATAAACGCTTGCGCGCGCTTGCAGCTCGATGCAGCGGATTTCGCCGATCTCCAGAAACTTCTCGCGCCCGCGGGCGTCTTTATCGCGGTCGAACCGGAGCCAAATCCGCTCTGGGACATCGTACTGGGCCAGGCCCCCAGCTGGTGGAGACCCGGGTCGCGAACAAGCGATCGGTCGCCGCTCCGCTCTGCTGACGAATGGTGCAGCGAACTCGCGGCCGCGGGATTTCGGTCCGCTGATGCAGCATCGAATGCCTGGGCGCCATGGCCGTACGCCATTTTCTGGGGAACCGCTCCAACCCACCAAGGCATTTCCCTCTCCGACACAACAGAACAGCGTTCCGCTCTGCTGGTTGGAGGCGACGTTGCCCTCGCGGCGGCATTGCAGGATCGCCTCTCCACTGTCGGCTATCATGTCGCCATGGTTGATTACGCAAGTCCGTTTGCGGCCGCATTGCCGGAGACAGGCGAGCACACGCTGCCGCACGCCATCATCTTCATGGCGGCGGCATCCTGCAGCGGCGAACCAGCCGAGCTTGCCGCCGAGCAAGCTGCCGAATTGGCGCGAGTGGCAGCCGGAGCCGCAGAGCGTCGCGCGAAGCTTTTGGTCATCACCAGTGACGCCCAGCAGGCAGCACAAGGGGGCCAAACCTCGGGTACCGTTGGCGGCGCGCTGTGGGGTTTCGCCCGTGTGCTCGCCAACGAGACACCGGGGCTCTCGCTCCGTCTGGTCGATCTGCCCGGCGTCCTCGGGGCAAACGATCGCGCTCGGCAAATCGCTGCCGAATTGGCGGGCAATGGATCTGATGACGAGATCGTCTGGACCCGCGAGGGACGGCACGTTCTGCGCGCGCGGCGCGGTCTCCCGCCGCGTTTAGCCGATCCCTCCGATCTCCTGACACTCCGGAGCCGCCATCCCGGAGGCGTCGACTCGCTCGCTTGGGAGGTTGCTTCGCCGCGACCCGTCGGACCCGGTCAGGTCGAGGTAGAGGTGCATGCTGCGGGTCTTAATTTCCGCGACATGATGTGGGCAATGGCGCTGTTGCCGGAAGAGGCGCTGATCGACGGGTTCGCCGGTCCGACTTTTGGGCTGGAATGCGCTGGCATCATCCGATCTGTCGGACGGGGTGTTGAAAACTGGCAAGTCGGCGACCGGGTGATGGGGTTCGCTCCTGCCTCGCTCGGCACGAGCGTTGTAACCATGGCGGATGCGCTGGCGCGAATTCCGCCATGGACGAGTTTTGCTGCAGCCGCGACCATTCCAGTGACCTTTGTCACCGCTAAATACGCGCTTGGCCATCTCGCCAAGCTGGCGGCAGGTGAGCATGTTCTAATCCATGCCGCCGGCGGCGGTGTGGGGTTGGCCGCGATACAATTTGCCAAACATTGCGGCGCTGTCGTGATCGCCACCGCCGGGTCTGAGGTGAAGCGATCCTTCCTACGGCTGGCCGGCGCCGATCATGTCCTCGACTCGCGCGACCTCCGATTTTACGACGAGATACTCCGGATCACCGGCGGACAAGGCGTCGACGTCGTGCTCAACTCGCTGAGCGGCGAGGCGATGGAGCGGAGCCTGGAGGTCCTCAGACCCTTCGGCCGTTTCCTCGAGCTCGGAAAACGCGACCTCTACCTTAACCGCCGCATTCATCTGCGGCCCTTGCGCCAGAACATTTCCTATTTTGCAATCGACATCGACCAGTTGCCGATGCGTCGGCCCGAGCTCGCGCGCGAGTTGTTAGCCGAGGTCTCCGCTGCGCTGTCGAACGGCGAGATCCGCCCGCTGGCGCACCGCATCTTTTCGTTTGGCGAGCTCGACGATGCGATTCGGCTGATGCAGTCGTCTGCTCATATCGGCAAACTCGTCCTCGAACCGCGAGCCAATGCCGGCGTGCGTCTTCATGAGCCGCCGATCGTAACCTTCCGCCGCGATGGGACGTACCTCGTCACTGGCGGGATCGAGGGGTTCGGGTTCGAGGCGGCGCGCTGGCTAGTGGCCCATGGGGCCGGCTCGGTCGCGCTGATTAGTCGCCGCGGGTCCGAGACCCCGGGATGCGAAGCCAGGGTGAAAGAACTCGAAGCCGCCGGCGCTATCGTTTGTGTCTATCGCGCCGACGTCGCCGATCACGATTCCTTTGGCTCGGTTCTCGAGACCATCCGGGCGGCTCAACCGCCGCTCCGCGGCGTCCTGCACGCCGCCTCGGTCATCGACGATGGTCTCGCCTCGGAAATCGAACCCGGGCGACTGGAGGCTGTGCTTCGGCCCAAGCTAGGCGGGGCGCTGGTCCTCGACACCTTGACTCGCGGCGATCCGATTGAGTTGTTCTTGCTGTTTTCGTCAGCCACCACTTTGGTGGGCGCGCCGGCACAAGGCGCCTATGTGGCGGCCAACGCCGCTCTCGAAGCCTTCGCGCGGCGACGACGGGCTGAAGGATTGCCGGCGCTCGCAGTGGCCTGGGGTCCGATCGCCGATGTGGGGTATCTGGCCAAAAGGGTAGAAACCCGTGATGCGCTTGCACGGCGGCTGGGTGCCAAACCTATCTTGGCATCCGAAGCGCTCGCGGGGCTACCCGCGATGATCGCGAGCGGATTGCCCTTCGTCGCCTTCGGCGAAACCAACTGGACCGAAGCCCGGCGATTTTTGCCGACCCTTGCCGGCTCGCTTTTTTCGGAACTTCGGATGAGCGGAACGATATCGCCTTCCGACGAGTCGATCGGTGAGCAGCTCGCCAATCTCGACCCAAATGGGGCACTGGATCTCCTCAAGACGATCGTTGCCGAGGAAGCGGCGACGATTTTGCGCTTGCCGGCGGGCGGCATCGATCCGCTTCGTCCGCTCTCGGAAATGGGAATGGATTCGCTGATGGCGGTCGAACTTCGCCTCGCGCTCGAAGGGCGGCTTCGGGTAGATCTGCCTCTTGTTTCTCTCGCCGAGGGAACGAGCGTGGCATCGATAGCGGAACGGTTGGCCGCGGCCTTCTCTACCGGACCCAAAGATAGCGATGTTATCGCGCTGGTCGCACGACACGAAGGGATGCATGAGTCACTGGCGCAAAGAGCCGCCATAGAGACAGATTCGGCGATGATCGACCCGAAATCAGTGGCCGCGGAATAGCGCATGGAGCCGCGGCGCAATCTGTTCGGCCTTTCGGCTCAGGCCAAGGCGCTGCTCATCGAAAAGCTTTCGTCGACAACGCCGACGAGATCCTCGCGCGTTCCGCGCCGCCTTGAGCAGGAGGAGGGTGACGACCGCACCGGCCGCCTGGACGTGTCGGACCTGGAGAGTTTCCGAGAAATCCGGATGATCCGCCAAGCCGCGGAATTCCTTGGCATAACCGATCCATTCTTCCGAGTGCACGACGGTATTGCCGGCGCCGAGACGGCGATTGACGGCCGTCGTTATGTGAATTTCGCATCGTACAACTACATCGGGCTCAACGGGCATCCGGATATCGTCTCTGCCGCGAAGTCTGCAATCGACCGATACGGGACTTCCGTCTCGGCGAGTCGCCCCGTCTCCGGCGAGCGTCCGGTTCACCGGGACCTCGAGCATGCGCTCGCTCGTATTCATGGTACCGAGGACTGTGTAGCGCTGGTGGGTGGTCACTCGACGAACGTTACCGTCATCGGACATCTGCTCGGTCGCGACGATGTGATCGTGCACGACGCTTTGATCCATAACAGTATCGTTCAAGGTGCGATGTTGTCCGGGGCGCGGCGCGTGCCCTTCCCGCATCTCGATCATGAAGCCGCGGACCGGTTGCTTCGCGAGGCACGCCCACGCGGCAGACATGCCCTTCTCGTCATAGAGGGGCACTACAGCATGGATGGCGATGTCCCGGACCTGCCCGCGTTCATCGCCGCCGCTCGCCGTAACCGAGCCTGGCTGATGGTCGACGAGGCCCACGCGCTGGGCGTGCTCGGACCGCGCGGTTTCGGGACCGCGGACCGGTTTGGTGTCGATCCGGGCGAGGTCGACATCTGGATGGGTACGCTCAGCAAGAGCCTCGTGTCGTGCGGTGGCTACATCGCCGGTAGTAAGGAACTAGTAGAATATCTGAAGGTGGTGGCGCCCGGTTTCGTGTTTTCAGTCGGGATGGCGCCGCCGGCGGCCGCCGCGGCGCTTGCCGCCGTGGAGTTGCTCGAGCGCGAGCCGGAGCGAGTGCACCGGGTCAATGAGCAGGCCGCGCTGTTCCTCCGGCTCGCGCGGGAAGGCGGTCTCGATGTCGGCAGTTCGATCGGCGCTTCGATCGTGCCCATCGTGACCGGCAGCTCGATCCGCGCCGGCCGCCTCGCGCAAGCGTTGTTCCGCCGCGGCGTGAACGTGCAGCCGATCCTCTACCCGGCGGTGCCGGAACGAGCCGCCCGGCTACGCTTCTTTTTGACTGCATCGCATACCGAAGAGCAAATCAGAGACACCATCGCGATATTGCTAGAAGAGAGCCGCCGCGTCGCATCGCAGCCGAGCGATCTGGCGGCCGTCGCGCGGCACCTCGGGACATTGAGCCTGTCTTCGTGAGTAGATCTCGGTTTTCTCACCGCAGCCGGAAGTAGTGTACGCTGAACAGTTCGGCCGAGTCGGTCCAGGTGTCGACGGGGCGGAAGCCGGCGCGTGCCGCCAAGGCGCGAAATTCCGGCACCGAATATTTGTACGAGTATTCGGTGTGGATCAGTTCGTCTTTCGCGAAATGAAAGCGCTTTCCGGCAATCCAAGCTGACTGATCGGCAAGGCTCCGAGCATAGATTTCGACCCGGCCTTCGGCGTTGCTGTAAAACGCCAGATGCTCAAACCGATCGATGTCGAGGTCACCGTCGAGCTCGCGGTTGACACGTTCGAGGAGGTTTAAGTTGAACGCGGCAGTCACGCCGGCGCGGTCATTGTACGCGGCATCGAGAATATCGCTGTCCTTCTTCAAATCGACTCCAACCAGCATTTCGCCGCCCGATCCGAGAATGCGAGCATAGTTAGCAAGAAACGCCACCGCGGCATCAGGCTCGAAATTGCCGATCGTCGATCCGGGAAAAAATCCGATCCGCTTGCCGCCGGCCCCAGGCAGCGGGGGTAAGGGGAAAGGACGGGTGTAATCGGCGCAGACGGCGATGACGGGCACCGACGGAAAATCCTCAGCCAAACTGATAGCGGCATCGCGCAAGTGTTCGCGCGAGATGTCGACCGGAACATAGGCTGCAGGCCGGTTGAGCGCATGAAGGAGGATGCGAACCTTTTGGCTGCCGCCGCTGCCAAACTCGATCAGCCGGCAATGCGGGCCCATCTGCGCGGCGATATCTGCCGAATTATCTTCCAGGATCGCGATTTCGGTACGTGTCGGATAATATTCGGGGAGACGGCAAATCTCCTCAAACAGCGCCGAACCGCGGGCGTCGTAAAAGAATTTGCAGGGAATTCGCTTGTTTGCGCGCCCCAGCCCGGTCAGCACAGCATCCCGGAAGTTTTCTTCTCCGGGCGCCAGATCGTGGAAGGTAAAGCTCGCGCCATTTTTCATCCGATGTCCTCCGCAAGCCGCAACCCGGCGAAGGCCCAACGCGCCGAAGGCGGAAAAAAGTTGCGGTAAGTGGCTCTGATGTGCCGGGGCGGGGTGACCGCTGCCCCACCCCGAAGGACGATCTGGTTGCACATGAACTTACCGTTGTACTCGCCGATGGCTCCTCCTGCCGGGCGAAATCGCGGGTAAGCGACATAGGGACTGGCCGTCCATTCCCAAACATCACCGTACATTTGTCGCAGTTGCGCGATGGCGTCCGATGATCCATCCGCGCAAGGGTGGAAATGGCCGCGATCGGCGAAATTGCCGGAGATCGGCAAGCCAAGGGCAGCGATTTCCCATTCCGCTTCAGTCGGCAATCGCTTCCCTGCCCATCTAGCGAAGGCATCTGCCTCGTAAAAACTCACATGGCAAACCGGCTCGGCCGGGTTGAGGGAGCGGCAGCCGGCCAATGTGAAGACCGACCATTCCCCACCCTCGCGCAACCAATATAGCGGCGCCTGCCAGCCCCGCTCGCGGACCGTCGCCCAGCCGTCTGACAGCCAGAATTCGGGCCTCTGATAGCCGTCGTCCTCGATGAAGCCAAGATACTCGCCGCAGATAACCGGCCGCGTTGCGAGACGAAACGGTTCGAGCCAGACCTTGTGCTGGGGACCTTCGTTGTCAAAAGCGAAACCGGATCCGGCGTCCCCGATCTCCTTCACACCGCCGGGGAAATCCACCCAGGTGACCGAGCGGGCCGGTACCTGGACCTGGAGCTGAGGCGCCTGATAAGCAGGCAACAAGGGGTTCGTCCAGAATACGTGCTTGATGTCCATCAGGATCAGCTCCTGATGCTGCTGCTCATGGTGCATGCCGAGTTCGAGCAGCAATGCGAGATCGGCCCATTCCGCGTCGCCGGCCCGCTCGATCAACCGGGCCATCGCCGCGCTTACGTGATCGCGATAGGCCATGACGATATCGACCGTAGGGCGCGACAACAAACCGCGCTCGGGCCGAGGGTGACGCCGCCCGGCAGCCTCGTAATAAGAGTTGAAGAGATAGCCAAAAGCGGGATCGAACGGCCGGTAATCGGCATCAAACCGCGTGAGCAGGAATGTCTCGAAAAACCAGGTGGTGTGGGCCAGGTGCCATTTTGTCGGGCTGACATCGGGCATCGACTGGATCGCTTGATCCTCGGCCGTCAGATTGGCGATTAGCGATTCTGTTTCACGCCGAACCGTTTCGAACCGCTCGACAGCGGCCCGGCGGCCGTCGGCCTCTTCTCGTACCGCGATTTCCAGCACAATGTCCCCCATACCTTGCTGCATTGCCCCCGCTAACACCCGTGTCGCCGAGTGGTTTCGCTAGTCGAGATAGCGATCTCGCAAGTGTCGCTCGAAGCTGGCCGTCTCGAGCGGCCGCCCTGTGGCGGCCTCCACCAGCTCACCGGTCGACCATAACGATCCCTTGGAATGCACCCGCTCGCGAACCCAACCGAGCAACGGTGCAAATTCGCCCTCCGCGATTGCTTTCATCAGGTCGGGAAGATCGCGCTGCGCAGCCTCGAAGAGCTGAGCCGCGATCAGCGCGCCAAGCGTGTAGGTCGGGAAATACCTCCAATTGCCGTCGTACCAATGAATGTCCTGTAGACAGCCCTCACGGTCGTTGTCGGGCACGACCCCGACCATTTCGCGCATCGCGGCCGCCCAGGCATCGGTGAGCTCGGAGGGACCGAGGTCGCCGGCAATCATCGCCCGTTCGAGCCGGTAGCGCAGGATTACATGCGCCGGGTAGGTCACCTCGTCGGCATCGACCCGGATGAAACCGCGTCGGACGCGGATTTGTCGCCGGTAAAGCGCCTCGGTATCCCATTCCGGGCCGTCACCCCCAAAAGCCTCACGGATCAGCGGCGCGGCATAGGTCAGAAAGGCACGGCTACGGCACACCTGCATTTCGAGCAGCAGCGACTGGCTCTCGTGCATCGCCATACCTCGGGCACGGCCGACCGGCTGCAGCCGCCATTCGACCGGGAGGCCCCGCTGATAAAGGGCATGGCCGGTCTCGTGCAGCACACCCATCAAGGAGCGCGCAAAATCATTCTCGCTGTAGCGCGTCGTGATCCGCACGTCGTCGGGAATCCCACCGCAAAATGGGTGAGCGCTGATATCCAATCTGCCGTATGCGAAGTCGAAGCCGATCCTTTCCATCAGCCGCATTGCGAGACGGCGTTGAGTTTCTTGCGGGAACCTGCCCGAAATGCTTGGCGGAGGCGTAGCCGTCTGGCGCGTCAGAGCTCCCTCGATCAAATCCGGCAGAAAAGCCGCGATCTCATCGAACAAGCGGTCGATCACGGCGACCGAGGCGCCCGGTTCGTATTGGTCGGCCAGCGCCTCATATGGGCTCGTTCCGAGCCGTTCGCCTTTGATGGCGCCGATTTCGCGTTCGATACGGAGGATTTGCTCGAGGCCGGGAAGCACCGCGGCAAAATCGTCTTGCAAACGGGCTCGTCGCCACAGGGCTTCGCATTCCGAGCAGGCACGCGACTCGGCGTCGACAAGCGCCCCCGGCAGGGCTGCCGCGTGCAACCAGCGACGGCGCATCTCGCGCAAATTGGCGCGCTGCCATTCTCCGAGATCGCCGTTCGACGCCTCGGCCTCGTCCAGGAGCCCCTCGATTTCCGGCGCGATCAGATGCTGATGCGCGATCAGGCGCAACGTCGATAGCTGCTCGGCGCGCGCCGCGGTCCCGCCCTCGGGCATGATTGCGGCAGTATCCCAGTGCAGTACCGAAATCGCCTGCTCGATCGCGCCGATCCGGCGGAACCGCTCTTCCAGCTGACGATAGGCGCTCATCGCATCTCCGCGCCGCGGCGATGAAACAGGACATAGATGACGATCAGCGCAACCGCCAGGGAAAACCACGTAGTCGCGTATTGCAGATGGTTGTTGGGCAAGCTCAGGCGGGTGACGCCGCCCTTGGGCCAGCCGCCCGGGTTGGGTGTCGCGTCGGCGTCAATATAGAACAGCGCAACCCGGTCGAGCTTGACCGCGGAGCTCATCGCGGGAAGGTCGACCCAGAACCAGAAGTTCAAATCGGGGCGGTTGTCGGGCAGAAACCAGTTTGGTTTACCGCCGGGCGGCAAACGCAGCAAGCCCTCAGCGCGAGCCATGCCGGCGATCTGTCCGGCGATGCGTTTTGCCGGGTCTTTGAGCTCGGCCGGGATGTATCCGCGATTGACGAATACGACGCGGCCCCCCGGCTCGAGCAACGGCGTCAGAATCTGGTAGCCCTGTCCTCCCGCGTCGGACGTTGCGCCGAGAAAGATTTCCTTGTCGTTCAGAAACACCCCTTCGTCGCTGACATGACGGAATTCCATGCCGCGGGCCTCGGCGAGGGTCTGCGGCACCGCGGTCGGGGCCGCTGCTATGGCAGCCGCTCTCTGCGCGATCAGATCCTGCTTCCAGAAAAGCCGCTCGATCTGCCAAGCCCCGAGCGCGAGGCAGATCAGCAGCGCCGGCAGGGAGAATAGGGTTGGCCAGAACAGCGGCCGAAAATTCGTCATCAATGACGGCGCAAACCTGCGTCCCTCAGGACGGTGGCGGCGTGACCAGCAGGCGGTGGCGATATTGCAGCGCAATCAGACCGGCTTTCAGAGGCCGCAACATGGCGATCGCGCCGACGACGATAAGGGGCGTCCAAAGAACAAGATGCAGCCAGATCGGCGGCGAGAATTTGATCTCGATCAAAGCTGCCAATCCGACGACGAT
>Ga0306920_100008227_pt1 | contig 13833 bp, 17 predicted proteins | sample flu12Cox44000170_FD_204666 | JGI IMG/M metagenome (GOLD analysis project Ga0306920, IMG submission 204666) | Lab enrichment of tropical soil microbial communities from Luquillo Experimental Forest, Puerto Rico - flux4day.12C.oxic.44.000.170 (v2)... | ecosystem: Environmental > Terrestrial >... | reverse complement strand
CGATTCCCGGTTTCGTAGTAATCTGCCGAAGAGGAATAAGCAATGCTCTCGATTCGTTCCGGCGCACCAAATGACGTCCCCTTGCTGAACACATTTTTCCAAGAATTTGCGGCGTATGAGCGGGTTTCCACAGTCATATCCGAGGAGCAACTGCGCCAAGATGGATTTGGAGCCCGGCCGAAATTTCGAGTATTGATTGCCGAGATCGATGGCCTACCGGCAGGCTATGCGCTCTTCTTCGATTGCTACTCATCGCTTAGAGGCCACGGCATTTTCCTGGAAGACCTCTTCGTCCGACCACGGTTTCGTGGGAAGAGTGTGGGGCGGGCGCTGTTGGCGCGTGTCGCCCGAATAACGGACGACACCAACGGCTTCGGAATCATGTTCAATGTTCTCGGTTGGAACGATGGAGCGATCAAGTTTTACCGAAGAATAGGCGCCACATTTTTAGACGATTGGAAAACAGTCTGCCTCGAACAAAAAGCACTACATGACCTCGCGAGCGAGGTGTGAAAACCACCTCTCCGGTCATTCACCGAAAGAACGCCATTTTGTCAGTCCTTGAGACCTTTATTCTACATTTGTCGGTTACATTCCGATTTGTCGGCTACTCTGAAATTGAGCCTTCTCCGTATATGAACTTCTCAAGTTTACGGTTTGCTCGTGAAGCCGTCCAGGATTGATGTCAAGCGCGGAGATTAATTCCGACAAGTCCTACAAGCCGACTTAAGTCACTGATTTCTAGGCCGAGCATCCCTCTACAGCGTTAGGTGGGTCGTGGGTTGAACTGGTAGCAAAGTGCGAAAGTCTTCTCCAGGTGCTCGATGAAAATGCGACCTTTGGTGGACAGCCGGCGGCTAGCAGGCCGTACGGCAAGAATTGGCATTGTTCGCTCAAAGGCAGTCAGAAGACGGAGGGCTGTAGTTCTGCGGCCATGCTGGCGCCTGGGCAACCTCCAGATGTTCCAGGGCACCCATCCGCATGTGTTTCAATATCACTGGTTCGGAAGACGCCTGCAGAGATAGCACGCTTGGCGGCTTGCCCGGACCCAAAGATCAACGGCTGTACGGACAAGGTTTTACGCTAAGTCGTTCATTCCACGGTTGGGACGTGGTTCAGCTGGTTAGATCGCTGCCCCGTCACTGGCTAGAATCCACACTGTCACGGCCTATTCCCTCCCCGCTCCTAAATATCACGCACACAACGAACATCTAGATATATTAAGGATACTTCCTCCTTTTCACTTCATCGAAAGGGCTCGGCCACTTCGACGAAATGCGCAACTGAACGTGCAAGGCAAGTCAAAATTGCCCTCTTCAGAGGAGTTGGACTCCGGCACGTGCCGCTGCAGCACGTAGCCGGTCGTCAAGTGTTGCCAGCGGTAGTCTTTCGCGACGCGCAAGATCCAAATAAACAGCGTCATAAGCTGATAGCTGGAAGGCACGTGCTGTTGCCAGGGCTTGCTTAGCAGAAACGACGCTGCCGTCTACGTCCATGGAAGCAGCCGCGATCTGCTCGATGTCAATAACCGCTTGATCGATATCCGCAGCAGTCAGAATCGATCTTCGCTCCGCAACGACCAGACCGTTGCTCATCTCGAGATGCCACAGCGCCGGGACAACGGCTCGAACTCCCTTAAGGAAGAACTGCTTCACTCTGTTGGCATATGGTGGCATAGGATGGTCGAGAAACCAACGAAGTGCGACGGAAGCATCGAGGACAAAACTCGTCAAGGCCGGCCCTCCTCGATTAAGTCCTTCACGTTCACGCCACGGCCCACTTTGGCCCGTTTTCGAATCTTTTCGATGTCCCTAAAAATATCCTTCAAGTTGGTTTCGGAAGCGGCCGGGCCCAAGACCGCAGTCAGTTGCCCGCGTCGTGTAATACCAATCCTCTCCCCCTCGTGAGCACGCTCCACGAGCTCAGACAGTTTCTGCTTGGCTTCGAACAATCCGAAAGTGCGCATAGTTTCCCCTCCCATCTAGATGAACAGTCTAGATGATTTCTGGAGAAAGTCAAACTACGCGATCGTGCCATCATGCCAACGTTAGATCGGTAGCTTCCCTGCCCTGCGCCCTCGCACGTCTGGCGGGTAAGAATGAGGTCACTGCGACTAGTGACCGTGCAAGTACTGCGCTCGGTGCCTCCGAAGCACTGAAAGCTCCCAAGAAAACTCCTTCACTTCCCTGCTCATTCGGACGTGCCAAAAGACGTGAGTGACATGACGGAGAAGCGCTTCTGTGTTAGTATGAAACTCGCGTGAGCGCACCGATTTTTATTAGCGGTTTTGGCAGGGACAGATGCTACCGCTTGCGATCTATGTACTCGGTGCACTCTACCCTGCAAGAGCTGTATTTGCAGCGATTTAGGCTAAGCCCTGCATTTCACGGTTGGGGACGTAGTTCAGCTGGTTAGAACGCTGTCCTCTCGTTGGTTAGAATCCCACACTGTCACGGCGGATTCCTTTCCCCTCGAGCGGCGACAATCCCAGAAGCCACCCTCAGAACCCATATTAAGGATGCCTTTCAGAATCCCGTGTGACCTCCTGGTTGGAATCCAGGCGATCGATTTCGGTTTCCGATCTACTTCAAAGGATCGGATCGTCCCAAGCTTCGAACGTGGGTTCGCAAAATTTACGTTGATTCGGCTGCCCTTACCCACCAGCCATCCCTTGATTTGCGGCCCAAAAAGCAGGGGTTTTGCGCCCATTTTGCGCCCAAGTTTCTAACCGCATCTGCTCAGCGTTAGCCAGTTCGATTCCGGGGACTCGTAACGGTCGTGTTTATCCGTTCAGCTTTGCACTTTCCGCCTGAAAGTCCCTTGCTCTTGGGTGTGAGAGAGCCGCGGCAATTGTGTTACGTCTGGCTGGCAGATGTGTGGCGCTTGGATCCTCGTTGCGGACGAGGAAAAATCTAACCTAAGGCTCGGTGCCACAGTGACTTAGATTTTTGAGGAGGCCCTAAATTGCCCCGCTCGTCCCGTCCACGAATCAAAGGCTCTGCTCTGATACAAACGGGCTGACTAACGGCCATGCGTCAACTGCGTCCGCAGCCACTCGCTTAACGGGACTTGGCGCACCGTATAGACTTGTTCTATGTCGCAGACCGCCTGTAAGCGCGTCATATCCGCCCTGGTAGGATCTTTGCTGCTCTGCGCGGGAAACGTCGCGGCACAGTCGGTTGAGAAAGAGCATGTCGCAGTACTCGAGCTAGGCGGAGCTGCCTTCTGGAATGTCAAAGACGGCTCATCGAGCTTCGGCCCCAGCGTTGCGGTCGAGGTAACGCCGATAGAAAACTGGCTCGAGCTTGAGGTCGGGACGACAGCGCTTTTCAGGCGTCACTCGACAGAATGGGGCACCGACCTCGTGTTTAAGAAGCCATGGGACCTTTCCCCGAAAGTCGAGTTTATGCTTGGACTCGGACCCGAATGGGTTCACGCCAAGCAGTACGGTGTAACAACGAACTCAATCAGCATTCAAGCTGTCGCGGATTTCATGTTCTGGCGCTCGGCTAAGCGCAGATTCGGCTGGTACGTCGAACCAACCTACGAGTACAACTTCGGGCGTGGCCGTGAACATTCGCTCGGCATAACTGGAGGTCTGTTGATAGCAATCCCTTGAGGGTTCGCCCCCAGATTGGAAACCCTTGGGTGAGGATACGACGCTATGAATGACACCTTGGTTAAAGCAGTGGCCGCCTTCGTTCCAGCAAGCGCCCTGGTTTTCGGTTCTGTGGTTTTGTTTCGCATAGAAAGGACTGCATGGTCTTTCCTGCAGGTACTTGGTGCCGGATGCATTGTGGTTGTCATTCTCGCGCACGTTGCGGAAGCACTTCACTTGTTCGCTTGGATGCATTGGGGGCTTGAGCACAGTCTCGGTCATTACCTCGTTTTATCGAGTGCCGTCCTTGGTCTCACGTTGTTTCCTACGGGATACTTGCTATATGCACTCTCGAAGCGACGCATTGGGAATCGAGGCGAATGAGGTCGCTAAACCTCGCGGTGTTCACGTAAGAAACTCGCTCACTCTCTTCAGCACTTGGCCTTGATTCTAACAGGTCCCAACGAGTGATCGACCGTCCCCGAGTTCATTCCTAAGGGGCGTACACCAAGATCGCCGCATCCTGGGTGTCGTTCGCTGGAGCCGCAACGTAGTACCTATCGAGTGGCGATGACCAGAAGGATGTTCCAGCACCGGCGCGCGTCGCAATCTTCCCGACACTGTCATAGTGAGCCGCTGCGCCGGTGATATCGCGACCTGAAAATGTATCGACTACTTCAACGGGGTTGAAAATCAACCCTGGGATGGAGAGTGTCACTAAAGTTTTCATAGTCGCTCCGAATATGGCCTAGACCTTATTAAAGGCGCTTGGCACTGTTAACGTCCAAGTGGGTTCTGACGCCGTGCTTGCCCTGAGTGTGTGTAAGATGTATAACATATGCTGTAATGTCTGTAGCACGACACTCGGCTACCGCCGCCTCGCCATGGCTCCTGCTTGTTTTCAGTTTGCCTAGAAAGGGAGCGAGCCTTCGGGTCACGGTCTGGAGAAAGCTTCAGCGTTACGGCTCGTTGCCGCTCGGTAACTCTGGTTATCTCCTGCCGAACGACGCCGCGAACCGGGAGAAGCTCGAATGGCTCGCGACAGCCATCCGCAGCACCCACGGGGATGCTTCGGTCGTCGAAGTGCAATCCATCAATAACTGCGCCACGCCACAACTCAAGAAGAGGTTCTCGGAAGCAAGAGCAGACGACTATCGCCAGCTTTTGGCCGACGCGGAAGGGGCACAGTCGTCGAAAGTGTCATCGACGCACATTGCGAGGCTGCAGCAGCGGTTTCAGGAACTCTCTGGCATCGACTTTTTTGGCAGCCCCATGCGCGGCCCGGTAGAGCGTGCTTTGGCGGAACTCAACGCGCCGCGCAACTCGGGTCCGGACAGGATGAAGATTTCGCCCGGCGCTTACCGAGGACGGATTTGGATCACGCGGCCGCGCCCCGGTGTCGATCGCGTGATGTCCGCATGGTTGATCCGCAGGTACATCGACCGGCGTGCTCGCTTTGCATTCGCTGTGGAAGAAGAGACGCCCAGAAACGCTGTCCCTTTTGACATGTACGAAGGTGGGTTCGGCCACCGAGGTGACCATTGCACGTTCGAGACGCTTGCCAAGGCGTTTCGCATCCGCGACAAGATCGTCCAGATCATGGGTCAAATCGTTCACGACGCGGATTTGTTCGACGAGAAGTTCGGAAGGAGAGAAGGCTTCGGCATCGACGAGGTCATGAAAGGGTGGGCGCAACAGAACCTGAGTGACGCGCAACTCCTCGACCGCGGCATGGAGTTGGCGGAAGGCTTGTATCACTCGTTGCGCAGGAGGTGAACCCATGCGATGGATCACAAGGCGGAACGTCAAAGTGGACCGGGTGGCCTGCCCCTGGCTCATCAAACGATTCATTGACCCACGAGCAGAATTCCTGTTCGTACCGGAAGAGGAACTTCTCGAAAGGGCCCGCCAGGAGGATGCCATTCCTTTCGACGCTACGCGATTTTCCGAAGTGAGCCTGAACCATCGTGGCGAGCGTTGCACCTTCGAGGCGATTCTTGAAGATTACAAGCTGACCGATCCGGCTCTGCACCGTCTAGGACTCATCGTCCGAGGTGCAGACGTCAAAGGGCAGGAAAAACACTCCCTGGAGAGTTCCGGATTACGGGCTATCGCTCAAGGATTCGCTCTTTGTGTAAGCAGCGACGAGGAGCGCCTCACTCAGGAATTCCCGATCTACGACGCGCTGTTGGAATACGTACGACACCAGATGTGTTTCAACAGACGTGGCAGGTCGGCATCCAGTCCCCCAGATCTATGGAGGTTTTTCCGATGATTCGTTGGATCACATGCAAGGCAGTTCTTTTCGGCGCTTGCTCTGATCGCATTTGCGGTTCTACTTGCGTTCAAGAAAATACCCGAACCCCCTGTGATCGTCGCCGCCGGGATTGTTGGGATCGTACTCCACCACGGAGCAAGATGATGCGGCTAGCTATTTTGTTCTTGCTGTCAGCCAGTTTGGTAAAGGCCGAGGCGTGCGAACCGCTGAAGCTGGAAAAGAAGATCGAGCTGCCCGAAGTACAGGGACATATCGACCACATGTCGATTGACGTGAAAGGGCAGCGTCTATTCATATCCGCACTTGGTAACAATACGGTCGAAGTCGTCGATCTCAAGGCAGGCAAACGCACCAATACGATTTCGGGCCTTCAAGAACCGCGAGGAGTGCTTTACGTCCCAACCAGTGACCGCGTGTACGTAGCGAGTGGCAAAGACGGTTCAGTAAAAATCTTTGACGGTACCTCACTGCAGCCGCTCAAGACCATTGAATACGGAGATGACGCCGACAATCTCCGATACGATGCTTCACGCCAGCGGATCTATGTAGGTTACGGCAGCGGTGCGTTGGGAGAACTGGACGCGGAGGGACAAAAGCTCAAAGAAATCAAACTCGATGCACATCCCGAATCGTTCCAAGTCGAAAAGGATGGTTCACGAATCTATGTAAACTTGCCGAAATCAAGAAAGGTCGCAGTCGTTGACCGGGAGAAGTATTCCGTCATCACAACCTGGGGAACTGGATTGTCACTCGCGAACTATCCGATGGCTCTAGACGAATCCGACCACCGGCTGTTCGTAGTGACTCGTTTGCCGGCGCGCCTGCTGGTCATCGACACGGAGAGTGGGAAGACCATTCAAAAGCTTTTGGCGGTTGGTGACTGCGACGATGTCTTCTTCGACCAAGCACGCAAGCGGATTTATGCCTCGGGGGGTGAAGGAGCCATCTCCGTCTTTGAGCAAAAGGACCCAGACCACTACGCCGAAGTGAGCCGAATTCCTACAGTGAACGGGGCTCGCACAAGTTTTTACTCTCCGGATTTCGGCCGGCTTTATCTTGCGGTCCGCCGACAAGGCTCCGCACCGGCGATGATCCAGGTGTTCGAAGTGCGTCAATAGCTGAAACCGGAGCCCAATCCAATCCGCTTGGCGTGTGGGGGAGAGTGCATGGAACAACCACGACGAGATTTTCTTCGAACGACCTCAAGCGCCGTAGCACTACCGGGATTAGCTTCCATTCTGAAAACAGTGGGTGCGAGTTGGGCAGCGGAAACGAACAGCGGAGCCTCGCGCGATATCCGAGCCCACTTTCCCCTTCTCGGGGAATCCGTGAACGGTCGGCGTTTCGTGTATCTTGACAGCGCCGCCACGACACAGCGTCCGAAAGCCGTTCTGGATGCCCTCACGAAGTTCTATCTACACGACAACGCTAACCCTGCGAGAGCCTTGCACCACCTGGCTCGGCGCTCCGCGGGGTTCTACGACGAGGCAAGAGCTTCGGTCGCGAGGTTCCTGAATGCGCGCGGGCCAGACGAGATCGTCTTCACGCGCGGAACGACGGAAGCAATCAACGTCGTTGCTTCATCATGGGGCAGTGCCAACCTCCGGGACGGAGACGAAATTCTGATCACCATGTCCGAACACTATTCGAACCTCGTTCCCTGGCAGTTGGCGGCACGGCGCGCAAACGCCACTGTGCACGTCTTGGACGTCCATGATGATGGGCACCTCCGGCTTGACCAACTCGACGCGCTGCTGTCGAAGCGAACCAAGATCGTGACGTTCCCGCACGTCTCGAACGTTCTCGGCGCGGTCAATCCCGCGAAAGACATCTGCGAGCGGGCCCATCGCGCCGGTGCCGTCGTACTGGTGGACGCCGCGCAGTCCGTTCCTCATTTTCCGGTGGATGTGCAAGAACTCGGCTGTGATTTCCTGGCGCTTTCGGGGCACAAGATGTGCGGCCCGATGGGCATCGGCGTCTTGTGGGCAAGGCGAGAGCTTCTCGACGCAATGCCGCCATTTCAGGCGGGGAGCAACATGGCGCATGAGGTAGAAATCGAATCGGTGCCGGTGCACTTTGAGGAAGGAGGGCTCAAGTTTGAGGCGGGGACGCCGAACGTGCCGGGTGCGGTTGGTCTTGCAGCGGCGATTGCATTCTTAGAGTCTTTTGATCGTAAGGCTCTCTGGGCGCTAGAGCAAAAGCTGACGCGATACGCTTTGTCGAGCCTTGAGAAGGTGAAGGGCTTGAGAATTCTCGGTCCTACAGGGCCGAGCGAGCGCATCTCGGTCTTTTCGTTCGTTGTCGAGAATCGCAAGCCACTCGAAGTCGCCGCAGCACTCGACAAGATGGGAATTGCGGTTCGAGCCGGAGACCTCGCATCCCTGCCCCTCTTGAGGAGGATGGGTCTGACGGCGGCAGTTCGCGCTTCCTGCTATGCGTACACCTCCACAGAAGAAATCGATCGGCTGATCGCTGGACTACAAGGAAAAGGTTCGTGAAACGCGCTTTGTGATGGAGGGACTGTATCACTCTCCTCGTTCGCATCCGGAAAGGAAATCCCGAATGGGTGAATGTTCGCACGGGGGAGGTCGACGGAAGGCTCGTCGAGGTTTTCGGCGACGTGCGTGAAGGAGACGAAGTCGCCGTGCGGGGAACCGATGAATTGCGAACCGGCACGCGTGTTAGCGCCCACGTCGCGGCAGCAGGGAAGCCGCCGTCATCGAAATGAATTCGCAAGCCAGCAGGATGTCCGGAGGTATCGTCTGACCATTGAAGAAAAGGGACGGTGGCTGTTCGGAATCAACGCCATTATCAACTGGTTGATTTCAGTTAGAGGGATTTTTGATCCCGTTGGCCTGGCGTTGGCGTTTGGTGGTGGGCCGCCGAACTATCCTTTCATGTTGCGCTTGTGGATGGGCTTCGTGTTTATGTTTGGCTGCATGTTTTGGGAGGTTAGCAGGCATCCCGTGACCAAGCACTCGTTAGCTAAATACAACTGGATCGAAAAGACCATCACCGCTGCAGTGATCACTATTGCGTATATCAGCGGGCAGGCGCCGCCGCGGCTGATGATCCTCATTGTGCTTACGAACTGGCTGTGGATTCCACTGATCTTGGCCTATGACATTGCCCAAGGTCGAGCTTTGAGGATGCGGTCTGCAAATGGATAACCGACGCCGGTCAATCGGCCAGGGCGGCGGAAGTGTTGAAGTCAATGCCAACTCTCGAAAACTAGCGCCAGCAAATGATCGCTCCGAGGGTGTATTCAGTCCCATCGAGGTCTGGATAATTCCTTTCCTTGCGCTTCCGGCTTCCAAGCGATTCTGACTGGTTCGTCAGGAAAACTTAAGTAGGCACTTTTCAGAGCGCGGCTTACGATTCGGAAAGGCAGGCCATCCCTTGCGGATTCTGATTGTTGAAGACGAAACGAAAGTTGCTCACGCCCTCCGCGAAGGGCTGGAACGGGAGAAGTACGAGGTTGTCGTCGCCCCTACGGGCGAAGAAGGTTTCTTTCTTGTGAATGCCCAGGAATTTGACCTCGTCATTTTGGACCTCATGCTCCCTGGCCGCGACGGCCTTCAAGTCTTGTCCACCCTAAGAAAGCGAGGATTGCAGACACCGGTTCTGATCCTGACGGCTCGCGATGCTATCGAAGATCGAGTGCGAGGGCTCGACAGCGGTGCAGATGACTACCTTGTGAAACCCTTTGCCTTCCCGGAACTTCTAGCACGTGTTCGGGCGCGCCTTCGGCGCGCTCGAACTGATCCGGCTGTTCAGCTGAGACTGTCGGACATGGAGATGGACCTATTGGCGCGTAACGCCAAGAGGGCGGGGCGACGCCTGGAATTAACAGCAAGAGAATTCGAGCTTCTTGAATACCTGCTTCGTCACAAAGAGGAGATTGTCTCTCGGGAAATGCTGGCTCGTGAGGTTTGGAAGGAAACGTCGCGGGCGACGACCCTCGACAACGTCATTGACGTTCATATCAATCGACTGCGGCGGAAGGTCGATGAACCTTTCGATCGGAAACTAATCCACACCGTTCGGGGAGTCGGTTTCGTGCTTCGGGAGGAACCGTGAGGCTCTGGTCGCAAAACGTCCGCATGCGCCTCACGATGTGGTACACCCTTGTTCTCGCCGGCTTATTGGCGCTGTATGCAGGGGTCGCCTCTCTCTTCTTGTTTCTGGGCTTGCGCGAGGACTTTGACCACAACCTGCTCGAGGATGTGGAAACCATCGAAGGGATGCTCACTAAGGGGCCTGATGGGCAGGTATCTCTGCGTGCGAGCCACGCAGACGGGGCCGAACCTAGAATCGGACACTTCATTGAAGTGTGGTCGCCAGAGGGCTCCCTTCTATATCGGAGTTCTTCGCTTTCAAACTTGGCACTCGGAGGACCGCCAAATCGCAGCGAAGGTCTAAAGGAGCAAGCTCCCACCACGCTGCGGCTTGCGAATGGCGCAAGGGCCCGGGTGGCGAGCAGTTCCTACACCATCGAAGACCAGCCGGTCGTGTTGCGGGTCGCTTACAACGAAGGAAGACTATGGCGCGAACTCGGCGAATTCGGGGAAGTCTTGCTGTTGGGTTTTCCAATCGCGGTGCTGCTCGCAGGCTTCGGGGGTTACGGCCTTGCGCGCAAGGCTCTCGCCCCGATTGATGCCATGGCGACACAATCGCAGAAAATCTCTGCTGAGCGGTTAAGTGATCGCCTCCCGATTCAGAACCCTGCGGATGAATTAGGGAGGCTTGGAATCGCTTTCAATGACCTGCTCAAAAGACTTCAAGGAGCGTTTGACCAATTGCGCCGCTTTACAGCGGATGCGTCCCACGAGCTACGCACCCCCCTCACGGCGATTCGAAGCGTGGGAGAAGTCGCGCTCCAGGAACAGAAGAATCCGGCGGAATATCGCGACGTTATCGGAAGCATGCTTGAAGAGGTGGACAGGCTGACGCGCCTCGTTGAAAGCCTCCTCGCGCTTTCTCGTGCTGACGCTGGGCAAATTCAGCTTCAGCGCACAGACATCTCACTTCTTGCCATCGCGCGTGAAGCTAGCGCGATGGTGGAGGTTCTCGCGGAGGAGAAGGGGCAACAACTCGGTGTAGACGGCGATGCCTCGATCATCGTCAGTGCTGACCGTCTGATTCTTCGCCAGGCCATCGTCAACCTGCTCGATAACGCAATCAAGTATTCGCCAAAGGCAAGCCGAATCTCCGTCCGCATCGCCAGAGGGACTGACAACCAGGCGACGGTCGAGATCGCGGATCAGGGACCAGGTATCCCGAGCGAACACCAGCCGTATGTCTTTGACCGCTTCTACCGCGTCGACAAAGCCAGGACGCGGGAATGGGGCGGCGCAGGTCTAGGATTATCCATCGCCCGTTGGGCCGTCCAAGCTCACGAGGGTGAGCTCACGTTGAGAAGCGAACAAGGTCAAGGAGCGACATTTCGAATCTGGTTGCCGCCATCACCCAATCAGAAAAAAGGAGGTCCTCAATGAAAAAGGGAATTGGGATTGTAGTCGCGATTGCTGCGATCTGTGGCCTTACTTGGGGATTTCTGGAGTTGCGGGAAGAAGGATATTTCTCCTCCTACGCAGCCCAGCCAGAGACACCCGCTCCTCCGCAGGCTGCGGGTACATCCTTCACGTACGACTTCGATAATGACGGGGTCGGAGCTATGCCAGCTAAGTTTCATAGTGCGCGTACCGGCCAGGGCGCTGCGAGCAAATGGGAAGTGATGGCGGACCCCAATGCACCCTCCAAGCCCAATGTCGTGGCGCAAACCTCGACGGACAAGACGGACTATCGCTTTCCCCTCCTGATTGCCGATGACGGCAGCTTCCAGGATCTCGACCTCAGGGTGAAATTCAAGGCCGTATCGGGCGAAGTGGATCGCGCCGGAGGTCTGGTGTTCCGGCTCAAGGACGCAAACAACTATTACATCGTCCGCGCTAACGCCTTGGAGGACAACTATCGCTTGTATCACGTTATCGAGGGAAAGCGCCGCCAGTTCGCAGGTGCGAACTTCAAGGTGACTTCCGGGGAATGGCACGAGCTGCGGGTGGAGTGCGTCGGAAACAAAATCATCTGCTACTACGACGGAACAAAGAAGATCGAGGCCACGGACGACACTTTCAAAGATGGGGAAAAATTGGTCTTTGGACGAAAGCCGACTCGGTGACGTATTTCGATGATCTGAAAGTGACGGCTAGATAGGCACAAGGAGACGATCGCTCGATGCAAAGCAGGATGATGTTCGTTCTAGGAACCATCGCATTGGCCGCAGTTGTGGGAATGCATGCGCAATCAGACGCATCCACTCTTAAGAAGGTTAAGGACTACGATCTGCCTGGTCCGCCGGGAAAACGCTTCGACTATCTCACGATTGACACGGACGACGACTATCTCATCTCTGCCCATCTGGCTGCGAACCAAAGCTATGTGATTGACCTACACACGGACAAAGTTTTGGCCACCGTTACCGACACGCCGGGTGCGGAAGGTGTCGAATACGTTCCGGAATTCACGAAGTTTTATACGTCCAATGCTGGTGACAACACTATCGGTGTGGTTGATATGAAGCAGATGAAGGTCGTCAAAAAGCTCAAAACAGAGAGTAAGCCGGACGGAAGCACGTATGCCGCTCCCTATCACAAGCTGTACGTATCCGATGAACGAGGAAAAGCCGAAGCAATTGTCGACGTTACAAAGGATGAAATCATTAAAACTTTGCATTTCGACAGTGAAACAGGGATGCCCCAATACGATCCGGTTGCGCGCAAGGTGTACGTGAATCTCCAGGATACCAACATCTTTGCGGTCATCGACCCAAGCACGGATGAGGTGATCGGACGGTATTCGGTGAGGCGTTGTAAGGGCAACCACAGCATGACGCTCGACCCGGAACATCACCGTGCTTTTCTTGTTTGTGAAGGAAACGAACTCATGACTGTGTTTGATCTCGACAAGAATCAGCCGATTGCCTTCCTTCCTATCGCGGGAGGACCGGACGTGATCAAATTCGATCCGGGGCTCAAACGAATCTACGTGGCGTGTTCGAGCGGAGCTATTTCGGTTTTTCAGATGGAGCACCCGGATCATTACCGCAAGCTGGAAGATTTCCCCGTGCAAAAGAGGGTACACAGTCTGGCCGTGGACCTGCAAACACACCGTGTGTATGCACCCGAGCAGGAAGCCGATGGAAAACCGGTGGCCCGCATGGGAGTCTACGAAACCACAGCGAATCGATAGGCGTACGTGAAGAAGAAGTTCTTCAAGCTCAGGCTAAAATGGCTTCGCCGCATTTGTTTCTTCACAGCATTCTGCCATCTGCTAATCGGCACGCCTGGAACAGCGGCCAGCAAGTCGCAAGGCGACATTCCTTCGAAGTTTGCCGAAGCGACCCGCGTGGACACAGCGCCGAAACTCGACGGAACGCTGGATGACCCGCTTTGGAAACTGGCAAAACCCATCACCGATTTCCGTCAGAAGGAACCACGCGAGGGCGAACCCGCAACCGAGAGAACGGAGGTTCGCATCCTCTACACCCAGCACGCGGTGTACTTTGGAATTCAATGCTTCGACTCGCAACCGTCGAAGATCATCGCCACCGAACTGCGACGCGACGTCAGTCAGGATTTGGACGATCACTTTGCAATCATGATCGACTCGAACTTCGACCGTCGCGGAGCCTACGTGTTTCAGATCAATCCCTTGGGCACGCAAATCGATGGTCTCATCGTCGAGGAGCAGGGCGACCTCAACACCGGGGGCGACTTCGATCATGGATGGGACGGCGTTTGGACTTCTGAGGCGCGCATCACGTCGGATGGCTGGACCGCGACTGTGGAGATTCCTTTCAAAACTCTCAATTTCAAGCATTCCGAAAACGTCAGTTGGGGGTTGAACTTCAAGCGTTTCATCCGAAGAAAGAACGAGCAAGACCTTTGGCAGGCCT
>Ga0306920_100008225_pt1 | contig 13835 bp, 12 predicted proteins | sample flu12Cox44000170_FD_204666 | JGI IMG/M metagenome (GOLD analysis project Ga0306920, IMG submission 204666) | Lab enrichment of tropical soil microbial communities from Luquillo Experimental Forest, Puerto Rico - flux4day.12C.oxic.44.000.170 (v2)... | ecosystem: Environmental > Terrestrial >... | reverse complement strand
TCTGCTGCAGCTCTATCAGCTCTCGATTTCGCCGCGTGCGCAGTTCTGGCTGTTTCTGGCCTTTGCGCTTGCCTTCGCGATCAAGGTCCCGCTCTTCCCGTTCCACACGTGGCTGCCCGACGCGCACGTCGAGGCCCCGACGGCCGGCTCGGTCATTCTGGCGGGCGTGCTGCTGAAGATGGGGACGTACGGGCTGCTGCGCTTTGCGTTTCCGCTGTTCCCGGCGGCGGCCGTGTATTTCGCGCCGGTCCTCGCCACGCTCGCGGTGGTCGGCATCATCTACGGCGCGCTCGTCGCGATGGTGCAGCCCGACATGAAGAAGCTCGTCGCGTACTCGAGCGTGAGCCACCTCGGGTTCGTCGTGCTCGGCATCGCCGCCATGAACATGCAGGGCACGCAGGGCGCCGTCTACCAGATGATCGCCCACGGCGTCAGCACGGGCGGGCTCTTCCTCATCGTCGGCATGCTGTCGGACCGGCGTCACACGCGGCTCATCGCCGAGTACGGCGGGCTCAAGAAGATCACGCCGCATCTGGTGGCGGCGTTTCTCATCATCACGCTGTCGTCGATCGGGCTGCCGGGGCTGAACGGGTTCGTCGGCGAGTTCCTGATCCTGCTGGGCGCGTTCAAGTGGAACGCCCGGATGGCCGCGTTTGCCGCCACGGGCGTCATCCTGTCGGCCACCTACATGCTGTGGATGTTCCAGCGCGTCAACTACGGAACGGTGACGAACGAGAAGAACACGCGCCTCGTCGATCTCCGCCCGCGCGAATGGGTCGTCATCGTCCCGATGATCGTCGTCGCGGTCCTGATGGGCGTCTTTCCGAACATCTTTCTGAAGCCGACGGGGCCGTCGGTCGAGCGGATGCTGAACCAGGTGCAGCAGGGGAGTGCCCCGGCCAGGATCGAGGCACACGCAGTCATCAGTCGTCCGTCAACGGTCAGCAGTCATCAGTCAACAGTCATCAGTCAATCGCGCTTCGAGGCGCGCGAGCCCCGAGTAGCGAGTCGCGAGCCGCGAGTAGCGAGCAGCAAGTCGCGAGCCGCGAGTCGCGAGCCCCGAGCAGCAAGATGATCGTATCGTTCAACGCCATCGTCCCCCTGGCCTGCGTGGTTGCGGCAGGCATCGCGGCCATGATCGCGGAGGCCTTCAACCCGCCAGACGAGCAGATGCCGATCGCGCCCCTTGGCGTCATCGGCCTCGCCGGGGCGGCGTTCGCGAGCCTGGCGCTCTGGGACAAGAACGCGTCGAGCTTCGGGCTGGTGAGCGCCGACAACTTCGGCCTGTTTGTCATCGGGATCCTCGTGATCGTCGGGATCCTGTCGCTCTCCATTTCCTCGCCGGCGATCGATCGCGAAGGGCTGCCGCGCGGCGAGTACTACACGCTGATGCTGTTCGGGCTGGCGGGCATGATGCTGATGGCGACGGCCACCGATCTGCTCGTCATCTTCCTGGCGCTCGAAGTGCTGTCGATGGCTGTCTACGTGCTCACCGGCATCCGGCGCGACTCCCCGGCGGCCACCGAGGCGGCGTTCAAATATTTCCTGCTCGGCGGGTTCTCGAGCGCGTTCTTTCTGTACGGTATCGCGTTCACGTTTGGCGTCACCGGCAGCACACACCTCGACCGGATCGGGAGCGTCCTGGCGGCGCACGCGCTGAACCCGACGAACATGCAGCTGGCGGCCGTCGGGCTGCTAATCGTCGGCTTCGCGTTCAAGGTGTCGGCCGTGCCGTTCCACATGTGGACGCCTGACGCGTACGAGGGCGCTCCGGCGGCCGTGACCGCGTTCATGTCCACGGGCGTGAAGGCCGCGGCCTTCGCGGCGTTCGTCCGCGTGTTTCTGTCGGCGCTCGAGCCGATGCGGGCCAGCTGGAGCACCGTGCTCTGGCCGGTCGCCGCGCTCACGATGATCGTAGGGACGGTGGTGGGCGTCGCGCAGACCAACGTCAAGCGGATGCTCGCGTACTCGAGCATCGCGCACGGCGGCTACCTGCTCGTCGCGCTCATCTCGGGCAACGACTACGGCAAGGGCGCGGTGCTGTTCTACCTGCTGACCTACGCCGTGACGAATATCGGCGCGTTCGGCGTCATCGTGCTGCTCGAGGATCGCGGCCGGCCCAACGACAAGATCTCCGACTACGCCGGCCTGGGGCACGACCATCCCGGACTCGCTGCGCTGATGACGATCTTCCTGCTGTCGCTCGGCGGCTTCCCCCCGATGGCCGGTTTCATCGCGAAGTGGTATGTGTTCAGCGCCGCGATCAAGTCCGGCTACGTCTGGCTGGCGATCATCGGCGTCCTGACGAGCGTCGTCTCCGTGTTCTTCTACCTGCGCATCGTCGTCATGATGTACATGACGCCGTCGAGCGAGACGATCGCGCGGTTCCCGGCTGTACCGAGGATCGCGGGTGCCGCACTCGTCTTTTCCGCGATCGTCATCTTCTATCTCGGCATCCTGCCCACGCGTGTCCTCGACTGGGCGACCGCGTCCATCGGGACCATCTTCTAGTTCATCGGGTCATTTGGTGATCGGGTGATTTGGTGATCGGTGATTGACGATGTACGGGTGTTGCCTTTTCAGAGGCGCGCTGTAGCCAACGGCCTCCAACTGCTGCCGTCTAGACCGATTTCGATTTCTATGTGGCGTCCGGCTTTAGCCGGACGTTGGACGTCCGCCTGAAGGCGGACGCTACACACAAATGAACAACGCCCTAATAGGCGCTGAGCCGTCGCACCTGTCGTCCTGTGCGATGATGCCAATGGACCGCGGCTCATTTAGCTGTCAGGCTGCTGCCGGAAGTTCATCGCGATGCCAGTGTTGCGCTTCAAAGGGACGATCCAGATCACCGGCATCAATCCCTACCTTCACGTGAGCGCCGCGCGCGCATCCACGCTGCGGCGTGGCTGGCGGCGCGCCATGCCAGTTCTCGTTCGCATCAACGGCGCGCCGCGGCCGCAGCCGTGGCGTACGAACATGATGCCGTTGGCGAACGGGGCCTTTCGCCTCTACTTGCAGACCGCGGTGCGTCAAGCGTCCGGGACGAGGGTCGGCCACAGGGTACGGGCCGAAGTGCAATTCGACGCCAAGTATCGCGGCGGCCCGCAGCATCCCATGCCTGCGTGGTTCCGGCGGCCGTTACGCGCGAATCGCAAGGCATGGGCCGCCTGGCAGGCGTTGATCCCCAGTCGCAGGAAGGAGATTCTGCGGTACTTGGCGCAACTCAAGTCGGCGGATGCGCGGAAACGGAATGTGGCTCGGGCCTTGAGGGCGTTGGCGGGACAACCGGTGCGCTATATGGCTCGGTCGTGGGGAAATTCCGGAGCGTCAGATGCACCCGTGGTACATCGCGACTGAAACGTTTACGCCTCGCCATGATGCGTGGACCAAATACATCGCTTGGTCTGGGCTTACGCAATTGGAGGAAGTCGTCTCCCTCGATCCAATGCTCTGTCCATCCCTTCTGCCTGACCTCAAGGCCGACTACTGGCCGCACATCGTCAACGAAGACTTCATGCTGAACTTCTTCGTCGATAGGGAGTTTCTTCTCGGTCAGGTCCTGGATATTGCCGAACGAAATCTCCTCTGCGTGTTTCGAAATCCGTCGAGTCCGCCGCCGTCACCTGTGGGATCTCTCAATTTCGAAATGTTGGGTTATGACTTGGTCGACGTCCAGGCTAGCGCCAGCGCGCTTACCAACTGCGGCGGCTTCCCGGAGATCTTCGACAATTCGGAACTGTCGTCAAAGGGTCTGCTGACGTCTTGCACACGTGCGTTGGAAGTTCAGTCGGAATTGCGCCGACAGTATCCGGAGGAGGCGCACGCGAACTGTCACGTGTGGGCGATTCTCAGAGCGGTTGCGCCCTAAGAAGCATGTTCGGGGCCGACGGGTTGCTGCGGCGTCAACAGTGTCTGCTCCGGCTGCGGCTGACCGCCCTTTTAACCCAGTTTTGCTAACGCTACCCTGTTCCGGGAGCCTACGGGGAGGCGCAAGTTCTGCTACCTAAGAAGAAAGGGCGGCGTTAGAAGCGACGTTTTACGTTTCCAAGTCCCGTCAAGCACTCATTTAACGGCGAGGCCACCAACCTCGACTGGAAAGATGTCGTCTCTCGCCTCCAAGTCCCATGGGGCGATTTCGTCCGAGGCGAGCCCCCTCATCTCGGCAGCCGCGGCGAGGGAGTTACCATAGCACTCGACCTGGATATTTGAGGACTGAAAGAACTGCCCGAGCAATGTCCGGATGCCCAGGGGAGTCCAACGCCGGTACTCTGTCCAGTTTGGATCGATCATCGACGTTCCCGGCACCGCGACAAGCAGCGTGCCCTCGGGAGCGAGCAGACGATGAAGTTCGCGCGTGAAGACGTCGGCCTCATACACCAGGTGAAGAACGTGCACGCACACGATGCAGTCGAACGTGTCGGAGGGGATATCGTTCGGCTGGGTGAGGTCAGCGACGATCGTCGCGTTCGGATTGTCCGCGCTCAGATCGAGCACGTCAATCCGTGTCGGCCTTCCCCTGTGCACATACCCGGAATTCTGAAACTCCAGGCACCGGCCATGGATCCGGTGAGCGTGGGCCTCGAAGAACCGGTCGACATAGTACCGGTGAATGGGGACTCCACGCTCGTATCCGAATGTTCGGCTCACCGGCTGAGTACCTCCGGCGAGGAGCAGCCGCCCTCGGGCCACGCGAAGGCCTCGACGCACAATATGAGCCATTCGGCGGGGCCCGATCACTGGTCTATGACTCCGTGCAACCAGTTACGAAAGTCGTCCGCCGGCAGAGGAGGCACGTAGTATCGGGGAATGCGATACGGATGGCGCTTCGGATCGAAAGGCGCCCCGTGGTTCACGAAAGCCGCGTCGAGCGCTGCCGCGCGGACCGCCAGGCAGGAATCTTCGCTGTAGTCCTGTTGGCTTCCGTACGGATACGCCATGAACCGGGGTCGGGTCCCCGTAATCTCCTGAAGTATCGCGGCGCTGCGATTGATCTCAGCCAGCTGTTCCTCGGGCGTGAGGACAGACAGCATCGGATGATTGTGCGTATGCGCGCCAAGTTGCGCCAGGGGCTGCGAGCCGAGCTCTCGCACGCCCGCCTCATCCAAGACCGGGCACGACTCCCACGTGCCACTGGTCCTGGCGAGCACAGCGGTCTCGAGTTCCTCAACGATTCGGTTCCTTTGCAGTACATCCATGCTCCGCAGGCGCCCGGCAATCTCCAGTGTCGCCAGTCGACGCGCGTCGGGACTGCTCAGGTCACCCGTGAACGAGATTTCCTTCGTCAACTCTAATGTGTCTAATGCGCGCGCTGCAATGTCAGCAGCGGCAATCGCGGTCGCAACGCGATCCCACCAGAACCCTCGGACATCGCCCAAACAGCCCGTGCAGATGAAGAACGTGGCGGGGATCCCCGCTCGCCGAAGGATTGGCGACGCCGTGGTCAGGTTGTCGGTATATCCATCGTCGAATGTGATGGACGCAAGTATGGAGCGCTTCGCAGTCCTGGTGTCGAGGAGCTCATCGAGCGTCACCATCCGGCAGTAAGACCGCAAAATGTCCAGATGATCCTGAAACTGGCTCGCCGAAACCGAGAGCGAGAATGGATCGTGCTCGGGAGAGGCAATCCTGTGGTACAGGAAAACAAATCTTCTGCCGTCGACACGCGGACGGCCCCAGCCGCGCAGGGCGGAGAGCCTAGACCGGGAGAAGAATTTCATCGCGGTGAAGAATGCCATCGCACGCCGTGTCGAGGGGGAATGACATCCCGGGCTCCAGCTCACGCAAATCCTGGATTTTCAGCGCTGTCGCCCTGTTGTTGTCGGACGTCAGCCCCATCCGAATCCCATAGCGGAACTTGAAGAGATACAAGAATCTTCGGGCCAGCTCGACGCTTGGGGGGGCGGGGATGACCGGTTTCCCCGCCGCATGGTCCTCCAGAAGACGATCGTACTGGCTGGGTGAGTCGACGTTGATCGTAAACCCCTTCCGTGCGTAGTAAGGATTCCCACAGATGAGCACTGGCTGACCGGCGATGATCGCCTCCATACCTACCGACGAGCAGTAGACGAGATTCAGAGAAGCCATCGACCGCAACGCATCCGAGGAGATAGAGCTCTCCGGACCGATCAGGCGTACGTTCGAAGGGACGGGGCCGAACCGCTCTTCGATTTGTTGGACAATGCGTCCGCGGGTTTGAAACTTCGGCACGATTTCGGCCGGGTGCGCGCGCACGACCAGATCGAGCTCCGGGTGCCGACGGATGAAATCAAAGGTGGCGGCGATCCATTTCATCTGTCCGTCGAACGCGAAGTCCCGCTCGGCAACGAACAGATCCCATGACACGTTCGTGAAGAGGACAATCAGACGGCGATCAGGGGACAAGTTGAGCGCGGTTCGGATCGCCGATGGGCGCGCTTCGAGCACCGGGTCGTACTCAACCTGACGGGCGTACGCGGGGAGCCCCCTCAGATTCTCGTCCAACACCCTGTCTTGATCAGGCGTGAGGGGAATCTCGCGAGCCTGAGCCCAGGCGTGAGGCATTTTGGGGTCCTCGCAACTGGAATTCACAGCATAGATATGACAGTCGAATGATTCGATGAACATCTCTCGGGACACGACCTTGATCCCGCGAGCCTGCGCGATTTCACGGGCCGCTCTCCAGAAGATGTGGCGGCCGCTAATGACCATGAGGATGTCAGGCTGCCACGTCTCGATCCAGCGGCGTGACCCTATCAAAGCCACGACGCCGCTTATGAGATACCGGCGGCGAGCTTCGATGACCTCGGGATCCATTCCGTGGCTGTCGCTTCGAAGAAATGAGGCCACGGATGACCCAAGCCACTGACCCAACTTCCAGCCCTCATACTCGAAGCATGTGAGCTCATCGTCAGGACAAGCAGCAACCACGTCGGCGGCCATTTTCAGCGTCGCGTCCGGATTGTCGAAGAAGCCGCTTAGTCGCACCCAGTCCAGGCCGCAAACCTCCAGGAATGGGAGTTTGGCCGAGATGCAATCTCCTTGGCACCGGCGGTTGTTCGCGGATTCGACGAACCGTTCGTCGCACCCGGGCAGTTCCGGAAGATCGCACAGGAGCAATTGACAGACAGCTCCCCGGCGTTGCAGCGCGTGGGCGAGCAGGCAATCGACAACCAGATGATTGGCGCCAGCGCCAAAGCAGGCGATTCCGACGCGAACGGACCGCTGTCCGGATGCGGATCGAGTCGGCGTCTGCGTGGCCATCAATGCCGTGAATTGTGCCAGCAAATCGGGCCGATGGTCGGCGGCACGGCCGCGTGCCACCGGCAGGAGCGATCGCAGCGCCGCACGCAGACTCATGTTCTGGTCCCCCCACCGGCCGTTTGCCTGGTGTGTTCCGATGGCAGTGCTTCAGATGCCCAAGCCTTCTCGATGCCGCCGGGCATCCTCCAGCTGTAGTCTGCCAGCACTGGTGGCCCTCCAAGAATTCGTCCTTCCGCGCGGTCGTGAAAGAAACCACAGCCCGCCGCCGAACCGCCCGTGACGAAGCTCGCAATCACCTGCTTGGGGTAGAGAATCGTCGTACCGTCCGCTGCGTACAAGGCAAAGCGCACTGTGAACCGCTGTTTCGGCGCGAGGATGAGTTTTTCAAAGGTGCACTCGATCCGATACCGACCGTCGATGAACGGCGGCCGGCACCCATCGTGGAACATGCTGGCGGCGGCAATGGGACCGAATGCGCCGGCGATGCTGACAAGGAAGTACGGCAGCTCAACACGCCGGGTGAGCTCCAGCTCGATCGCGACCGTGATTGGATCCCCTGGGAAATAACAGGTCGCCGATTCGCCCTGTTTGTCGAGCAAGCTCACGCCGGCGAGACGCGATACTCCTCCAGCGAACACGCCTGGGGGATCGGTCGGGGCCACGGTGACGCGAGGCTCGAGATAACGATCGATGACATCGTGGGTGTCGCCGTCGATACGCACACGCCCATTGTCAATCCAGATGGCTCGTGGACTAATCTCTTCCGCCTTTCCCATGTCGTGAGTGGCCATCAGGATCGATTTTCCCTCACCCAGCAAGGTGGGAATGAGGGCGAGGCACTTTTGGCGGAATAGAGGATCGCACCGCTCCAACACGTCGTCGCAAACGAGGACCCGGGCTTCTAGAAAGGCCATCGCCCCGAATGCCAGCCGCGCGAGGATTACATCCGAATATTCCTGAATGGGACGATCGAGCGAGCCATCGATCTCGGCGAAACTCGCAATGCGTTCGCAGCGGAGCCGCGACTCGGCGACAGACAGGCCCGCGGCGAGACCGCGGAGCACGAGATTGTCCCGGCCCGTTAGAGCGGTGTGCCATCCGCTCTTGGCATCGATGAGGCTGTCGCTGCCGCCTTCCACACGAACGACGCCGGCGGTAGGCCGAATCAATCCTGCGGCGATTTTGAGCAGGGAGGTCTTGCCGCAGCCCGGCTCTCCGACGAGAAGCGCAATCTCGCCAGAGCGAAGCGTGAGATCCACGCGCTCAATGACCGCACGTCCGTTGTTCGGCACTCCTCCGGGGCTGAGGCCAGCGACGCGGGCAAGCTGCGTCAGCGTCGCGGACAAACCCCGGCGTTCAGGCTCATTCGGCAACCGCTTGGTAATTCCCGTCAGAATCAGCGCCGGCTCAGACATGCTCTTCCGCAAACGAGGTTGACGGCACGCGCAGCGTGAAGAGTCCCCAGCACAGAATCGCAACGCTCCACGCGCACGCGATGGATATTGCGTATCGCGGGAGGGCTTCTGTCTGGAACGAGATACCGCCGCGCGCCAGTTCGGTGGCCACAGAAAGCGGATTGGCGAGGGCCCAGGCCTCCTTGAGGCCATCGAGCGCGGAAAGACGATAGAACACCGGTGTCAGCAGCAGTGAGGCAAGGAGCAACTTCGGCAGTACAAAAGCGAAGTTGGGCCAAAATCCAGAAAGCCGCGCCGCGAAAATTCCGGCGCCGAGCCCCGCGGTGGCGGCGATCCCCCCAGCGACCACAATCGCGACTGGTGTTCCGCCTCGAGGAAATGAGCTGGCCAGCAACCCGAGGTGAATAAGGGAGAGATGGACGCCGAAGAGACCGATGGGCACCAGTGCGGCGGCCGCCAGCAGCAGCCCTGCGGGTATGCCAGCATGCCGCAGCAGCCATCGCTCATGCCAAAGCATCATCCCTCCGTAGTTCACGCTGTTGGCAAAAAGCAACCAGACGGCTCCCGCAACCGCGAGCATCGGCCACCTGCCCTGTGCCGGCGCACCAGTGTCGAGGAACGAAACGAACCAGACGCCGGCGGTGGGCAACAGAATCTGGTTCCAGAAGGCGCGGATGGGTGCTCGGAGGATATTTCGGGCGAAGCAACCCTTGATGAGCAGTCCTAGAGCGAGCAGAGTTGCCCTCGGGGACGTCACGTACGTCATGCGATGTCCTCGTCTCGGGCACCGGTTCGTAGCACCCTGGTTTTCGAACGCACTCGACAGAATCGGCTTCTCACCAAACTGTTCGGCCCCCGTCAACAACGACATTAGAACCGGTCATGTACGACGACGCATCCGAGCACAAAAAGACAATCGAGCCTTGATATTCATCGACGTCTGCCATGCGGCGCATCGGCACTAATTCGGTGAGCTTTTGAACGAACTCATCGCGTTGAGCGTTGTACACGCCGCCAAGCGAGATGGCGTTCACTCGCACACCCTTGTCGGCCCAATATGTCGCCAGGTACCGGGTGAGGCCAATGAGGCCAGTCTTGACGACGGAGTAGCTGACGGGCTTGACGGGTTGTTGATCTTCTGACCGGTCCGGCTGCCGATAAATGCGTTGATCCGGGGCGATGATCGCCAGATCTGAGGCGATGTTCAGAATCACGCCCTTGCCGCGCCGCGCCATCTCCGTGCCGAAGGTCTGGCTGCACAGGAAAGCCCCGGTCAATCCGACGGCGATATCGGCCTCCCACTGCTCCACAGAAAAGCGTTCCAATCGCGACCACGCCTCGGCCAATGGCGCTTCGGCCTTTGGATTATTGGCGGCATTGTTGATGAGGATGTCGACCCGTCCCGTTTCGTCGAGCACGCGCTCGAGGAGCAGGCGTACGTCTGACGGGCGCGTAATGTCACACGACACGCCCAAAGCCGGCACTCCGTGCTGTTCCGCAAGCTGGCAGGCACGCTCCTTTGCCGCATCACCGGCAATATCGACCAGGACCGGAGTGCCCCCGGCCAAGGCGACGGCTTCAGCATGTTTGCACCCGAGAAGACCTGCCCCTCCCGTGATGACGGCCGTGCGGCCCGTCAAATCAAATATCTCTTTGATCGACTTTGCCATTCGCTACACGGGGAATCGCTTCCCGCGGTTGATCTCCTGATGCGGCTCATCAGCTGCTAAGCGAGCCAAAGCCTCTTCGACTGACGGAAGGCTGTCGGCGTAATCGATTTCCAGGGTCGGCTCATCTACCACAAAGGGTAGAACTGTTTGCCCACACATGAGTCCCAATTCCAAGATTGTCCGCGGTCGAATGATGTCCACGTACCCGTTCTGCCACCACACGTCCGGGAGACTCTGGCGGGGCGCGCAGTATGACTCGGTGACGCCAGGCACCGTCAGCAACGGGCGCAGATAGCCATCCTCGATCCGCCACATCTTGTAGGGCGTCTGTAAAGGGGCACTGACCGAGCGAAGCGCATCGGCTTCGGGGTGTTCGAGCATGAGGGCAATCGCCTGATCGATCAACTCGACACGCCGCACCGGTCCTGTCGGTCGCAAGTGCACAACCAGTTCTGGCCGATAGCCCTCGTGATCCACGAGCCATTGCAGGGCGTGCCTGAACACATCGATATCAGGCGACATATCCTGCGCGTATTGCGCGGGACGCAGAAACGGAACTTCGCCGCCGTGGGCACGAGCAACATCGGCGATCTCCGCATCCTCGGTCGAGACGATCGCGCGGGTCACGAGACGCGACCTCCGCGCCTGCTCGATCGAATACGCAATCAACGGTTTCCCGCCGACGGGAATCAGGTTCTTGCGCGGAATGCTCTTCGAGCCGCCGCGCGCGGGGACAATCGCCAGGATCTCAGGGCGGACCATATTCACTGATTCATACTGACGACGATGCCCTTCTCGAGGGACTCTTTGGCAGCCAATGCCATCCGCAGGCTTTGGGCTCCGTCGCGCAGGGTGATCGCAGGTGCTTCATGGCTCTCGATACAAGCCAAAAAGCGCCTGGTCTCCTCGATGAACATCTGGCTGCGTTGAAAGTCGCAAAAATCATTCGACTGCGCCAGCCGACCTGAGGTGTCATACAACTTGATCGTGTGGCGCAGCAGATCGATCGCGATTTTTCCCGTGTCTCCGAAGATCTCGCACGTGCGGCTCGCAGGTCGTTGGACGTAATCCTGATGCAAGTGCACTGGAAATTGGATGCCGTCCCGCTCGAACTGCATGAGAGTGCTGGTCACGTCTTCCACGTCGATGTCCAGGCGGCTCAGGTGCCCGCCCAGCGTGAACACTCTCTGGGGCAGGCCAAAAAACCAATAGAGGTAATCCATCTCGTGGATTTGCGACAACAACGTCCCGCCCCCCAGGTCGCGGCTTCCACCATAGGTTCCGCGGTAGTCCTCATAGGTGTGCCAACCAGGCAGATATTCGCCCACCTCGGCGCGTACCGCCAACACCCGGCCGATCGCTCCTGACCGCAACAAGGCGTACGTTGTCGTGAGACACGGGTGAAACCGAAATTGGTAGCCAACCGTCGCCACCAGGCCCTGACGCTCTACAATGCCGAGGAGTTCCTCCACTCCGGCGTACTCGTGGGCCAACGGCTTCTCGATGAATAGATGGCAGCCGGCGCGCGCGAGGGCCAGAGCCGTCCCGATGTGCAAACTCGTAGGGTTACAGACAAACGCCACGTCTGGCTTGTGGGCGAGCGCATCATCCAGCGTGGCAAACGCGCGGATGCCGTACTTCTCGCACAAGCCCTCCCGGGCTTCCACGGTCGTCGCGTCGCTCAGCACATGAGACAACCCGCGTGACCGCGCCGCCAAGAGCTCGACAGAATCACGCAATAAAGCCCGGAGATTTCGAACGTGACGCTGGCCGATGGCGCCGAGCCCGACGATGAGCAGTTTCATAGGTCCGCGTCGACGGGTGCGGGGCTGCTACTGGTACGCGACCTGATGAAACTCAAATTGCGTTTTGCGTGATACTCGTAGTCATCGCCAGCGGTCGTCTCGAGTATGAAAGGCCCCGAATACGGCCCGCTTGTCGCGGTCTTGAGAAACGCGTGGAGGGGCGCCGCGCCTTCTCCGAGCGGTACGTTCGGGCCCTTGAGAAGTCGATCCTTGATATGCACCTCACTGACGTAGGGCGCCAGCAGGTGAATGTCTGCCACGATGTCCAGGCCTTGCGCGACGCGGTTTCCCGTATCGAAGCAAATCGATAGAGCCGGATCGGCGGCCTGCCTGATGACGTTCAGGTATCGGTCGGCGGGCGTGTTGGACTCGAGTGCCAACGTCACACCTCTGGAGTGAGCCAACGCGAGCGGTTCCATCAGGCTCTCGAGCAGGATCGCATCGTCTGTAACGTCGCGCAGCTCTCCTGCATCCAGCACGGGGAGAACGATGACCGGTGCATCGAGTTGCGCCGCGCGCTCGATCAGCACATTCAATACCTGGAGATGTTGCCGTCGTTCACCGTCGGGCACACGCAATATCTGATGGTCGACGAAGTAATCGGCGCAGATGCTGGCGACGGACACACCCGTCGCCATGATGCACTGGCGAATGTTCGACAACCCCGCCTCAGTCCAGATGGGATTCCGCTCGTAGTCCGCTGCCGCGAAAAGCCACTCGATGAGATCGAATCCGTATGACTGTGCGCGTCGAAACTCGGTCTGCCATGACCCGAACGGGAATGACTGAGGACGCGCCTCCGGGGGCGACAGGCGTCCTTGCATGATCCCAAGCCGCATCAGCCCACTCGCCGCAGCTTTTGCATGATCGCAACCTCGCTCGGGTACACCTTCTTGACGCCATCGCCCAGGGCCGTTTCCACGGCGCGGATAGCCTTGACCAGTCGCGCGAAGCCTTGAGGCTCGACGGATGCCGCCTGGTCGCTCCCCCACATGGCCCGATCCAACGTGATGTGCCGCTCGACCACGCAGGCACCAAAGACCACAGCCGCCAACGTTGTATACAGCCCCACTTCGTGGCCCGAATAGCCAATGGGGACTTTGTACCGCTCGCGCAATCTCGGGATTGCCCGCAAGTTGAGCTCTGCGATCGCAGACGGGTAGGTGCTGGTGGCATGCAGCAAGATCAGGTCGTGCCGGCCTGACACCTCGACCGAATGATCGATTTGCTCGAGCGTGCTCATTCCGGTCGAGATGATCAACGGCCGCTCGGTCTTGCGATGGTGACGCAACAGATTGTGATCAGTGAGCGACGCCGAGGCAATCTTGTAGCATGGCGGCTTGAACTGTTCGATCAGATCCACCGAGGCTTCATCCCAACAGGAGGCGAACCAGATGATGTTCTTGCCCGCGCAGTAACGATCGATTTCCGCGTACTGGTCGGCACCGAATTCGAGACGGCGCTTGAGGTCGCCGTTCGTGACGCCAAACGGACTGTCGCGCGAACGCGCCAGTTCTTCTGCCGAGTACACCACCTCGATGGACCGCTTCTGAAACTTCACGGCGTTGCAACCGGCCGCCACAGCGGCGTCAATCAGCTGCTTGGCCGTCTCTAGACTGCCATTGTGATTGATGCCGATCTCAGCCACCACGAACGTCGGATGATCCGGTCCAATCTCTCGTTCCGCGATTCTTACGGACTGCATA
>Ga0306920_100008223_pt1 | contig 13836 bp, 15 predicted proteins | sample flu12Cox44000170_FD_204666 | JGI IMG/M metagenome (GOLD analysis project Ga0306920, IMG submission 204666) | Lab enrichment of tropical soil microbial communities from Luquillo Experimental Forest, Puerto Rico - flux4day.12C.oxic.44.000.170 (v2)... | ecosystem: Environmental > Terrestrial >... | reverse complement strand
CTGAACTGAGCAAGGAGGGAAGAAAATCAAAAGCTTAAGAACAAACAAAACTCAAGAACGTGGTGCCGTTTTCCGACAATTGGCCGGTTAAGTACTAAACCTGTCTAAGGAATGTTGGCACGGAGGGGTAGGCCTGCTCAAGCCATACAAATGCCTGGTCGTAGTCACCCAGTCCAAGATAGGCGAGTACAAATGCAGCCGCGGGAACGTACTCAGTCTGTCTACGTTGTGTCAATTCGCCCAGCAGCCGAAGTGCGTCCGCGCGCCGGCCCGCCTGGGCGCTAGCGTTCACAAGAAGGCCAACAAGTGCTGGGCTATTGTTGGAAATCGAGATGGCTTTTATCAGCACTGGGATCGCTTCTTGCGGCTGATGGTTCGCGATAAGTGCAAACCCCAAAGTCCACAGAGCGAAGGCGTCATCTGGTTTAACTGCAAGCGCGCTATGCAACTCTTGTATCGCTTGGTCGTAACGGCGGGCAAAAAAGAGATGCCAGGCCAAGTGGGCACCAGAAATGGCAAGCGGATCAAGTTCACGGGCGCGGCGGCTCATTGTTAACGCTTCGTCGGTACGTCCCTGACAGTCTAGCCACCAGGCAAATGCCGAATACGCAGCGGCGTCGTTTGGCCTCAGGTCCAGTGCGCGATGGTATTCACTTTCGGCTTCCGCCCAGTGCCACTGTGCTTCCGCAATCCCCGCCATTACCACATGGGCCTCCGCGAGTTCTGGGTCGAGTTCCAGCGCCTTCCGCGCCGCTAGTACCGCCCTGGGCCGCTCCTGTTCTGCGACTCCGCCCATAAAGACGGTGCCTAAGTCCGAGTAGGCTTTCGCCAGTCCCAAGTAACTGGGGGCGTATGTCGGGTCTCTCGTGATCGCCTCATTGAAATACGCGATGCTCGCCTCAAGATCGGATTTGTTATTGCCCCGGTCCAGAGCTAACTTGCCCTTGAGGTAGTTCTCGTAGACTTCCGGCGAGACGGAACGGACAGCTGCGAGCCGCTCGTGTTCCTCCCGAGTGATAGTAACCTCTACCTTGCGCGCAACGGCCCGCGCGATGTCCGCATCCATGGCGAGCACGTCGCGCAATTCGCGGTCATACGACTCCGACCAGAAGTGCTCGTCGCTTGCCGCACGGATCAGCTGAGCATGAACACGAATCCGGCCGCCATCTCGCATCACCGAGCCCTCAACAACGGCGTCAACCCCAAGCATTCGGGCAATTTCCGCGACCGAAAGCTGTGTATCCTTGAAGCGCATTACAGAGGTGCGCGAAATCACTCGCAGGTGGCGAATCCCCGAAAGCCGTCAAATGAGTTCCTCAGTTATTCCGTCCGCCAGGTATTGCTGCGCCGGATCGCCAGAAAGATTCTGTAGAGGGAGTACAGCCAGCGATCTGATGGTTGGCTGCTTCGTTCTCTTACTTCCGATCTGATATGCCACAAGAGTGGCAGCGATTAATGCGAGCATGACAACGGCTGGGAGCAGCACTTTGACGCGCCTGGGTGCTCGCGCTTCTTCTGCCCTTTGCAAAACCGGTTCCTGCTGGGGAATCGAACCACTCGGATCCGTTTCGCGCCAATGATCTTTAAACTGTTGAAGAGCAACCTTCTCGGACGTGCTTGCACCTGTTTCTGTCGATCCCGTAGAAGCGCCCGTCGAGTTTGTCACCACTCCCGCTTTCTGCTGATCGGCCTCTTCGACACTTAGCTTCTCCACCGGCGCGATGAATCTGTAACCACGACGGGGTAGCGTTTCTACAAACCTCGGAGTCTCGGCATCGTCGTTCAGAGCGTCGCGTAAGCGGCGAACCGCCGCGTTCAATCCGTGATCGAAATCAATGAATGTGTCCTGAGGCCAAAGTCTTGAGCGGATTTCTTCCCGAGTAATGAGCTCGCCGGGTCGCGCCAGCAGCATCGCTAGCACTTGAAATGGTTGCTCTTGAACCTTCAGCTTCAGCCCGTGTTTCCGGAGCTCGCGCGTGTGCAGGTCGGCCTCAAACGACCCAAAGCGGACAATGCGGGGATTCTGCGCTGTGTTCATTCCTGTTGAGTCCGAGTCTACAAAAGTATTCCAACCGCGTCACCCGAGGACATACGTGCTTCGCAATCAACCATTTAGCCCATGACCTTCATTCTAGGTACGCGTGCTTCGCAGGGCATTGTACTTCGGAACGGTTGGCCCGAATTTTGAGCATGTAACCGCGGCCTCGCGTCGCAGTCCCGAAGCATTGTCGCGAAGTGGCGGCTGCCAAAAAGCGCAATCGGTTGCATTTTCGGTCGACAAGTTCGTCCCAGAGAAATCGGTGAGACAAGCTCTATCAATTCATTCAGAAGGAGTCCATGCATGACACGAAAACGAAAGCTCATAGTAGGTACGCTGATCGGTCTCATGACCGTCCTGGCGGGCAGCGCCTTCGCGCTGTCGAACATCGCGCTGCTCCTTGGGACGATTCCGGCGTATGACTTTGGGGTTTCCGGTCCCGGCTATCCAGTGCCCGCGACGGTCCAAATCCATGCGTTTACCATGAAGCCCGGCGATGCCGTTCCGTGGCATTTTCACAAAGGATTAAGCTACGTCATTCTCGTGCACGGCAGGCTAACGGAGCAACACCTAGTCGGTCCCGACAAGTGCGTGTCCGAGGAATTCCAGAGTGGTAGCGCTTTTGTCGAATCGCCGGGTCAAGTACATAGCGTGAAAAACACAGGGGACAACGTTGCTGTTATTTGGTGGGCAACGGCATTTCCGCAGAGTGATGGGGTCGTCGAGTTCGCCCCTGGTTTCAAGCTGGGCGGAGTTTATCCGGTGCCCGCGCCGGACTGCGATTGATGGGTCTGGGTAGGCGGCCAGATTGCGCCGTTCCAGCCGAAGGCCGCCTATTCAGCCAGTCTCTCATTGTCAAAATTGCCGGTGCTCAACGCGAAATCGAACTGTTAATGAAGCGTAAATTTCTTCGATGCAAACAGTGGAGGGGTGTGCCGTGTTACAGAGAATCAAATGGGCTTTTCCCTTGTTCGGCGACTGAAATGTCTTGGGCTTACAAGATAAAGTGAAGTTTTCCGTCTATGCTATGCACAACGATTCGTAGGTGTGCAGCCGCCCGAATCCGACCTCCCGAAGAGTACGCCTAATCTGAGAGTGCAAGGGGTCGCCATTTTCAGCAAGAATATTCGCAGGCGAAAGTTCGGCATTCACCGAAATTGATGGCGGAAGATTTGGTTCCCGCTCTGCTCCAGTGTTGTCGGCAATACTGAAGTTAGATCTAGCGAGCCTCAACTTCTGGTTTGCCCGTGATACGCCAGAAATGACGGCCGACATAAAACGGGAGCTTGCCGGAGCCGTCATCCTTCGTTTTGTCGGGCGGATTTGAACATTTCCACTTCAGTATTGCCGACGACTCGTCCGCAAGTAAGATTCTTGGGAACCGACCATTGGCATGAGCAGACTAAATTCGGAACAGTTGCGCGGCATTACTGCGACCAATCTTCAAGCGATCTGCTTCAGAGATAGCAACGTGATCGAACCACTCCGCGGCGATGGCCGTGTTCTCGAACGGGTAATCGACCGAGTAAAGAATGCGGTCCGACCCGACTTCCATCATCACTTCGGTGAGTGTCTGTGTACGGAAATTGCCGCTCGTAGTTATGTAGAAGTTTTGTCGCAGATAGTGGCCAATGGGAAGCTTGGCTCTTGGTTTGTCACCCAATGTTCTTGATATGCGGTTATCGATGCGCCAGATATTACAGGGGAGTCCTTCTCTGAGATGTCCGAGGGTGACCTTGAGCTTCGGATGCTTGACCGTCAAGGTGATAAACCTCTCGAGCGGGCAATCCATGGCCGCAAGAATGTGCGCGCTCTGAGCTACACTGGAAACGATGCTAGGTGTGATCGCAGATATTCACGGCAATGCGTGGGCGTTTGAAGCTGTGGTTGCGGATGCGTACCATCGGGGAGTATCTGAATTCGTGGACCTGGGAGATGTGCTCTATGGCCCCCTGGCGCCAAAAAAGACGTTCGAGTTATTGAGGCAAATCAAGCTCGTAGCACAAGTTCAAGGCAATCAAGACCGCCTCATTCTCAAAGGGCCTGGGACTCCAACTCTTGACTGGGTGCGCTGCGATCTCGGTGAGGAGCCACTTAGCTGGTTGGCAGCATTACCTTCAATTGCGACATACGGGGACTGCCTGTTATGCCATGGCACTCCCTACTCGGACACGACCTACTTACTGGAAGACGTGAGCGCGGGATTTGCACGGGTCCGGAGCGAGCATGAAATTGAGAACTTGCTAGGAAGCACGGAAGCCCCGCGAATTCTGTGTGGCCACTCGCACGTGCAGCGCATGGTCAGATTGACCTCCGGCCGGACCATCGTCAATCCCGGTAGCGTGGGAGTGCCCGCCTATGATGACGATGCGCCAGTACGACATGTCATGGAGTCGTTCTCGCCTCACGCCGATACGCGACAATTGAAGGCGCCACAATCTCTTTTCATCACGTCGAGTATGACTGGAACGCTGCAGCGATGAAGGCCCACGAATTGGACCGTGAAGACTGGGCTCGTGGCATCGCCACCGCGCGCATGGCCTAAGTGCGCCCGTCCCTTGTCCCCGGACGGAGCCCTTTTCTCAAGTCCCGCGAACCAGCGTGGGAAGTTCTTCATACAACTTGCGCCTTGTGTGCTCCCGTCATTCTCGCCGCTTGTCCTGAGCGCGTAATTCCCGACCGAGGAAACGCTTCAACCAGTCCGGAGAGGCGTGCGTCACCTTGACTAGTTCGCCGCCGATGAAGCGAGCTACGAGCCGGTGTCCCTTTCCATCCGGCGTGTTGTCGTACACAAGCACATCGTCGGCGTGCTTGCGAGCCTCCAGCAAGCCCTTCATGGATTCTTCGTACAACTCGAGAATCGTGTTCAGTGGCACGGATTGCCCGCCATGAGTCATCCTGATCAGAATGCGCCCGACATTGAGGTTTGGGTCTTCAGTGGGGATGAAGATTACTTTTGTGGCGTAGCCCGCGTCCCTGGCGTTCTCAAGCAATTCAGTGTCTACGACAAGATCTTCGACCGCGAACGAACGGTGCTCGCGCAGCATCGCCTCACGTTGATGCGGAACCGGAGGAACCAAAGCGGGGAAAGCTTCTTTAAGATGGGCGTCGTAGAACGTAGTTTTACCCGCGCCCATCGGGCCCGCGATGACTACCAGCACCGGTTTGTCTTCGTTCAAAAAGGTTTCCTTATTGTGCCGTTCTGTGCGCCAACCGTTTTTCTGGGTAGCGCTCGAACTTGCCTGCAATCAAGCCTACCGGGAACCGCTTCCCAGAAAGTCCGACTTCGAAAGTTCTTTTGAGTTCGGAGTCGTACTCATAACGCGTGCCGTCTGGGAACGCGTCTTTTGGTCCTTCCTGCAAGCCAGCGAGACCGGCAAGCGCTTCCATCAGTTGCTGACGCTCAATAGGATTCGTTTTGTCGTAGGTCCCACTGACTGTCCGCCGTGTTGGCCTAGAAGGAGTTCCGAGCTTCCCTGGCCGTTCCTTCGAGTAGTGAGCGGCCAACCCGCTGTTCACCAACTGATTGACCGAGCAGTCGCGCTGCTTCGCCACTTGATGAAGTTTGCCGATGAGCCGACGCAAAAGGACCACCTGCGTCTCCCGTGCGGTTTGTTTCTTCTTTTCCCTGGAGGATGACCAGCTTGACGGTGTTGAGGTTGACGGCCAGCAGCGCATCGTTGATGGAGGCGGACAAGTCGCCCTGATACCGGCGCTTCTCCCGAAGCAACCTGTCCAGACCAACTAACAAGCGGACATTGAAAACATCAAAACCAGGATTTCTACGTATGGCCACCGGCCGCCCTTCCTTTTGATCCGTTCCAGCGTTTTGTCACGCCACGACTACTAGATATACACCAGCCTGGAACGATCTTCAATCAGACGTGTGGAAGCCCATTTCTCATGCTTCCTTCCCACCGTTGAGGACCTCCTCCAGAGTCGCTTTATTTCGTGTTGCTACCTCTTGCCCTGCAAGCCGAAGGATCTTTGCGTATCTGAGCCTCGCGTGTGCACGGGCCGCGGGTAGCAATTCCTCGGGAGGCTCAGTCGTGCAGGTTAACACGTACTGGAGAAGCGAATTCGTCAGCGCAAATTGGGCGTGAACTAACGTGAAGAGTACCTGGAACTCCTTGGCTACTTTTTGCATGTTGCCCATCAGTCGGGCCTCCATTTGGCTGGCCGCATCTGTACGGGCATCCCGTTTGATCTCGTTTTCGCAGGCGGCAAGGATGAACGCTTGTTCTGTGCGGTAGCCTCGATCCTTCGCTGCGTTGCGCACTTTCGCCCGGAATTCTTCGCTTGGGAACGCCAGATTGCGCTCAATTCGACGTTTTCTCATGGTTGATCCTCCCTCTTTTTCGTGTGGCGCATTTGTGGCGCAACCGTCAAAAAGCCGCCACAACGTATCGTTCTCACTGCACAGAACTTGTCCTCGAAATCACCCAATATGTGGTCGCCTCCCTTTATGTTCCAATACCCAGCGTTCCACACAACAAACCCGCCCTCCTCACGCTTCTGCCTTCCCCAACTGTCACTAAATGTCGCCCATGGGCGCTTTTTGGAGTTCGCCCGTCTGCCCCGGCGTCTCGCGCAGCAACTGTAAGTCTTCGGTCGCCTCAAAGAGATCCACTTGCATTCCCGATCTCGCTAGACTATATGTATACACCACTCATGACGCTGTCAACCGCAAATCGCTGCCGCGCAACGCTGGAGAAACTTCTCTCTAGCGTTCCTAGCAGGAAGACGGCCCCGGTCTACGTGCTTCTACCAGAGATTGAACTTGCTCTGGCTTCGGGATGGACACGGAAAGAATTGTGGGAGTCTCTCTCGGGTGATGGTCTCGAGGTGAGCTACAAAACCTTCAACACAATCATTCGTCGGGCCCGCAAGAAACCGCGTGCAACCGCGCCACGCAACTGGGGAAAGGAGAGGGGATCCTCGGAGTTCGAGCTACTTCAGCAGGGGGAGGTCTTGAACAGTGATGGCCACGATCCGCTCGCAAATTTGAAACGGTTGGAACAAAACCGACCGGGTTTTCATTGGAAGGGAACAAACAGTCAGAGAACCGTGATGAATAGAAGGGAGGAAGTAAATGACAAAATCAAACGGTAACGGAAGCGGAAGAACGTCGATTCACATGGCGCTGCAAGGGAAGGGAGGCGTGGGGAAGAGTCTGATCTCGGCCGTCCTGTCTCAATATCTTTCGTCGAAAGGTCAGGATGTGTGTGGAATTGACGTGGACCCCGTGAATCAAACCTTCTCTGAATACCAGGGTTTGCGGGTGGAATGTCTGAATCTTCTGAGAGAAGGAAGCATTGACCAGCGCGAGTTCGATCTGCTGATGGAGCGATTCCTGAAAGAAGTCGGCACGTTTGTGGTGGACACCGGCGCCTCGACTTTCATTCCCCTGTGGCACTACATCCTGGAAAACCACGCCCTCGATCATTTGCGCCAGAAAGGAAAGCGCGTATTCATCCATTCGGTGATCACCGGCGGTCAGTCGCTGAACGATACGCTAAGCGGTTTCGAGGCACTTGCCGAGACTATGCGGGAAAAGAACATCGTGGTGTGGCTGAACGAATATTTTGGCCCGGTGTCGCAGGATGGGGCTGCGTTTGCGGATATGCCAGTTTGCAAGAAGCACGCGAACAAGCTGTACGGGTCCGTGGCGATCCCGCGGCGAACGGCGGATACCTTTGGTCGGGATATGGAAGAGATGATTTCGCGCAAACTGACTTTCGACGAAGCCGTGAAGACGGCGGATTTCACGATCATGACAAAGCAGCACTAGTTAGTCGTGCAGCGCGATCTATTCGACCAATTGGATAGGGTTGGTTTGCTCTAGAGGTGATGGGATCTGGCCTCCAGTCCGTCGATCGCTTTACCGACTACTGTAGATCGGACGTGACCACTGACAGGAGGGACGATGGCGGCGCCAAATCATGGAAACAGCAGACAACGAGAGAGTCCGGTGTCATCATGAGTGCCGCTCGCGGGCAAGAGACAACAGTCCCCGTAGCGGTCCGAAGTCCATCCACGGTTGATCCAGCGCACATTCTGACGCTCCACGAAGTCGCAGAGCGCCTAAAGGTCTCCGAGAGATGGGTTTATGAGAAGTCCCGCCGGCGTTGTCTAAACCCCTTGCCTTGTATCCGCATCGGTCGCTATTTGCGATTTGATTGGGCGAGCGTGTCTTCCTGGCTCCGTCAGCAGGAGCGTGGGGCATGAAGGCACTCATTCTCGAATTTGACGGCGCCTGTTCCAAGAAGAGTCCAACCATTGCCTGTTTCGGAAGGTGAAAATCTCATCAAACACGCCTTTATGGTGAGTCTCCGCATTCTCGGGATTATCAGCTAGCGACTCGAGAAATCTTGGTTTCAGGCGTTACGCTGTCACCTGCTTCCCACTGTTCTGTGTCGTGCGCGGAAGATTTCTTAAAGCGGCGGCTTTCGTCTTATCTTCCACATCGATGTAATTCCTCAACGTCACCTCGCTTTCCGACCCGTGACGGAGAATTTTGCCGACAAGATCCAACGGCGTCCCGTTGTTGTAGAGCCGTGTCCCAAGTCCACGGCGGAACGCATGAAAACCGTGCCACTGGATGACTGTTCCTCTCAAGGCCTCCTTGATGCGCTTCGAGCCGAGTGTCGCCATGTCCAACGGGAAATCACGCGGGCCCTCAAAGACCCATGTCGTACGAGGATTCTCCTCTTGATGCCGTTTGAGTTCGGCAATAACATTCGGCAACAGAGGGACAGCAGCTGTCCGGTGTTCCGTCTTGGTATCAATGATTTCGTTGTGCCACACGGTACGTACAACATTCAGGCTCTCGTTTTTGAAGTCGACGTCCTCCCACTTTAGGCCGCGAAGTTCAGCGAGGGAGAGGCCAGTCCACGCAGCGACGACGACCGCGCACCGCGCCAGGCCATCCACGCCCTCGGTGATCTTCTCAACTTCCTCCAGTGTGTACTTGTGAGTCTTGCCAGCTCGTTTGCCTTCGGGAATCTCCACGCCGTCGGTTGGGTTCGGACCTCGAAGCGTTCCGCTCCTCCGCGCGTGAGTGAAGATAGCCGACAACACCGAGTTGATGTTCAAGAACGATTGATGACTAAGTTCCGTTTGCTCGCTGATGTTCCACAGCACCCTCTGAATATTGTGGGTTGCGCAGGTCGTGAGTCTGAGTCCGCCGACGCGCGGCTGAATGTGTTTCATGAACAGATTGAAGTAGCCCTTATACGTGGACGGCTTCAGGCTCTTTAGTGCGTGCGGAAAGTAGACCGTCTCGGCGTACTGTTGCAGAGTCAGATGCCCCTCGGCTCGCTGACCTAAATTGGCTGGTTGAAGATACGGCTCTCCCAGTGGACGAACACTCTTGAGAGTGCGATACTCGTCGTTGTAGTCGGCCAACTTTACCGACACCTGTTTGCCATCGACTCGGTAGCGGAGATGCCATGCGCCATGCGTCCGATAAAAGTGACCTCGTTGCATGGACAAATCCTACCAAATGTGCAACAGATGTGCAACAACAGTTTAATTAAGTTGTGTATTATCAGTGTGGAGGAGTGGGTGAGTGGTTGAAACCGGCGGTCTTGAAAACCGTTAGGCCCGTGAGGGTCTCGGGGGTTCGAATCCCTCCTCCTCCGCCACTATCTCCAAAGAAGTGTTGGAGTTGAAGTCAATCCGAATTTCATTCAGGCGGGTGATTGCGCGGCCCCTTTATCCCAATCTTATCCCAATCGCTTACTGAACTGCCTGCTCGTCAGAGTCGAGCTCGCTGAATAGTTGTTCGACTTGTGCCATTCCCTTCGCCGTCACTTCTGGCACTTCCTTGATGTAGTGAATCAGAGTTGTGTTGGCGCTGGCATGACGTAACAATCCCTTGGCTGCCATCGGACTGCTGGTCATCGCGGTTAGCTCCGTTGCGATTCCTCGGCGGAGCGAATAGTAGGCGTGCCACTCAAGCGGCTTCCAATCTTTCGACTCGCCGTCGCGGTAGTTCTTTCGGTTGCGGAGTGCTGGCCGGATGCCTCGCTTCGCCAGCATGTTCAGGTCGAGCGGCCCACCCTTCACTCCGCGTAGAATTGGACCTTTCGCCGGATTGCGCTCAATCTGGCGCAACTGCGCGAGAAGCCCTCTGAGCGGCTCAATCACTGGAACGGGCTTTGCGGCACTCGCTGTTTTCGGATCGGTCGCATGCTTGCGCCAAACACTCTGCTTTACGGTGAGAGTCTTCCCGCTGTAATCCTCCCACCTTGCTCCGCGAGCTTCTCCAGGGCGGAGGCCGGCGAAGAACATCAAAGCAATCGCCGTTTGGGCTTGAAGCTTAAGGCGTTCGTCTACGTCTTTGGCTCGCTTTAGCACATCCAGGATTGCGACTACCTCATCCCGCGTGCTGGCGTGTGTCTCGGCAGGCGCGGCTGCCTTTCGCGGAATGATCGTCCCTTGGACCGGATTAACTCCATCGAGGATTCCAAGGTTTTTGGCATAGGTGAAAATACCGCTGAGGAGTGACTTTGCGTGCTTCAGGGAGGAGCGTCCCCACCCATTTGCCGCAAAGTAAGCGAGGGTGGTTGCGGCATCCACTGTTCTGAAGTCTCGCAGTCGAATCTGGCCAACTCTGGCACAAAGTGCATCTTTCCAGAGCTGGGAGTAACCGTGAATGGTTGAGGGTTTGAAATTTTCGCGTCCGTATGGATAGTAGTGCTCGCTGACAAACGTCGCGAGCGTGAGTGAGCTACGGGCGTCCATCCTACCTTCGTTCGACGCCCGGAGCCTCTCCGCGAGGAGTGGGCGAACATCCGCTTTAGTGCGGTAGCGGTCGTCCACGTCGCAGAGTTTTACCAAGCGCCGTTTGCGGACGGTCTGGCCGTTCTCGATAACGCTCTCGTACCAGCGTCCGTACCAGCTTCTTCCTATTCTTATAATTTCTCCGGTTTGTGTTTTCAATTAGTAGTCCTCCTTTTTCTAGCCAATCCAGTTTCGACGGGTGCAGTCCGAAACCGGAATTCCGCCCTCCGTGGGACATTTCAATCAACGTCGCGAATTGCCGGAGGCACTACACGCAGGATTGTGCTTCCCCGTTTTTTGTCGCTCCAGCCATGCCAGCACATCTCGCCAGTCAAACCTTAAGAACAGCCCCATTTTTATGTACGGCAGCGGATCAGAATTCCGAACGCCAGACCGGTTCCGCGTTTGTTCGTAGATCCATGACGGCTTGACTTTCAGCCGTTCCGCCAACTGCTGTGGTGTCAGAATATCTGTCGAGTCCAACTCTCTACGTCGGATGTGCTCATCTGGCATCATGTAGCTTTGGGTTGTCCTGTCAGACCTTCCATTAACAGTGGTCAGTTCCCTCGTGTCCGGTGATACATCGGTTTTCATGACGGTTCGCCCTCCGTTGCAAAGATTGTGCTCAGATCGAATTCGTCCGCATCGGCATCAAAACCCTTAATTTCCACGACCTGGGAAACAAACCTCCGTCCGGGCACGGAGGGCTCTAGTTGGATGACGACGTTAACGCAATGACCGATGCTCGTTTTGATGGCTCGGTAAGACAGATCCACGCCACTTTGGAGGACGCAATTCGCAAAGCGAGCCAGCGCTTGCTTTGGTGACGGCGCGTGCAGCGTCGAAAGACTGCCAGACTGACCCGTGTTCAAGATTTGCAGCAGCTCATATGCTTCTTTCCCGCGTATCTCCCCGAGGATGATCCGATCAGGATGATGCCGCAGCGCTGCTTTTAACAGCTCATTGATGGTCACGGCAGGCAAGCCGTTTTGTGCCTGCCGCGCCTCCAAGCGGACCGCGTTATTGTGCTCAATCCGGATTTCAGAAGTGTCATCTATCACCAGGATTCGCTCGTCCTCAGGAACGAATTTCCCGAGGATGTTCAGAAGTGTCGTTTTATCAGTACCCGTTCCGCCTGAGATCAAGATGTTGGCCCTTCGAAGGACGTAGTCTTCCAGCTGGTTGACTTGCCATTGTTCAAGGGTTCCAGCTTCGATCAGATTGTTCATAGTGAACTTCGCGGAGTTGAACCTCCGGATGGTCAGCGTGACACCATTCACGCTGCACGGCGGAATAACTGCGGCCACATGACTTCCATCCGGTAATCGCGAGTCGAGGATGGGTTTAGCTTCGGAAATATCATCACCGAGCCGGCGGGCAATGTTTTTCACCGCGATCATGAGCGACTTTTCACCGAGCGGCAGCCCTCGGATTTCTTGGAGGAATCCGTTCTTCTCTATGAAGACTCGCTTCGAGCCATTGACCATGACCTCGGTGATAGTGTCATCGAGGATCAGGTGCTCAATGGGTTTGAGGAATGGCAGGATCACTTCGAATCTGTTCATCGGAAGCCTCCAGGCGAGTTCAGTAGAGTACGACTCGTTCTGGTCAAAGGGCCGTGCTCTTGCCGACAGCGACCATTTTCATCGGGGGCGGACTTTGTGATGCTACTATACGTACAGCATTAGTCAAGTGCTTTTTGCCTTGGATTTCGAAACATCGACCATCTACCAGAAGAATGACCACGGTTCGTAACGTGTTGAGTGACAACCTTTTAGTGAAAGAGTGCTGAGGTTCAATCGACGTGTTCAACAGTTCTCCGAGTGCACAACAATACGCACAGCAGCATCCGATGCGACCTTTGATATTGTCAGCGCGCCCCGACCCGAGGCAAGCAACAAAATTGCTTCGGGTCGACCTGATTGTAGCCAAACGCCTGAGTATCGCTAACAATGTCTCTTTCGAAAGGCAGGGATCTTTCGAAAGGAGACCGAGGATACTTTCGGCCCTCATGATCGATTGTAAGCACAGGCTCTTTTCAGCTCGAGGGGCATTTGCGACGGGAAAGCGTGAGCGGAAGCGGTAGCGGGCGACAGCAATTGCACCAGTGAATCGCTCCGTAACGGGCAATCGTCTGTGCTTCCTCCCATGAACACTTGGCAGAGCTGGGACTGAGGTCCGAATCCGTATATCCTGTCCGCGTAAACCGGGACATCTCGTTCGAAGAACCCTACACCCCAACCGAATTACAGTGAAGTCTTGAACAACTCTCGAGGGTCATGTATATATCCCAATGTATGGACCGCAGCCCACTTTGTGTTGCGGTATCCCCACCACAAAGACGGTAGGAATCGTGCCGAAGCGACGAAGCGCGAACTTCGTGGTCTACAATGTGAGGCTTTTGAGTACCCTCGACAAGCTCCTCCGAGATAAACCTCGGTACGCGGGAGAACTGTCAACTTCGATCAACGATGCGCTTCTAGCGATTGACTTGAACACCGTCAAGCTGGTTAATCTCCAGTCCCGACAAAAACAAACCGGAAGGGAAACGCAAGTCGTTATCTTGCGGCGTCTTCGAGCTCGCATTCATCGAGTCGCGCAAATGCGAAACTGCTCGATGAACCAGCTCGTGAACAGTGCGCTCCTGGCCTACTACTCAAAGACTGGAGAAGGCAGCCCCCACAGACAGATAAAAGGGCTGGGCGTGTCCATGCGTTCGTACGACACAATGTCGGAGTCCGAGCGTCGTGAGCTTCATCAGATGCTCTCGGGACTTTCGGCGCTTGAGTCGGTTGCTGTGGAAGTGGACGAGCCTGACGGAACATATTACGAATACGATAAGAATTTGAAGGCAACTGTGAAAGTCACTCCCGACGGGGAGCGGACTCCAGTCACGCAGCTAGATGCACCGTTTCAACGTCCGTTGCAGAAGGTCGCGCACAAAAGCACACACGAAGGAACGACAAGCTGAGTCAGCTCAAGCCAACTTTGTTCATCATCGCGGGACCCTT
>Ga0306920_100008221_pt1 | contig 13840 bp, 13 predicted proteins | sample flu12Cox44000170_FD_204666 | JGI IMG/M metagenome (GOLD analysis project Ga0306920, IMG submission 204666) | Lab enrichment of tropical soil microbial communities from Luquillo Experimental Forest, Puerto Rico - flux4day.12C.oxic.44.000.170 (v2)... | ecosystem: Environmental > Terrestrial >... | reverse complement strand
CCGGTTCGGGCGATCTCGATCAACGCCAAAGCCGTCATCGGGTTGATGGCTAGATAGGCGCCTTGTTCGAACGAAATGTTTTTAGACAAAGGAATACAGACATCCGTCGATGTGACCATGTATTCCGCCCATGTACCGTGGCCGTCCTCGGGAGCCACACACGCCACTCGTCGACCAATCAGCCCACGGCCCATCAACCCGCCGCCGGAAGCCATGACGGTCCCGCTGCCTTCAAATCCAGGCACGACCGGCAACGGTTTCTTGATCCCGTATTGGCCCTTTAAAAACATCAGATCGGCTGGGCCAACTGACGACGACGCCACTTTGATCAGGACTTGCCCGGACTTCAAGCGGGGAACCGGAAGGTCTGCTACTTCAAGGGATTGCGGTGTCCCGTCGCAATCCTTCAGAACGACCGCCTTCATGTGAGTCGGCAGCGCAGCGGACATTTAGCACGATTCCTTTTTATGAGATGACTCATTAGCTTTTAGTCGCACTCTTGACCGCTCTAAAAGCCACGACATAAACCATGAGTTGGTTCTCTGATGGCGAACCAAAGTCTCCCGAAGCTCGCGCTACCGACCTAGCGCATTTTGAACTGCATATACATATCAAGTGTTACCCGAGAATTCCTTCTACAATTGGAATTGTCAAGTAGGTACATTTGTGTCCCTACTGACCGGCGGCCGAACATGCGCAGTGTGGAGAGGCACGTCAATGGTGCATGACGATCTACAGTAGTTCTTCTGCCGCGGTGACTTCCAAACCAGCGCGTTTTATAGCGGCGCACACCTGGGCTCTCGGGACAGTTCAGAAGGGTTCTTAGGATGGATTCGCGGGACAACAGAACCAGGCAAAAGGGTGTTATTTACCACTAAGGGGTACCGACGTAGACTGTAATCATCGAGTTTGTTGGCACGCGCCGCGCAGCAGGACAATCGTGCGCCTCAAGTCCCGGGCGTTGCGGACTTGCGACTTCATGCTGACCCCATAGCCGGCAGGAACCATTCACGGAGTTGAAAGTTACCCTGCCCCTTGCTATAAGGGGAGATACATCTCAAATGTCAAAAATTTGTCAAAAGATTAACGGCCGCGACGTAGACGTGAGCGGAGCGAGTCTTTGTGCCGCGTTCAATCTGCGAAGGACCTCGCGCGCAGTCACCGCCCTATACGACTCTGCCCTGACGACGTCTCGTCTTACCTCGGCACAGGTCACGATTCTTATCGCTGTGGCTAAGTCTGAACCCGTTCCCGTGGGCGGTTTGGCGAAAATCATACTCGCCGACCATTCGACGCTCACGCGGAATCTTGCACTCCTTTCGAAGAAAGGGCTAGTCTCGATCTCTCCGCGTACCGCGATGCGCCGCCGATTGGTTTCCCTGACTCCTAAAGGTGTCTCTGCCTTAGCTCGAAGCCTCCGGCAGTGGCGCAGAATCCAGGCTCGGTTTGTCGGCTCGTTCGGTGTGACGAGGTGGAAGGAAACCTACAAGGTGCTAGAGGAACTTGCGGCCATCGCCGTGCGTCTCCGCCGGATTTAGTTGTTCGCATTATTGGGTTATGGGTAGGTCGCCAGGGTTTCTTCGCCGGTGGCCGCTTAGCGCTTGATCACATTTACGCGAACGATTCGCGATTACTCTAGAGGGACCAGGGACGCTTCCACGTCGAGGCCGGAAATGTGATCTTGGACGATTGCTTCGAAGCTCATTTGGATCGTTTTCGTGCGCCCGAGTACTCAATCTTCCTCCTATCAAGCGCTCATTCATTCAAACCAGGCGTCGCCAAGGTCAATGACATTGATCTTGTGATGCGCACGGCAGAACTCGACAAGACGGAAGCCGTCGGCGTTTTGCTCCTGATGATTGAGCAACGAACGCCAAAGTGCGCGGATTGGCCCGACGACTTGGCAGCCGAGTTGATCCAAGACCCGTCTCTAAAATTGTCCTTCTGGGCTCGCCAGAAGGATCTGTCCCCCTGGACTGTCTCGCGGGGTTTTACCAGGGTCTCTGATATTCCTCTCGAGCAGCACGCAAATTCTCCGTTTTCACCACGGCGGTCTAGACTCAATCGCTACGACGCCGACAGCCGCTACGGATGATTCGGACTGATGCGTAGATAGGCGAACAACAACTGATCTCCATTGTTACCCAAGCCAGATCTCGACAGCGATCGCCGAAAGTGCAAAAGTCGTCACAATTCCCCAGTCAGAGCCTCAGCAGTTCCCTAAGTTTTCGGGCCTGTCGGCGCGAAATCTCCACGCATTTGCCATTCTTCAGCTTAACTGTGAGCCTGCCCTCAACCTCGCTATCAACACAGTCGACACAACGAAGATTGATGACCTGTGCGCGATTCGCCCGAAAGAAGGAACTTGGGCTGAGCCGCTCCTCGATGGCTGAAAGGGAACGGTAAATGAGGGGAGCGTTGCCGCCAAAGTGAAGGCGTGTATAGTTTCCCTCTGACTCCATCAAGACAATATCGGCCAGGCGAACGATCCAGCATCGATCTCCATCGCGAACAAAGATCTGATGAAGGCTCTGCGCAACCGCCGCGCTGCCAGGCCTCGCTTTCGAATCTGTTGCAGGCGTCTTCTGTACACGCGCCAGCGCTGCTGCCAGACGTTCTGCGGACACCGGCTTAACGAGATAGTCGAGAGCGTTGACCTCGAATGCCCGGACCGCGTATTCATCGTATGCGGTCGTAAAAATCACTGCAGGCACCTCTTCCAACCTCCCGAGTAGATCGAATCCGTTAGAACCCGGCATTTCGACATCGAGAAAGATCACATCCGGATAGGAGTTACGAATCGCGTGCAGTGCTTCCTCTGTGTCTGCAGCCTCTCCTACAATCTCCACATCTTCGTGTGCCTTGAGCAGGCGGCGCATCGCACTACGTGCGAGCCGTTCATCGTCGATGATCAGCGCTCTCAAAGGCCTTCTCGGTTCGAACTTGCGGGTATCACAACCGCTGCGCACACATTCGACTCGCCAAGAGCAGTTAGGTTGAGCGATGCCCTTTCGCCATACATTAGGCGTAGCCGCTCGCGGGCATTTTCGAGCCCAACGGCGAAAGTTCCATCCGCGGTGAGAGAAAGTGTGCCGCTGTTGGTCACACTGATCTGCAATTTACCGTCCACAACATGAGCGACAATCGCGAGATTGCCTCCCGCGGGGACTTGCGCAATCCCATGCTTTACTCCATTCTCCGCTAGAGTCTGCAGGATCATCGGCGGCAGTTTCTCGTCAAAGATCGCCGGATCGATGTCGAAACTTACCCGCAGGCGTTCTTCGAAGCGGACCTTCTCCAGCGACAAGTAGTCTTCGACAGCGCGCAACTCTTCTTTGAAAGACACTGTCTCGACGCGATCGGCACGGAGCGTATACCGCAACAAATCGGAGAGGCGATTTACTACCTGTTTTGCGCGGTCACTGTCCTCATCAATCAGTTCGCGCAGGCTGTTGAGGCAGTTGAAGAGAAAATGCGGGTTCAATTGCGAACGAAGTGCTCGAAACTGAGCAACTTGCGCTTCCAGCGCCAGTCGCAATGTTTCGGTCTCTGCAACCCTGCGCCGCCGGACTTCGTTCGCGCTGAGGAACGCCGCACACCATAGGGAAACGACGAGCGCAGCCTGAAAAAAGTGAGCGAGACCCACCCACGGAGGTGTCGGTTCGGGTTGCGTGTGGAACAAGAGAACGGTCGCGGCCCTGCGTGCGGCACTCATGGCAGCAGGGATCAACAGTGCTGCAATCGCAAACGGAAGAATCAGTTGAGGGATCGTCTGCCAGCGCCGATGGCTCGCATATGCCCTCAGAAGATGAGTTCCCACCATCCCGACACCGCATGACACCATGATCAAGACCCCGGTCGGTAGTCCTTTACTTCGGGATAGCAGATATTGCAAGACTCCATAGATGGCCCATCCGCATACTTGGCAAACGTAGTACGCCTTGCCGAAAGTGATTCCGCTCGGAGCTTTGGCATCCATCGCTTCTGCGTTCTCAGGCTGCATTCATGCGGAGTATCCCATCGGCTCCTGCGTAAATGCAAACCAGCCGTCACGCCGCGGAACCGATTGCTTCGTAGGTTGACCGTTCGTCCGAATTCGGCGGCCCCTTGCCGCTGACGACCGGCGGAAACCGCCCGTCCGGCCCCTGAGCCGCCAATCCTAAATGGTTGCGCAGCGAGAAGGGTACGGATCTATCCGTGTAGCCGATCCGGCCTTTCGACGCAGAAAGCTGATCGTCGAGGACACACGCGATTTTGGCGTCCGCACTGTGTTGGGCACATGCACGGTGCGCTCGTCAGGGAGGCAATGCAGAGCTTCGATTTGTCGTCGAAAGCGTCGCGGCGCCATAGGCATGCTCAGCAGAACGACCGTTTAACCTCGTTCTTAGCCGTTCGTCCCAAATCGTCCTAATGGCGTGGTCATGGTGGCTACGATGGAGCAAGTCTCACGCTATGGGATCAAGCAAAGCGAATGCGTAACCTGACCACCGAGCTCCAATCGTTGCGCATAGAGCGCCGCCCCAACGCCAATCCTTGGTGGACACGGGTCGCAAACGTCGTCTTGCTGATCATTATTATTCTTGGAGCTTTCCGCTTGTACCTTATTTCCAAACGAGCGGCCGCCTGGGAGGTCGAGACAGTCCTGCCAACGCTACAGAGTCTGACCGTCGGAAGAGGAACGCCGGTTCTGACAGCCTCGGGATACTTAGTGGCGCGCCGCAAGGCCGTCGTCTCAGCGAAAATCCAGGGCAGGCTTGCGGAGTTGAATGTCGAGGAAGGCAGCCGGGTTCGGGAAGGACAAGTGATTGCGCGCCTCGATAGCGCAGATTACGCGGCTCAAGTCGACGTCGCCCGCGCGCAGGTACAGCGAACTGAAGCCGACCTCGCAGAGCAGGAACGGCAATTACGCCTGACCACAGACCTCGCGCAGGCCGAAGTCGTTTCCAGAGATCAGTTGGAAGCTGCCCAGAGCCGAGTACGGGCGGCGCAGGCTTCACTTACTCAAAGCCGGGCCAACCTTGCCCTGAGCGAAGCGAACCTTGAGAACACGTACATCCGGGCGCCATTCACCGGCGTAGTAGTTAAAAAGATGGCGGAGATTGGGGAGAGCGTCGCGCCCATCCCGCCCGGCGTGAATCTTTCCACATCTTCGGGTGCGATTGTGGCTATGACAGATATGGCGACGCTCGAGGGCGAAGTAGACGTTAGCGAGTCAAACGTCGCCAGGCTAAAACAGGGCCAGGCAGCCCAAGTTGCGGTTGAAGCATTCCCCGATCGCATTTACCGTGCGCGGCTTCGCCAGGTCATTCCGACAGCTGATCGTACCAAGGCTACAGTCACAGTAAAGGTTGCAATTCAAAACCCTGACGAAAACTTGAAGCCCGAGATGTCGGTGAAGGTCACCTTTCTGGAGCAGGTCGAAGCCGGTCGTTCGTCCTCTATCAGAACCGTACCCTTCATCAAAGTGCCAAAAGACGCCATCGCTTCCAGAAATGGCGCTACGTTCGTTTTCGAAGTGAGTCAAGACAAGCGAGTGCATCTAGTTCCTGTGGTAATTGGGAATGAGTATCAGGACCAAGTGATAGTGAAGGAGGGTTTGACTGGGTCAGAGATATTGGTGGCGCATCCCTCGGACAATCTCAAGGACGGCGATGTCGTAAGAGTTAGAGGTTAGGAGGTTAGATGGCGGAACGAACCATCATTCCCTCTGAAATGGCAGCTGCGGTAACCCTGGATGGTGTTTGCAAGGTCTATGAGCGCGACGGCCGGGAGATCGTGATATTGAATGGCATCGACCTCTCCGTACCGACCGGTGAGTTCGTTGCGCTGATGGGCCCCTCGGGTTCAGGAAAAACAACGCTGCTGAATTTCATTGCTGGCATTGACCGGCCAACTTCGGGATCGGTTGTTGTCGGTGGAACCGACGTCACGGCGCTCTCAGAAGGCGAACTGGCGAAGTGGCGCAGCCGAACGGTAGGCTTCATCTTCCAATTTTACTACCTCATACCGATACTCACAGCGGCCGAAAACGTTGAGTTGCCCCTCATGCTTGCGCCGCTTGCAAAGAAAGAGCGCCAGGACCGCGCCCTGACTGCTCTAAAGATTGTTGGTTTAGCAGATCGCGCGCGACATTACCCACGGCAACTCTCCGGAGGTCAGGAACAGCGTGTGGCCATCGCACGCGCGATCGTTACGGATCCTCGCGTCATTGTGGCCGACGAACCGACTGGTGATCTCGACGCGAAGAGCGCTGACGAAGTCCTCACGCTCATGCAAGCGCTCAACCAGGAATTCGGCAAGACCATCGTCATGGTCACGCATGATCCACGGGCCGCAAACCGTGCCCATACCCAGAAGCACTTGGAAAAAGGCGTGTTCCTGAACGGCTAAATATGAGATTTCTCCCATTCATTTGGAAACACTTGCGGGGAAGCTGGGTCAGGACCAGCAGCACTGCGTTCGCCATAGCTGTTTGTATCTTTCTGTTCTGTACTCTGCAAACGTTTGTTGCATCGTTGACTGGATTCCTTAAGCAGGGCACAACAAGATTGATTACCACCCACAACGTCAGCCGTGCGTTCAGGTTGCCGAATGCCTATGAACCCCAGATTGCTGCTCTCTTTGGAGTAAAGCGTGTGGCTGCGGCGAATTGGTTTGGCGGAATGCGCGACCTCAGCAACCCTAGGGATGTCTTTACGAATTTCGCTATTGAAGCCGACTTTCTGCCAATGTATCCGGAGTACCTTTTGCCAGACAACGAAAAGCGAACGTTTCTTCGCGACCAGCGCGGGTGCATCATTGGCCCGGCCCTGGCAGAAAGATTCCATTGGAAGGTGGGCGATTCTGTGCAGCTGGAGAGCAGCGTGTCTGCCTATCGAACCGCGAAGCCACTGGATTTCATCATCAGCGGAATCTACCAAACTGATCAACGTCGCTATCCAGGTACCAACGACGCCTTGCTTTTCTTCCATTATAAGTATCTGGACGAAGCAACTGGGAGAAGAGTCGGTGTGGCCACTTACCGCGTGGAGATCTCGGATCCGGGGCAGGCCGGAAGGATCAGCCAGGCCATCGACAACCTCTTTGAAAACAGCGACACACAGACGCACACCGAAACTGAGGCGCAATATCGCGCAAGCCTCGGTATACTTGGCGGCAATCTGATTCTCCTTCTGAATGGGATCGCCTTGACGGTCATGTTCACAATCCTGCTGGTGACCGGTAATACCATGAGTATGGCCGTTCGCGAGCGACGCATGGAAATCGCGGTTTTGAAAACACTCGGATTTCGGAGTGGGATCGTAATGTCTCTTATTCTCGGCGAAGGCGGAATCTTGGGCGGAGCAGGTGCACTGATGGGATTGCTGCTGGGGCGCTTCCTTATTGACTTGTTGCCCAAAATACCGGTGATAGGAGACTTGGTGCGAGGATTTCCCCGCATGAATGTGCCTCCCGCAATAGCGGTCGCAGGCGTGGGAATCGGAGTACTGCTGGGCGTTACAGCTGGTCTGATCCCCGCACTTCTCGCATACAGGGCAAAGATCACTGAACTCGTTAGGCAGGTATGAATGGTCCTTCCGCTGTCGTACAACCTCAAGAGCTTAGCGGTGCGATGGAAATCCGCCGTTCTAGCCATCTTTGGAATTGGGTTAGTCGTAGCGGTGTTTGTAGGCGTATCCGCCATGGCCAGCGGGTTTCGTCTCGCTCTACGAGCGACCGGAAGCAGCGAGAATGCGATCGTATTGCAGGAAGGATCGCAATCCGAGCTGTCCTCGTCGCTTACCAAGGAGGCTGGCGACCGCGTGGCTGACGATCCACGGATTGCGCGCGGCGCCGATGGCAAGCCCGTCGTTTCTCCTGAATTGGTGACCATTGTTGCTCTTCCCAGACGCTCGGACGGCGAATTGAGCAATGTCACTGTTCGTGGTGTGACACCCGCTGCATTCAACGTACGCAGCGGCGTTCAGATCGTCCGGGGCAACAACGTTAGGCCGGGTTTATTTGAGGTCATCGTTGGAAAACGCGTCAACGAACGTATCCGCGGGATCGATGTGGGTAAGCACGTAAGAATGATGAAACAAGAGTTCGACGTTGTCGGCGTGATGGATGCCGGAGGAAGTTCGTTTGAGAGCGAAATCTGGGGCGACTTCGACGCGATGGGGTCCGCATTCAATCGCGCGGGCAGCGAGAGCTCGCTGACCGTCCGGATGGTTGATCCAGCGACCCTTCCCGTCTTCGATCAAGAGCTTAGGTCTAATCCACAGTTCCAGATGCAGGCGAAACCTGAGCGGCAGTACTACGAAGATCAAGCGGGCCCACTAACCAGTTTCCTCCGAGGTTTGGCAAGCTTCGTTTTGGTGGTGATGGGCATTGGCGCCGTGTTCGGGGCCATGAACACGATGAATGCCATTGTTGCCGCTCGCAGTCGCGAGGTCGGGACGTTGCGAGCCTTGGGGTTTTCGCGGCCCACGATTTTGTTGGGTTTTGTATTCGAGGGAGTGTTGCTCGCACTGATGGGGGGAATCATGGGATGCGTCCTTTCTCTCGCGGTCGACGGAGTGCAGGCCACCACTACCGCGAACATGGGCGAGATCGCATTTGCATTTCGCGTAACGCCCATCGACCTCGGATATGGCCTCCTGTTTGCCGCGACGATGGGGGTCGTCGGAAGTCTTCTGCCTGCCCTGCGCGCCGCACGTTTACCGATTACTGCCGCATTGCGCGAAGCCTGAGTCAGCGGACGAGATCTCGCGAAGCTCGCCTTGCAAGTCCAGCGTGGCAAGAATCCCTGACGACCGGGCCCATATCGGTTGCCGCCCACATCGCTACGAGGCCATCCATCATATTCCTGAGCCTCAACTCATCCCCTGCGAAGACAATCACGGCTTGAGCGAGATTTCGAATAGGTAAGGGGAATGCCATGGCCGACCGCAGATTAACCTTCCCATCGATCTTGTTTGTTTGCTTGTTCACCCTCCCCCTCAATGAGCGCGCCGCCCTCGCCGCGGATAAGCACCCTCTAAATATCGACGAGTTGATTGACCTTAAGGCGCCTTCCGCGCCAAGCATTTCCCCAGACGGCCGCTTCGTTGCCTATAGCGTCCAGCAGGCGAATTGGGCGGAGAACCGATACGAGACACAGATCTGGTTAGTGAACACTCAGACCGGCGAGCCCATCCAGCTTACCAATTCTAAGCGAAGCAATTCTGATGCTGCATGGTCGCCCGACGGCCGTTGGCTGGGTTTCATTTCCGATCGAGACGGCACGCGCCAGATCTATGTAATTTCTCCGTTGGGCGGTGAAGCCCGGCAGGTTACGGCTGTTGAGACGGGTGTGGGTCAGTTCGCCTGGTCGCCAAACGGAACCCGTATCGCTTTCACGATGGCCGACCCTGACGGGGAGGAGATCAAACGTCGGCGGGAGAGATATTCCGATTTCGAAATCGTGCGGCACGAGTATCGAATGGACCACCTTTGGGTACTGGAAATAAGCAGCAGCAAGCTGCGGAGATTGACCCAAGGTAACGGATATACGGTGAATTCATTCTCGTGGTCGCCCGACGGCCGCAGACTTGCTTTTGACGCTCTGGCTGCGCCTACGCTTTCTGCGGAGTCGACCGCGAATGTTTATGTTTGTGACGTGGAGAGCGGTCTGGTCAGCAGGTTGATTGACGGGCCAGGGCCAAACCGAAAACCGAACTGGTCTCCTGATGGTAAATCAATCGTTTTCGAAACGACCATGGGCCACCCCAATTTCTTTACGCAAGATGTTTACTTTGGAATTGTGTCGGCGGAAGGCGGAACAGTTGAATACATCACCGTCGAGTTTGATGAGCGTGTCTCGTTCGTAGCGTGGGGGCCTGAAGGTATCTATTTCACAGCCGCACAAAAAACTGCGGAGCATTTGTTCTGCGTCGAACCGAAAACTCACAAGATCGAGCGGATAAGCCCCCAACACCTTGCTGCCTACCGCTCATTCAGCTTCGCCAAGGACTTCAAGAGAGTCGCATTCGTCGAAGCCGACGCCACACATTACCCTGAAGTCTACGTTTCAGGCTCCAAAATGCTCGACCCCAAAAAGCTAACGAACTATGCAGCTCAATTGAACGATTTCAAGCTGGCCACAAGAGAAGTCATCTCATGGAAGAGCAGTGACGCCACCATAATCGAAGGCGCGCTAATGAAGCCCGCCGATTTCGATCCAACTAAGAAATATCCGCTCCTCGTGGTGATTCATGGTGGCCCTGGGGATACAACCTCTCAAGCTGTCCTCGAATTTGACACAGACTACCCAAAAGAGATGTGGGTTGCAAAAGGTGCATTGATCCTAGAGCCGAACTACCGAGGCAGTGCCGGCTACGGACAAAAGTTCCATCAGCTCCTTGTCCGCAACATGGGAGCCGGCGATTACGACGACGTCATATCGGGAGTCGACTTCCTGATTGCTAAAGGCTGGGTTGACAAGGATCGCGTCGGTGCCATGGGTTGGAGCTTTGGCGGTTTCGTCTCGGCCTGGATCGCTACCAACAGTGATCGCTTTAAGGCAGTGTCGGTAGGAGCCGGAGCCACTGACTGGGTTATGTTTGATGCATTCACTGAGCTCCAAGAGGCCACGCGGCAGTATCTCGCCGCCTCGCCGTCGGGTGATCCCGAAATCTACAGGAAGAATTCGCCTATCACCAACGTGAAGCAGGCAAAGACTCCGACGATGATCGAACACGGCGAGTTCGATCCCATAGTGCCGCTTGCCGGCGCTTATGAGCTCTACCAAGGTCTGCTGGACCAAGGCGTTCCTGTACGGTTTTACTTGTACAGAGGATTTGGACACATCATTACCACCCCAAAAGGAAACCGGACTGTGATGGAGCATAACCTGAATTGGTTCAACCACTACATCTGGGGTGAACCTGATCAAGAGTTGCAATAAAATGAGGCTCGCCTCTGTCGCCCATTCAAAGGACTTCCCCTTGAAACGATCCGGTTGCCCGCGCCTGGCATCGCATTTGCCACGTGCGCGCCTGCCCACACTGCCCGTGTACCTGCCCCCGATGCGAGTGGCCCGAAGAGAGCCATGACAGACAATTTTGGGCGCGACCGCCGCATCCAGTTCCCGTGACGGTCTCGGTCGGAGTAAATAACGAGGTTACCTCGTGTCCGTTCAAAAATGGCGTGAAAGGTCGCTGTATTAATGAGTCTTACGAGCTTTCATAATGGCAGCAATTTCATGGCCGAATGTAAGAATTCAAATGCAGCATGCGGATACTGGGTAAAGTGGGGAGATCACGATCATTTGTAAGAAACGTGCTGCATTTGGCCGCAAGAGCCGCGACCAGCTGAAGGGAATCCGGTGTCTTAACGCCTGTTGCAGCCCTTAGCTGCGCCGCAGCGCGCAAATGGTCCCGCGAGACATCTGCCACTTTGATTCCACGGCTACGTGTGAGAATGGCTTCATAGCGTCCAGCTAGGAGATGGTCTCCTGAACGATACGGAACCACCAATACTTCCAGCAAAGTGAGGGCCGAGGTAATTAACTCTCTGCGTCCGTCATCCGCTTCCCGGAAAAGCGGCTCAACAAGCGGAAGAAAGGTTGGATGTTCTTCAATAAAGTAGATAAAGATCGCCGTATCCACGCCGACTGGACCGCTACCAAGATCATTCATCAATCCCATGACGCTCGTTCTTTCTTAACATGACCAGACGGATCAACTCCCTTCCAGTGTTCTTTACCCAGCCCCTTGAGATCCAGAATCGAAAGCGGTTCTGGTGTCTCAAGAGCATCGGTAAGGAGATTTGTAACTTCTTGTGCGACCGACCGATGCTGACGCTTTGCTCTAGCCTGGAGCTTCTTGTACAGAGCGTCGGGAAGATTTTTAATGTTAAGAACCGCCATGTGTGTTCCTCCTAAACTCCTCCATTATGGAGGATGTGCGCTTTGCTGTCAAGGGACGTGCCGCTCAAAGTCGGCACCGCAGCCTTCACAGCATGTCGGTGGTCACCATAAGTGTCAGCTGGATGGTTTGAAACTAAGCGGCGTTTTCCCCAGCCCTGTACGTGTGTCAGAGTTCGGCGCACTCGGAGTCAGTCAATAGCCGACGGCGGCCGGTTCTCATGCGTCACCTCCTGGTCGTCAGATTACAACCGAGGCTTTTCGCTGACCGCTTGAGACCGCCTAAACTATGTCTTCGGAACGGATGCCTTCGGACCGTACAGGGTGAGCGACCTGAGACATAGGTGACACATTGTACCGGACACATAGGTAAGGTGGTCTCAATGGGTCGACGCAACACTGAACTCGAACCCAATTTGCAGTGAAAACAAAGGCCAAAACCGCTGGCTAAGGTAAGGTCGGCGGAACACCACCCAGGCTTGGTTCTGATCGAGGACGGCCAAATAGATGGGTTCTGCCTGGGCAAGCATTCTCGAATCAAAGCATTTGGCGGTGTTGCATCGACCGGTTGAGCCGGCAAACACTTTCCTCCCTTAAGGGGAGGGAATGACGCCTTGGAGGGAGTGTTCGGTGATGGATGAAAGAATGCAGTTGGTGTCTCGCCGGCTAGCCGGCGAGACAATGGCGGAACTTTGCAGGGAGTTCGGAATCTCCCGTAAAACTGGGCTACAAGATCTTCGATCGCTACCGGGAATGTGGAGTGCAAGGGCTCACCGACCGGAGTCGACGGCCCTACCGTTATGCGAATCAACTCCCCTTCCAAGTGGAGAACTACATCCTGAACGTGAAGCGCGAACACTCCAGCTGGGGTGCCCGCAAGATTCGCGAGCGTCTCCTGCGCCGATTCTCCGGGATCCCCATCCCGGCCAAGAGCACCATTCATGCCGTCCTCGATCGCCACGGCTTTGTGGAACTGGACCTCGGCAGCTTTGGGGGAACCTGCACTTTCGCGAGTGACCTCAACAATCGGGGCGAAGTCGCAGGTTTCTCCACACTGGCTGGAGATCAGGTCGAGCACGCTTTTTCTGTGGAAGGATCGGTCGTTACGTGAATTGCCCAATGCCATTGGCGGAAATAATACATCCGCAATCGCGTTGAACGAGAATGGAGATGTCTTCGGCTGGGCCTCTTTGCCAGGCGATCAGGAGCTCCGCGCTACGCTCTGGAAAAACAGTATTATGACCGATCTCGGCACACTGGATGAAGATCCATGCAGCCTCGCGTTTTCTATCAATGCGAGAGGACAGGTAGTGGGCATATCGGGATTCCAATCCGATGTGTCCGGCGGTAATTCCGGTAATACGATTCGTGCGTTTTTGTGGGAACGCGGTTCAATGGTGGATTTGAATGCACTGATCCCACCCAATTCCCCGCTATTTCTGACGTCACCTGAGACCATTAATGAGCGCGGCGAGATCGCCGGCATCGGGCTTGACTCTAACGGCAACGAACATGGGTTCCTCCTAATTCCATGCGAAGCCAATGATGGCGCCTGCCAAGGTGCCGACAAGGATACATTTGCAGTCCATGTCAGCACGGCGCCAAGACGGTCCTCAACCGCTGCGAACCCAACTAACCTCATCCACAAAGTGCGTGGGCGTCGTCCCCGATTGCCTCAACTATGACACTCGTGTGGGAGGTCCGTGGGGGACAAGTGGTGTTGTACGTGGATCTACAGGGGAACGCGTATCCCTTGTGGGAGGGCAGATGTCTGGGCGAGAAAAAAATCAATTGCAGGAAGTCTGCCGTACGACAACGTTCCTTGCAGAGGCGCGTTCGCGTAAGGAGTCCCGATTTGCTGCGTGGCTATCCCAGTGTAAGACAGTCTGATTCGTCAGAAAGCGTATTTGGCAGCAAGCTGGATCGTCCGTGGATTGCTCCCCGGCGAGCAGC